>Ga0055540_1000508_pt1 | contig 29469 bp, 33 predicted proteins | sample AraplaCvi_mMS_r2_2_FD_55040 | JGI IMG/M metagenome (GOLD analysis project Ga0055540, IMG submission 55040) | Arabidopsis root microbial communities from North Carolina, USA - plate scrape MF_Cvi_mMS_r2 | ecosystem: Host-associated > Plants > Roots > Endosphere | place: USA: North Carolina
TTCGAATGCCTGCACGAAGTGAAGCTGATCGTCGACCTGATCTATGAAGGCGGCATCGCCAACATGAACTACTCGATCTCCAACACGGCCGAGTGGGGCGAGTACGTTTCCGGTCCGCGCATCATCACCGCCGAGACCAAGGCCGAGATGAAGCGCGTCCTCAAGGACATCCAGACCGGCAAATTCACCTCCGAGTGGATGCAGGAATACCGGTCGGGTGCAGCCCGCTTCAAGGGCATCCGCCGCAACAACGACAGCCACCAGATCGAAGAAGTCGGCGCCAAGCTGCGCGGCATGATGCCCTGGATCGGCAAGAACAAGCTGGTCGACAAGAGCGTGAACTAAGCGTTTTACCGAGCGCGCCGCACGAGCATTGGTTCGTGCGGCGCGCTCGGTTTTTTGGTTTTAGGCATGTCATCTCCCAAAAGGCTACATGGTGCCTAGGTAGGATCTACTCGCCGTTGTTCCGAATGCGAGTCTTGGCAGCCGCATCCGGATGGTTCTTCATGTGATCGATGAAGGCGCGTAGTTTCGGTGTCATTTGCCGATGGCCGGGATAATAGAGAAATACGCCGGGCGTCTTCGGCGCGAATGATGCAAGCACCTCGATGAGCTTTCCCTTTCTGATCTCTTCGACGGCGATCGGCTCCGGCACCTGGGCCAGGCCCATCCCCTCGATGGCTGCGCCGAGCATTGTCGGGAAGTCGTGAGTGATAAGCGGCCCCGCGACGGCGATCTCGATGACTCGGCCATTGTCGTCGAGCGACCACCGCGCGAGCGCACCGTTGGAGCGGCGTATTCTGAGGCATGCATGGTGACGCAGGTCGTCCGGGCACGCTGGCAGATCCCGGTTGTAGAAATAGATCGGGCTCCCGACGATGATGAACCGAAATGGCGGCGTCAGCCGAACCGCGATCATGTCGGCATCGATGAACTGGCCCATCCTCATCCCTGCATCAAAGCCTTCGATCGCGAGGTCGATCAGCTTCTCGCTGACGGCGATTTCCACCTCGATCTCGGGGTAAGCTTGGGAAAAGGACGCAATCAGCGGCTCGATCAAGACCGGGACAACGGCGCGCGGCACCGAGAGGCGCAGCCGTCCGGCCGGTCGCTGTCCAAGCTCATGCGCGTCAGCGCTTGCGGCGACGAGCTCTTCGAAGGCTGTTTTTGCACGCGAAAAGAAACGCTCGCCGGCTTCCGTCAGCCCTACGCTACGCGTCGTTCGGATGAACAGGGCTGCGCCGATCCGCGCCTCCAGCGTGCGCACGGCCTGGCTGATTGCGGAGGGAGTGACGCCGAGTTCCGCCGCTGCCCGGCGAAAGCTGCGGTGCTGCGCAACGCTGAGGAACGCCTCCACCCCGTCGAGCGCGCCCTGCCTGACTGTGAAGTTCTGCTTCATGCCCTGTCCATATTATCCCGAATAGTCGCTCGGTATAAGCGGCCGTATATTGCGCTGGAAACCCGCAGCCCAACAGGAGGCAAAATGTCCCCCGCCGCCATCTTCCAGCTTCACCTGCTGCTCGGCTACGTCGCCTGGCTGCTTTGCATCGGCGTTTATGGCCTGCCCCGACTCAAGTCGATGGATCGCGCCGGGGCGCAGCGGGCCGTCGCAACGCTCCATAGCTTCCGCTTTTTCGGCCTCGTCTTCATCCTTCCCGGCGTCGTCGGTCCCGATCTGCCGTCCGGCTTTGCCGTCACGGCCGCCTATGGCGATCTTGCTGCCGGGCTGCTGGCCATGCTGGCGCTGATTTCGTTCCGCATCCGCCCACTGTTCTCGCTATTCGTCGTAGCCTTCAATCTCGTAGGCGCCGGTGATCTGGTCATCAACTATTATCACGGCGCCCAGTCCGGCCTGCCTGCCTTGGCTGGGCAACTAGGCGCAGCCTATGTGGTCGTGATCGTCTATGTTCCATTGCTGATGATCACCCATATGGTTGCGTTCTATTTGCTCGCGGCGCGGCAGCCCATGGCCGCTCAAACCCATCGCGGGGAGCCTGTTGCCAACTGACGGCCAGGACACGCTGACATTGTTTCGAAAGGTAATTCCGCTGCAGCTTAAGGCCGAGGCGAAACTTTGGCCTCTATCGTTCTGCGCTCACGGCGAGCCAGCGGGTTGGTTTGCCGTCATAGCCGCCGCCGTCGCTTTCCTTGATGGCGAGGTTGCGCCAGCCGCCTTTGGTCAAAAGCGCCGACAGCCATTCGCGTGAGGGGTAGTTGTAGTAGCGCCCGAAGCCGTCATGGCCTTCCGCTTCTCCCGCCTTGAAGCTGGCGTGAAGAAGGCCGCCGGTTCTGAGCGCGCGGCGGATGCGGGTGAAGACATCTGGCAGTTCAGCCCTGGGGACATGGAGAAGGCTCGCATGCGCCCAGACGCCGTCGAAGGCGCTGTCGGCGTCGAGTTCCTGAAACAGCATGACCTTGACCGGCCTGCCGATCAGCGCTTCCGCCTGTCTGGCAAGCTCGGCCGAGCCATCGGTCGCCGTCACTTGGAAACCCTGCGACAGCATGTAGGCGCTGTCCTGGCCGCCGCCGCAGCCGAGTTCGAGGATTGCGCCACCCGGTGCGATACCGGCGAGAAAGACGTCGAGCTGCCGCTTCGGCAAGCTGCGCGCCCGGTTGGCGTATGTCTTGGCGTTTTCTTCATAAAAGGCGGAGGTGCTGTCACGAGGCATGCGGGTCGGCCGTTGGGGAGCGTCGTCTTGATTGAAGATGTCTTTCGGGAAGCCGGTCGGCGCCGATAATGTCGATGACGAGGATGCCGTCCGGTATTTCGCGGTAGAAGGCGACGTGGCGCATGTGGAGGAGGCGGCGGAGGCCGGAGCCGAGTTCGTCGCACTCGTCTCCCATGGAGGGCACGCGCGAAAGCAGTACGAAAATCCTATCCCAATCGAGAAGATAGGCATCCGCCTGCGCCTCGCCGAAATGCAGGCTGGCATATTCGTCGATGCCCGACAAAACGGCGTCTGCGGTTCGTGTCAGCCTATAGGTGGTCACGCAGCTTCGCCTTGGTTTCCATCAGAATGTCGGCAATACGTCGGTCGCTGATGCCGCTCTCCTCAGCCAGCCTCAGGATCTCGCGCACTTCTTCGTCATCGAGCTTGCGGTGGTTCTGATCCTTCAGGACGAGTTCCGCCAGATAGGCGTCGGCACTGCTATATCCACCGCTTGCAACACGGCGTGCGACATAGCCCGCCAGATCATCCGGAAGAGAGATCGTCATTTTCGCCATTGAATTCAGTGCCGTCCGTCCATGCCGGTTTCGGCGTCTCCGATGCCAGATTACCATTTCCCACTTTATGATAGAAGCGTTATGCGCCGCCGTCGAACACTTGGGTCACATCAAGGTCAGTCTTTTTTATCGATATGCACGACCCGCTCGAAATCCTTGAAATCGGCGTCGCAGGTCAGAATATCCGCATCTTGGTGCTCGGCCGTCGCGCTAATGATGGCATCAGCGGTGGTAAGGTTGAGCGCTGCCGATATCTCCGCGGCATGGTGGGCAAGTCTCGTGTCGAGGGGCGCCACCATGCATTTCGCGGTATATGCTCGCTCCGGCGAGGGCGGAATATATCTCTAACCCGACGGCTTTGCGGGCGACGGAGAGCGGCACCCTGTCGGTGTTGACGCCGCCGTTCGCGTGGAATGTCCGACGTTCAGGTCGGGATGAGGCGCGTCCAGCCGTGCTCATCGTTCGTTACGCCCTTCTGCAGACTGACGAGCTGCTGGCGCAGTTCGCTGGTCAACTTGCCGGTCTGTCCGTCTCCGACCAGAAACTCGCCGCCGGCATGTCGAACCAGGCCGATGCCCGCCAGGACTGCGGCAGTGCCGCAAGCGAACGCTTCCACGAGCTTGCCGCTGGCAGCGTCGTCTTGCCATTCCGCGAACGAGTAGGGGCGCTGCTCGACGCGCAAGCCCCTTTCTTCGGCGAGCACGATCACCGACGCCCGGGTGATGCCCGGCAGAATCGTGCCGCCAAGCGGTGGGGTCACCACCGATCCATCGTTCATCACGAAGAAGACGTTCATGCCGCCGAGTTCTTCGACCCAGCGATGCTCTGCGGCATCAAGGAAGACGACCTGATCGCAACCCTTCTTCGTCGCCTCGGCTTGCGCCACGAGGCTGGCTGCGTAGTTTCCGCCGCATTTTGCGGCACCCGTGCCGCCGGCGGCTGCACGGGTGTATTCGGTCTCGACCCAAAGGGAGACGGCCTTCGCGCCACCCTTGAAGTAGGCGCCGACCGGAGAGGCGATGATGCAGAAGACATATTCCAGAGCCGGACGAACGCCGAGAAACGCCTCATTGGCGAACATGAAGGGGCGAAGGTACAGGCTGGCGTCGCCGGACGGAATCCAGGCCTTGTCGACGCGGACCAGTTCTTCGACCGCCTTCAGGAAGAGTTCTTCGGGCACGGGAGGCATCGCCATGCGCGTTGCCGACTGCGCGAAGCGGCGTGCGTTCTCTTCAGGCCGAAAGAGCAGGATCCGGCCATCGTCTGACTTGTAAGCTTTCATGCCCTCGAAGATTTCCTGAGCGTAGTGCAGCACGGCGCTCGCAGGATCGAGCTCCAGGGGCCGCCTGGGCGTAACCTTAGCATCGTGCCAGCCCTTGTCGGCAGTCCATCGTGCCAGGACCATATGATCCGTGAAGACCTTGCCGAAGCCGGGCGTCTCCAGTGCCTGGATGCGATCGGCTTCCGGGACGGGAGACTTGTGGAGTTCGATTTTGATTTCAGGAGAGGCCGACGTCACGGTCATTGCTGGCACCTTGATAGTAAATTGAATAGTGGCGGCGACACTACTGCCGCCGAGCTGGTCTTGGAAAGGTCTGAATCAGCCGGTTTCGGCTTTGACTAGAGGAATAATCACTTGATGCGGCTGACGTCGAGCAGCAAATTCGGGATCGAGCGCCGTCGCAAAGACGTTCGCCAATCTCGCACCAAAGCTTTAGAATATAAGATTTCCAACTTGTCACCATAACAAGAAAATAGGTCAGCATTATTGACATAATTTCCACCGCATGGTTTGTCGACGGTATAGAAAATACGAGGAAACCCCATGCTGAACTGGGACACCATGTTTGCGTCGCGCTCGTCGCGCATGCGCGCATCCGAAATCCGTGAACTCCTGAAGCTTCTCGACCGGCCCGACATCATCTCCTTTGCCGGCGGCATTCCGGATCCGGCGCTCTTTCCGGATCGGGAGTTCAAGCAGGCCTATGCCGATATCTTCGACGGCGCCGCCGTCAATTCGGCGCTGCAATATTCGGTCAGCGAAGGCTACAAGCCGCTGCGCGAATGGCTGGTCGGGCAGATGGCTGCTCTCGGCATTCCTTGCGAACTCGACAATGTCTTCATCGTCTCCGGTTCGCAGCAGGGCCTGGATTATCTCGGCAAGCTCTTCCTGTCACCAAATGACACCGCGCTCGTGACATGGCCGACCTATCTCGGCGCGCTGCAGGCCTTTAACGCCTATGAACCGGCCTACGACCAACTGACGCCGAACGGCAACCGGACGCCCGAGTCCTACCGCGCGGCCGCTTCCGCTGCCGGCGGCAAAGTGAAGTTCGCCTATCTCTCCGCCGACTTCTCCAATCCGACCGGCGAAACCGTCGATCTTGATGGCCGCAAGAAGGTCCTGGCGCTGGCGGAAGATCTCGACATCGCCGTCATCGAGGATGCGGCCTATCAGTCGCTGCGTTACGACGGCGATCCGATCCCGCCGATCCTGGCGCTCGAAATCGCCGAGAAGGGCCATATCAACGATACGCGCACGATCTATTGCGGCAGCTTCTCGAAGACGCTGGCGCCCGGCCTTCGCGTCGGCTTCATCGTCGCCAATGCGCCCGTCATCCGCAAGCTGGTGCTGATGAAGCAGGCGGCCGACCTGCATTCTTCGACGATCAACCAGATGGCGATATCAGATGTCGCCGAGCGCGGCTTCGATGCGCAGGTCGCCAAGATCAAAACCGCCTACAGCCAACGTCGCGACTGCATGCTGGCAGCGCTCGAAAAATACATGCCCGAAGGCTCGAGCTGGACGAAGCCGGAAGGCGGCATGTTCATCTGGATCACGCTGCCTGAGGGGATGGACGGCGCCAAGCTCTTGGCGAAATCGCTCGAAACCGCCAAGGTGGCCTTCGTACCCGGCAAGGCCTTCTTCGCCGACGGTTCCGGCGCCAACACTTTCCGCGTCAGCTTCTCCTGCGCCAACGAGCAGGTGATCGAGGACGGCATCGGCCGCCTGGGCGCGCTGATCTCGGCCGAGATCGGCGGCTGATTGTTGTCGATTGAGAGAGTGTGGGTGCGACGATGCCACGAGTCCCTTCTCCCCAGCGGGGAGAAGATGCCGGCAGGCAGATGAGGGGGCGCGACGTCAGGAGCGAATGCGCTGAGCGCAAGCGAAGGCAAGCAAAGGCGTGCGGTGCGGCCCCCTCATCCGACGCTTCGGACCACCTTCTCCCCGAGGGGAGAAGAGGGAGAGAACCGCTTGCTCTCGTATTCGCAATGGACGTTCACCAATCAGAAAATCGTCGTCCACCCTTCATTCGCCGTTTCGCTCTTGCCGTAGCCGACGCGGTCGGCCACGGCGCCGTCGGCATTGCGCAGGATGATGTCGCCGCCTCTGTTGGCAAGCTGGGGGCCGCTTGCGGCATCGAGCGCTATGGTGCGGAGTTCGCCGGCCTCAAGCGTTCCCGACAGCGTCTGGGTCCTGCCGTTTTCGTCCTCCAGCTTCCAGCCGTCGAGCGATGCCGCCATGTCGGAGCGGTTGATCAGCGTCACCGTTTCGGCTTCCGTGCCGCCTGCGCCGTTTACCGGGTTGATCAGCGCGGCGATGATGCGCAGCGACGAAGCCACGATCGGTTGCGGCCGGCGGGTGCCTTCGCCGCGACCCTGGCCGCCGCGGCCGTCGGAGACGGGATGGCCCGTTGCCGCATCGGTGTTCCAGTTCTGCGACTGGAAGCAGAGAAAGATCGCCGCCCATTCGTCGGTGTCGTTGAAATGGACGAGCAGTGCACCATCCTGGTTCGGCCCGTTGGTGGCCTTGAAGCTGCCGCCGTCGCCCTGGTTCATGTGGATGTCGTGGATGCCGTTGCCCGGCTCGAAATCGAAATATTGGTCTGGCTTGTTATTTTCAGGCCCCCAGGCCTCGCCGAAGGCGTAGAAATGCACGTCGGAATCGGCAATGCCTTCCTGGACGATCGGCTCGATGAAATCACGCAGGTCGTTCTTCGGGCCGGATAGCTGGAAGGGCGCGACGTTCATGTCTTCGCGTTCGATCAGCCCGCCGCGGACATAATCGATCGCAAGGTCCCGACGGTCCTTGCGGATGTCGGTCAGGCCCATCGGCAGCTCTTCGAGCGCTTCCGTCAGCGCCGGGTGCTTGAAATCGACGATGTTGGCGTAGAGCAGGTCGTGCGGCGATTTCTTCGAGCGGACGTTGAGCGCGATGCGGTAGCTGATACCGTTCGCCTCGATGCGGATCTCGATGTGCGGATCGTTGTCGTCGTCAAGGGCGAGTGCGCTGGCCGTACCCTTCAGGACCTTGTAATTCCTTAGCATGCCGAACCTCGCAGGAGTAGCGGGCTCTTACGCTAACACGGCGAAAGTGCATCTTTTATGACGCCTGTCTTTCGCCGTGCAATGGCGGGTTCATCATCGCCTATTGCTGGAGATGCGGGCCGAAAAGCTCGAGATCGGCCTCACCAAGCCTGTCGCTCACCGTGTTCAGCTGGTGCCAGTAGGGATAGATCACCGGCGGCAGGCTGACGGCATCGAGGCGCTTGCGCTCCTCGTTCGTGAGCTTCAGCTCGGCGGCGGCGATGTTGTCTCGGAACTGGGCTTCTGTGCGGCCGCCGATGATGACCGAGGTGACCGCCTTGCGGCCGATCAGCCAGGCGAGCGCCACTTGTGCGGCCGAGACGCCGCGCTCCTGCCCGATCGCGACCAGGGTCTCGACGATGTTCCAGAGGCGGTTCTCATCTCGGATCGGCGGTTCGGTCCAGCCGGCGAACTGGCGCGTGCCTTCAGGAGCGGCCTGGTTGCGGCGGTGTTTGCCGGAGAGCAGGCCGCCGGCAAGCGGGCTCCAGACCAGCACGCCGAGGCCTTGGTCGATCGAAATCGGCAGCAGCTCGTATTCGGCGTCGCGGGCTTCCAGCGTATAGTGGATCTGCTGGCTGACGAAGCGCTGGTAGCGGTGCTCGTTGGCGATGCCGAGCGCCTTCATGATGTGCCAGCCGGAATAGTTCGAGCAGCCGACGTAACGCACCTTGCCCTGCTTGATCAGCGTGTCGAGGGCTTCCATCGTCTCTTCGAGCGGCGTCTGGCCGTCCCATTCATGCACCTGGTACAGGTCGATGACATCGGTCTTCAAGCGTTTGAGGCTCGCTTCGCATTCCCGGATCAAGTGGTAGCGCGACAGTCCCTGGTCGTTCGGGCCGTCACCCATGCCGAAACGGGCCTTGGTGGCAACCAGCACGCCTTGCGGCCGCTTGCCAGAGAGCACGTCGCCGATGATGTTTTCGCATTCGCCGTTGGAATAGGCATTGGCGGTGTCGATGAGGTTGATGCCGGCATCGATGCAGATATCGATCATCTTCCGCGCCTCGGAGACGCCGAGGTCCCCGACGGTCTTGGCCCATCCGACGCCGCCGAAGGTCATCGTGCCCATGGTCAAAGTCGAAATTTTGAGGCCTGAACGGCCGAGCAGACGATATTCCATTGAAATTCCTCCTTCATCGAAAACACGAGTGACGTACCTCAGCGCGGCGGAATGGCAATGGCTGGGTATTCACGCCTGCGTGAGGCTAGGCCAGATTTCGAGCGCCTACATCTTTCGGGCGGGCGCCGTCGACGCGCGTCTCCGGCGGCAGGGCGCCGGCAGACTGATCGTACAATATGCCATCGGCTTGTCGACGGAAATCGTTCGGGCGCAGCGATGACGCGCCGCGTCAGGTCTCTTCCTCGTTCTTCTTGTGAATGTCGTCGCGGATGGAAGCGATCGTTTCCCGAATCGTGTTGACGGTCGCGGCGTCGAGACCGACGGCTTTTCCGATGCAGTCGAACACTGGGGCGGCACGGCTCTTCAAGGCGTGCCCCTCCTTCGTCAGGCGCAGGAGGACCTGGCGCTCATCGGCGGGATTTCGGTTGCGGGTGACGAGGCCTGATTTCTCCAGCCGCTTCAACAGCGGGGTGAGGGTGCTCGAGTCGAGAAACAGGGTCTCGCCCAGATCCTTCACCGTGCGGTCGTCATGCGCCCACAATGCGGTCATCACCAGGAACTGAGGATAGGTGAGATCCAACTCATCGAGCAGCGGGCGGTAAAGCTGGTTAAAGGCATGGCCTGCCGAATAGATTGAAAAGCAGAGCATTTCATCTACCTTCGGCACGTCGGTGAGATCATCTGGTGTGGCGTTTTTCATCACCTTCTCCTCAGGCCTCAATATAATTTGTGCGCGATCTATTTGCAAGCTATTGACGTCTCGAGCTTTCTGGCCTACATAGATCGTGCACAAACAAATCGCTTACAAATTATATGTCATCGAGAATATGGGCGGCCTGCCGCGTCAGGAGATGCGGAGACGAGTGATTGCCCTCCAGGTACGAATCTTAGTCAAACCCAACCGACGAAAGGAAATTGCCAATGTTCAAGTTTGCTGCTGTCGTCGCCCTGGCGGGCGCACTTCTTTCCGGTACTGCCGTTGCCGAGACGGTCAAGCCGACCGTCGTCCTCGTCCATGGCGCCTTTGCCGATTCCTCCAGTTGGAACGGCGTCGTCGAAATCCTGCGAAAGGACGGCTTCCCGGTCGTGGCTGCTGCCAACCCGCTGCGCAGCGTTTCCAATGACGCCGCCTATGTTTCCGATGTGGTCGCCAGCATCGCCGGCCCGGTCGTCCTCGTCGGCCATTCCTATGGCGGGCAGGTGATCTCGGCTGCCGCAAACGGCCACGACAATGTCAAGTCGTTGGTCTATGTCGCGGCCTTCGCACCTGATGCAGGGGAATCGGTTGCCGATCTCGCCGGCAAGTTTCCCGGCGGCACGCTGGGTACTGCGCTTGCGGCGCCGGTGAAACTGAGCGGAGGCGGCGTCGATCTTTATATCGACCAAGCGAAGCTCCATGACCAGTTCGCCAGCGACGTGCCGGCTGAACAGGCTGCCCTGATGGCGGCGACGCAACGGCCGGTCACCGACGCGGCTCTCAACGAAAAGTCGGGCGAGCCTGCCTGGAAGAAGCTGCCGTCGTGGTTCGTCTACGGCACCGGCGACAAGAACATTCCGGCCGCAGCCCTTGCCTTCATGGCCGAACGGGCCGGGTCCAAGCGAACCGTCGTGGTCGAGGGCGCTTCCCACGTCGTGATGGTTTCGCAGCCGCAGAAGGTGGCAGACCTCATCGAAGAGGCGGCAAAGTAACATTCGATCAGGGCCACGGCGCTGAAGTGCCGTGGCTCGGCTTTTGGCAAGCATGAGCCTGCATGCGAGGCCGCGATCGACCGGGTTTGCAGCGATGGCTTGTCGGCGTCCAGCGGCGGCGCCTGTCACATCCCTGTCAACGACCCCCAATAAGGGAGGGGTGACCGCAATGAGGATCCCTCCCATGAAAACGATCGTTTCCGCCGCTGCACTTCTTGCCGCGAGCTTCCTCGCCGTTCCGGCCCTTGCCGCAAACCTCGTTCTCTACACCAGCCAGCCGAACGAAGACGCGCAGGCGACGGTCGATGGCTTCATGGCTGCCAATCCCGATATCAACGTCGACTGGGTGCGCGACGGCACGCCGAAGATCATGGCCAAGCTCCAGGCCGAGATCCAGGCCGGCAACCCGGTTGCCGACGTTCTCCTCATCGCCGACATGGTGACCCTGGAGCGCCTCAAGGAAGACGGCAAGCTCCTCGCCTACAAGTCGCCGGAAGCCGGGCAATACGACGCCACGCTCTATGATGCCGACGGCTATTATTATTCAACCAAGCTGATCACGACCGGCATCATGTACAATACTTCGGCCGGCATGAAGCCTGCGAGTTGGAAGGATCTGACCAAGCCGGAAGCCAAGGGCCTCGTCACCATGCCGAGCCCGCTCGCTTCGGGTGCGGCCCTCATCCACGCCCAGACGCTCACCGCCGTTCCCGGCCTCGGCTGGGATTTCTACAAGTCGCTTGCCGAAAACGGCGCGATTGCCGCCGGCGGCAACGGCGCCGTCTTGAAGTCGGTCGCTTCGGGCGAAAAGGCCTATGGCATGGTCGTCGACTATCTGCCGATCCGCGAGAAGGCCAAGGGCGCTCCGGTCGAGTTCGTCTTCCCGAGCGAAGGCGTTTCGGCCGTCACCGAGCCGGTCGGCATCCTCGCCAGCACCAAAAATGCCGATGCCGCCAAGAAGTTCGTCGATTACGTGCTCTCAGAAAAGGGCCAGGAAGGTTTTCTCAAGCTCGGCTACATCCCGGCCCGTAACGGCATGAAGCTGCCGGAAGGTTTTCCGTCGCGCGACACCATCAAGGTCCTGCCGATCAAGGCCGCAGATGCGCTCAAGAATACCGATCAGGATCTGAAGACCTTCTCGGGTCTCTACGGCTCGAACTGATCCTTCCATGCACGGCTATGTCAGAACCGGAAACAGCCAGCCCGCCTGGCTGTTTCCCTTTGTCGTCATCACCGTCCTGATCCTCAGCGTGCTGCCGCTCGCCCGCCTTGCGATGGTCGGGATCGCGGCCTTCGCCAACGGCGGCGTTCTGACTGTGCTCGGCGACCCGTCGGTTTGGTCGGCGACCTATTACACCATCGTCACGGCGCTTTTCGGCACGATCATCTCGCTCGTCATCGGCTGTCTCTTCGCTTTCCTGCTGACGCTGACCGATATCACTGGCAAGGGGCTGCTCAGCTTCTTCTTCGTGCTGCCGATGATGATCCCGCCGCAGGTGACGGCGCTGGCCTGGGTGCAGATGTCGGGGCCATCAAGCCCGCTGTTGAAGGCGCTCTCCATCGCCCCGCCGCTTGGCTCGCCGCAGCCGCTCTATTCGGTCGGCGGCATCGCGCTGCTTTATGGCGTGCAGCATGCGCCGCTGGTCTATCTCGCGCTCCGGGCCGGGTTGATGACGCTGCCGCGCGACGGGGTCGAGGCGGCACGGCTTTCCGGCGCCTCCAGCCTGCGGGTGTTCCGCGACATCATACTGCCGCTGTCGCTGCCCGGCATCATCGCCGGGGCGGCGATCTCCTTCGTCTCCTGCACCGGCAATTTCGGCATTCCCGCCATTCTCGGCATTCCGGCCTCGATCTTCACGCTGCCCACACTCATCTTCACCAAGTTTTCCGCTTTCACCAGCCGCACCTTCGGCGATGTCGCCGTGCTCTCGGGGATCATCGCGATGATCTCGGTCGCTGGGCTGATGATCCAGGATCGGGCGCTGCGCGGCCGCGATTATCGCATCATCGGCCTGTCGGGGGCGAGTGCCGCCTTCGAGCTCGGCGCCTGGCGGTTCGCCTTCACGCCGCTTCTCTGGGCGATCCTGTTCTTCATGCTGGCAGCACCCTTCTCCGCGCTCGTCGCCGGCGCGCTGGTGCCGGCCTACGGCGTGCCGCTCACCTTCAAGACCATGTCGCTGCATGCCTTCGAGGAAATCCTGTTCCGGCAGGCGGTGACGCGCACCGCCTTTGTCAATTCGCTGTCGCTCGCCGCCGCTACCGCCATTTGTCTCCTCACGGTGACCGTGCTTGCGGCCTATGCGCTGACGCGGCGAAGAGATGCTGCTTCCCGCATCGTGTCCAGCCTGATCGAGATACCCTATTCGCTGCCCGGCATCGTCATGGCGGTCTCCTTCATCCTGGTGTTCGCGGCACCCATCCCGTTCCTGCACATTTCGCTCTACGGCACGATCTGGATCATTCTGATCGCTTACCTCTCCTCCTTCTTCGCCGTCAGCCTGAAACCTGTCGTCAGCGCTTTCCACCAGCTTGACCCAGCGCTGGAGGAAGCGGCACGGCTTTCCGGCGCCGGCTTCTTCCGCCGGCTTTTCGATATCATCGTGCCGCTGATCGCGCCGGCCGCCGGCGCTTCCGTCATCCTCGTCTTCCTGATTGCCTGCAACGAGCTGACGATCTCCGCGCTTCTCTGGTCGGCCGGCACCCAGACGCTCGGCGTCGCCATCTACAATCTCGACGACAGCGGCAGTTCCGACCTCACCTCGGCGCTCTCGGTGCTCGTCGTCCTCATGGTGGTCGTGATGATGCTGCTGCTCGAATTCCTGGCAAAACGCCTGCCGAAAGGGGTAGTCCCATGGCGAAGCTGATCCTCAACCGGCTGGCCAAGGATTTCGGCACCGGGCGGCCGGCCGTCAGCGATTTCTCGCTCGATGTGCGGGAGGGCGGCTTCCTGGCGCTGCTCGGGCCTTCCGGCTGCGGCAAGACGACGGTGCTCAGGATGATCGCCGGTTTCGAGACGCCCTCCGACGGCTCGATCCATCTCGGTGAGCGGGTCATTGCCGATGCTGCCCAGGCGCTGCCGCCTGAGAAGCGCAACATGGCGATGGTGTTTCAGTCCTATGCGCTCTGGCCGCATATGAGTGTTGCCGACAATGTCGGATACCCCTTGAAGGTGCGCGGCATTTCCGGCGAGGCTTACCGCGCGAAGGTCGGCGAGGCGCTGTCTTCCGTCCGGCTTGCTGATTATGCCGGGCGGCGTCCTGCCGACCTTTCAGGCGGCCAGCGCCAGCGCGTGGCGCTCGCCCGCTGCCTGGTGACCTCGCCCGACGTCGTGCTGCTGGATGAGCCGCTCGCCAATCTCGACCGGCACCTGAAACAGGAGATGGAGGAAACCTTCCGCGAGTTCCACCAGCGCTCGGGTGCCACGATGATCTACGTCACCCATGATCAGAGCGAGGCGATGGTGCTTGCAACCGACGTTGCCGTCATGTCGGAAGGGCGCTTGCTGCAGGTGGCGCCGCCGGCCGAGATCTATGCCCGGCCGGAGGGACGTGTCGTCGGGGGGCTGATCGGGCGAGGGGCAATCCTGACGCTGCCGGTGATGGGCAGCGAACGCCATCTGGAGTGGGACGACCTGCAGGATGCGCTCCACGCGGCCAACACCGACGGCGCCGATATTCTGGTGCGGCCGGAAGATGTGACGATCGGCGGCGAGGGGGCTCCCGCAACCGTCGAAGCCGTGCTTTTCGAGGGCGAGCGTTATGCCGTCAAGCTCACGCTCGGCAACAGCCAGACGTTGCGCGGCTTTAGCCGTGTGGCTGTCGTGCCCGGTGAAAGGGTGCGCGTCGTCATCCGCGCCGGCTGGCGGCTTTGATGGAGGCAGGCAATTGCATCCGGGGCTTCAAAAAGGGGCGGTTGTCCGCATATTTCTTGGCCCCGCCATCTTTTCCCCGTGCGATTGCCGGATAAGGTACTGCCCGCAACCGGACCTTTGCCATGTCGCTTCGCCTAGCCACCTTCAATGTCGAAAATCTCCTGACCCGTTTCGATTTCACCGGTTTTCGCAACCAGTTGCGCCAGGATCGCGTCATCAAGCTTTTCCAAGTGTCGAGCGAGGGCGTCTATCAGCAACTGGAGCAGGCGCGGGTGATCGCCGCGACCGACGACACGAGACAGATGACGGCGCTGGCGATCGCCGATGCGGATGCCGATATCCTCTGCCTGCAGGAAATCGACAATATGGCCGCTCTCCAGGCCTTCGAATACGGCTATCTCTTCCGCATGGTCGGAAACGGTTACCGGCAGAAGTATCTGGTCGAGGGCAATGACAGCCGCGGCATCGATGTCGCCGTGCTGATGCGCGAGGAAACGCGCGACGGCCAGAAGATCGAACTTAAGGAAGTCCGCAGTCATGCGATGACGACCTATCGCGATCTCGATCTCTTCGACGAGGAGCTGGCGCTCACCAACCGCATCGATGACAAGATCTTCAAACGCGACTGCCTGGAGCTCGATCTCCTGATCGGCGGTCGGCCATTCTCGCTCTATGTCGTGCATTTCAAATCGATGGGCAATCCGCGCGACGAGCTCGACGGGCGGAAATCGACGATGCCGATCCGTCGCGCCGAGGCGCGCGCCGTGCGTCGCATCATCGAGGATAGTTTCGGCGCCGGGCACACGGCCAAGAAGAGTTTCGCCATCTGCGGCGACATGAACGATTACCAGGAGCGCGTCGATGTCATCGGCCGCCGCGGGGCCGGCTATCGTTTCGAGCATCAGGACGAGGCCGAAAGCGCCCTTGACGTTTTCAGCCATGACGGCTTTGCCGAAAACGTCGTGCGCCGCCGTGCCGCCCTCGACCGCTGGACGCTCTATCACTCCCGCGGGCCGCAGGAGCAGTGGCTCTGCCAGCTCGACTATCTCTGGCTTTCGCCAGCACTTGCCGCCCATAATGCCGGCCGCCTGCCTGACATCATCCGCAGCGGTCAGCCCTATCGCACCATCTTCCCGCCGGGGCAGGAGGTGGAGCGTTATCCGCGCACAGGCTGGGACCGGCCGAAGGCGTCCGATCACTGCCCCGTCGTCATGACACTGGATCTCCCCTGAAAGCGAACATGAAAACCAATTTGAACATGAATTTTGCAAACAGCGATTTTTCCGATGATTTCGCCGGCTGGCCGCCGGAGGCTACGGTCTTCCCGATCGCCGGCGTCGATCTGCGCGTCCTGCCCGGCAGCCATCCCTTCGTGCTTGCCGAGGAAGCAGCGATCCGCGAGAACTGGGCCAAGGAAACCGCCGCCAACCCGGCGCTGTTCGACGGACGCCTGGTGTTCCAGCAGCGGCTGTCGTTCAGTGAAGACGGGATTGCGGGCGAGGGCTACGTCACTCCCTTTTCCGCTTTCATGTGGTGGCGCCGGCAGCCGCAGCGCCAGGGCGGCCTGCATATCTTTGCTTATCCGGTGCTGGAAAGCTCAGACGGCGCGCTGGTGGCGATCCGCATGGGCGCGCATACCGCCAATCCCGGCCAGGTCTATTTCGCCGCCGGTTCGCTGGAACAGGAGGATATCGTCGACGGGCGCTGCGACATCGAGGCCAATATGCGCCGCGAGGTCCATGAGGAGACCGGCCTCGACCTTTCCGATTCCGTGGCAGGGCAGGGACTCTACGCCAGCTATTCCAGACGCACGGTCACGCTTATGCGGCTCTTCCGCTTCGACATGACGGCGGATGAGATGGTGAAGCGGATCGAGGCTCACATGCTGGTCGCCGAGGACAAGGAGATCGCCGGTGCAGTGGCGATCCGCTCGGCCGATCCCAAGGCCTATCCTTATAACATCTCCATGCTGCCGGTGATTAGCTGGTATTTCGGCAAGGCGAGCGCATAAGAGGCCAAAGGCCGAAGCCTCGAAGCACACGCTCCGGCTTGGCTCCTTGCATCCATCTGACTTAGCGCCTTGCACTCGGCCGTTTGGTCGGGCAGGTTGGCGGCGCGATGACCGATTCAAGGAGGCCGATGTGGCGCGAAGCTACAGCGTCTATGACGTGTTCACCGATCGAAAGCTGGCGGGCAACCCGCTGGCGGTGATCTTCGACGGAGACGATCTCAGCGACGAGGCGATGCAGGCGATCACCCGGGAGATCAATCTCTCCGAGACAGTGTTCGTGCAGCCTTCGAGCAATCCCGCCTATGCGGCGAAGCTCAGGATCTTCACGCCGGGGCGTGAGCTGCCGTTTGCCGGTCATCCCACAGTCGGCACGGCGGTGGCGCTGGCCGAACGGGCGCATGGCGCGGCGACGCTCGATCTCGTGACGGTGCTTGAGGAAAACGTCGGGCCAGTGCGCTGCGCGGTGCGGCTGAGGGAGGGCGAGGCGAGCTTTGCCGAATTCGACCTGCCGCGGAAATCGCAACCGGCCGTCATGCCGCTCGACAAGCTCGGCATGGCTGATGCGCTGTCGCTGAAGGTGACCGAAATCGGCTTTGAAAATCATGTGCCCTCGGTCTGGAGCGCCGGCGTTCCTTTCCTGCTCATTCCGGTGCACGATGTCGGAGCCGCGCAGCGGGTCGAATTCGATCCGCAGCTCTGGGAAAAGATCGTGCCCTTCGCCGAGGGTGCGCTTGCCTCGGCCTATGTCTATTGCCGCGGCGGGGTCAACCACGTGGCAAAGTTCCATGCGCGCATGTTCGCAAGCGGCATGGGCATCGTCGAAGACCCGGCCACCGGTTCGGCGGCGGCGGCACTCTCCGGCGCGATCCACCATTTCGACCGGCTGACGGACGGGCATCACCCGATCATGATTGAGCAAGGCGTCGAGATGGGCCGGCCATCCTTCATCCATTTGCATATCGATGTCGACGGCGGCGCGATCTCCAACGCGCGGATCGGCGGGCAGGCAGTGCGGCTGGCGAGCGGCACGCTCGACCTTTAATTTTATGGCGTGCCGCGCGTCCGAAGGCGCGCGCGCTGCCTTATCGCTTTGAATCTGCGTCTAATCCTGTCCGAAAATCGATCCCAGTTTCCGGGATTATGCCCCGCATTTCACCTATGCCGAAAAATCTTCGCGATTAACCAAAGAATTTTCGCCGATGCGCTGGACAAGCCTGCCGATCCTGTTTATACGCCCCGTCACACCGCGCAGCCAAGCGCGAACGGGTGATTAGCTCAGTTGGTAGAGCAGCTGACTCTTAATCAGCGGGTCGTAGGTTCGAGCCCTACATCACCCACCAAATCTCTTGATAAGATTGAATTATTTTAGCTCAGGCCGGATCTTCCGGCCTGCCGGAAACTGTTCCGGGCCGGGCGGCATGGTTCGTGTCGTCAGCATGTCTGGCAGCGTCGATCCCCGCGCCCTATTTGCTCTCTGATAAGCGGGAGGGTTCCATGAGAAGCGTCGTTCTGGTCGTTGCCTTGTCTCTGCCGTTGCCGGCCTTCGCCGCGGGGGCGATGGAGATCAAGGCGAGCGCGTATAGCTGCAGTGAGATTGCGCAGATCATCCGCCAGAACAAGAAGGTCTTCGTCCGTGTCGGCTTCGGCGGCCGTAGCTTCCGCTATCCGCCGGCGCAATGCAGCATGGGCGACAAGCGCACCAGCACGAGTTTCCGCGATGGTCAAGGAAAGCAGTGCATTCTCGACTATGCCTGCGTCTTCGATCCCGCATCGCCCTATAATTTTCCGTAGAGCAAATGGTCTTGGGCGGGTTCGGCCAAAGACGTTCTCCCACAATCAGGAGTTTTCATGAAAAGCATTGTTCTGGCGTTTGTGCTGCTGTTTCCGTCCGCAGCCCTTGCCATCGATGCGGTGGAGGTCAATGCCAGGGATCATACTTGCGACGAGCTTGCGCAGATCATCCGTAAAGACAAAGCGGTTTTCGTGCGCATGGGTTTTGGCGGCCGTAGCTTTCGCTATCCTCCGGCCAGGTGCAATCTCGGCGACAAGTACGACACGGCAAGGGTCAGGGTTGCCAACGGCAAGATTTGCCTTCTCGACTACCAGTGCGTGTACGACCCCCAATCCTTCTACAACAGGATCCCCAAATAATATCCCGCTGCGAGAGCTGTCTGAGACCGAAGAAAAAAGGCCGGGCGAAAATCGCACCGACCCTTCCTCGATCTGTCTCGATAACGGATGCCAGTACCTCCGTGGTCAGCCATCAGAGACAAATTCAATATCGCTAAAATAAGCTCTCTCTGCCGGTATTCAAGAGCACACGACAGAAAAGGAAGCCGGCACTGGGTCGGCTTCCTTTAGCCGAGCAGCGGTTACTGCTGGGCAGGCGCAGCCGGCGGAGTGGCCGGTGCAGGTGCCGGTGCGGGCGTTGCGCTGTTGTCGGTCGGAGCGATCGGCTTGGGTGCCGCCGGTGCCGGCTCGGATTGGGTCGTGGAGGCTGTCGTATCCGGGGATGTGCCCGGGGTGCTCCACTGCGAATAGGCGAATGCAGCGACAGCGATCACGGCCAATGCAGCGACCCAGACAACCCACGTATTATTGCTGCGCGCGCTCGGCGTGGTGCGCAGATCCAGATTTGGGTTCAGCGGGCGGTTCGGGTCGTTGGCATTATTGGGGTCGTACGTCATGGTACTTTCTCCTCTTTCGGTGAAACAATAATGCCGAAGTGAGGATTTTGTTCCGTACCGGGACCGCGAAGCAGTTGATATCAAGGCATTCCGGGCGGCAGCTGACCCGAATCGGCTGCGTTCCGCTGTTCTATGCAAGCGCCCGCTTGACACGGCGGGGTCTGTTTGCGCATGGTTTTGCCATGGGGTTGCGATCATCCCACGAGGCGTCATGCTGAAGAATCGCGTCCAGTAACACCGATCAACGGAGGACGCGTCATGCCGTCATTTCTCGAAATTTCTCCCGACAAACTCAGCCGCCTCATCGGAACCCCCGGCGCGCCTTGCATCGTCGACGTTCGCACCGAGGAGGACTTCGCGCTCGATCCGCGCCTAATTCCGGGCTCGATCCGGCGCGATCATGCCGAGGTTGCGTCTTGGGCGGACAGCATGAATGCCACCACCGTCGTGGTGGTCTGTCAAAAGGGCAGCAAGCTCAGCCACGGTGTGGCCGCCTATCTGCGCCATGCCGGGATCGACGCCGAGAGCCTCGAGGGCGGCTTCGAAGCCTGGATTGCCGGCGGGGCGGCCGTGCCATCGGAAAAGCTTCCGCGCCGCGACGCGGAGGGGCGCACCGCCTGGGTGACACGGGCACGGCCGAAGATCGACCGCATCGCCTGTCCCTGGCTGATCCGCCGCTTCGTCGATCCGAACGCCGTCTTCCTGTTCGTGCCGGCGCCCGAGGTTATAGCCGTTGGCGAACGCTTCGGGGCGGTTTCCTTCGATATCGAAGACGTGTTCTGGAGCCATCGCGGTGAGCTCTGCACCTTCGACGTGATGGTCGAGGAATTCGGCCTGGCATCCGAACCGCTTCTTCGTCTGGCGCAGATTGTCAGGGCGGCGGATACCGCAAGGCTCGATCTCGCGCCCGAGGCGCCCGGCCTGCTTGCAGCATCGCTCGGTCTCTCCAGGATGTTTTCCGACGATCTGGAGCAGCTCGAAGCCGGAATGCTTCTCTACGATGCCTTCTTCCGCTGGTGCCGGGACGCGACCGAGGAAACCCACAACTGGCCTACGCCAAAGAAGAGGGCATGAAATGGCCGAGTTGACGGACAACGGCCGCGCGGACAAGACGATGGCGAGACATGCGGACGAGGAGCATCACCACGGCGTCTCCTTCGGTGAGGCCTTCAAGGTATGGCTGCGCGTCGCCGCCTTGAGTTTCGGCGGCCCGGCCGGCCAGATCGCCGTCATGCACCGGATCATCGTCGACGAGAAGCGATGGATCGGCGAGCACCGGTTCCTGCATGCGCTGAATTATTGCATGCTGCTTCCCGGCCCCGAGGCGCAACAGCTCGCCGTCTATATCGGCTGGCTGATGCACCGCACGCTGGGTGGTCTGGTCGCTGGTTTGTTGTTCGTGCTGCCGGGATTCCTGTCGATCCTCTGTCTCAGCTATATCTACGCCGCTTATGGCAGCGTGGGCATCGTCGCCGGCCTGTTTTTCGGGCTGAAGGCGGCGGTGCTTGCCGTCGTCGTGCAGGCCGTCATCCGCATCGGCAGCCGCGCTCTTAGAAACAACGTCATGCTTGCGATCGCGGCTGTGGCCTTCGTTGCCATCTTCTTCTTCCATGTGCCGTTCCCGCTGATCGTGCTTGCCGCCGCCATCGCGGGCTTTCTCGGCGGCCGCTTCGGCATTGCCGCCTTCAAACCGGGCGGCGGCCACAAGGCCGGAAGCGGGCCAATGGTGTCGGATGCGGAGTCGGCGCTCGGCGAGGGCATACCGCCGCATGCACGCCCCAATCTCGGTTGGTCGCTCAGTATGTCGGCAGCGCTGCTCGCTCTCTGGCTCGCGCCGATCGCCGCCCTCTATGCGGCTTTCGGGGCACACGACGTTTTCACCGAGATCGGCCTGTTCTTCAGCAAGATGGCGGTCGTCACCTTCGGCGGTGCCTATGCCGCGCTCGCTTATGTCGCGCAGGAGGCCGTGCAGCGTTTCGGCTGGCTGAAACCCGGCGAGATGCTCGATGGTCTGGGGATGGCCGAGACGACGCCGGGGCCGCTGATCATGGTGCTTCAGTTCGTCGGCTTCATGGGTGCCTATCGCAATTCCGGTTCGCTCGATCCGATGCTGGCCGCCACGCTAGCGGCAATCCTGACGACTTGGGTGACGTTCGTACCCTGTTTCCTCTGGATCTTTCTCGGTGCGCCCTTCATCGAAAAACTGCGCGGCAATGTGGCGCTCGCCGGCGCGATGTCGGCGATCACGGCGGCGGTGGTCGGGGTCATTCTCAACCTCGTCCTCTGGTTTGGCCTGCATACGCTGTTTGCCGAGGTCGCGACTGTCCACCTTGGCGGCTTGCGGCTCGATATCCCCGTGCTGCAATCGGCCGTGCCGGCGACAATGGCGCTGTCTGCCGCCGCCGCCATCGCGATCTTCCGGTTCAAGACGACTGTGATCGCGACGTTGCTTGCCTGTGCGATAGCGGGAATGCTCTGGACGCTGGCGACAGGTTAGAGCTCTTTATATATCATGCATGTCGTCCGGAAGCGTTGCACACTTCCGGGCGACATGCATTAGCCTTCCGCCCCGTCCGCGGGGATGCGAGTCGCCAGCATCTTGTCAATGCGCATGCCGTCCATATCGAGCACTTCGAAGCGCCAGCTATCGAAAACGAAGGTTTCGCCGGCTTCGGGGATGTGCTGGAGCTGGTGCAGCGCGAAGCCTGCAAGCGTATGGAAATCGGCATCCGGACGATCGCGCAGGCCCAGCCGTTCGAAGGCGTCGAAGGCTGGCATCATCGCATCGATCAAGAGCGATCCGTCTTCCCGCACGATAATGTCGGGCTCTTCGTTGGATCCCGGCAGGTCGCCGGCGATCGCTTCGAGCAGGTCGGTCTGGGTGACGATACCCTCGAGGCTGCCATATTCATCGATGACGATGGCGAGCCGGACAGGCGAGGCCTTGAAACTGTCGAGCACGCGCACGACCGAGGTGCCCTCATGCAGCACCAGCGGCTGCTTGATCACCTCCATCGGCCGGACCTTGCCGCCGTCGAGAACCTGGTCGAGAAGGTCCTTCTTCAACACCATGCCGATCGGTTCGTCGATCGAGCCCCGGGCGACCAGCAATTGTTCGTGGCTGCATTCGCGGATGGTCTTCAGGATCTCGGCCTCGCTGTCGTCGGCGTCGAACCATTCGATATCGAGACGCGGGGTCATGATGTCGGAGATCGGTCTGTCGCCGATGTTGAACACCCGCTCGACGAGCTGCTGCTGCACCTGGTTGAGAAGGCCGGCCTCCTGGCTTTCGGCGACCAGCAGCTTGAGTTCCTGCGGCGAATGGAACGATGATTCCCCGGTTCCGGCGCGAAGGCCGACGCCCCGCAGCACAAGATTGCCCATGCCGTTCAGAACGAAGATCGCCGGCTTGAACAGCACCAGGAAGAGCCCCAGCGGACGCACGACGGCAAGCGAAGTGGCCTCGCTGCGCTGAAGCGCCAAGCTTTTCGGCGCCAACTCGCCCAGCACGATGTGCAGTGCCGTGATGATGACGAAGGCAATGACGATGGCGACCGTATGCGCGCCTGTTGCCGCCCATTGCCCAGGCAGCCAGGACACCAGAGGCTCGATCAGATGGGCAAGCGCCGGCTCGCCGACCCAACCCAGCGCCAGCGACGAGATGGTGATACCAAGCTGGGTGGCGGCAAGGTTGGCGTCGAGATTGTCGACAGCGCGCTGGAGGGCGGAGGCATTCATGCGGCCTGCCGCGGCAAGTTCGGTGACACGGCTGCGCCTGACCGAAACCAGCGCGAATTCCGCAGCGACGAAGAAGCCGTTAGCAGCCACCAGTAGAAGCACGGCGAGTATCCCGACATAGTCGAAGACGCCGCCTGCGGATTCGGACATGGTTTCCCTACCTCTGAATTGATCCGAGTCCGAAACTACACGCTCGGACAGAGGTAGCAAGGCACGGGTCGCCATTCTTCCAGCGGCGATGCCGATGCCGGCTGTCGTCAGATGATATGTGCGGTTTCTTGGTGTCGCGCGCAAGAATGCGCAGTTGAACACATGATTGATGCGCCTCGCATTTATCTCTTCGGCGCTTCGAAGAGTTCGATCGGGTTTCCGGCCGGGTCCTCAAGCAGGATCTGCTTACCGCCTATGCCCTGCACGATCTCATTGCGAAAACGCGCGCCCGCCTGGCGCAGCGTGGCAACTTCCGCCTCCAAGTCGGCGACTTCAATCTGGATGCGATTCCATCCGCCGGGTTCGGGTTTTCGCCCGTCGGACATTGCCTGGGACGCTCCGCCCGGACCGGTCGTGCCGCTGACGAGCAGACGAAAACCATCCCTTGTCAGGATGGCAAAGCTGGGCGCGGGATGAAGAGCGACCGAGAAGCCAAGATGTTTCGTGTAGAATTCCAAGGCGGCGTCGACGTCGTCGACGATATAGCGCATGCTAATGCCGGGCATGGTTTCCTCCATCTTTGTTGGATCGAGCGATCCCCCACGATGATCCGACAAGCGCCGAACGCTGGATCGGAGGCGCAAAGGACGCTCCATGAATGGAATCTGCGCCCAATCCTTCCGAAAATCGAATCGGATCTTCCGGGGGCCCCGTGCCAGTTGCAGCCCCTGTTATTGATAAGGGTGTATAAGTCTAATCTGTAATATAAGCTTTGCGCCCCAGGCCTCGGATTCCATTACGAAAGTTTAATTTTCATTTCAGTTTCGGTTCATCTTTTCGGGCCTAGTTTCCTCCTGCGCCGAACATAAGGAACCCGACATGAAAAAGATTTTTGCAGCTCTCCTTTCCGCTTCCTTCCTTCTCTCCCCGATGGTTGTCTCCCAGGCCAGCGCTGATGACTATCGCCGTCCGCCTGTCGTCGTGCAGAAGAAGGTGATCGTCGAGAAAACGGTCGTGCGGCCGCACTGGAAGAAGGGATACCGCGTCAACGCCAACGAGCGCCGCTGGTTTCACGACGTCAACGACTACCGCCGTTACCGGCTCGCGCCTCCCCCGCGCGGCTATCGCTGGGTCCGGGCCGACAACGACTACTTGCTGATCGGCATCACCAGCGGTGTGATCTCCAGCATTATTGCTGGTCGTTGATTGGAAGTATGGGAGGGCGGCTTTGGCCGCCCTTTCCGATTCTGGGAGGGGTGCGGAGATTTCCGCTGGTGACTTGTCTGAAGGCACCGTCTGGTGCAGAACGCCGTCCCGATCAGCGTCGTCGCTCTCCCCACGCTCCCTCATTTCTGTGCCCGTCACAGGAATCCGGCACCGCGTGTCCGCGCGGTGATTGACTCAATGTGATTTTGGAAAAGAGTCATCCGCGCCCACAGACTTGGGCGCGCTGGATCCCTGTGACGAGCACAGGGATGAGAGTGGATGGGGCTCGGCCCCGCCTAATTCTGCCGCCGTGCCGCCGTCATCCTCGTTGCAATAATACCAAGCAACCCCTTCGGTCTTCCGGCATCAACCTTCACACTCCCCTCATGCGTCAACGGATGCAGCCCCTCGATCGGCCGCAGCGGTTCACACTCCGTGCAGACGCAGCGATAGGGTTTGATTGCCGTCGCCTTCATGCCGCCTGGCGGCTCCAGCTGGCGAAGGGGTCGGGCAGGTTGCGCCAGCGATCGGGCGCGAAGACCGCGGTCTCGATGAGGCAGGCGTCAAGTTCTCTCCTGATCCAAGCCTCATCCATCGGGTCGGCGCCGATGAAGACGATCTCCTGGCGGCGGTCGCCCCAGACGGGGTCGAGATAGGGGCCGATGGCATTCATGAAGCCCGGTTCGTCAGGCCATTGTTCGCGCGGCACCGCCGCCCACCAAAGACCCATCTTGCCGGTGCGCACGAGGGCGCCCGCCTGGCTGATCTCGCCGACATGATGCGGCCGCGTCGCCAGCCAGAAAAAGCCCTTGGCGCGCACCACGCCCGGCCATGTCAGATCGAGAAAGGCTTGCAATTTTGCCGGATGGAAGGGCCGCTTTTCGCGGTAGACGAAGGAGCGGATGCCGTATTCCTCGGTTTCCGGCACATGGTCCTTGAAGCCGTGCAGCTCCTTGTACCAGAGCGGGTGGGTCTCGGCCCTGTCGATATCGAAGCGGCCGGTGCCGAGCACTTGCTTCAGCACCACCTTGCCGAAATCCGTCTCGATCAGCTGCGCATCCGGGTTGAGGACGGTGATGATTTTCCGCGCGGCATCCCGTTCCGTCTCGCTTGCCGTGCCGATCTTGTTCAGCACCACGACATCGGCGAATTCGATCTGCTCGACCAGCAGGTCGACGATGGTTCTGGTATCGCCATCGCCTGCCGTTTCGCCGCGGTCGGCGAGGAAATCGGCGGAGGCATAATCGGCGAGCAGGTTGGCGGCATCGACGACGGTCACCATCGTATCCAGCCTTGCGACGTCGGAAAGGCTTTCTCCGTTCTCGTCGCGGAATTCGAAGGTGGTGGCGACGGGCAGGGGCTCGGCGATGCCGGTGGATTCGATCAGCAGGTAGTCGAAGCGGCCTTGGGTCGCCAGATCGCGCACCTCTTTCAAGAGGTCGTCGCGCAGGGTGCAGCAGATGCAGCCATTGGTCATCTCGACCAGCTGCTCCTCGGTGCGAGACAGATTGGCGCCGCCGTCGCGCACCAGGGCGGCGTCGATATTCACCTCGCTCATGTCGTTGACGATGACGGCGACGCGCATGCCGTCGCGATTGGCAAGCACGTAGTTCAGCAGCGTCGTCTTGCCGGCGCCGAGAAAGCCGGAGAGCACCGTGACCGGAAGTCTGTTGTCCATGAAACCTCGCATTTTAATGTTATATCATTACATCGGCGGGGCCGAAAAAAGGCGGAACGGGGTCATCCGCCTCTTTCCGCCTCAGCTCTCCCCGCAGCGCCCCATGATTATCATGCGCTGGAGAGGCAATCCTTCATGCTGTCGGCGATGCCGCGCATGAGGGTGAAGTAGAGATCGGGGCCGGCCTTCAACGTTGCGGCTTCGGGGTCGAGCACGCCGGATCTGGCGTTCGTGCCTTCGATGACGACATTGACGAGGCGCGGCTCGAATTGCGGTTCGGCAAAGACGCAGGTGGCGCCCAGTTCGCCGACCTTGCGGTGGATTTCTGAAACGCGCTCTGCACCGGGAATGGTTTCCGGGCTGACGGTGATCGAGCCGGCGACGCGGATGCCATAGCGATGCTCGAAATACTGGTAAGCGTCGTGGAAGACGATGAAGGGCTTGTCCTTGACGGGAGCGACCGTGGCGGCGATTTCCTTGTCCAGGGCCGTCAGCTTGTCGTCCAGCGCCTTGGCATTGGCCTGGTAGGTCAGCGCATTGGCGGGATCGGCGGCGACCAGAGTTGTGGTGATCACGGCGGCCATGGCTTTGGCATTCATCGGGTCGAGCCAGAGATGCGTGTCGAAGGCGCCATGGTCGTGGTCATCATCATGGCCGGTGCCGGCGGCATGATCGTGATCCTCACCCTCGGCGGAAGCGCCCTGATGCTCATCACCATCCTCATGCGGCTCGAAGGCGCCGCCTTCGCGGAAGGGCAGCTTGACGAGGCCGGGGGCATGATCGAGCTCGGCGATGCTGGCCTTCGAGCCCAGCGCCTGCAGCGGCTTTTCCAGAAAAGCCTCGAGGCCAGGACCGGTCCAGAAGATCATCTTGGCTTCCTGCAGCGCGCGCGCATTCGACGGCTTCAAGCTGTAAGTATGCGGGGAGGCGGCGCCATCGACGATCAGCTCCGGTTCGCCCACACCCTGCATGATCGCTGCAACCAGCGAATGGATCGGCTTGATCGAAGTGACGACGACGGGCGCATCGGCCGCCCGCATGCTGCCGGCAAACAGCAAGGCGGGAACCGCCAGCGCCGGTAGGGCGAAGGCGAGCGGAATTTTGAAGGCCAGGATCTTCAGGGCTGGGCCCAGGGTGCGTTTCATCGAATGCTCCGCTTGAATTGCAGATGTTATGTTATTACATCAATTGCGTTATGCTATAACGTGTGCAATAGCAGGATGCAACAGCGCTGTCGGAAAATTTGATGCTCTCTCCCGCAAATACGAAGGGCGAACCGCTAGTTTCGCTTGAGAATGTCGGCGTTCTGCGCAACGGCCGCTGGCTTGTGCGCGGCGTCGAATTTTCCGTCTCGCGCGGCGAGATCGTGACGCTGATCGGGCCGAACGGCTCGGGCAAGTCGACCAGCGCCAAGGCGGCGATCGGTGTGCTGAAGCCGAATGAGGGCAGGGTGAAGCGTCTGGCCGGCCTGAAGGTCGGCTATGTCCCGCAGAAGCTTGCGATCGACTGGACGCTGCCGCTCTCGGTGCGCCGGCTGATGACGCTGACCGGACCCCTGCCGGAACGTGACATGCGCGCGGCACTCGAAGCCGCCGGCATCGACCATATGCTCGATGCCGAGGTGCAGCATCTCTCCGGGGGCGAATTCCAGCGGGCGCTGATGGCGCGCGCCATTGCCCGCAAACCCGACCTGCTCGTGCTCGACGAGCCGGTGCAGGGTGTCGATTTCTCCGGCGAGATCGCGCTCTACGATCTGATCAAATCGATCCGCAACGCCAGCGGCTGCGGCATCCTGCTGATCTCGCACGATCTCCACGTCGTCATGGCCGAGACCGACACGGTCATCTGCCTCAACGGCCATGTCTGCTGCCGCGGCACGCCCGAAGCCGTCAGCCGCAGCCCGGAATATGTGCGTCTGTTCGGCAGCCGCGCGGCGCAGACGCTTGCCGTCTACAGCCATCATCACGACCATACGCATCTGCCGGATGGGCGCGTGCAACATGCCGACGGTTCGGTGACCGACCATTGCCACCCCGATGACGGGCATCACGCGCATGATCACGGGCACGACCATGCTCATGATCATGATGGTCATCATGGACATGAGCACTCGCACGCCCATTCCCACAGTGGGGAGGGCCGCCATGCTTGACGATTTCTTTGTTCGCGCCATCCTCGCCGGCGTTGGGCTAGCGCTGACGACTGGACCGCTCGGCTGCTTCATCATCTGGCGGCGCATGGCTTATTTCGGCGATACGATCGCCCATTCGGCGCTGCTCGGCGTCGCGCTGTCGCTGCTCTTCGAACTCAATCTGACGCTGGCCGTCTTTGCCGTCGCAGCCCTCGTATCGGTGTTGCTGCTCTTCCTGCAGAAGCGCCAGGCGCTGTCGGCCGATGCGCTGCTCGGCATCCTCTCGCATGCCACATTGGCAATCGGCCTCGTCATGGTCGCCTTCATGAGCTGGGTGCGGATCGATCTCATCGCCTTCCTGTTCGGCGACATCCTTGCTGTTTCAACGACCGACATCGCGCTGATCTGGGGTGGAGGGCTCTTCGTGCTCGTGGCGATGGCCTGGCTCTGGCGGCCGCTGCTGGCGGCAACCGTCAATGCCGAGCTTGCCGAGGCCGAGGGTCTGAAGCCGGAGCGGGCGCGGCTGTTCTTCATGCTTTTGATGGCCGTCGTCATCGCCATTGCCATGAAGATCGTCGGCATCATGCTGATCACCTCGCTGCTGATCATTCCGGCGGCCGCGGCGCGGCGCTTTTCGGCGACGCCGGAGATGATGGCGGTGCTCGCCTCGGTCATCGGGGCGGTTGCCGTCGTCGGCGGGCTGTTCGGCTCGCTCACCTACGACACGCCCTCCGGTCCCTCGATCGTGGTCGCGGCGCTGATCCTCTTCATTCTCAGCCTGCTTCCCCTCAGGCGGCATCGCGCAGGCATGCAAGGACAAGGTTCATGACGACACCGCAACTCACCAAGAACCAGTCGCTGGTCTTCGACGTGCTCGAAAAGGCCGAAGGGCCGCTCAGCGCCTATACCATCCTCGACAAGCTGAGGGACCACGGGTTTCGCGCGCCGCTGCAGGTCTACCGGGCGCTGGAAAAGCTGCTCGAATACGGTGTCGTGCACCGGCTCGAAAGCATCAATTCCTTCGTCGCCTGCGCCCATCCGGGTGACGACTGCCACAGCCACGGCATCGTCGCCTTCGCGATCTGCGAAAGCTGCGGCCAGGTGACGGAGTTCCACGATCACGAGGTCGACCACCGACTGATGGCCTGGGTGCGGGGGCAGAAATTCAAACCAGCGAAGACGACGATCGAGATCCGCGGTTTGTGCGAGGCTTGTGCAGCGTAAGCGGCCACACTATCCGTCGGTACCCTATCCTATCGCACCAACGGGACTTTGACGGGCGCCCACTTCTCCACCCTCATTGCTGTGACATCCCGCTGGTCAAGCCGGAGGACAGGAATGAGCGAGGGCGGAGCGGCGGCGTGCCCGAAGGCGACGATCCAGGCGTTGGTTTCCTCGCCGTGTGTGCTGCCGATCGATACACAAAGCGATGACTCAAAAAGGTGAGGCCGCAAGGGCGGCCTCACCTTTTGCATTTCTGTGCGGATAAGCTTAGTCCGGCTTGGATTCAGAGCCGCCCTTGCCGGAGCCGCCGTTGTCGCTCTTGCCGGAGCCGCCATTGTCGCTCTTGCCGGAGCCGCCGTTGTCGCTCTTG
>Ga0055540_1000519_pt1 | contig 29193 bp, 29 predicted proteins | sample AraplaCvi_mMS_r2_2_FD_55040 | JGI IMG/M metagenome (GOLD analysis project Ga0055540, IMG submission 55040) | Arabidopsis root microbial communities from North Carolina, USA - plate scrape MF_Cvi_mMS_r2 | ecosystem: Host-associated > Plants > Roots > Endosphere | place: USA: North Carolina
TTCATGACACAGAGCACTGCCTTCAAGACCGACTGGGACAAGCTGTTCATCGGCGGCAAGTGGGTCGAGCCGTCCACCTCCGAGGTCATCGAAGTGCACTCCCCCGCCACGGGTGAGCTGGTCGGCAGCGTTCCCATGGCCGCCGAGGCCGACGTCAACGCCGCCTGCGCCGCCGCCCGCAAGGCCTTCGACGAGGGCCCGTGGCCGCACACCTCTCCCGAGGAGCGGGCCGCCGTCCTCGGCGCAGCGGTGAAGCTGATGGAGGAGCGCGCCGACGAGCTGAAGTTCCTGCTGGCCGCCGAGACGGGGCAGCCGCCGACCATCGTCGACATGATGCAGTACGGCGCCGCGATGTCGTCGTTCAACTACTTCGTCGGGGCAGCCGACAAGTTCACCTGGCAGGACGTCCGCGACGGCATCTACGGCCAGACGCTGGTGCTCAAGGAGCCGATCGGCGTCGTCGGCGCGGTCACCGCGTGGAACGTGCCGTTCTTCCTGGCGGCCAACAAGCTGGGCCCGGCGCTGCTGGCCGGCTGCACGGTGGTGCTCAAGCCCGCCGCCGAGACTCCGCTGTCGGTGTTCGCGATGGCCGAGATGTTCGCCGAGGCCGGCTTGCCCGAGGGCGTGCTGTCGATCGTGCCCGGTGGTGCGGAGACCGGACGCGCGCTGACCGCCAATCCCGAGCTGGACAAGTACACGTTCACCGGCAGCTCCGCCGTCGGCAAGGAGGTCGCCAAGATCGCGGCCGAGAACCTCAAGGCCTGCACGCTGGAGCTCGGCGGCAAGTCCGCGGCCATCATCCTCGAGGACGCCGACCTGGATTCGACGTTGCCGATGCTGGTGTTCTCCGGCCTGATGAACTGCGGGCAGGCGTGNGTCGGCCAGACCCGCATCCTCGCGCCGCGGTCGCGTTACGACGAAGTGGTGGAGAAGCTTTCGGCCGCCGTGGCCGCCATGCCCATCGGACTGCCCGACAACGCGGGCGCCATGATCGGCCCGCTGATCTCCGAGCGCCAGCGTGAGCGCGTCGAGGGTTACATCAAGAAGGGCGTCGAGGAAGGNGCCCGCATCGTCACCGGCGGAGGCAGGCCCGAGGGCCTGGACAGCGGCTGGTTCGTCGAGCCGACGGTGTTCGCCGACGTGGACAACTCGATGACCATCGCCCAGGAGGAGATCTTCGGTCCGGTGCTCGCGGTGATCCCGTTCGACGACGAGGACGACGCCGTCCGCATCGCCAACGACTCGGCGTACGGGNTGGCAGGCAGCGTNTACACCACCGACTTCCCGAAGGCGCTCGAGATCGCCAAGAAGATCCGCACCGGCACCTACGCGGTCAACATGTACGCCTTCGATCCGGGCGCACCGTTCGGCGGGTACAAGAANTCGGGCATCGGGCGCGAGAACGGCCCCGAGGGCATCGAGGCCTACTGCGAGGCCAAGAGCGTGCTGCTGCCNTTCGGGTACACGCCCTGANGTAATCCGCTCNCTCTGCGTCCACTGCGAAGAAGGTCGAGTAGCCCTCGCAGTGGGCGCAGAGTCGGCTCAGAAGCCGTCCGCCTCNAGGTTCATCGCCGCGAGGCNGACGATGTNTAGAACGCCTCCTCGTCGAGGTCCATGATGGCCAGGTCGGCCGATTCGACGATCTTGCGATCGGCGGTGAGCCGCGGCAGCACGGTGTCGGCGAAGAATCTGGCGGCAGTCACCTTGCCCAGGTAGAACGCCCGGTCACGTTCGGTGGGCTGGCCGTCGAGCGCGTCGAGGGCGATCTCCGCTCCGCGCAACAGAAGCCACCCGATGAACAGGTCCCCGACGGCCAGCAGGAACGACACCGAGCCCAAGCCCACCCGGTACAGCTCCCGCGAATCCCGTTGCGAGGACACCAGATGGCCCGTCATGGTGGCGGCCATCGCCTGCACGTCGGCCACGGCGGTGGCCAATCGCGCGCGCGAGTCGGCGAGTTCGCCGCGCGCGGACTCCGCGTCGAGGAAGGCCTGGATCTCACCGGCGACGTGTGCCAGCGCCCCACCCTGGTCACGGGCGATCTTGCGAAAGAAGAAGTCCTGGGCCTGAATTGCCGTCGTGCCCTCGTAGAGCGAATCGATCTTCGCGTCGCGGATGTACTGCTCGATCGGATAGTCCTGCAGGAAGCCCGAACCGCCGAAGGTCTGCAACGACTCGGTCAGCGTCTGGTAGGCCCGTTCGGAGCCGACGCCCTTGACGATCGGCAGCAGCAGGTCGTTGACCCGGCCGGCCATGGCGGCGTCCGCGCCGGAGACGACCGCGGCCGCCACCTCGTCCTGATGGGCGGCGGTGTAGAGGTACAGCGCCCGCAATCCCTCGGCGTACGCCTTCTGCGTCAGCAGGGCGCGCCGCACGTCGGGGTGATGCAGGATGCTGACCCGCGGCGCGGTCTTGTCCGTCATCTGGGTGAGGTCCGCGCCCTGGATGCGCGTCTTGGCGTACTCGAGTGCGTTCAGGTATCCGGTGGACAACGTGCTGATTGCCTTGGTGCCGACCATCATTCGCGCGTATTCGATGATCTTGAACATCTGCGCGATGCCGTCGTGGGTGTCGCCCACCAGATACCCGACCGCCGGGGTGCCGTGCGCCCCGAAGGTCAGCTCGCAGGTCGCCGAGACCTTGAGGCCCATCTTGTGCTCGACCCCGGTGACGAACACGCCGTTGCGGTCCCCCGGCGCACCCGTCTCGGGATCGGGCATGAACTTGGGCACCATGAACAGTGAGAGGCCCTTGGTGCCGGGCCCCGCACCCTCGGGTCTGGCCAGCACCATGTGCACGATGTTCTCGAACAGGTCGTCGGAGTCACCGCTGGTGATGAAGCGCTTGACACCGTCGAGGTGCCAGGTGCCGTCGGGCTGTTCGACGGCCTTGGTGCGCCCGGCGCCGACGTCGGAGCCCGCGTCGGGCTCGGTGAGCACCATCGTCGCGCCCCAGTTGCGCTCGACGGCCATGGCCGCCCAGTGCCGCTGCTGGGCGTTGCCCTCCTCGTGCAGGATGCCGGCCAGTACCGGTCCGGCCAGGTACATGAAGGCGGCGGGCTGGGCGCCGAGCGGGAACTCGTTGATCGCCCACGCNAGCATGGACGGGGCGGGCACGCCGCCGACGTCCTCGGACAGGCCGATCCGGAACCATTCGCCGTGCTGCCAGGCGCGNAACGACTTCTTGAACGCCGCGGGCAGGGTGACCNCNTGGGTGTCGGGGTCGAAGGTCGGCGGATGGCGGTCGGAGTCGGCGAAGGACTCGGCCAACGGACCCTCGGCCANGCGTGCCGCCTCACCGAGCATGTCGCGAATCGACTCCGCGTCCAGGTCGCCGAANTCCCCGCTGGCGAGGATCTTCTCCANGTGGAGGACCTCGAAGAGGTTGAATTCGAGGTCGCGGACATTGCTCTTGTAGTGACCCACGTCCAAGCCCTTCCCATCGGCGTGCGCACCGAGCGTAGCGCCGCGGCGCCGAACCGGCCATCACCCTTGCTATGGGTGGCGTCATAGCGACACCCGCGAGAAGTGACGCGGAATACATTCTCACCGCCGCGACGTTGAGCCCACTATGCTCGAGACCATAATGAGGGAGGCGCCATGTGGGTGCTCGAAGTAAACGTCCTCGGCCGCCGCATGAGCTGCACCGTGGAGGATCGGCGCCGACCCCTGCCGGGAGTGGCCAGGGTCGCCCAGTGGCGCCACCGCCTGCAGCGTCAATCGAGTGCCGCCGCCTGATGCCGTCGTCCGTCGACGTCAGCCGCCCCGCNCGCGGCACGACGCGGTACCGGATGCTGTCCGCTGCCGCCGAGGTGCTGCGGGAGAANGGCGCCGCCGGTGTCACGATCGACGAGGTGCTGGCCCGCAGCGGTGCACCCCGCGGGTCGGTCTATCACCACTTCCCCGGTGGCCGTGCCCAACTGTTGACCGAGGCCCTGCAATTCGCCGGTGACGCGATCACCCGNCTCGTCGACGACGCCGCCACCCACGGCTGCGCCCCGTTGATCGGCCAGTTCGTCGCCTTCTGGGAGCGCACCCTCGCCGAGAGCGACTTNGCCGCAGGNTGCCCGGTGGTGGCCGCGGCGATCGGCTCGGCCGACGCCGATCCGGCGCTGACGCCCATCGCCGGCGACATCTTCGATCGCTGGCGCGCCGCACTCACCCGCGCCTTTCTCGCCGACGGCTTCGACGAGTCCGATGCCGGACCGTTGGCGGTGACGTCCATCGCGGCGCTGGAGGGCGCCGTGGTGCTGTGCCGCGCGACCAGGACCGCCGAACCGCTGCGCGACGTNGCGCGGCAGGTCGAATTCCTCATCCGGTCACGGGAATTCGTGCGCCGCTTCGGGGTGCCCGAGCATTCGTCGGGTTAGGGCGCCAGCAACAGTCGGCTGAGCTGCGTCGTGGTCTCGACGCCGTCGTCGTAGCCGCCCTCGNCGCCAAGAGCGTTCATGATGGCCAGCGTGTAGCGCTGCCGGGGTCCGGCGAAACCGACGGAGTTGACCACCCATCCGCCCTGTTCCTGGGACCACCCGTTCTTGTCACCGGGCGCCATCGCGGGTCCGGCACCCCACACCCCCCACTGCTGGTCGGCGTCGACGCGTTGCATCTCGGCCACCACCGCCGCAGCGTCGGTCGGGGCGAGGCCGGTCAGCACGTAGTTCATCAGTCCGTCGAGGTCGTCGGCGGTGGCCTTCTGAAAGCCCCAGTANGGAAACACGTCGCCAAAACCTGGCTGCGGCACCACATTCGGCATGCCNTAGCGAGNAAAATTCGCGTTGAACACCTGCTGTGGGCCGCCGTGGCGCGACCACAGCGCGTCGGCGGCGTCGTTGTCGGAGTACCTCAGCATGGCGACCATCTGGCTGCGGTCGGCGTCGGTGAGGACGACGGTCCCGGCCCGCGCCCTGGTGAGCAGATCGGCGACCATCGCCAGCTTGATCGTCGACGCCGTCCAGATCGGGGTGGCCGCGTTGGCGTTGCGGTACCGCGCCCCGGTCACGCGGTCGCGTAGCACGAAACCGACTGTCCCAGGCCGGCTTCGCAGGTACTGCTCGGCCGCGGCGATGCGTTGGGTGAGGGCGCAGTCCGACGCCGCGGCACTGCCACATGGTGCGGCGGTCGACGGCGGGACACCGGCCACCGAGAGCATGGCCAGCACGACGAACAGGACGATCGCAAAGCGCCGCATCGTCAGTGGTGGCACAGCAGGTTGACGACGACGGGAATCGCGACCGTCGCCGCGATCACCGCCGAGGTGGCGATCCGGTGGCACCACCGGGTCGAGGGGTGGGCGGGCTCCAGCAGACGGTGGGCGCGCGCCGCCGTCGCCGTCGACGAGACGGCCAGTCCGCCGGCGGGTGGCGCCGGTGCGGCGAGCGCGAGCAATCCCGCCACCAGCGGGCGCGGACCGTGGCGCCACGCCGCCCTGTCGTCGGCGCACATCTCCAGCAGGTCGGTCACCGCGCTCGCACCGCGGGTGAACACGGGAAGACGTGCCAGCCGATCGGCCATGGCCCGCAACACCATCAGCAGGTGGTGATGGTGCCCCGCGAGGTGCGCCCGCTCGTGGGCGAGCACCGCCGCCAGCTGCGGCCCGTCGAGGGCGGCGACCGCCGCGGTGGTCAGGACGATCGCATGGGGTCGGCCGACGACGCAGTACGCCGCGCGCCGCTCCCCGCTGACCACCACCACGTCCGCGGTGGCGGTCGGCGTGCCGACCATCCGTGCGNCGTCGGCGTGNTCGGCGCTGCGGGTGCGCAGTGCNCGTACCGTCCGCGCGACGCCCAGCGCCACCACCGCCGAGACGCCCAGGCCCACGGCCAGGAGNCCGACGGTGCCGACCGGNCCNAGCGTCGCCACGCGCTCGGGCACGCCGAGCAGCTCCAGGCACAGCACGACCACCGAGGAGGTGGGTCCGTCGCGCACGAGCGGCACGACGACGACGATCATCGCCGCGANCCAGGCGGCCACCACCGTGGCCATCGCGGTCAGCCACGCGGCGACGCCCAGGCGTGGGTTCGTGCCGCGGCGGGTCAGCCGGCTCAGCGGCGCCGGCGCCAGCCAGCTCACCGCGGCGCCGTAGAGCAGGAGGTAGACGGTGCCCGTCACGAGCGGCGCCTGCCCACGCCGCCGTGCCGCAACGCCGCTCGCAGCTGCGCCGACTCCTCGGCCGTCATCTGCTCGACGAACAGGGCGAGCACCGCCTCGGTGTCACCGCCGGCGTCGAACGCCGCGCGCATCAGGTTGGCCGAGCGCTCCTCGCGCGTCATCGTCGGCCAGTACCGGTAGGCCTTGCCCTCGCGTTCGCGGCGCACCCAGCCCTTGGTGTGCAAGTGGTCCATCGTGGAAAGCACGGTCGTATAAGCGATCTGGCGCAGGCCGGCGAGCTCGTCGAACACCTCGCGCACGGTGACGCCCTCGGAGCGGGCCCAGACGCGGTCCATCACCGTCGCCTCCAACTCGCCGAGACCTCGCTGCTGCATCGTCACCTCCCGCGGAACGCCCCTGCGAATCTACCGCCGCGGGCCCCCTCACGCAGGCTTCGCCCACCGCACACAGACGAAGTCGCCGTTGCGACCGACGTCCCGAAGCGACCACTCGGTGGGCACCGGCAGTAGCCGCGCACCCGAGCCGAGCGAGCACGGCGCGTACGACACGATCATCTCGTCGATCAGCCCGGCCGCCGCGAACTGTGCTGCGACGTCACCACCACCGACCACCCACACGTCGAGTCCCGCGGCGGCCGAGACCATTTCGGGATACAGGTCGGCGACGTCCCCGGCGAACGCCGTCACGGGATGCCCGGGTACGACGACGTCGGGTCGGTGGGTGAGCACCCAGCTGGGTTGGGCGTACGGCCAGTCCCCCGGCTGGTTGGCGACGATCCACCGGTAGGTGGTCGACCCCATCGCCAGCGCGCCGACGCCGTCGGCGAACGCCTCGTAGCCGAAGGCACCCCGGGGGTCGACGTCCCTGGTCAGCAGCCAGTCCAAGCCGTTGGCCTCGTCGGCGACGAAACCGTCCAGGCTCGAGGCGGTGTAGTACACGCAGGCCATCTCGTCTCCCCAGCTCGGTCGGGTGTGGCCTCGAGTATCGCCCGTCGGGCGGCCTACACTCGGAACTCCTGTGAGCGAATTCGACGACTTGCGTGCCGACGGCACCGACCTGGCCGGGCTGCGCGCGGCCGTCCGGGCATTCCTGACCGCTGATCGGGAGGCCTTCGGATGGACCCCGGCCGTCGACTGCTGGCTGTCGAGCTGGGACACCGACTTCAGCATCCGGCTCGCCGACGCCGGTTTCATCGGGCTGACCATCCCCGTCGACTACGGCGGCCGGGCACCGGCCGACGGAACCGGTTACCTGCACCGCTACGTCGTGACCGAGGAACTGCTGGCCCACGGCGCGCCGGTGGGGGCGCACTGGATCGCCGACCGCCAGGTCGCCCCCGGGCTCTTGGCGTACGGCACCGAGGAGCAACGGCGTCGCCTGCTCCCGCAGATCGCGGCAGGGCGGCTGTATTCCGCCATCGGCATGAGCGAGCACGGCGCCGGTTCCGATCTCGCGGCCGTGCAGTCCCGCGCCACGCGCGACGGCGACGGGTGGGTGCTCAACGGCACCAAGGTGTGGACCAGCGGGGCCCACCTCGCCCACCAGATCGTCGTGCTGGCCCGCACCAGCCCGCTGGACCCCGAGCACCGGCACGCCGGGTTCAGCCAGTTCATCGTTCCCACCGACCTACCCGGAATCACGATGAGCCCCATCGTCCTGTTGAACGGCGAGCACCACTTCAACGAGGTGCAGTTCGACGACGTGCGGCTCACCGACGGCGACCTGCTCGGCGACATCGGCTCGGGATGGCATCAGGTCACCTCCGAGCTGGGCTTCGAACGCAGTGGGCCCGAACGGTTCCTGTCGACGGCCACGCTGCTGATGGACGTCGTCTCGACGCTGGGCCGCACCGACGTCGACGACCGGACCGCCGCCGCGGTCGGTGAGCTGATGGGGCGGATGGTCTCGCTGCGGCAGTTGTCGATCGCGGTGGCCCGCGCCCTCACCGCCGGCGAGGACGCCAACACGCGGGCGGCCATGGTCAAGGATCTGGGCACCCGGTTCGAGCAGGACTCGGTGGAACTCGCCGCCGAGCTGGTCGACGGTGTCGGCGGCCCCGACGGGGAGCGGCTCCGCGCGCTGCTGGCCGTCGCCCGGGTGCACTCACCCCTGTTCACCCTTCGCGGCGGCACCAACGAGGTGCTGCGCGGCATCGTGGCGCGGGGAACCAAGGTGGCGACGTGAACGACGAACTCACGGCGCTGGTCGAGGAGATCGGCCGGCGGTCCTACGACGCTCGCATGGGGCGTCACGGGCTGCCCGAGCCCTTCGACGCCGACCTGTGGCAGGTGCTGGAGACCTCCGGGCTGACGAGGCTGACCAGTGAGCAGGGTGCCGACCCGGCCGAGGCCGCCGTCGTCCTCGGCGAGCTGGCCCGCTGGGCCGCTGCCGTGCCCGTCGCCGAAACCGACCTGCTGGCAACGTGGTTGGCCGAGCGGGCCGATCTGACCGTGCCCGCCGAGGGCCCGCTGACGGTGGCGATCGCCGACGTCGACGACGGTGACCGAATCNCNGGNNCCGCCCCCTACGGCCGAATCACGGGCTCCGCCCGTGGTGTGCCCTGGCCGGCCGTCGGCCCCGTCGTCCTGGCCGCACGCTCGGCCGAGGCCACCATCGTCGCGGTACTCCCCCACGGCTCGTCCGACGGCGCGTCGAACCTCGGTGGCGAGCCGCGCGGCGAGGTGACCTTCGACCTCGCCGCCGACGACGTCGTCCGGTTGTCCCCGGCGGTGGCCGAGGAGCTGGTGCGCCGCGGCGCCTGGGCGCGATGCGTGCAGATCGTCGGCGCCTTCGACGCCGCAGCGCGTCTCACCGTCGACCACACCCGGGAACGCAAGCAGTTCGGCCGCAGCCTCGACGCGTTCCAGGCCGTGTCGCATTCCCTGGCCGCCCTGCACGGTGAGATCGAAAGAAGCCGTGCGGCAACCACGTTGGCTACCTTCGCCGCCGTCGACCACGGCTTCGACAGCCCCGAGGCCGACTACGCGGTGACCGTCGCCAAGGTCGCCGTGGGCCGCGCCGTGGGTCCGGTGACCACGATCGCCCACCAGCTGCACGGCGCCATCGGCGTGACGATCGAGCATCCGCTGTGGCTCGCGACGATGCGCGCCCGAAGCTGGGCCGACGAGTTCGGCACCACCGGCTCCTGGGCCACGCGCCTGGGCCGGATGGCGCTGGCGGCCGAGAACCCGTGGAATCTGGTCGTCGGCCCGTAGCGCCGCGTCAGGCGTCGAGCAGCTGACCGACCCGCGCGGCAAGGACGTCCGGGGCGGCCACGTCGGTCAGATCGATCCCGAACGTGTCCGTCAACGCGGCGAGCACCTGATCGGCGGTCTCGAAGCGGGTCTTCTCCGTGATCCCGTCCCGATGCACCGCGAGCTGGCGACCGCGCAGGTTCCACCGCGCGTCATCGGTCACCAGCGCGGCGGTCAGACCGGTGACGAACGGCGACTTCGGATGCGTGGAGACGTACCAACTGCCGACCTCGAGGTCGACGCGGGGNTGCGGGCGGTCGGTGAATTCGTAGAGCGGCTGCCAGGTTCCGGCGATCTCGCACTGCAGGACGAGGCCCTCGGANCCCTCGGTCAGGCGGTAGGGCTCGTGCCGGGTCTCCTGCACCCGGCCGACGGCCAGGTCGATGGGCGAGGTCAAGGTCTGGCCGCCGAACCCGACGTCGACCAGCTGCCGGCCCGACACACCGGGAACCGTCACCCCGAGCACCTGGTGGGTCCGGGCGGGCAGCGGGGCACCCGGTTCGCTCATCCACACCACCCGCCCCGCGAAGCGCTCGACGCCGTAACCGAGCCGTTCCAGGACGTAGCCCATCAGGCCGTTGTGCTCGTAGCAGTAGCCGCCGCGGCGACGGTGCACCAGCTTGTCGGTCAGCGCAGCCTCGCTCAGGTCGAAGACCGGGACGCCGAAGACGGGGTCGAGGTTCTCGAAGGGGATCGACCGGTTGTGCGCGGCGACCAGGCCGACGAGCACCTCGGTCGTCGGATCGGTCGGTCCCTCGTATCCGATCCGAGCGAGGTAGGCGGTCAGGTCCGCGTCGGTCATGCCTCCATGGTGCGCCGTCGGCCGCGACGCGGGAAGGCACCGACCACCTGCGCACTATGGTTGAGGACATGACTAAATTGACGACCCCGGCAGTCGCGGCCGCCGCGGCCGGTCTCGTGGCCTGTGCAGTGACGACGGCACCGCTGGCAGCGGCCGCCCCCGGGTCGGTGAGTTCCCCCATGCCGATGTCGAGCCAGTGGCGGGCGTGCGACTTCTCGAAGCTGCCGTGGGTGGACGCGAAGGGTGACGCCCGCGCCATTGCGCACGTGCGCACCGACGGCTCCGGAATGTTGGTGGCGACCCTCGACGTGGCGACCGCGACGCCGAACACCCGCTACGACGTCCGGGTGATCCAGACGCCGCGCCCGTCGCAGGACTGCGGCGCGGGTGCGCCCGGCGTCGTCACCGGCTCGCTGCAGACCGACGGCATCGGGGGCGGCTCGACGACCTTCGCCGGCCCCGTCGCCACCGGCGCTACGGGCGCCTGGGTGATCCTCGAGGTGCCTGCACCGTATGCCCAGACTCCCGTGGAGTTCTACACCACGGAGTACGTCACCTCCGTCTGAGGCAGACGTCTCGCGATTACCGCGTCACAGGCCCCCCGGGTAACCTAGAACTAGAACACGTTCCACTTTCGAGCCGGGGAGCAGCCGTGAACGCCAACGACACCGATTCGGTCGACGTCGAACCGACCGCCGTCACGAAGTGGGATCCGGGCCTCACCGAACGGGTCATGGGCTTCCTGCGGCCCCTGGTCAAGGGGTACCACCGCGCCGAGGTGCACGGCCTCGACGACTTCCCGCAGGGCGGCGCGCTGGTGGTGGGCAACCATTCCGGTGGCCTCTTCGCGATGGACGTCCCGGTGTTCGCGACGGGCTTCTACGAGAAGTTCGGCTTCGGCCGTCCCGTCTACACGCTGAGCCACGACATCATCTTCACCGGCCCGACCGGTGACTTCTTCCGCAAGACCGGCTTCATCCCCGCCAACCACGAGAACGCCGACGAGGCCCTTCGCGCCGGCGGGGTGGTCGTGGTCTTCCCCGGCGGCGACTACGACGTCTACCGGCCGACCCGGTCGGAGAACACGATCGACTTCGGCGGGCGCACCGGCTACGTGCGGGCCGCCCTCAACGCCGGGGTGCCCATCGTGCCCTCGGTGTCGATCGGCGGCCAGGAGGCCCAGCTGTTCCTGACCCGCGGCGAGGGCGTTGCCAAGGCGTTGCGGCTCGACAAGTTGCTTCGCGTGAAGATCCTGCCCGTGTCGTTCGGCTTCCCGTTCGGACTCTCGGCGGTGGTGCCGCTCAACGTGCCGCTGCCGACGAAGATCGTCACCCAGGTGCTCCCGCCGATCGACGTGGTGGCCGAATTCGGCGAGGATCCCGACGTCGACGAGGTCGACGCCCACGTCCGTCGGGTGATGCAGAGNGCGCTGAGCCAGCTGGCCAAGCAACGACGACTCCCCGTGCTGGGCTGATCGGCCATGGCGCTGCTCGATCCGCTGACCAACACCGTGGGGCTGCTGACGACGATGGCTCGCGCTGGCGTCATCGCCCCGCTGCGGCCGGACAAGTACGTGCGCATCGGCGCCGCGATGGCGCGCGAGAACATGGGCATCACCTCGGGTTTCGCCAGCGCCGCGCAGCGGTGCCCCGACCGACCCGCCCTCGTCGACGAGATCGGCACGCTGACGTGGCGCGATCTCGACCAGCGGGCCGACGCGTTCGCCGCGGCGTTGCAGGCGCTGCCGGGCGGGACGCCACAGGTGGTGGCGATCATGGCCCGCAATCACCGGGGCTTCGTCGAGGCCCTGATTGCGGCCAACCGCATCGGTGCCGACGTGCTGCTGCTCAATACGTCCTTCGCGGGACCCGCTCTGGCCGAAGTCGTCTCGCGCGAGGGTGCCGGCAAGTCGGTCACCGTGGTCTACGACCAGGAGTTCGGCCCGACGGTGGACGTGGCTCTCGCGGAGCTGCCCGAGACGGTCCGGATCGTGGCGTGGCGGGACGGCCAGGACGACGACCNTTCGGTCGAGNCGATGATCGGCGAGTACTACGGGCGCCAGCCCCAGCGAGCGGGCACCAAGTCCAAGGTCATCCTGCTGACCTCCGGGACGACGGGAACACCCAAGGGCGCCAGCCACTCTGGCGGCAGCCCGCAGACTCTCAAGGGCATCCTGGACCGCACGCCGTGGCGCGCCGAGGAGACCACCGTCATCGTGGCCCCGATGTTCCACGCCTGGGGCTTCGCGCAACTGGCGTTCGCCGCGTCGATGGCATGCACCATCGTCACCCGGCGCAAGTTCGACCCCGAGGCCACGCTGAGGCTGGTCGACCGGCACCGTGCCACCGGATTGTGCGTCGTGCCCGTCATGTTCGACCGCATCATGGCGCTGCCGGAGGACGTGCTGTCGAGGTACGGCGGACGCTCGCTGCGCTTCGCGGCCGCCTCCGGATCCCGGATGAATCCCGCCGTGGTGACCGCGTTCATGGACCGCTTCGGCGACGTGATCTACAACAACTACAACGCCACCGAGGCGGGCATGATCGCCACCGCGACACCCGCGGACCTGCGTGCCGCGCCCGACACGGCGGGAAGACCGGCCGAGGGCACCGACATTCGCATCCTGGACGCCGAACGCCGAGAGGTGCCCACCGGTGAGGTCGGCACGATCTTCGTGCGCAACTCGACGCAGTTCGACGGGTACACCTCCGGTGCGTCGAAGGACTTCGAAGGCGCTACATGTCCAGCGGCGACGTCGGATACCTCGACGCCGACGGTCGACTGTTCGTCGTGGGCCGCGACGACGAGATGATCGTCTCGGGCGGGGAGAACGTGTACCCCATCGAGGTGGAGAAGGTGCTGGCGGCCCATCCCGCGGTGGCCGAGGCCTCCGTGCTGGGGGTGGACGACGACGAGTACGGGCAGCGGCTGGCCGCCTTCGTGGTGCTGGCCGACGGGGCGGCGACGACCGAGGATCTCAAGGCACACGTGCGGGCCAACCTGGCCAATTACAAGGTGCCGCGCAGCATCACGGTGCTGGAGAGTTTGCCGCGCGGCAGCACGGGCAAGATCGTTCGTCGTGACCTTCACGCGCTCCTTCGGACCGACGACCGTGCGACGTAGACACCCGCTGCTGCGCGGCGTCGCCGAACTCCTGCTGTCGGCCAACGCCGTCCAGCCGCTCGGCCGCGAGGGCTACGTCACGATCCCGGTGTTCTTCCTCGGATGGCCCACCGGCGAGGCGGCGCCCGTGGTGGCCGGCGCCTCGATGCTCGACGCCGTCCGGCGCGGGGTGCGCGGCGACTTCACCGGCAGGCGGGGGCGCGTCGGCCTGGGCCTGACCGTGTTGTCCTGGGCGACACTGGGTTACGTCTACTTCCGCAACGCCAGATCACGAGAGTCCTTCGAGGGGCCGTTGCGGCAGACCCTGGGTGAGGACTACGCGGCCATCGCGGCCGAGGAGCGGCGCCGCCGCCGCGGTGGTGTGCTGCGGACGTCATGGGCCAGGCGGCAGTACGTCAAGCGCGACGACGTGGTGCGCTACGGGCCGCACCGCGCCAACGTCGCCGACGTCTGGCATCGCGGGGACCTGCCCCGCGACGGCAAGGCACCCGTTCTGCTGCAGGTGCCCGGTGGCGCGTGGACGATCGGAATGCGCCGTCCGCAGGCCTACCCGCTGATGACGCACATGGCCGAACGCGGGTGGATCTGCGTGTCGATGGCCTACCGGGTGAGCCCGCGCCACACCTGGCCGGCGCACATCGTCGACGTGAAGCGGGCGCTGGCGTGGATCAAGGAGAACATCGCCGACTACGGCGGGGATCCCGACTTCGTCTGCATCACCGGCGGTTCGGCGGGTGGACACCTGACCGCGCTCGCGGCGCTGACGCCCAACGATCCGCAGTGGCAACCGGGTTTCACCGACGCCGACACCTCCGTGGTGGCCGCGGTGCCGATCTACGGTCGCTACGACTGGTTCACCTCCGACGGGTCGGGGCGGCCGGAGTTCATCGCGATCCTGCAGCGCTACATCGTCAAGAAGCGGTTCCGCGAGCATCGGCAGGTCTACCTCGACGCGTCGCCGATCACCAAGGTGCACGCCGACGCGCCACCGTTCTTCGTGCTGCACGGCACCGACGACTCGATCATCCCGGTGCAGGAGGGACGCGCGTTCGCCGAGGCGTTGGAGAAGGCGTCGGACAATCCGGTGGCCTACGCCGAGATCCCGCACGCTCAGCACGCGTTCGACTTCTTCGGCTCACCACACGGTGACTACACCGCGACCGCCGTCGCGCACTTCCTCGATTGGGTCAAGGCCAAGCGCGGCTGAGACGTTCTGCGCCAACGGGTCAAGGCAGCACCGTGTGCATCAGCATCACGTTGTACGCCGACCACAGTGACAGGTTGTAGTACAGCTCCTTGCCCGTGGACCACGGGTGCAGGTAGGGCGCGTAGATGCCGCCGGGGAACTCCATGTGGCTGACCAACATGCTCTCCGGGCTCCACGGTCCCTGCGGGGTGGGCGAGGTCCGCATCACGACGTCGTTGGCACCGTTGCAGTACAGCGCCAGGTACTGCTTGAGGTAGGTGTTGTACTGCGCCGACATCTCGCCGACCGGGCCGGGGATGACGGGAGTCGCGGCGGCCGGATTCGCGGGCACCCAGGACTGACTGTCCCCGTTCCAGTACTCGTACTTCGTCAGGTCGGGAATCAAGCCCGGCGCGACGCGGGCTACGTAGGCCGAGCCGCCGCGACCGTTGGGCGTGCCGTAGGTGTACAGGTACTGGTCACCGGGGCCCGGCTTGAGGAAAGCGCCCATCTGGAAGTTCTCGTTGCCTGCCCCCGGCGCGCGGACGGTGCCGGGGTACACGCCCCACGTCTCGCCGTTGTCCGGGGACATCGCGATCGCCGAGTAGTTGGTGGTCCAGGCGCCGTTGGCGTCCCAGCTCCGGATCGACATGAAGTTGAGGTATTGCTTGCCGCCTGCCGAGACGCCCGCGGTCGGGATGATGCCCGTCTCCTGCGGCGCCTGCCCGATGGTGTTGATGATCTGCTTGGCGATGCCGGGCCGCCACACCGGCGCCCCGGAGTACTTGTTCCCGACGACGCCGTTGGGCACCGCGACGGTGTTGGACAACGAGCGGTCCTGGCTGCGGAACAGCGCGTTGTAGCGCCACTGCTTGCCGGGGATGCCGCAGTAGCCGTTGGTGTCGCCGAAGGCCATCAGCACCTGATTGTTGGCGGGATCGCCGTTGTCCCACATGATTCCGAGATCGGTGCCGGTGATGGCGAACTTCTTGATCGTGTCGTTCGGGCTGTCGGGGCCGGTGACCCACCCGACCAGCGAGGTGCCGGGTGGGGCCGTGGACACCGGCGCAGGGGCGGCCACCGGGGCCGGAGCGGGCGCCGCNGCCGACGGTTGGGTCGCGGTCCCGCCGGGTCGGGGTGAGGGCACCACCGCGGCCTGTTGCTGCACCGGTGCCACCGNAGGCGGCGTCAGCGCCTTGATGAGGGCGGGCAACAGCCCCAGCTTGGGCAACGGCGCCGCGTCGTTGGCGCCGGCGGGCTTGTGGCCGATCGGCCGGTTGAACGGCGAGATGCCCGACGGGCTGGGAATCTGAAAGGCCTGCCCTGGCAATGGTTGAGCGGCGGCCGCGGCCCCCTCGCACGGTTCGGCGCTGGCGGGCGGTGCGACACCCAGGACGGCGCAGAGTCCGAGGACGGCCGCGGTCGCCACCGATGCGGATGCGATGCGACGACGCGGCGACATGGGACACCTTCCACGAGGGACGTCACGGTGACGCCAGCAACTTCTGCTGTGACGATAGTGACCCCTGGGACGGAAGTGCCCGGTGAGTCATGGCTTGATACCCACCCGTGACCGTGTCGCAATCTGCTAGCGCGGCCCCACGATCGCCGTCACGCGAATCTCCACCCGCATCTTGGGCGCACCGAGCGCGGTGACGCCGAGCTGCGTCCAGATGGGCGCGCGGTCGCCCATCCGCGCGCGGAATTGCTCGACCATCACCCGGTTGTGCGCGTCACCGATGGAGTCGGGCGCAGCCGGCAGGTGGAAGGACTCCACCGAGACGACGTCGCGCCACGTCGCGCCCGCCTCGGCGAGGGTGCGCTCGACGTTGTCGAACGCCGTGACGATCTCCTCCTCCAGGCTCTCGGGGAACGTCAGGTCGTCGTGCCAGCCGCCCTGCCCGGAGATCTCGACCCGATTCCCGATCCGAAGTGCCTGGTGATAGTGCAGATTCGTCAGGGCCCAGTCGCCATAGCCCGGGGTGAGGTGGAACGTGATCGCGGGTGCGGAGCTGCCATCTGTTACTTCATTCATGAAGTGAACGCTACCCCGATTTACTTCACGCGTAAAGTCATCGGCGGTCGGTAAGGTGCCGTCATGACCACTCCCGATCCCGATCAGACGCAGTGGTTGACTCCCGAGGAGAAGGAGGCGTGGACCGGCCTGGTGTCGCTGATGATGCTGCTGCCGGGCCGGCTCGAGGCACCCCTGCAGCACGAGGCAGGCCTGACCCTCTTCGAATATCTCGTGCTCAGCCACGTCTCGGAGGCACCCGGGCGGCGCTTGCGGATGAGCGAACTGGCCTACCTCGTCAACGGCTCCCTCTCGCGACTCTCGAACGTCGTCAAGCGATTCGAGCAACGCGGGTGGATGCTGCGCTCGCCCGACCCCGACGACGGTCGCTACACCATCGCAGCGCTCACCGACACCGGCTACGACCTCGTCGTCGCGGCCGCCCCCACCCACTTGCGCACGGTGCGTGAATTCGTCCTGGAGCCGTTGAACGCCACCGACCGTCAGGCACTGGCCCGCATCGCCGCCACACTGCGGATCCGCCCGTCCGACCTGTCCTGATCGGCCCGCTAGGGTGCCATCGCCCCGTCGACGACGGTCAACTGCTCCGAAAGCCCAGCGGCACGGCGTATTTCGACGAACGCCTGGACCATCGCATCGGTGAGCTCGTGCGCGTCGGCCAGCGTGGCACCGTCGGAGAGCACCGAGATGTTGAGCTGGTCGACGTAGCTCCACACCGTGATGTTGAGCCCGCTGCCGGTGGTCAACGGGCCCACGGAGTAGATCTCGGTCACCAGGGCACCGCCGACGCGGCCGTGCTGACGCGGGCCGGGCACGTTGGAGATCGGCAGGTTGAGCACCTTGTTCTGGCCGTCCTTGTTGGCCAGCCAGCGGAACATCGCCTCCGCGGGCGCCGGCGGGAAGTACGCCGACCACCGGCTCACCAACTCCGGGCCCATCAGGTCATGGGTCTCCTTCGCCGAGACCGCGGCGTCGTGCACGGCCCTGACGCGCTCCAGCGGATCGGCCAATTCGACCGGCAGAACCATCATCACCCCGGTGAAGTAGTTGCCCGAGATACGATCTCGCGAGAAGTCGAAACTCACGGGGACCGAGGCCAACAAGGGATGATCGGCGTGTCCGTCGTATTTCTGCAACAACCCGCGTAGCGCTCCGGCCGAGATGGCGAGCACCATGTCGTTGATCGTCACGCCCATCGACTTGCCGGTCTCCTTGACGTCGGCGAGGGACAGCGTCGCCGTCGCGAAGCGGCGCGTGGCGTCGACCATGTGGTTCATGAAGGTGGGCGGCGGGGTGAAGGGCCGGGTCAGCTCCGGGCCCAGCTTGCGCGAACTGCGTCGCACCCGCCGCAAGCCCTGCGCGGTGTAGCGCATGACGCCCGGCAACCGCGCGATCTGGCGCAGGTGGTCGTCGAAGGCCGTCCGCACCAGCTCCGAGGTGCTCGGTGCGGGGTCGGTGGCGTAGGAGTCGCGGTCGTCCGGGGCGTCGAGGAGGTCCATGCCGCGGGCCATCAGGTTCGCCGAGGCCACCCCGTCGGCGAGCGCGTGGTGGATCTTGCCCAGCACCGCGATCCGGCCGTCGGCCAGACCCTCGATGAAGTACATCTCCCACAGCGGTCGGCTGCGGTCGAGCGGTGTGCTGGCGATCTTGCCGACCGCCTCGTCGAGTTCACGGCGTCCGCCCGGGCTGTCGACCCGGTACGGCCGGATGTGATAGTCGAGGTCGACCTCGCAGTTCTCCCGCCACATCGGGTGGTGGAACTTCAGCGGGATGTCGACCAACTCGTAGCGGAACGGGTCGAGCTTGTGCAAGCGGCTGTGGATGACCTTGCGGAACTCCTCGACGCCGAACGTGCGGCCCCCGAGGTCTTCCAGCGCGATGACCGCGAGCTTCAGCGTGTGCATGTGCACGGTCGGGGTTTCGCTGTACAGCAGGACCGCGTCCCACCCGCTGAGCCTCTTCACCCGGTTATACAACCGCCTTCGTATTGGCCAGCGTCTNGTTTCGGTGAACTTCGNTGAGGAACAAGCCAATTGCCGTCGCGGCCGACCCGGTCCTGGCCCCGTCGATCATGTCGAAACCGTGGCCGGCGCCGGGCAACTCCACGTACCCGACCACCGACCGCGACTGGTCGCGCAGCCGTTGGACGAAGTCCCTGGCCTGTTGGACGGGAATGACGGTGTCGCCGCTGCCGTGGATCACCAGGAACGGCGGTGCGTCGGCGTGCGTGCGGGCGATCGGGGACGCCTTGCGGAAGATCTCCGGATGCCGGGCGATCTTGCGCTTGACCACGACTCGCTCGAGGAAGTCGACGAAACGGGCCCGCTCGACGGTGGACTTGTCCTCCCAGTCGTAGCGCCCGTAGATGCCCACGACCGCGTCGACCGACGTGTCCGATCCCGCGGGCAGGTCGCGCTGCATCTCCGGGTCGTTCGGGGTCAGCCCGGCCAACGAGGCGAGGTGACCGCCTGCCGACGTGCCCGCCACGGCGACGAAGTTGCGGTCACCACCGAACTTGTCGACGTTGGCCCGCGCCCAGGCGATCGCGGTCTTGACGTCGGTAATGTGTTGGGGCCAAGGATGATGCGGGGCCACGCGGTAGTCGATGGACAGACACACCCACCCCATCTCGGCCAGATGCGACATCAGCGCGTACCCCTGCAGGATGCGACCGCCGTGCACCCAGGCGCCGCCCGGCAAGAAGATCATCACCGGTGCCGGCTGAGCCGGCAGTTCCTTGAGCCGCCACACGTCGAGGAGCTGAGTTGGACTGTCTCCGTAGCGAACCGAGGAACGGTAGACGTTGCGGCGATGCTCGATGGCCTTCCACACCGGCGGGGTTCGCTCGGGTGCGGGCCAGGCGACCTCCAGCGCCGTGGCCGGCACCACGCCGTGCAAGGCGGCCTGCGTCACCGACGCCGTGGCGTCGCGCTGTTGCCTCTTGACCTCGCCGATGCCGGGGGTCAACCACGACTTCACCGCCGCACCCACGAAGTCGGGGGTGTGGCGCACGCCCCAGATGCACCCCGCGGTGGCCCCGCCGAGTGGTTCGAGATATCTGCCGACCACCGGCAGCGAGGTGGCGGCGACACTGGCCGCCAACATGTAGTCGGCCGGCCCCGCCTTCATCAGCCAGCGCACCCGCGTCGTCAGGGTGGGGCCGGGGTACCGGGTGTCCGGTCGAGCCGTCATTTGCCGAGGGTACCCCGCATTCAGCACGGCACACGACACTCTGGCGAGTTTGTCTACTGATGGCTCATCGGGGCCGGTCCAGGCGTCGAANGCCCGNCTCGAGGCCGTCGAGACACGGTATGACGGCGAAGCTGGTCACGGTACGGCCGCAGACGTAGCGTCCCCTGGGCGCCTGTGCCACGCTTGAGGANGTGGCCTGCACATCCGGCCAGTCCATCGTCGCGGAGAGTGGGATCGTGAGAGGCGGGTACGTGCCGGCACCTCGGCGGAGTCTGGCGCGGTGAAGAGCCCCCAGACCAGCGGCGGCGCCCCGGACCTGGCGTCGGTGCTCGCCGCCCTCGACCACGGCGGCGCCGAGCCCGCGGACGACGCCACGCGGCTGCAGAAGCGCGCGCACCGTCGAGGCATCCTCACGCTGGTGATGATCGTGGTGCTCGTCGGTGGGGTCATCCAGCTGCTCACGTCCACTCCGGAGGAGGCCAGGACCGCCGACGGCGGCAGCCGCGCCAGCATCGTCTTCAGCAACGCAGGCACGGGTACGTGCCTGAGCTGGCCCCCTGACGCCCCCGACAAGCCCTCCTTCGTGCAGTGCCGCTCGGATCACATGTTCGAAGTGGCCAAACCAGTCGACATGAACGGGTTCGGCGAACCGTGCCAGCTGGCGGTGCGGGAGTACCTGGGCCCCCACTACGACCCCAACAGCCGGTTCACCATCAGCGTGCTCTGGGCCGGTGACGCCGCGGGCACCACCGCCGGCGCCCGCAATCTGCTGTGCGGCCTGCAACTGCTCGGTAGGGACGGCAAGCCGGTGCCCTTCACGGGGCGCATCGCCGACCTCGACCAGTCCAAGATCTGGCCCCCCGGCACCTGCCTCGGACTGGACGGATCCAACCGCTCCACCGACATCCCCGTCGACTGCTCGACTCCCCACGGCCTGGAGGTCACCGGCTCGGCCAACCTCGCCGAACGCTTCCCCGGCAGCCTGCCGTCGGACTCCGAGCAGCGCACGTTCGTCACCGAGGCCTGCACCCGCGCCTCCGACGCCTACCTGGCCCCGGCACGGCTGAGCACCTCGGGACTGTCGCTGGGCTTCGAGCCGGTGTCGGCCGTCAGCTGGGCCGCCGGCAGCAAGCAGGTGTCGTGTGGCATCGGCAAGCCCGCCGAGCAGGGGTGGACGCCCCGTACGGGCAGTGTGCGGACGTCCTCACCGGCGGATCTGCCGCCTCCGCAGGCCCCACCGCCGTCCCCTCCCCCGCCACCGCCGCCGCCGAGCACGCCGGCCCCCGCGCCACCGCCGGTCTACGAAGAGCCGCTGGTGCCCATCGGACCGCTGCCGTCCGAGGCGCCGCCCGCCGCACCGACGACCACGGCTCCGACGGAGTCACCCGCCGCCCCAACCCCGTCCACGGCCCCGCCGGAGACCACCACCGAGGCGCCGCCGACGACGACCACCGCGCCTCCGCTCGGGCCGCCCCCGGGGCCGGCGACGCCGCCCAGTGAGACCAGCACGGCCTCACCCCCGGGCATCCTCGAGATTCCCGGCCTGCCGCCGATCACGCTGCCGGGCTACGTGCCGCCAGAACCGCCGCCGCCCGCTGCGGGGTGATCAGCGCACGGCAGCGGCGGAACGGATGCGCCCCACGGCTGTCAACGCCGCCAGCGTGACCAACAGCAAGACCGTCGTGCTCGCGGCCGCCTGGAGGGCCTGGCCCCGGTCGCTGAGCGCGAAGATGGTGACGGGCAACGTCTTCCACATCGCGGGATAGACCATCACCGTGGCGCCGAGCTCGCCCATCGACAGAGCCACCGCGAGCCCGGCGGCTGCCCCCAGCGCCGGCAACAGCAGCGGCAGCGTCACCCGCGTCAACACCCGGAAGGGGCCCGCACCAAGGGATTCCGCCGCCTGGCCGAAGGCCGGGTCGAGTCGGTCCAGCGCGGCCGAGACGGCGCTGAACGCGAACGCCAACACCAGGACGGCATGGGCGAGGATCACGATCCACCGGGTACCTCCGAGCAACAACGGTTCGGAGTTGAAGGCGATCAGCAGTCCGAGCCCGAGCGCCACCGACGGTACGGCGATCGGCAGGTGGAACGCCGCGTCGACGATCCGGCCCAGCCAGCGCGGTGCTGCCCGCGAGGCCAGCGCCGCCCACGTGCCGAGCAGGAGCGCCAGACCGCCCGCGACGACGGCGGTCTGCAGACTGACCGACAGACTCGCCAGATTCTCACCGGACAGGGCGTCGCCCACGCGCGAGAACCCCAGGGTCGACGGCAGCGGACCGGTCCACGACCCGGCCAGCCCGGCTAGCACCACCGTGACCAAGGGCGCGAGGAAGACGATCGCGACCACCATCGCGAACGGGCCGAGCAGCATCGCCCTACCGCGGCGGGTCCACGACAGCATCGCCGGTCCTTTCCCGTTGGGCCGTCAGCCGGGCGAAGGCCACGCGGTACGCGCCGTAGAGCGACAGCGACAGCGCGATCTGCACGGTGGCGATGACCGCGGCTCCCGGCAGGTCGAAGGTCACGATGCCGCGGGTGTAGATCAGCACGGGCAGCGTGGTGACGCCCTTGGCTCCGGTGAACAGCACGATGCCAAACTCGTTGAGCGTCAACAGCAGGACCAGGCCGCCGCCGGCGGTCAACGCGGGCCATGCCTCCGGCAGCACCACCGATCTGAACACGCGCAGTGGCGACGCGCCCAGGCTGGCCGCCACGTTGAGGTGAGCCTTCGGCAGCATCGAGAACGACGCCAGCAGCGGCCGCACGACGAACGGCGTGAAGAACGTGATCTCCGCGGCGATGACGCCGGCCGGGGTGTAGAGCACGTTCAGTGCGGGTTCGCGATCACCCGTGAGGCCGCCGATCGTGGCGTTGACCGCGCCCGCGGTGCCGTAGAGGAAGGTGAAGCCAGGGTGACGAGGAACGACGGCAACGCCAACACGCTGTCGATCAGCCGGCCGACGAGCCGACTGCCCGGAAACGGCACGAAGGCCAGCACGACGGCGAGGAACGTGCCGAGTACCAGACAACCCAGCGTGGAGGTGACGGCGATGGCGACTGTGCGCCACAGCGCGTCGCGAAACGCCGCCGAGCTCAACACATTCGACCAACTGCTCGGCGTGCCACTGCCGCCGAGCGATTCGAGGCACACCCGGACCAGCGGGTAGACCGCCACCAGCAGAACGATCAGCAGCGGTGGCACCGTCCACCACACCGCCGCCGACCGCGGTGCCGAGGGTGTCGGTGGGGCCTGCGACGGCGCGCCGAGCAGGGTGCTCACGTGGACTGCACCAGCACGCCGGCGGGTTCGGGGAACCGCAATCCGATCTCGGTTCCCAGGGCGTGGGTCGACGCACCCGGTACGTCGACGTCGAGCAGCTGGTCGGGCAGCCCGTGGACCGACACCACCAGTCGCGTGCTGGCACCACGCCACACCGACGCGTTCACCCGCGCGCGCAGGGCGTCGCGATCGCCGAGTCCGACGACCTTGATCGCGTGCGGTCGAATGCACAGCAGCGCAGCCGATCCCGGCGCCCAGTCGACCTTGCCGACCGCCGGCTGCGGCGCCTCGGCCCCGAGCGTCTGGTGCGCGACGGACACCAGCGCCGCGGTCCCGATGACGCGCCCGACCGTGCAGGGAATCAGGTTGGCCCCGCCGAGGAAGGCGGCGGTGAAGCTCGTCGGCGGGCGGGCCCACAGGTCCTTCGCGGTGCCGACGTCCATCAGCCGCGCGTCGTTCATCACCACGATCCGATCGGCCAGGGCCAGCGCCTCCCCCTGGTCGTGGGTCACGTAGAGCATCGCGGTGTCGGGCAAGGCCTCCTTGAGCCGTTGGAGTTCGGCGAGCATCGACTGCCGCAGCTGTGCGTCCAGCGCCGCCAACGGCTCGTCGAGCAGCAACACGCCTGGCCGGATCGCGAGGGCCCTGGCGATGGCGACGCGCTGCTGCTGGCCGCCGGAGAGCTCACGGGGCATACGCGTTCCGAAACCGGCCATTCCGACCATGTCGAGCGCCTCGGTCACCCGGGCTGCGATCTCGCCGCGTGGCACCCGGTGCGATCTGAGGCCGAACGCGACGTTGTCGGCGACCCGCATGTGCGGAAACAGCGCGTAGGACTGCAACACCACTCCGATGCCGCGCCGGGCCGGCGACAGGTCGGTCACGTCGCGCCCGGCGAGCCGGACCGCCCCGGTGGTGGGGCGGACGAAACCGGCCAGCGCGTTGAGGGCGGTCGACTTGCCGGAACCGCTGGGCCCCAACAGGGCCACCGTCTCGCCGGCCGCGACGCGGAGGGTGAAGTCGACGAGCGCCGCGGTCGCCTTCCTGCCGCGGCCGTAGACCACGCCGACGCGGTCGAAGACGATCGCGGGCGGTGCGTCGACGGCGGTGCTCGCCGTGCGCGCCGCGGGTGCGCTGGATGTCGCCCTGGTGTCGGCCATCGTCAACTGCCGGTTGCCTTTTGGTATGCGGCGACGTCGGCGTCGAGATCCTTGAGCACGGCGTTCCAATCCGGCACCCACACGGTGACGCCCTCGAGCGCCGCGGCCGGGGTGTTCGGCGCCGCCTGGCCGGATGGAGCGGCCAGGGACGTGAGCACCGGGATGCCGAGCGCCTCGGGGGCGACGGTCTTCTGCACGTCCTCCGAGACCAGGAACGCCATCAGCTTCTTGGCGGCCTCGGCGTGCGGCGCGCCCTTGGTGACACCGGCGACGTAGGGCAGCGAGACGGTGGTCCTGGTGCCGTCGGCGGCGGCCGGGAAGAAGAGCGAGAACGTCGAGCCGTCGTCCTTGATCGAGCCGAGGTTCATCTGCACGTCACCGTTGGCGATCAGCAGTTCGCCGTTGCTGACCTTGGGCTGCAACTTGCCGGTGGACGACGAGGGCCCGACGTTGTTGGCCTGCAGCTTGCCCAGGTAGTCCAGCGCCGCAGGCCTTCCCATGAGGTGCTGCAGGAGGACCAGCACCGCGGTGCCGTCCCCGGCCTGCCCCGGCGTCGAGTACTGCAGCTTGCCCTTGAACCGCGGCGCCAGCAGGTCCGACCAGGTGGCCGGTGGTGGGGTGGCCGACGGGTTGGCGATGAAGCTCAGCGCGTTGTCCACGATGGGCAGGTAGTCCCCGCCGGCACCCACCTGGGCCGCGGCGATACCGCGCGCGTCGACCCCGCTGGGTTGCAGCAGCCCGGCCTGGTCGGCCTTCTGAATGAACGGGGGCAGCGTGACCAGCAGGTCGGCCTGCGGATTGGACTGTTCCTTCTCCACGCGCGAGACCACCTCGCCCGACCCGGCTTCGACCACGTTGACGTTGACGCCGGTGCTCTTGGTGAAGGCGTCGAATTGCGTCTTGTACCAGGTCGCCAGGCCGTCGGCGCTGTAGACCACGAGGGTCTCGCCGCCACCGGACCCCGAAGAACCGGTACCGCCGCACGCCGTCAGCGTGACGGCGAGGGTCGCAGCGGTCAGGGCCGCCAGCATCGTGCGGATCGTCATGTGTCAGTCCTTGGGTCGAGTGTCGAGGATCAGGTCGGCGAAATCGGACACCGTCGGCACCACGTGGGTGGCGCCGGCGTCGTACAACTGCTTCTCGTCGTGCGCACCCGTGAGGGTGCCGGCGACGATGGAACATCCAGCGCGCAAAGCGCTTTCGACATCGCTGGTGGTGTCGCCGAGCGCAGCCACCTGGTCGACGCCGTCGACGCCAAGGCGCATCAGTGCGGTCAGGATCAAGTCCGGATACGGCCGACCGCGCACCCCGGCGCCGGGCGCGAGCACCAGGTCCGCGATCGACTGCCAGCCCAGCGCGGCCAGCAACTTCTCCTGTGTCGCACCGCTGAATCCCGTCGTCAGCGCCACCTTGACCCCGGCGTCGCGCAGGCGGCCGATGGCCTCGGCCGCCCCGTCGACCGGGCTGGCGTGGCCCTCGTCCACCGCGGCCGCGTAGGCGCTCTCGAAGGCGGCGTTGGCCTGTCGAGCGAGTTCCTCGGTGCCGCAGAGGTTCCGGAACACCTCGATCTTGGACTGCCCCATGGTGTCGAGCACGTACTGGCGGGCGTGTTCGCGGTCGGGACCGTCGGCGGGAATGCCCGCCGCCGTCGCGGCGGCCTCGAAGGAGCTGATGACGAGGCCGTCGTCGGCCACGGTGGTTCCGGCCATGTCGAGCACGGCGAGCTGAATCATGGTGTCGCTCCTCATAGTTGGATCACGTTCGCGGTCTCTTCGGCAATGGCCGGCCCGAGGGTCATGCCCCGGCCACCCGGACCGGTGACCACCCACACCCCGTCGGCGGCCGACGTGCGGGACACCAGGTGTCCGGGGTCCACGCACTGGCTGTAGACGCCCGCCCACCGGCGACGGATCGCCGGCAGTGGCCGGCCGAGGAACTCCTCGACGCGGGCGGCGAGGTAGTCGTACGGCGCGTCGTCGACGTCGAAGGCGAACGGTTCGTCGTATTCGTGGGTGTCGCCGATGGTGAGCCCGCCGTGCAGACGCTGCACGCACAGCAGTTGCATGCGCCCCTCGGCGGCGACCAGATCCTGCGGTTCGTCATCGCGCAGCGCGTCCAGCGCGGTGCCCGCGAAGCCCGGGTAGTAGCGGAAGCTGTCCCCGTCGGCGATGGCCGTGGTCAGCGGTTCGTCGAGCGGGTCGGTCTGCATCATCTGCAACCGCACGCGCCGGACCGGCAGCTCGCCCGCGATCTCGCGGGTCAGCCCGCCGTGGGCCGCGCCGGGGCACAGCAGGACGAGGTCGCCGTCGTGGCGCCGGCCACGGTCGTCGCGGACCGTCGTGCCGTCCACCGACCGAGCCTCGGTTCCGGGCAGGAACTCGTAATGGCCGGTGGCCGAGAGGTGTTCGCGGATGGCCGGCATGGCCTGGCGCGATTCCACGGCCGCGTCGCGTGAGCAGTACAGGCCGGCGGAGAAGGCGCCCCGCAGCGCGGGGTTGACGGCCCGCACGGCGTCCGGGTCGAGCAGCTCGAATCCGCGGGCTCCCGCGTCGGGCCGTCCCGCGGCCTCTTCGGCGACGGCGACCTCGAGAGGGGTGCGCAGCAGGGTCAACGAGCCGGTGGGCCGGAATCCGACGCCGGGGATCCGTTCGCCGATGCGCTCCCACAGCTCGCGGGAGCGCAGCGTCGCGGCGAGTTCGTGCTCGGCGCGGCCCGAGACCCAGACCAAACCGAAATTGCGCACGGTGGCGCCGCGGGCCTCGGTCTCGCGCTCGAGATGGGTGACGTGATGTCCGCGTCCAACCGCCTCCAGGGCGTGGGCGGTTCCGAGGATTCCGCCGCCGATGATCGTGACGCGCATGGTGGTCGACCTTTCAGATTCGTGGATACGGCCTGCGAAAGCACCGGTGATGGGAGCCGGAACGGCAGATGAACAATTGGTATAGACCAATTATGGTTATGCTGGCAACCGTGGACGCGATCACCGACACCGCCCGCCTGCTCGCCTCGCTACGCGACGTCTGGGACGAGGAAGCCGTCGACGAGTTGGACCACGCCCTGCAGTCGGCGGCCCGGGCCACCGACGACGGCGCCGACGACGAACTCGTGCTCGCCGCCGCACTGCACGACCTCGCGCGTAGCCCCCTGTTCGACGCATCGGCCGCTCGTCGCCACGACGAGGTCGCCCGACGGTGGCTCACCCCGAGGTTCGGCGAGCGGGTCGGCTGGCTGGCCGGCCAGCACGTCGCGGCCAAGCGGTACCTGACGGCGACCGACCCCGCCTACGCCACCGCGCTCAGCCCCACGTCGGTGGCGTCGCTGCGGGCCCAGGGTGGCGCCGCGGTCGACCCCGCCCTGCTCGAGCACCCCTGGTGGGCCGACGCGGTGCGGTTGCGGCGCTTCGACGACGCCGCCAAGGATCCGCTGGCTAGGGCCGCGACGATCGAGGACGTGCTCGCGGTCGCCGAGCGCGTCGTGCGCCGCCGGGAGTCCCGATGAGCAAGCCCTACGCGATCCGTACCGCTCTGACCGAGGTCCTCGACGGTCTCACCGAAGGCGACCCCTTCCCACCCGAACGCGAACTGGCCGCTCGGTTCGGCGTCGCGAGGGAGACGGTGCGCCAGGCGGTCCACGAACTGCTCGTCGAGGGCCTCGTCGAGCGCCGCGGCCGCGGCACCGTCGTGTCCAAACCCAAGCTGGTGCAACCGCTTTCGCTACGTTCCTACACCGAAGGTGCCCTGAAGATGGGGCGCAAGCCGGGCCGCATCCTGGTCACCTGGGAGGACGTCGAACCCACCCCGGAGCTGGCTGCGGCCCTCGACGTCGCGGCCGGTGACGCGGTCATGCACCTCGAGCGCGTCCTGCTCGCCGACGACCAACGCATCGGGCTGGAGAGCACCTACCTGCCTCGGCACCGGTTCGGGTCGTTCACCGAGACCTTCGACCCGACGACGTCGCTGTACGCCGCGATCCGGGCCACCGGCGTGACGTTCGGCCGGGCGGTGGAACGGGTCGAGACGGTGCTCGCGAGCCCACGCGAGGCCGGGTTGCTGGAGTCGACGACCGCGATGCCGATGCTGCGACTACATCGGCGGTCGGTCGACACCGACGGCCGCCCCGTCGAGGTGGTGCGCTCGCTGTACCGCGGCGACCGCGTCGCCTTCGAAGCGCTGCTCGACGATCGCGATCAGTAATGTCGGCGTCGTGACCGACTTTCATCCCGATTTGGCGCGCTCGGCGAAGTTGCTTCCCCGCAACATGATCACCCCGGCGTCGCTGCCCGTGGTCCGACTGGTCGACAGGCTGATCAAGCGGCGCACGCCGTCGGACGTCGAGGCGCTCACGCTGTCCTCGGGCGTTCGCGTACGCCTGCACCGGGCACCGGGCGAGACGTCGAACGGCCCGGCGCTGCTGTGGATTCACGGTGGTGGTTACGTCGTCGGCACCGCCGCCCAGGACGACGACCTGTGCCGCCGCCTCGCCCGCGAGCTGGGTGCCACGGTGGCCGCCGTCGAGTACCGACTCGCCCCCGAGTACCCGTACCCCATTCCGCTGGAGGACTGCTACCACGCGCTCGTCTGGCTGGCCGGGCTGCCCTCCGTCGACCCCGCGCGCGTCGCCATCGGCGGCGCCAGCGCCGGCGGCGGTCTGGCCGCCGCATTGGCGCTGCTGGCCCGCGACCGCGGCGAGGTGAGTCTGGTGGCGCAGCTGTTGGTGTACCCGATGCTCGACGACCGTGCCGACAGCCACCGCGGAATCGACGACCGCCACCACCGGCTGTGGTCGCAGAAGTCGAACGTCTACGGATGGTCCTGTTACCTCGGCGACGCCGACCCGAACGTGGCGGTCCCCGCGCGCCGTGACGACCTGACGGCGTTGCCGCCGGCGTGGATCGGGGTGGGCACCAACGACCTCTTCCACCGGGAGGACCTCGCGTACGCCGAACGCCTCACCGCGGCCGGCGTGCCGTGCGAGGTCGACGTCGTCGCCGGCGCGTACCACGGCTTCGACGGCGTCGCAGGCACGGCACCGGTGTCACGGGACTTCTTCGC
>Ga0055540_1000536_pt1 | contig 28544 bp, 14 predicted proteins | sample AraplaCvi_mMS_r2_2_FD_55040 | JGI IMG/M metagenome (GOLD analysis project Ga0055540, IMG submission 55040) | Arabidopsis root microbial communities from North Carolina, USA - plate scrape MF_Cvi_mMS_r2 | ecosystem: Host-associated > Plants > Roots > Endosphere | place: USA: North Carolina
GAGGCGAAGGCGCCCTTCTGGCCCGACAGCAGCGAGTCGATCAGCATGAAGCCGGTGACCTGCGGGAAGAAGAACATCAGCGAGATGCGGCCCGAAACCGGGAACCATTGCAGGATGCCGGAGAAGAGGATGATCAGCAGCAGGCCCCACCAGAAGATCGGCATCGAATAACCGACGAGTGCGATGCCCATCAGGCCCTGGTCGAAGATCGAGCCGCGCTTGATGGCGGCGATCACGCCGGCCGGAATGCCGAGTGCGATGGCGATGACGATGGCGCAGAAGGACAGTTCGACGGTGGCCGGAAAGAGCGCCCAGAACTGGTCGAGGATCGGCTTCTTGGAGACGATCGAGGTGCCGAAATCGCCGGTCAGCACGCCGCCGAGATAATCGAAATACTGGATGGCCAGCGGCCGGTCGAAGCCGAGATCGTGGCTGATCTGGGCGTGGCGCTCCGGCGACATGACGCGTTCGCCCGAAAGAAGTGCGACCGGATCACCCGGCAGAAGTCGGATAAATGAAAATGCAATGATCGAGACCCCGATGAAAGTCGGGATCAGCACGGCTAGACGCCGCAAAAGGAAGCCAAACATTCGAAACCTTCAGTGGTTTTTGGTTCGTGGCCGGTTCGCAGCTTTGTCAAGCCATGAANGCGGCAATCTTGGCGTCTGCGCCAAATTTTGTCGTCTCATAAGAAAATGCCGCGGGAAACGCAACGCGTCCCGCGGCAAAATCGTCGTGGAGCGGCAATTACTGGGCGATATCGACAGCTTCGAAGGTGAAGTCGCCGAGCGGGCTCTGGGTAAAGCCGGTCACGCCCTTGCGCATCGGAACCACCGACAGGGAGTGGTCGATGGTTGCCCAGGGAGCGTCCTTCTTGAAGATCGCCTGAGCCTGTTCGTAGAGCTTGGTGCGCTCGCCCTGGTCGGACACGACCTTGGCCTTCTTCACCAGNTCGTCGAACTCCTTGTTGCACCACTGGGCGCGGTTGTTGCCGCCGACGGCGTCGCAGCCGAGCAGCGTGTCAAGGAAGTTGTCCGGATCGCCGTTGTCGCCGGTCCAGCCCATGATNGCGGCGCCGTCACGGTTCTTGTCCTTCGAACGCTGCAGGTATTCAGCCCATTCGAAGGAAACGATCTCGACCTTGACGCCGATCTTGGCGAAATCGTCCTGGATGATTTCGGCCGCGCGGCGGGCGTTCAGCATGTAGGGACGCGAAACCGGCATCGCCCAGACCTTCATGGAGAGGTCCTTGACGCCTGCGTCGGCGAGCATCTTCTTGGCCGCGTCGAGGTCGTAGGTGTCGTCCTGGGTGGCCTTGCTGTAGGACCACATGGTCGGCGGGATCGGGTTGACGGCCGGNGTCGCCATGCCCTGGAAGACGGCGTCGACGATCGCCTTCTTGTTGATCGCCTTGTTCAGCGCCTTGCGGACTTCCAGCTTGTCGAACGGAGCCTTGGTNGTNTTGTAGGCGAGGTAGGCGACGTTCAGGCCTTCCTGCTCCAGAACCTGGAGGTTCGGGTCAGCCTTCATGGCCTTCACGTCGGCGGCGTTCGGATAGGGCATCAGGTGGCATTCGCCGGCCTTGAGCTTCTGGTAACGAACGGCGGCGTCGGTGGTGATCGCGAAGACGAGGTCGTCGATCTTCGGAGCNGNGCCCCAGAAATCNGCGTTCTTCTTGTAGCGGATGACGGCGTCCTGCTGGTAACCGACGAAGGTGAACGGACCGGTGCCGACCGGCATCTGGTTCAGCTGTTCCTTCTTGCCGGCCTTGTCGAGGCTGTCGGCATATTCCTTCGAGACGATCGACGCGAANGGCATCGCGATATTGGCGAGGAACGGTGCTTCCGGACGGTTGAGCGTGACCTTGACGGTCAGGTCATCGACCTTCTCGATCGACTTGATGAGCTTCGGAAAGCCCATGCCTTCCGCATATTCCCACGAAGCGCCGGAAATATACTTGTGCCAGGCGTTCTTCTCGTCGATCTGGCGGCCGATCGAGAAGACGACGTCGTCGGCGTTCAGGTTGCGGGTCGGCTTGAAGAAGTCGGTCGTCTGCCACTTGACGTTCGGGCGCAGCTTGAAGGTGTAGACCGTGCCGTCGGCGGAAATGTCCCAGCTCTGGGCAAGGGCTGCTTCCGGCTGGGTCGTGCCCGGCTTGAATTCGAGCAGGCGGTTGTAGATCGGATGCGCCGAAGCGTCGAAGGTCGTGCCGGCGGTATAGATGCCGGGATCGAAGCCTTCCGGAGAACCTTCCGAGCAATATACGAAGGTCTTGGCGCTGGCCGTGCTTGCAAAGAACGTTGCCGACAGCAGCGCTGCGGCAAGGGCGAGTTTGTATTTCATATGGATCTCCCNATGACCTGTGGCCGGCTTATGTGCCGTGCCCGGTTGATGTCTTCAGTTGGAATGGAACGCCTTGGCGCCCAACGACTGGTATTCCTGTGTCCACCTCCTGGCCGGCGATATTTCGCTGCGGCCGGCCTTCAAAATGCGTTTCTCCTGGCGGGTCCGCTCCGGCGATGAGCCGCGCATGTCCCTATTGTTGTTTGATNCCGATCACCGGCCTCCCGCCGTATCGGATTTCACGCCCGCTTTATTTTTTAGAAATTTTTCCACAAAATTGGCAAAATCCCGATGCGTTTTTATTGTTTTCGGCTCCTGCCTTAGATTTGCCTGCGGGCCGTGGTGCGCGAGCATAGCGATTATGATCCCGTTGTCGAGATGGTAACATTCGCGCTCTGGTCACATCCTCGTCCTTTTCGCCCAATCTCTCCGCAGTGCCGATTTCTGCGGCAATGCCGCATTGCCATCGGCTGAGAATTGGCTACGGTTCGCCCTTCCGACCAGCATAAATGTATCGAGGCAACGGTTTCATGACGACAGGCAACTCCAACCTCCCCCTCGTTTGGGATTTCATCGACCGCAAGAAAGAGGTCTTCACGGAACTCGCGGACCGCGTTTGGGAGACACCGGAAACCTGCTACATGGAGACGCTTTCCNCNGCCGCCCATCGCGAAATGCTGGAGGCGCAGGGCTTCAGGATCACCGAAAACGTCGCCGGCATTCCGACCGCGCTGATCGGCGAGGCGGGCGAGGGCGGTCCGGTGATCGCCTTCCTCGGCGAATATGATGCGCTGGCGGGCCTCAGCCAGAAGGCCGGCCTCACCCAGCATGACCCGATGACACCCGGCGCCAACGGCCATGGCTGCGGCCACAATCTTCTCGGCTCGGCGTCGCTTCTGGCTGCCACGGCGCTGAAAGACTGGCTCGAAAAGACCGGCACGCCCGGCCGCGTGCGCTATTACGGCTGCCCGGCGGAAGAGGGCGGGGCCGCGAAGGCGTTCATGGTGCGGGCCGGCGCTTTCGAGGATGTCGACATCGCGATCAGCTGGCATCCGAGCAATTTCGCCGGCGTGCAGCGGGAGACTTCGCTTGCCAATTGNCGCATCGANTTCACNTTCACGGGCCGCGCCGCCCACGCCTCGGCGGTGCCGGAACTTGGCCGCAGCGCGCTCGATGCCGTCGAGCTGATGAGCGTCGGTGTCAATTACATGCGCGAGCACATGCCGTCCGAGAGCCGCATCCACTATGCGGTCCTGGATACGGGCGGCATCTCGCCGAACGTGGTGCAGGCGCATGCCAAGGTGCGCTATGTCGTCCGCTCCGCCGACCTGCCTGGACTTTTNGCCCTGATCGAACGGGTCAAGAAGGTTGCCGAAGGGGCGGCGCTGATGACCGAGACCAAGGTCGAAAGCACGATCCTGGCGGGCGTCTCCAATCTTGTCGTCAACACGCCGCTGATGGACGCGATGCAGGATGTCTGGGACAGCATGGGTCCGCCGCCCTTCGACGCGGCCGACATCGCTTTTGCGGAAAAGATCCGCGCCACGCTGACGCCGGAAGACATCGCGGCGAGCTGGAACCAGGAGCGGCTGGAACAGCGGGACGTCCCGCTTGCCGACTTCATCCTGCCGCCGCACACCGAAAACCGCCAGATGGGCGGTTCGACCGATGTCGGCGACGTGAGCTGGGTGGTGCCGACCGTGCAGGCCTATGGCGCGACGCTTGCCGTCGGCACCCAGCTTCACACCTGGCAGGTGGTGGCGCAGGGCAAGAGCCCGCTCGCCCACAAGGGCATGGTTTCCGCCGCCAAGGCGATGGCCGCGACCGGGCTTGCGGCGATGACAAGCGATCAGCTGCGCGAGGCGGCCTGGGCCGATCTCAAGAAGCGGCGCAGGGGGCAGGACTACAAGAGCCCCATTCCTGACGGCGCCGAACCTCCGGTGGCGGCGATGACGCTGAAATGACCAAATAAACTGATCGACGCGTCAACTATTTTGAACGGTTGATGCCGATGAAAACGGCGTTTTGGGGTGTCCAATATCGCCGTTTCCGCCTATGGAATTCATAGGCCGTTGCGTGTCTTACAGGAGATCCCTTCGTGACTATCCAGCCCAATTCCATCGAAGCCCGGGACAAGGCTTACCAGCTCCACTCCTACACCAATGCGCGCGCGCTGGAGCGCGACGGTTCGCTGGTGATCGATCGCGGCGAGGGCATCTATGTCTANGACGTGAACGGCAACAANTATATCGAAGGCATGGCCGGGCTCTGGAGCGTCGGCGTCGGGTTCGGNGANAGCCGGCTCGTCGAGGCCGCCGCGAAGCAGATGGCGAAGCTCCCCTANTACCATACCTTTACCCTGCGCAGCCACGGCCCCTCGATCGATCTTGCCGANAAGCTGATCCAGATGGCCCCGGTGCCGATGTCGAAGGCCTATTTCACCAATTCCGGTTCCGAGGCCAACGACACCGCCATCAAGATGGTCTGGTACCGTTCGAACGCGCTCGGCAAGCCGGAAAAGAAGAAGATCATTTCGCGCATCAAGGGCTATCACGGCGTGACNATCGCCAGCGCCAGCCTGACCGGCCTGCCGAACAACCACCGCTCCTTCGACCTGCCGCTGGCCGGCATCTTCCACACGACCTGCCCGCACTACCGCGCCTTCAAACAGGAAAACGAGACGGAGGCGGCGTTTGTCGAGCGCTGCGCCANGGATCTCGANGANCTGATCCTCANGGAAGGCCCGGAAACGGTTGCCGCCTTCATCGGCGAGCCGGTCATGGGGGCGGGCGGNGTCATCGTGCCGCCGGCCGGTTATTGGGATGCGATCCAGAAGGTGCTCAGGAAATACGACATCCTGCTGATCGCCGACGAGGTGATCTGCGGTTTCGGGCGCACCGGCGAGATGTTCGGCACCACGACCTATTCGCTGCAGCCGGATATCATGACGCTGTCGAAGCAGATTTCGTCGTCCTACCAGCCGATCTCGGCGCTGCTGATCAACGACAACGTCTACGGCCCGCTTGCCGATGAATCGGCGAAGATCGGCACGTTCGGCCATGGCGTGACCGCTGCCGGTCATCCGGTCGCNGCAGCGGTGGCGCTGGAAAACCTGGCGATCATCGAAGAACGCGACCTNGTNGGNAACGTGCGGGCGCTGGCGCCGAAGTTCCAGAGCCGGCTGAAGGCGCTGGAAAGCCATCCGCTGGCGATCGAAGCGCGCGGAGTCGGGCTGATCGGCGCTCTGGAACTCAAGCCGCGCGACGGTTTCGCGGCCGGCCAGCTCGGTCCCAAGCTGCTGGCGATCATGCTCGAAAAGGGCCTGATCTCGCGGGCGATCGGCGACTCGCTGGCGCTCTGCCCACCGATGATCATCAACGAGCAGCAGGTCGATACGATCTTCGACACGTTCGAAGCGTCGCTGGAAGCCTTCGGCAAGCAGCTCGCGGCCTGACCACTTCCGGAGCCGCACTAACCTATTGGTGCGGCTCCCGATTGCGAACGGCGAGCGCGCGCCTATATTGCTCGCCATGCTGGATCTCATCGAACCCTATTGGCCGCATATCCTCTTCGTTTTGTCGGTCCTGATGGGGGCTGCCGCTGCGATCCACGCGGCCATGACCAAGGAAGAGGTCCGCTCCGCGATCGGCTGGGTGGGCGTCATCGTTCTGTCGCCGATCATCGGCGCGCTGCTTTACCTCGTGGCGGGGGTAAACCGCATCCGCCGCGCCGTCATCAGCGACCGGCGGGCGCTGCTGCAGGGAGAAATCCGTGCGCATGTCGTGTCCTACGATGCGACCAACGATCTGATCATCGAGGAATTCGGGCATCGCTTCCGGGCAATGAAGACGCTCGGCGACCGGGTGACGCGGCATCGGCTGACGACCGGCAATACGATCGTGGCGCTCGATACCGGCGACGAGGCCTATGGCGCGATGCTGAAGGCGATCGGAAAAGCCAAGCGCAGCATCATCCTTGAAACCTATATCTTCGATCGGGACCGGATCGGCATCCGGTTTGCGGATGCGCTGATCGCGGCGGTCAAGCGCGGTGTCGAAGTGCGCGTGCTGATCGATGCGGTCGGCGCCCGGTATTCGGTGCCGAGCGTATTGGGGATGCTCAGGGACGGCGGCGTCACGGTCGATGTCTTCAACGGCAACGTCATCATGGGCCTGCGCCTGCCTTACGCGAACCTGCGCACCCACCGGAAGATCCTGGTCATCGACGGCCGCGTCGCCTTCACCGGCGGCATGAATATCCGGGAAGGATTTTCGAGCGAGATCAGCGGCAGCAAATGTTCGTTCGATACCCACTTCAAGGTGACGGGCCCCGTCATCGCCGACCTGTTTGCGATTGCCGCTGCCGACTGGCGATACGCGGCCGACGAGGCGCTGGACGGCGAGGCCTGGGCGCTGCAGGCGCCGGAGACGGAGCCCGGATCGCCGGTCATCATTCGCGCCGTTTCTTCCGGCCCCGACCGCAGCGTCGAGACCAACCACAAGATGCTGATGGGCGCGTTTTCCGTGGCCCGGTCGTCTATCCGNATCGTCTCCCCCTACTTCCTGCCGGACCGCGAACTGATCACGGCACTCGTCACCGCCGCCCGGCGTGGAGTGGAGGTCGACATCGTCGTGCCGACCGCCAACAACCTGGTGCTGGTCGATGGGGCGATGACGGCGCAGTTCGANCAGATGCTGAAGAACTACTGCCGCATCTGGCGGGCGTCCGGTCCGTTCAACCATTCCAAGCTTCTGGTGATCGACGGACGCTGGGCCTATGTCGGTTCCTCCAATCTCGACCCGCGTTCGCTGCGNCTGAATTTCGAGGTGGATCTCGAGGTTCTGGATTGCCCATTCGCGGAAGCTCTGGAACGGAGAATAGATCTGGCCATTTCCTCCGCAACCGAAGTGACGCTCGAAGGGTTGATGGCAAGGCCCTTTCTGGTNCGCCTCATCGAGCGCGTGCTTTGGCTGGGCTCGCCCTATCTCTAGTTTGTGGATAGACGGATGCGCTGCCCTATAATTTTGTCGATCGGCGAATAGTCAAAAGAACCATGCGGGAAAAACGCCCAAATCTTCCGAAAAGCATTCTCGCTTCGATCCGGGCTCGAAGGAACCGCGGCGCCGGAACGCATGAGGGGCGCGAACGTGGCGACGGGATGCTGATCGCCTCCTACAACGTGCANAAATGCGTCGGCATCGACGGCAAGTTCGATCCNGGCCGCACCAGCCACGTGATCCGCGAGATCGGCGCCGATGTCATCGCGCTGCAGGAGGCCGANACCCGCTTCGGAGAGCGGCGCGGNCTGCTCGACCTGGCCTGGATGGAAAGGGAGACGGGACTTTTCCCGGTGCCCGTGTCCGGTGTCGCCAGGGCGCATGGCTGGCACGGCAACGTGGTCTTTTTCCGCGAAGGCCTGGTGCGGGACGTCCATCAGGTCAAGCTGCCGGGGCTTGAACCGCGAGGCGCCTTGATCACCGAACTGGAACTCAAGGACGGCAGCGCCTTTCGCATCATCGCCGCCCATCTCGGCCTGCTCAACCGCTCGCGGCAGCAGCAGGCGCGGATGATCCTCGACATTCTGCGGTCGCGCGACGAGCAGCCGACCGTGCTGATGGGCGATCTCAACGAATGGCGGCTCGGCGACCGGTCTTCGCTGAACACGCTCGCGACCGTTTTCGGTCTGCCGGCGGCGGTGCCGAGTTTTCCGTCGCGGCTGCCTGTGCTCGCGCTCGACCGCATCATGGCGAACCGTCCCGGGCTGATCGACGCCGTGGAAACCCATGACAGCCCGCTTGCACGGCTCGCTTCCGACCATCTGCCGATCAAGGCTGTGGTGAAGCTCGGCTCGATGCCGATCCCTGAGAAGGCGGAAGCCGGCTGAGCCTGTCCTCTCCCGGCCTTTACCGGAGCGGAAAGCGTCGATAGGCTTGCGGCCTCACCGCCTCGTCATTTCCGAATGGATCCCCCCGCATGACCGATATCGCCATGATCGAAGCCGCCCGTGACCGTCTTGCCGGCCACGTACGGCGCACCCCGCTTCTGTCCTCGCCTTTCCTCGACGACATCGCCGGGCGGCGCCTCTTCGTGAAGCCGGAATGCCTGCAGCATACGGGTTCCTTCAAGTTTCGCGGTGCCTGGTCGGCAATCTCGGCGCTGTCGCCCGAGGTCCGGGCCAAGGGTGTGATCGCTTTTTCCTCGGGCAACCACGCGCAAGGCGTGGCGCTGGCGGCGAAGATGCATGGCATCCCGAGCGTGATCATCATGCCGTCCGATGCGCCGCGCATCAAGATCGAGAACACCCGCGCCTATGGCGCCGAGGTCGTGCTTTACGACCGTCTCAAGGAGGATCGCGATGCGATCGGCGCGCGGCTATCCGGGGAGCGGGGGCTGACGCTGATCAAGCCGTTCGACGAACCGCTGGTGATCGCCGGCCAAGGCACGACCGGGCTCGAAATCGCCGAACAGGCGAGCGAAGAGGGCATCGAGAAGGCCGACGTGCTGGTGCCGACGGGTGGCGGCGGTTTCATTTCCGGCGTCGCGCTCGCCCTGAACGCCAGGGCGCCCGGTCTTGTCGTGCACCCTTGCGAGCCGCAAGGCTTTGACGACGTGACGCGTTCGCTGGCGTCGGGAAAGATCGAGCGCAATGCGACGCAGGGCGGTTCGCTCTGCGATGCGATCGTCACGCCGCAGCCCGGCAACATCACNTTCCCGATCATGTCGANGCTCTGCGGCGCGGGCCTTGTGGTGACCGACGACGAAGCGTTGCAGGCGGTGGCGCTCGCCTTCAGCCGGCTGAAGATCGTCGTCGAACCCGGCGGCGCGGTGGCATTGGCGGCCGCTCTCTTCCATGGCGAAACGCTGGGCGACACGGTGATCGCCGTCTGCTCGGGCGGCAATATCGACCCGGATATCTTCCGCCTGGCGCTGGACCGTTTTGGTGCTTGAGGCGCTCACAAGGCGCCTGAGCATAATAAACCGTTAATCGCGGCGATGGGTCATTAAGAAAAAAGGATTTTCTACGGAACGGGCAGGTGCTTGGAACATTATCTCTATCGGCTTGGTAGAGATAAGCTAGCATAAGGCCAACGCTCGAAAAGGGCGAAGGCAGAACCCGGGAGATATCCATGCGTCACATCGAGCATCAGACACGGTCTTTCCCAGCCCGCGGTGCCGCGGGCAAATGGCAATGGGCAGCCAATGCGGCCCTGGTAACGGCAGCCTTCATCTTCGTCGGCGCCGTGACGCTGGGCCTTTTCCCCTGAGGCCTTCAGGCTTCGTCTTTTCCGGTTCGGACTTGGTCCTCCCAAGACCGAAGGCACCTCCCGCGCTTGGCCGCCCGGGAGGTGTTTTTCTTTGAGGACCTATCGTGTCGGGAGAAACGCTTCGGCGAGCTCCACCCAGAAGCTCGTTCCGATCGGCAGCGCGTCGTCGTTGAAGTCGAAACGNGGGTGGTGCAGCGGCGGGTCGTTGTCGGTGCGTTTGGTGCCGAGCAGGAAATAGGTGCCCGGCCGCTCNGCCAGCATGTAGGCGAAGTCCTCGGCGCCCATCGACGGGCGGGGCAGGTCGATGACCTTGTCCTCGCCGACGACGCGGCGGGCGAGATCGCGGACGAAATCCGTCTCGGCCTTGTGATTGATGGTCGCCTCGTAACCCCGCTTGTAGTCGAGCGTGACGCTCATGCCATAGCTCGCCGCCTGGCCCTCGGCGACCATCCGGATACGCCGCTCCAGCTCGTTGCGGACGTTCGGGTCGAAGGAGCGGATGGTGAGCAGCATTTCGGCGCGTTCGGGAATGACGTTGCTCGCCATGCCGGCATGGAAGGCGCCGACGGTGATGACCATCTGGTCGAGCGGGTGGATGTTGCGCGAGGCGATGGTCTGCAGCGCCATGATGATGCTNGCGCCGCAGACGATCGGGTCGGACGTNTCCTGCGGTTCGGCGCCATGGCCGCCGCGGCCGTTGACGGTGATGCGGCATTCGTCGACGGCGGCCATCATCGGACCTTCCTTGACGCCGATCTGACCGAAGGGCAGGCCGGGGTCGTTGTGCAGGCCGAAGACGGCGCTGCACGGGAAGCGCTTGAAGAGGCCGTCCTCGATCATCAGCTTGGCGCCNCCGAAATTCTCCTCCGCCGGCTGGAAGATCAGGTGGATCGTGCCGTCGAAATTTTTCCTCCGGGCCAGGATCCTGGCGGCGCCCAGCAGCATGGCGGTGTGGCCGTCATGGCCGCAGGCATGCATCAGCCCTTTGTTCCTGCTGGCGTATTCCGCGCCGGTTTCCTCCTCGATCGGCAGCGCGTCCATATCGGCCCGGATGCCGATCGAGCGGCTGCTGGTGCCGTTCTTCAGAGTGGCGACCACGCCGGTCTGGCCGAGNCCCCGGGTGACCTCGTATCCGAGGTCGGCAAGCTGCCTGGCGACGAAATCGGACGTGTTGAATTCCGAGAGGCCAAGCTCCGGATATTGATGCAGGTAGCGGCGGGTTGCCACTACTTCGGCCATGTCATTGGAAAACGGGATCGTCATCGCTCAAAACACCGAAAGTTCGATTGGATCGGTCGCGGGCAGGACGAGATCGGCCTCGCGTCTCCAATGAATAGCAGCGCGGCTTTGCGAAGGTAACCCTTGCCGATTAAATTTCGCCTCTCCGGGGCGCCCTGCGTTCCATCGCAGCCATTTCGCGCGTTCGAAAATCCGACGTATTTTCAACGGCCTGCTTCCGTTCAGGTTTTATTCAGGCTGGGCTCGCTAGAGCCGGAACACGTGTCAATCCGCAGGAAGTGAGCAATAGATTTTCCCCAGTCGTTTGCAATATCCGGACTGCCCTCTATTTCCCACCCTCGCAGGTTTGCATCCGGCCGGTCACCATAATCCAAATGATGACTGGCGCTTCCGATGCAGGCCGAGTAAGGCGAGGCCGACAAACCCTTAGAGTTTTCACCAGAAGCCCGTATCCATGTCATTTCACACTACGCCGTCAGCTTCCTCGCGCGAAACCGAAGCCAAGCAGATCGATCACAACGACTCGATCCGCTCGACCTATTTCAACATCGATGCATTGAGGGAATGCGGGGAAAAACTCGGCAGGGAAGGCGTGCCGAGCCTGCCGGGCGCCGTGGAATTCGAATTCTTCAAGCGCCATCAGGAGAACGAGAAGGAAATCCTTCGGGTCTACCGGGCGACGGCGACCGACGTCGATGCCGGCGCGTCGATCACGCCCGCCGCCGAATGGCTGCTCGACAACTACTACATCGTCGAAGAGGCGATCCAGGAGGTCCGCCGCGACTTCCCGAAGAAATTCTTCCGGCAGCTGCCGACGATGATGGTCGGCGGCCAGGAAATACCGCGCACGCTGGTGCTCGCCTGGCTTTATGTCGCCCATACGCACAGCAGCCTGAACCGCGAGGGCTTGGCCGCGATGGTCGAAGGGTTCCAGATCAAGGAGCCGCTGGAGATCGGCGAGCTCTGGGCGCTGCCCTCCTTCATCCGTTTCGTGCTGATCGAGAACTTGCGCCGTATCGCGACCCGCGTCGATCGCTCGCGCAACATGCGTCGCCGCGCCAACGAGACGGCCGACGAGATCATCCGCCTCAACAACGAGGAGGCGAGCGCCGATGTCCTGAAGGGCATCGAGAACCTCACGAGCGACAACACGTTCACGGCGCAGTTCCTGTATCGCCTCCGCAATGCCTCGCAGAGTTCGGGTTTCGCCGTCGCCTGGCTGGAGCAGCGTCTCGAGCAGGCCGGCACCGATGTCGAAGAGGTGATGCTCGCCGAGCAGAACCGCCTTTCGTCCGGCAACGTGACGATGGGCAACATCATCAAGAGCCTGCGTGAGATCGACGATACGGAATGGAGCGTCTGGTTCGAGGACGTTTCGCAGATCGACAAGATCTTCCGCCAGCGCACCGATTACGAAGCGCTCGATTTCGGCTCGCGCAACGCCTATCGCAACCGCATCGAGCAGATTGCCCGCCGCTCCCGCAGGAGCGAGTCCGAGGTTGCTGAAGCCGCCATCCANCTCGCCGAAAAAGCCTCCGCCGAGGCGGGTTCCGATCCGCGCGAAACCAATGTNGGCGCCTTCGTCGTCGGTCGCCGCCGCCGTGAACTGGAAGCCGCGGTCGGTTACAACCTGCTGTTCGTCCAGAGGTTCGTGCGCCTCGTCCGGCGCCTCAACTGGTTCGCGATCGCCGGACCGGTCATCCTGATTACCGTGCTTGCCATGGCGGTTGCCGGCTGGTTCCTGGTGCAGGCGGGTATTTCCCTGCCGGTCGTCTTCTTCTTCCTGCTGATGTTTGCGCTGCCGGCTTCCGAAGGCGCGACCGGTCTGTTCAATACGCTGGTGACCTATGTGGTGCGGCCGGCCCGGCTGGTCGGTTACGAATTCAAGGAAGGCATTCCGGAAGAGGCGANGACACTCGTCGCCGTCCCCTGCCTNATCACNGACCGCGACACGGTGGACGAACTCGTCCGCAACCTCGAGGTCCATTATCTCGCCAANCCGCACGGCGAGATCTATTTCTCGCTGCTCAGCGACTGGCGCGACAGCAAGTTCGAGGAAAGCGATGCCGACCTCGAAATCCTCGATTATGCGAAGCGCGAGATCGCAGCGCTCAACGCCAAATACGACGAGGACGGCAAGGCGCGCTTCTACCTCTTGCATCGCCGCCGCCTGTTCAATCCGAACGAAGGCGTCTGGATGGGCTGGGAGCGCAAGCGCGGCAAGCTGCATGAGCTCAACATGCTGCTGCGCGGCGACCGCGACACCAGCTATCTTTCGGGTGCCAATATCGTTCCGCCTGATGTCCAGTACGTCATGACGCTCGATGCCGACACCCGCCTGATGCGCGACGCGGTGACCAAGCTGGTCGGCAANATGCACCACCCGATCAACCGGCCGGTGCTCGACCCTAAGACCAATCGCGTCATCCATGGCTATGGCCTGATGCAGCCGCGCGTGACGCCGTCNNTGACGACCGGCAAGGAAGCCTCGGTCTTCCAGCGCGTCTTCTCCGTCGGCCGCGGCCTCGATCCTTACGTCTTCACCGTTTCCGACGTCTATCAGGACCTGACCGGCGAAGGCAGCTTCACCGGCAAGGGCCTCTATCANGTCGATGCCTTCGAGGCGTCGCTGAAAGGCCGGATCGAGGAGAATTCGGTTCTCTCGCACGATCTTCTCGAAGGTTCGTTCGCGCGCTGCGCTCTCGTCACCGATGTGGAGCTGGTCGAGGACTTTCCGGTCCGCTACGAGGTCGAAGTCTCCCGTCAGCATCGCTGGGCCCGCGGNGACTGGCAGCTNCTGCCCTACATCCTCGATCCGAAGCGGGGCGTGACCGCGCTCGGCCGCTGGAAGATGATCGACAACCTGCGCCGGTCGCTGACCCCGATCGCCTGGTTCTTCGCTTCCGTGCTCGGCTGGTACTTCATGGACCCGCTCGGCGCTCTCGTCTGGCAGATCCTGCTGATCTTCTCGCTGTTCGTCGCCCCGACNCTTGGCCTGGTCACNGGCCTGCTGCCGGGTTCGACCGATATCGTGCCGGGCGCGCATTTCTATTCCGTCTGGTCGGACATGCGTTCCGCCAATGCCCAGGTCGCGCTGCGCGTCGTCTTCATCGCGGATTCCGCCTGCATCATGACCGATGCGATCGCCCGGTCCCTCTATCGCCTGTTCTTCAGCCGCAAGCTGATGCTGGAATGGCGAACCGCGGCCTCGATCCAGTCGAGCGCGCAGGGCAGCCCGCAGGATTATTACAGGACGATGTGGCATGCGCCGGCGATCGCCGTGCTCAGCATCATCCTGTCGGCGATGCCGGGCGACAATGCATTCCTGGTCGGCATTCCGTTCGCGGTGCTGTGGATCTTCTCGCCGCTCGTCGCCTGGTACGTCAGCCAGTCGGCCGAGACNGAAGACCGGCTGTTCGTGCCGGAACCCGTTTCCGTCGAACTGCGCAAGATCGCCCGCCGCACCTGGCGGTATTTCGAGACCTTCGTGACAGCGGAACAGAACTACCTGCCGCCGGACAATTTCCAGGAGAAGCCGAACCCGGTCATCGCCAAGCGTACCTCGCCCACCAATATCGGCGTCTATCTCTTGTCGACGATCTCGGCGCGGCATTTCGGCTGGATCAGCTTCACCGACACGATCGAGCGTATCGAGCAGACGATTTCGACGGTTGAAAAAGCCGAGAAATTCCGCGGCCACATGTTCAACTGGTATCACACCGACACGATGAAGCCGCTGATGCCGCGCTACGTCTCGTCGGTCGACAGCGGCAACTTCGCCGGCCACCTGATCGCCATTTCCTCGGCGCTGCGCATCTGGGCCGAGGCTCCTTCCGCGCACCTTCAGGGCAATCTCGACGGCCTTGGCGACGTATCCGGCATTCTGGCCGAAACGCTGAAGGCACTGCCGGACGACCGCAAGACCGTCCGTCCGCTGCGTCACCGTCTCGAAGAACGTATCGTCGGTTTCGGCAACGCGCTTGCGGCGGTGAAGCGCGAGCATGAATTCGCGTCGATCCGGATCATCAACCTCGCCGTGCTTGCCCGCGACATCCAGAAGCTCGCGATCAACCTCGACCAGGAGGTCCGCTCGGCGCAGAGCGAGGAAGTGACCCGCTGGTCGGCGTCGCTCGTCACCGCCTGCGAGGCGCATATCGCCGACAGCGTCTTCGACAACGGCAATATCGAATCCCTGCGCGAGCGGCTCGCCGTGCTGCGCGACCGGACCCGCAACCTCGCCTTCGGAATGGATTTCAGCTTCCTGTTCCGCAAGGACCGCCGTCTTCTGTCGATCGGCTACCGGGTCGAAAGCAACGANATCGACGAGGCCTGCTACGACCTNCTCGCATCCGAAGCGCGCCTGACCAGCNTGTTCGGCATNGCCAAGGGCGACCTGCCGACCGAACACTGGTACAAGCTCGGCCGCCAGGTGGTGCCGATCGGGGCGCGCGGCGCCCTGGTCTCCTGGTCCGGTTCGATGTTCGAATACCTGATGCCGCCGCTCGTCATGCAGGAGCGCCAGGGCGGCATCCTCAACCAGACCAACAATCTGATCGTCAGGGAACAGATGAACCACGGCCGCCGGCTGGGCACGCCATGGGGCATTTCGGAAGCGGCATTCAACGCTCTCGACCATCAGATGAACTATCAGTACTCGAACTTCGGGGTGCCGACGCTCGGCCTCAAGCGCGGTCTCGGCCAGAACGCCGTCATCGCTCCCTATGCGTCGATCCTGGCCAGCCAGTACGACCCGATCGCCGCGCTGGAAAACCTGAGCGAGCTGCGTTCGCTCGGAGCGCTCGGCATGTTCGGCTTCCACGATGCGGTCGACTTCACGCCGACCCGCGTGCCGGAAGGCAAGCGCTGCGCGGTGGTATTCAACTACTATGCCCACCATCACGGCATGTCGATCGCAGCGGTCGCCAACGTCGTCATGAACGGCCTGCTGCGCGAGCTCTTCCACTCCGACCCGATCATCGAGGCCGCCGAGCTGCTGCTGCAGGAAAAGGCGCCGCGCGACATCCCGGTGATGAGCGCCAAGCACGAGGAGACCCCCGGCAAGGGCCAGGGCGAGTTGCTGCGGCCGGAAATCCGCACCGTCAACAACCCGGCCACCAAGGACCGCGAGCTGGTGCTGCTCTCCAACGGCCATTATTCGGTCATGCTGACCGCGACCGGTACGGGTTATTCCCGCTGGAACGGCCTGTCGGTCGCCCGCTGGAAGCCCGACCCGACGGAAGACCGCTGGGGCCAGTTCCTGTTCCTGCGCGATACCACGACCGGCGAATGGTGGTCCGCAACGGCCGAGCCGCGCCGCATCGAGGGCGAAAAGACCAAGGCGATCTTCTCCGACGAACGGGCGGAATTCCACAAGACGATCGGCGACCTCACGAGCACGGTGGAATGCATCGTCGCGACCGAGCACGATGCCGAAGGCCGTCGCCTGACGCTTCTCAACATGGGTACCGAGGACCGCTTCATCGAAGTGACCTCCTATATGGAACCCGTGCTCACCAACGAGGACGACGACAACGCCCATCCGGTCTTCCAGCGGATGTTCGTCCGCACGGAAATCGGGCGTCGCGGCGACGTCATCCGTGCATGGCGCAACAAGCGCACGCCGAACGAGCCGGACATGGTGATCGCCCATCTGGCGGCCGACAATGCCGGTTCGGCCCGCCCGACCGAGTTCGAGACCGACCGCCGCAAGTTCCTCGGCCGCGGCCGCACGCTTTCGGAAGCTGCCGCCTTCGATCCCGGCGCGACGCTGTCGGGCACGGACGGCTTCACCCTCGATCCGATCCTGTCGCTGCGCCGCGTCGTGCGCGTGCCGGCCGGCAAGAAGGTGAGCGTGATCTTCTGGACGATCGCAGCGCCCCGGCGTGAAGACCTCGACCAGGCAATCGAACGCTATCGTCACCCGGATGCCTTCCAGACCGAGCTCACCCAGGCCTGGACGCGCACGCAGGTGCAGATGCGCCATCTCGGCGTCTCGTCCCAGGATGCGGCGGCGTTCCAGCACCTGGCGCGCTACCTCATCTATCCCGACATGCAGTTGCGCGCCGACCAGGCGACCATCCATGTGGGCATGCAGCAGCAGTCGGCGCTCTGGCCGTCGTCGGTTTCCGGCGACTTCCCGATCTTCACGCTGCGCATCAACGACGACAACGACATGCCGGTCGCCAAGGAAGCGATGAGCGCCCAGGAATATCTGCGCTCGCGCGGCGTCATCACCGACCTCGTCATCTTCAACGAGCGGGCGGCTTCCTATGCGCAGGAAATGCAGCAGGCGCTGGAACATCTCTCTGAGAGCTCCCGCCGTCTCAGCCAGCAGGAAGGTCAGCGCCAGCATGTCTTCTCGCTGCGTCGCGACATCATGGACGACGAGGGTTCGGAAGGCCTGATCGCCGCCTCCCGCGTGGTTCTGCACGCCCGCAACGGCAAGATCAGCGACCAGCTCAACCGCACGGCGACGATCTTCGCGCCGCCGAAGGACCAGGAGATCGAGGTCGATCGCCGTCCGCTGCTGAACGGCGAGATCTTCCAGGCTCCGGCTCCGGTCGAGGCTCCGGCGGATCTCGACTTCTGGAACGGTTTCGGCGGTTTCACCAAGGATGGCAGCGAATATGTGGTGCGCCTGCACGGCGGCCAGTCGACGCCGCAGCCGTGGATCAACATCATCTCCAACGACAAGTTCGGCTTCCATATCGCGGCAGAAGGCGCAGGCTTCACCTGGGCCAAGAACTCCCGCGATTACCAGCTGACCGCCTGGACCAACGACATGGTCATCAACCGTCCGGGCGAGGCATTCTACGTCGCAGACCGGGATAGCGGTGCGGTCATGACGCCGTTCGCGGTCCTGTCGCGCAAGCCGGAGGTCAAGTTCGAAACCCGGCACGGGCTCGGCTACTCCGTCTTCTCGAGCGAAGAAGACGGCCTGAAGATCAGGCTTACCCAGACGGTCGACCGGGTACGGGCTGCAAAGCTCTCGTCCATCCTGCTCCACAACGGTGGTTCGGAAACCCGCAAGCTGCGCATCTACGGTTATGTCGAATGGCTGCTCGGCGCCAATCCGGCCCGGTCCCTGCCGTTCATCCTCTCCACCCGCGACGAGGAAACCGGCACGCTCTTCGCCACCAACTCCTACAGCATCGACTACCGCCGCGTGGCCTTCATGGGCATGAAGGAGACGCCGGTCGGTTTCACGGCGAGCCGCCGCGAATTCATCGGCCGTTTCGGTTCGGTCCAGATGCCGGCGGCGGTGATGTCCGCTTCCCCGCTCAGCAACGCGCTCGATCTCGACGGCGACCCCTGCGCGGCGCTCGCCTATGACATCGAGCTTGCGCCGGGCGAAGAGAAGACGGTCACCTTCTATCTCGGCGATGCCGATACGAAGGAAGAGGCCCAGGCGCTGGTCGCCCAGCTGCGCGGCGAGGAGTTTGCTCCAATCCTTGAGGCGAACCAGGATTTCTGGACCGGCTTCACCGGCCGCCTGAAGATCTCGACGCCGGACAAGTCGCTCGACAACATGGTCAACCACTGGCTGCCCTATCAGGCGCTCGGCTGCCGCATCATGGCCCGCACCGCCTTCTACCAGGCATCCGGCGCCTTCGGCTTCCGTGACCAGCTGCAGGATACGCTGGCCTTCCTGGTGCACGAGCCGTCGCTCGCCCGCCGCCAGATCGTCAATGCCGCCTCGCGGCAGTTCAAGGAAGGCGACGTCCTGCATTGGTGGCTGCCGGGTTCCGGGGCCGGGGTGCGGACGATGATCTCCGACGACGTCGTCTGGCTCGCCTATGGTGTGCACCAGTATGTCTCGGTGACCGGCGATCAATCGCTGCTCGACGAGGAACTGGCGTTCATCGAGGGTCCGGTGCTCGAAAAGAGCAAACACGACGCCTTCATCCAGCCGACGATCTCGACCGAGACCGCATCCCTCTACGAGCATGCGGCAAGGGCGCTGGACCTGGCGATCACCCGCACCGGCGACAAGGGCCTGCCGCTCATCCTCGGCGGCGACTGGAATGACGGCATGAACCGCGTCGGCGTCGGCGGCCGCGGCATGAGCGTCTGGCTCGGCTGGTTCCTGGCCGCCGCGCTGCGCAACTTCCTTCCCTATGCGGAAGCGCGCAAGGACAGGAAGCGCGTCCAGCGCTGGACCGACCATATCGAAACCCTCAAGCAGGCGCTCGAAAAGGCCGGCTGGGACGGCACCTATTATCGCCGTGGCTATTTCGACGATGGTTCCGCGCTCGGCTCGAGCACCAGCGACGAATGCCGCATCGACTCGCTCGCCCAGTCCTGGAGCGTGCTGTCGGGCGTCGGCGATCCGGACCGTGCCGCCCAGGCGATGGACGCGGTGCTCGAAAAGCTCGTCGACAGCGAGGCCGGCATCATCCGCCTGTTCACGCCGCCCTTCCAGGAGACCCGCAGGGATCCGGGCTATATCAAGGCCTATCCGCCGGGCGTGCGCGAAAACGGCGGCCAGTATACCCATGCGGCGATCTGGGTCGTGCTGGCGCTGGCGGGTCTCAAGCGCGGCGACGATGCCTGGAAGTGCTTCCAGATGCTGAACCCGATCAACCACGCGCTCGATCGTGAAGCGGCCGAGACCTATCGCGTCGAGCCCTATGTGGTCGCGGCCGATGTCTATGGTCATGGCTCCTATACCGGCCGCGGCGGCTGGAGCTGGTACACGGGCTCGGCGGGCTGGCTCTATCGCGCCGCCACCGAAGGCATCCTCGGCATCCGTCGCCAGGGCGACCGGCTGTTCGTCAATCCGGTGCTGCCGAGCGACTGGAGCGGCTTTACCGCCGAGCTGACCGTGGGCGATACGGCGCACAAGATCGTCGTCGAAGGCGACACGGTCACGATCGACGGCCAGGTGGTCAATGAGGCGGAAGGTTTCCTTCTCGACGGAGAAGCCGTGAAGCGCCTGCCGGAACCGGCCAGCAGCTGAGATCCCGGCTCACCGGGAAGCTGACACAGAAAAACCCGCCGCCATGTAAATGGCGGCGGGTTTTTTATTGAGGTCCGGCTGATCAGGCGGGCTGTGCCACCGGCCCCGGATGGCCCGCCGCTTCGTCGTCCGTCAGGATGCCGCTTGCCTTCAGCAGCGAAGCGAAGCGGCCGCCGCTCTCGCTGAGTTCCTCATAGCTGCCCATCTCGGCCACCCGTCCGTTTTCGAGGAAGATCACCTTGTTCGCGTCGCGAATGGTCGAGAGCCGGTGGGCGATGATGAAGGTGGTGCGGTTCTCGCGAAGCCGGTCGATGGCCGTCTTCACGCGGGCCTCCGTCTCGACGTCGAGCGCGCTGGTCGCTTCGTCGAGGACAAGGATCGGGGCGTTCTTCAAGATGGCGCGGGCAATGGCGATGCGCTGGCGTTCGCCGCCGGACAGGCGGTTGCCGCGCTCGCCCACCGGGGTCTCGTAGCCGTTCAGCCGGGTCTCGATGAACTCGGCGGCGGCGGCGGCTTCGGCCGCCTTGGCGATTTCCTCCTCGCTCGCGCCCTCTCGGCCGAGGCGGATGTTCTCGCTGATCGACCGGTTCAGGAGGCCGGCATCCTGGAAGACGGTGGCGATNGAATGGCGCAGCGATTTCCGCGTCACCTTGCCGATATCGACGCCGTCGATCAGGATCTTGCCTTCCTGCGGGTCGTAGACGCGCTGCAGAAGGTTGATGAGCGTGGTCTTGCCGGCGCCGGTCGGGCCGACGATGGCGACCGTCTCCCCGGCCTTGGCGGTGAAGGAGACGTTGTGGATGCCCTGGCTGGTGCTGGCAAAGCCGAAGGAGACATCGCGGAATTCGACCTCGCCGCGAACTTCGCCGAGGTCGGCGGCATCCGCCGGTTCGGCTCGCTCCTCGACGGAATCCTCGAGAATGAAGAAGTCCTCGAGCTTGGCGCGCGCTTCGAAAATCTGGGTTGCGAACTGGCGCAACAGATCGAGACGGCCGATCAGCAGGTTGGCGAAGCCGATGAAGGCCACGACATCGCCGACCCGGATTTCGCCGCGCTGGACCAGAAGCGTGCCGATGACGAGGATGACGCCCATGGACACCGTCGAGGCGGTGCGGTTGAGCGCACCCGCCAGGGCCCACCAGTCAAGCACCGGATACTGGGCGGCAAGCAGGTCCTTGGTATAGTCCTTCAGCGCCAGGGTCTCGGCCTCGATGCGGTTATAGCTGTGCAGCACAGATACGTTGCTGATCGAGTCGCTCACATGCGAGAAGACCGTGTGGTAATGGTTCTCGACCGAGGCCTGCCCCTCCTTGGTGCGGTTCATCACCGTCACGCCGATGATCCAATAGAGGATGCTCAGCACCAGCAGTACGAGGCTGAGCCGCCAATCCATGGAGATCGCGGTCGGGATCAGCAGCACGAGCGCCACCGCGGTGGCGAGATGGGTGCGCATGAATTCGAGCCAGAGGCCGAACAGGCTTTCGGCCGCACGCAGCAGGGTGTGCAGAGCATTGGACGTGCCCCGGGTATGGTGCCAGGCAAGCGGCATGGAGATGATGCGCCCGAACGCTTCGGTCAGCAGCGAGGCGCGGCGGCCATGGGCGAGCCTGTCCGCCTCTCGGGAAACGAGCACATAGGCGACTGTGTTAAAGACGCCGAAACCGGCCCACAATAACAGGACCGGGGTAACGTTACCGCCGGACGAAATGGCATCGATGATCCGGCCGAAGAGGATCGGCTCGGCAATGGTGATGACGGCAAGCACGATATTGGCGATGACGACGGCGGTGACGCGCCATTTGTTCTTTGCCAGATATTTGAGGGCTCGTGCGTAAACCTGGAACAGCGTCAACTGCGCAACCTTTTTCATATGGAGCCGCCATCCCGGCGGCATCGGTAATCTAATGATCGGAAACGGCAATTCCGCGACGGACGCCGGAGATAATACTCTTCTGCCAGAAATGTTTCATAGAGGGCAAGGCTTCGCGCATTCGGTGTCTTGAACCAATCCACGGCGCCCCTCACAAAGCCGTCAAGGGCTAGATTTCGCGGTATACCTTCAAAGAATGATAACTATGCTAATCGATTGTGAAAGAGGGAAGTTACTGAAATTTAACGTAAAGAGAAAAAGCGCCCGGAAAGAGCGCGGCAGGGAGCAGGTCGTGAACATTCAGTTGGTCGTGCAACTCTTGATACTCGTCGGGGAAATCAAGACCGAGGCAGAACTGACGGCTCAGCTCGAATCCCTGCTGAAAGCCTATGGTTTTGAATATTATGGACTGGCTATCCAGCCGCGCTCCCTTCAGGATCAGGCCGGCCTGATCCTCGCCAGCCGCTGGCCGGAAGGCTGGCAGGAAGTCTATCTTGGCCGCAAATATCTGCTCGTCGATCCGACGGTGCGCATGCTCAGCATCGCGCAGAGGCCCTTTCGCTGGCGGGANGCGGTCCTGAGGCTCCGGAACGATCCGCATCGGCAGCGNATGCAGCGGATGATGCAGGAGGGAACCCGTTACGGCCTGCAGGACGGTTATATGTTTCCGGTTCATGGCCGCAACGGTCTGCTCGGCAATATGAGCCTCGGCGGTCGCCCGGTGGATCTCTCGCCCGCGGAAATGGCGCTTTTCGATGTCGCCGCCAAAAAGGTGTTCTGGCGCTTTCTGGACCTGCGCGGCCAGACGGAAGAGCTGGAAGCCGTCGCAAAGGTCGATACCCAGCTGACCCGCCGCGAGATGGAGGTGATCGTGCTCCTCGCCGACGGCCTGACCTCCAACGAGATCGCAAAGTCGCTCGATATTTCCAGCCATACGGTCGACTGGTACATAAACGGCCTTCAGGAGAAGCTGCGCGCCAAGAACCGCCAGCATGTGGTCGCTTCTGCGTTTCGCCTCGGTCTGGTTACCTAGAGTACCCCGGCGTCAGCCCGATTTCCTCACGACATAAATGTGTCATCCGGCCCTCCCGACAAATTGCGCTTGCTTGCATAAGACGATATTGGTTTCTTTGCAGTGCAGCATTTTTCTCGATGGCGTGTGGGGAGATTCGTCTTGTCGATTTCGAAGATTCTGGTTGCCAACCGCTCGGAGATCGCGATCCGCGTCTTCCGGGCTGCTAATGAGCTTGGCATCAAAACCGTGGCGATCTGGGCGGAGGAGGACAAGCTCTCGCTGCATCGCTTCAAGGCGGACGAGAGCTATCAGGTCGGCCGAGGCCCGCATCTGTCCAAGGACATGGGGCCGATCGAAAGCTATCTATCCATTCCCGAAGTCATTCGTGTCGCCAAGCTTTCCGGCGCCGATGCGATCCATCCGGGATACGGTCTTCTGTCCGAAAGCCCGGAATTCGTGGAGGCCTGCAACGATGCAGGCATCATCTTCATCGGCCCTCGGCCGGATACGATGCGTCAGCTCGGCAACAAGGTCGCCGCGCGCAACCTCGCCATTTCGGTCGGCGTGCCGGTCGTGCCGGCGACGGAGCCGTGCCGGACGATATGGCGGAAGTCGCCAGGATGGCCGAGGAAATCGGCTATCCCGTCATGCTGAAAGCCTCCTGGGGCGGCGGCGGGCGCGGCATGCGCGCCATCCGCGATCCGAAGGACCTCGCCAAGGAAGTGACCGAGGCCAAGCGCGAGGCGATGGCCGCCTTCGGCAAGGACGAGGTCTATCTGGAAAAGCTCGTCGAGCGTGCCCGCCACGTGGAAAGCCAAATCCTCGGCGATACCCACGGCAATGTCGTGCATCTCTTCGAGCGCGACTGTTCGATCCAGCGGCGTAACCAGAAGATCGTGGAACGTGCCCCGGCCCCCTATCTGTCGGAAGCACAGCGCCAGGAACTGGCGGCCTACTCGCTGAAGATCGCCGCGGCGACCAATTATGTCGGAGCCGGCACGGTCGAGTACCTGATGGATGCCGACAGCGGCAAGTTCTACTTCATCGAGGTGAACCCGCGCATCCAGGTCGAGCACACGGTGACGGAAGTCGTCACCGGCATCGATATCGTCAAGGCACAGATCCATATCCTCGAAGGTTTTGCGATCGGCACGCCGGAATCGGGCGTTCCCGCCCAGGCCGACATTCGCCTGCACGGCCACGCATTGCAGTGCCGTATCACCACGGAAGACCCGGAGCATAATTTCATACCGGACTACGGCCGCATCACCGCCTATCGTTCGGCGGCCGGTTTCGGCATCCGTCTCGATGGCGGCACGGCCTATTCCGGCGCGGTGATCACCCGCTATTACGATCCGCTGCTGGTCAAGGTGACTGCCGCCGGCTCGACGCCTCAGGAAGCGATCAGCCGCATGGACCGGGCGCTGCGCGAATTCCGTATTCGCGGCGTCGCCACCAACCTGACCTTCCTCGAAGCGATCATCGGTCATCCGAAATTCCGCGACAATTCCTATACGACGCGGTTCATCGATACGACGCCGGAATTGTTCGAGCAGGTGAAGCGCCAGGACCGCGCCACCAAGCTGCTGACCTATCTCGCCGACGTGACTGTCAACGGCCATCCGGAAACCAAGGGCCGGCCTGCACCTTCCGAACACGCGGCCAAGCCTATCCTGCCCTATATCAACGGGCCGATACCGGACGGCACCAAACAGCTTCTCGACAAGCTCGGCCCGAAAAAATTCGGCGAATGGATGCGCAACGAAAAGCGCGTGCTGATGACCGATACGACGATGCGCGACGGGCACCAGTCGCTGCTCGCCACCCGCATGCGGACCTATGACATCGCCCGCGTGGCCGGCGTCTATGCGCGGGCGCTGCCGAACCTGTTCTCGCTGGAATGCTGGGGCGGGGCGACTTTCGACGTTTCCATGCGCTTCCTGACCGAAGACCCTTGGGAACGGCTCGCGATGATCCGCGAGGACGCGCCGAACCTGCTTCTGCAGATGCTGCTGCGCGGCGCCAACGGCGTCGGTTACAAGAACTACCCCGACAACGTGGTGAAGTACTTCGTCCGCCAGGCGGCGAAGGGCGGCATCGATCTCTTCCGNGTCTTCGACTGCCTCAACTGGGTCGAGAACATGCGCGTCTCGATGGATGCGATCCAGGAGGAGAACAAGCTCTGCGAGGCGGCGATCTGCTATACCGGCGATCTGCTCAACTCCGCCCGGCCGAAATACGACCTTAAATATTACGTCTCTCTCGCCGAAGAGCTGGAGAAGGCGGGNGCGCATATCATTGCGCTCAAGGATATGGCCGGNCTCCTGAAGCCGGCTGCGGCAAAGGTGCTGTTTACGGCGCTGCGCGAGGCGACCTCGCTGCCGATCCATTTCCACACCCATGACACGTCCGGCATTTCCGCNGCGACGGTGCTTGCCGCGGTAGACGCGGGCGTCGATGCGGTCGATGCGGCGATGGANGCGGTTTCCGGCAATACCTCGCAGCCCTGCCTCGGCTCGATCGTCGAAGCGCTGGCGGGCTCCGAGCGCGATCCCGGCCTCGATCCGGAATGGATCCGCCGCATCTCCTTCTACTGGGAAGCGGCGCGCGGCCAGTACGCGGCCTTCGAAAGCGACCTCAAGGGGCCGGCTTCGGAAGTCTATCTGCACGAAATGCCGGGCGGCCAGTTCACCAACCTCAAGGAACAGGCCCGCTCGCTCGGGCTTGAAACCCGCTGGCACAAGGTCGCCCAGACCTATGCCGACGTGAACCAGATGTTCGGCGATATCGTCAAGGTGACGCCGTCTTCCAAGGTGGTCGGCGACATGGCGCTGATGATGGTCTCCCAGGACCTGACCGTCGCCGACGTCGAGAACCCGGCAAGGGACATCGCGTTTCCGGATTCGGTCGTCTCGATGCTGAAGGGCGATCTCGGCCAGCCTCCGGGCGGATGGCCGGAAGCGCTGCAGAAGAAGGCGCTGAAGGGGGAGGCGCCCTATACCGCGGTGCCGGGTTCGCTGCTGGCGCCCGCGGATCTCGCGGCGGAGCGCAAAGTCATCGAAGACAAGCTGGAGCGCAAGGTCGACGACTTCGAGTTCGCCTCCTACCTGATGTATCCGAAGGTGTTCACCGATTTCGCGCTGGCCTCCGACACCTATGGGCCGGTCTCCGTGCTGCCGACGCATGCCTATTTCTACGGGCTGAAGGACGGCGAGGAGCTGTTCGCCGATATCGAGCGAGGCAAGACGCTGGTCGTCGTCAACCAGGCGATGAGCGGAACGGATGCCCAGGGCATGGTCACCGTGTTCTTCGAACTCAACGGCCAGCCGCGCCGCATCAAGGTGCCGGACCGGGCGCANGGGGCTTCCGGCAGCGCGGTGCGCCGCAAGGCCGATATGGGCAATGCCNCCCATCTCGGGGCACCGATGCCNGGCGTCATCAGCCGCGTCTTCGCGACCACCGGTCAGGTCGTCAAGGCGGGTGACGTTCTGCTCTCGATCGAGGCGATGAAGATGGAAACCGCGCTCCACGCCGAAAAGGACGGGACGGTTGCCGAAGTCCTCGTCAAGGCGGGNGACCAGATCGACGCCAAGGATCTGCTGATCGTCTATGGCGGCTGATCTCAGCCGCCTTCTCCGGCGCCGATTTCCCGGCCGGATCTTTCGCCAAACGTGATCATCGGCCGGCGCCATAGCGCCGGCCGTGACGTTGATGGCCGGCGGATTGCCCAGGTCGGGAAGCCAAGCGCGAACGCTTGGGCGGGCCGCATATGATGCGGTTTGTTGCCACCCAGACGCCGAAGTTTCGCCAAGGAGGGGAGCGCGGTGAACTTTTCTCTCGTTGTGGGTTTCGCCCGGATACAATTTGTGAGAGGGAAAGCCTCCTCGCCGCGTTGCAAATTCAATCGATTTAAATATGTTCGCCGCGATCGAAAAGGAACTTGTCCATGGATAGTCGCTCGCCCTCGAACGTTTCCTCCAGCTCACGAAACTTCATCACCCGCGAAAGGGTAGGCGTGTCGCTGCTCTTCCTGATGAACGGCTTCATGGTGGGTGCCTGGGCGCCGAAGATTCCGGAATTCGCAAGCCGCCTGGGCTTGAGCGAGAGCTCGCTCGGGTTGATGATCCTGACTTTCGGGCTCGGGTCGCTGGTGATGATGCCGATTGCCGGCAGCCAGATTGCCCGGTTCGGATCGAGCCAGGTTTCCAAATATATATCGGTGCTTCTGACGCCGACATTGCTGCTGCTCACCTGGGTCGGCAGCGTCTGGTCGGGTGCGGTCGCCATATTCCTGTTCGGTGGCCTGATCGGGGCGATGGACGTGGCGATGAATGCCAATGCGGTCTCGGTCGAGAANNANATGCGCCGGGCGATCATGTCGTCCTGCCATGCCTTCTGGAGCCTCGGAGGATTGCTCGGCTCGTCGACGGGCGGCTTCCTGATCGANCATATCGGCGTTTCGGCACATGCCATTCTGGTGACAGTGCTTGCCGCGCTGATGATCGTTGCTGCCTGGCGGACCGTGCTGCACGATGCGCCGCATCCGGATGAGGCAAAACATGGCGGAAGCCGTCTGCCGCGTTCGCCGCTGCCCTGGCTGATCGGCATCATGGCGCTGTTCTGCATGATCCCGGAAGGTGCGATTCTCGATTGGGGCGCGCTTTACCTGCGCAACGAGCTTGCAGCCTCCGTCACCCTGTCCGGTTTCGCCTTCGCGGCGTTTTCGCTCACCATGGCCACGATGCGCTTTGCCGGCGACCTGATCCGCGACCGTTTCGGCGCGGTCAGGACGCTGCGCGTCTGTGCCGTCATCTCGATCTTCGGCCTGCTGCTGATCGGCTTTGCCCAGAATGCGCCGATGGCGATCGCCGGGTTTGCGCTGACGGGCATCGGCATTTCCAACATCGTGCCGATCGCCTTTTCGGCCGCCGGCAACCTGCCGGGCATGGCGGCCGGCGTCGGCCTTTCGGTGGTCACGACCATGGGTTATTCCGGCATCCTGGTCGCGCCGTCCGCGATCGGCTTCATCGCCGAGCATACCGGCCTTGCGATCATCTTCGCCGGCCTTTCGGCGCTGATTGTCGTGGTGCTGGTGCTCTCGCCTTTGGCTCGACATGCGGATGCCGCGCATCACTAAGCGCGTCAGCCTGCCGGGCTGGAACGGGAAAGGCGGGTGCGATAAAGTGAGCGTCGCGGCGGTTGACAAGCCGCAAGCCATACGCCACCTGAAAGGCGCTTCATTCCCAAGGCGACGAGATTTCCGATGACCGCACCCATCGAATACGACCCGAAACCGCGCCGCGCCACNGTCGCCGTCGATGTCGGCGGCGTCATCGTCGGCGGAGGCGCGCCTGTNGTCGTGCAGTCGATGACCAATACGGATACCGCCGATATCGACGCAACGGTCGCGCAGGTNGCGGCNCTCTACAAGGCCGGTTCCGAGCTGGTTCGCATNACCGTCGANCGCGACGAAAGCGCCGCTGCCGTTCCAAAAATCCGCGAGCGGCTGCTGCGGCTCGGCATGGANGTGCCNTTGGTCGGCGATTTTCACTATATCGGCCACAAGCTGCTCGCCGATCACCCGGCCTGCGCCGAGGCGCTCGCCAAATACCGCATCAATCCCGGCAATGTCGGCTTCAAGGACAAGAAGGACAAGCAGTTCGGCGACATCATCGAGATGGCGATCCGTTACGACAAGCCTGTCCGTATCGGCGTCAACTGGGGTTCGCTCGACCAGGATCTTTTGACCACGCTGATGGACCGCAATGCGGCGGAAGGTTCGCCGCTGTCGGCCCGCCAGGTCATGCACGAGGCGATCGTCCAGTCGGCGCTGATTTCCGCCGAGCTTGCCGA
>Ga0055540_1000539_pt1 | contig 28425 bp, 30 predicted proteins | sample AraplaCvi_mMS_r2_2_FD_55040 | JGI IMG/M metagenome (GOLD analysis project Ga0055540, IMG submission 55040) | Arabidopsis root microbial communities from North Carolina, USA - plate scrape MF_Cvi_mMS_r2 | ecosystem: Host-associated > Plants > Roots > Endosphere | place: USA: North Carolina
AGCATCATGACCGCGCCGGTGTACACGACGATCTGCACCACGCCGAGGAACAGGGCGTCCTGGGCGATGTAGAGGACGGCCAGCACGATCATGGTCAGCGCGAGGAAGATCGCCGAGTAGACCGCCTTGGGCGCCGCGACGACGGCGACCGCACCCAACACCGCAAGCGTGCCGAGCACCCAGAACGTCACGGCCTCCATCGTCGAGGTTCGGTAGGCGGTGTCGGCGGCCAGGAGGACGACGTCGTGGGTCACAGGACGGCGTCCCGGGACTTCACCGTCGGCATGCCGAGCGGGGTGGCCAGGCCGTCGGACCGAATGTTGCCGCGGTAGTAGTCTTCGTCGGTGCTGCCGGCCGCCATGGCGTGCGGCGGGGCCGTCATCTCGGCTGTGAGCGGCGCCAGCAGCTTGGCCTTGCCGTAGATGAGGTCGGCGCGGTTGTCGTCGGCCATCTCGTAGTCGTTGGTCATGGTCAGCGCTCGGGTGGGGCAGGCCTCGATGCACAGGCCGCAGCCGATGCACCGCAGATAGTTGATCTGGTAGACGCGGCCGTATCGCTCGCCGGGGGAGAAGCGCTCGGCCTCGGTGTTGTCGGCCCCCTCGACGAAGATCGCGTCGGCCGGGCACGCCCAGGCGCAGAGTTCGCACCCGATGCACTTCTCGAGGCCGTCCTCGTAGCGGTTGAGCTGATGGCGGCCGTGATAGCGCTTGGCCGTCGGCCCGGGTTTCTCCGGATACTGCTCGGTGACCGGCTTCTTGAACATCGTGGTGAACGTGACGGCGAAACCGGCGAGGGCGTCGACGAGGTGGGGCCGCTTAGGCATCGGCGGGCTCCTTCGCGGGGATGGGGGGCACCGGGAAGGACCCCGGTGCCGTCGACGGTGGATCGGCGAGACGGCCTGGCCGGGTTCGCTTGTACCGCAACGTCCGCCACAGATAGACCAGGAGCAACAGGGCCAGGAACGCGCCGGTGGAGACGAGGACGACGGTGAGGCCGTCGTACCCCTCGTTGCGGAGCGTGCGCACCACGGCGACCGTCATGATCCAGCCCAGCGAGATGGGAATGAGGACCTTCCACCCCAGCCCCATGAACTGGTCGTAGCGCAGTCGCGGCAGGGTCGCTCGCAGCCACATGAACCCGAACATGAACGTCCAGACCTTGAGGGTGAACCACAGCAGGGGCCACCAGCCGGAGTTGGCGCCGTCGATCATGTTGAACGGGAACGGCGCCTGCCACCCGCCGAGGAAGAGCGTGGTGGCCAAGGCGGCGACGGTCGTCATGTTGACGTACTCGGCGAGCATGAACATCGCGAACTTCAGCGAGGAGTACTCGGTGTGGAAGCCGCCGACCAGTTCGCCCTCGGCCTCCGGGAGGTCGAAGGGTGCTCGGTTGGTCTCGCCGACCATGGACACGGCGTAGATCATGAACGACGGCAGGAGCAGGAAGACGAACCAGAGCCCCTGCTGCTTGGCCACGATCTCCGAGGTCGACATGGTGCCCGCGTAGAGGAACACCGCGGCGAAGCACAACGCCATGGCGATCTCGTAGGAGATCACCTGCGCGCTGGAGCGCAACCCGCCCAGCAGGGGATAGGTCGACCCGGACGCCCAGCCCGCCAACACGATTCCGTAGACGCCGATGGACGTCACCGCCAGGACGTAGAGCACCGCCACGGGCAGATCGGTCAGCTGCAACGCGGTGCGCGTGCCGAAGACGCTCACCAGGCCGCCCATCGGGATGACCGCGAACGCCAGGAATGCCGGGATGACGGCGATGACCGGGGCGGCCAGGTAGATCGGCTTGTCGACGCCCGCCGGGATGAGTCCCTCCTTGAGCGCGAGTTTGACCCCGTCGGCCAGGCTCTGGAGCAATCCGAAGGGGCCAACCCGGTTGGGGCCGAAGCGCATCTGCATACGGCCGAGGATCTTTCGCTCCAGCAGGATCGCGACGAGCACTGTGAGCAACAGGAANACGAAGATGCCCAGTGACTTGGCGACCACCAGCCACCACGGGTCGTGGCCGAAGGAACCGAGGTCGGGATAGGTCACCGCCCCTCACCTCCGGCCGTGACCTCCACCGTCGCCCCCGGTGCGACGCCCAGCGTCGTGTTCACCTGCGAGCCAGTCGAATTCAGCGGCAGCCAGACCACTCCGTCCGCCATCTCCGTCACCACCAGCGGCAGCGTCACCGTGCCTCGACCGGTGGCCACGGTGACCGGCTCGCCGTCCCGCGCGCCGATCTCCGCGGCCGTCGACGCGGACAGTCGTGCCACCGGGGTTCGCGCGGTACCCGCCAAGTGCGGTTCGCCGTCCTGAAGTCGGCCGGCGTCGAGCAGCATTCGCCAGCCTGCCAGCACCGCCCGCCCGAGCGGTGGGGACGACGGTCGCGGGACGGGAACCGCCGGGGCAGCGGCTGGTGGCCCCTCCCAGCTTCCGACGCGTTGGATCTCGGCGCGGGCCTCGGCGGCGTCCCGCAGACCAAGGTGCACGCCGACCTCCTCGGCCAAGGCGGCCAGCACGCGGGCGTCCGACGTGGCACTGGGGGGCAGTGCGGGTTCGAAGGACCGTGCGCGCCCCTCCCACGTGACGAACGTGCCCGACTTCTCGGTCACCGGGGCCACGGGGAACACGACGTCCGCACGTTCGGTGACGGCGCTGTGCCGCAGTTCGAGGCTGACCACGAACGGGACGGCGTCGAGTGCGGCCAGGGCGGCGGCAGGATCGGGAAGGTCGGCGATCTCCACTCCGGCGACGAGCAGTGCGCCCAGCGAGCCGTCGGAGGCCGCGGCGAGGATGCCCGCCGTGTCGCGGCCGGGTTCGGCGGGCAGCTCGTCGACGTGCCACGCCGCGGCCATCTCGGCGCGGGCGGCGGCGTCGGCGACCGGGCGGCCACCGGGCAGGAGATTCGGTGCCGCACCGGCTTCCAGCGCTCCACGCTCACCGGCGCGCCGCGGGATCCACCCGACCCTGGCTCCGGTGCGCTCGGCGAGCCGCACCACCGCGGAGTAGGCCCCCGGCGCGGTCGCCAGCCGTTCCCCGACCAGGATCACCGTGCCGGCGTCGACGCCGTCGCCCAGCGCGTCGAGTGCCGCGGCCTCTCCACCCGGCACGGTGGCGAGGAGGGTGCCGTTCATCTTCTGCAGCCCCCGGGTGGCGAACGGAGCGATCGAGGTGACCGCCAGCCCGCGCTTGCGGGCCGCCTTGCGAAGCCTCAGGTAGACGATCGGCGATTCCTCTTCGGGTTCGAAGCCGACCAGCAGCACGGCCGAGGCGGCGTCGAGGTCGGCATAGGTGACCGACATCGGGCGTCCCGCGACCGCGGCCGCCAGGAAGTCGGCCTCCTCCGCCGAATGCGCGCGACTACGGAAGTCGACGTCGTTGGTGCCCAGCACCATTCGGGCGAACTTGGAGTACGCCCAGGCGTCCTCCAAGGTCAGCCGCCCGCCGACCAGGACCCCGGTGCGCGGGCCTGCGGCAGTCAACCCGCGCACGGCGACCGCCACGGCCTCCGACCACGACGCCGGACGCTGGCTGCCGTCGGCCTCCCGGATCAGGGGTGTCGAGATGCGATCGCCCTGGTTGGCGTAGGTGAACGCCCAGCGACCCTTGTCGCAGTTCCATTCCTCGTTGACCGTCGGGTCGTCACCGGCGAGGCGGCGTAGCACCCGGCCGCGTCGGTGATCGGTGCGTTGCGCGCAGCCCGAGGCGCAGTGCTCGCACACGCTGGGGGTCGACACCAGGTCGAACGGCCGGGCGCGGAACCGGTAGGCGGTACCGGTCAGCGCGCCGACCGGGCAGATCTGAACGGTGTTTCCCGAGAAGTAGGAATCGAACGCCGCCTCGTCCGCGATGCCCACCTGCTGCAGGGCGCCCCGTTCGAGCAGCTCGATGAACGGGTCGCCGGCGATCTGATTGGAGAATCGGGTGCACCGCGCGCACAGCACGCACCGTTCGCGGTCCAGAAGCACCTGAGCAGACAGGTTGATCGGCTTGGGGAAGGTGCGCTTGACGTCGGTGAAACGAGTGTCGGCCTGGCCGTTGGACATTGCCTGGTTCTGCAGCGGGCACTCACCGCCCTTGTCGCAGACCGGACAGTCCAGCGGGTGGTTGATCAGCAGCAACTCCATCACGCCGTGCTGGGCCTTGTCGGCCACCGCCGAGGTCAGCTGCGTGCGAACCACCATGTCAGGGGTGACGGTGATGGTGCACGACGCCATCGGCTTGCGCTGGCCCTCGACCTCGACGAGGCATTGCCGGCAGGCCCCGACGGGGTCGAGCAGGGGGTGGTCGCAGAACCGGGGGATCTGGATGCCCATCAGCTCGGCGGCCCGAATCACCAACGTGCCCTTGGGAACGCTGATCTGGTGATCGTCGATCGTCAACGACACCATCTCGACCTCGGTGGTGTCCTNCTTCGGTTCCGTCGTCGTCATGCNCCCACTCCCTCCGGTGCGGCCAGCATCGAGGCGAACGGGTCGAAGGGGCACCCGCCCTCGAGGTGTGCGACGTACTCGTCGCGGAAGTAATTGAGCGAGGAGATGATCGGGCTCGCCGCGCCGTCGCCGAGCGCGCAGAACGACTTCCCCAGGATGGCGTCGGCGATGTCGAGGAGCTTGTCGACGTCGTCGGCCCGGCCGGTCCCGTTCTCCAGTCGCTCGTAGATCTGCGCCAGCCAGTAGGTGCCTTCGCGACACGGTGTGCACTTGCCGCACGACTCGTGGGCGTAGAACTGCGTCCAGCGCCGCACCGCCCGCACGACGCACACCGTCTCGTCGAAGACCTGCAGTGCCTTGGTGCCCAGCATTGAACCGGCCTTCGCGACGTTCTCGTAGTCCAGCGGTACGTCGAGATGTTCGGGCGTCAGCAGCGGGGTCGAGGATCCGCCAGGTGTCCAGAACTTCAGCTCGTGACCGGCTCGTATTCCACCGGCGTAGTCCAGCAGTTCCCGCAGCGTGATGCCCAGCGGGGCTTCGTACTGGCCCGGGGTGGTCACGTGACCCGACAGCGAGTACAGCGTGAAGCCCGGTGACTTCTCCGACCCCATCGACGTGAACCACTCGACGCCGCCGCGGATCACGGCCGGCACGCTGGCGATGGACTCGACGTTGTTGACCACCGTGGGGCACGCGTAGAGACCCGCCACGGCCGGGAACGGCGGCCGCAGCCGCGGTTGTCCACGGCGACCCTCCAGGGAGTCCAGCAGCGCCGTCTCCTCACCGCAGATGTAGGCACCCGCGCCGGCGTGCACCACCAGGTCCAGATCGAAGCCGGAGCCGAGGATGTCGGTGCCCAGCAGGCCGGCCTCGTAGGCCTCGGCGACGGCGGTCTGCAGCCGTCGCAGCACTGNGAGCACCTCGCCGCGGACGTAGATGAACGCATGCCGGGCCCGGATCGCGTAGGCCGCGATGATCGCACCTTCGACGAGCACGTGCGGTGTCGCCATCATCAGCGGAATGTCCTTGCACGTGCCAGGTTCGGACTCGTCGGCGTTGACCACCAGATAGTGCGGCTTGGCGGCCGCGCCCTCGGTGCCCTGGGGTATGAAGGACCACTTCTGTCCCGTCGGGAAGCCCGCACCGCCGCGGCCCCGCAGACCCGACTCCTTGACCAGCGCGATGACGTCGTCGGGCGCCATGTCGAGCACCCGGTCCAGCGCCTGATAGCCGCCGTGACTGCGGTAGGAGTCCAGCGTCCACGACGACGCCTCGTCCCAATGTCTGCTCAGCACTGGTGTCAGCGTCACGAGTGTGCCCCGTTCGTCGGCGGCAGGTCGGCCTGCGGGCCGGGGGCCGGCTCGTCGCGGATCGCCTGCTCGGTCATGGCGTCGTCGTCGGGACCCGCTGCGGTGGAATGGGATTCCTCGGGGTCAGGCGCCGACATGTCGTGCTCGCGGGCGTATCGCAGCCCGGCCAGGGTGGCGTCGCCCGCAGTGGGGCCGTCGTTGGCGCCGGGCCGGGGGTCGGCGAATCCGGCCAGGATCCGGGAGGTCTCGCGGAAGGAGCACGGCGTGCCGCCGCGGGTGGCGCTCACCGGCGTGCCCGAGCGCAGATCGTCGACCAGGGTGCGCGCCGATGCCGGGGTCTGGTTGTCGAAGAACTCCCAGTTGACCATGACCACCGGCGCGTAGTCGCACGCCGCGTTGCACTCGAGGTGCTCGAGGGTGACCTTCCCGTCGGCGGTGGTCTGGCCGGCGTGCAGGTCGAGGTGCTCTTCGAGGACCTCGAGGATCGCGTCGCCACCCATCACCGCGCACAGGGTGTTGGTGCAGACCCCGACCAGGTACTCGCCGGTAGGGGTGCGCCGGTACATCGAGTAGAACGTCGCCACCGCTGTCACCTCGGCGGGCGTGAGGTTCAATTGCTCTGCGCAGAAGGCGATTCCAGCCGGGGTGAGGTATCCGTCCTCGGACTGCACCAGGTGCAGCAGCGGCAGCAGTGCCGACCTCGGCTCGGGGTAGCGCGCCAGGACGTGTGCGGCGTCGACGGACAGCCGCTGCGTCACCTCGGCCGAATACGACTGAGGCCCTCGCGAAATGGGCGGTCCCGGCTCGTCGGGCCGGGGGCCGAGGTGCAGATCGACGAGCGTCACCTGTGCCATCTCCTCTTCGCGCGAGCGCTCATCGGTCGTTTCTTCTTCGCGCGAGCGCTCATCAGTCGTTTCTTCTTCGCGCGAGCGCTCATCAGCGGTCCACCCCGCCCATCACCGGGTCGATCGACGCCACGGCCGCGATCGCATCCGCGACCATCCCGCCCTCGCACATCGCGGCCACCGCCTGAAGATTGGTGAACGACGGATCCCGATAATGCACGCGGTAGGGTCGGGTGCCGCCGTCGGAGACCATGTGCACGCCCAGCTCGCCGCGCGGTGACTCGACTGCGACGTAGACCTGGCCCGCCGGGACGCGGATGCCCTCGGTCACCAACTTGAAGTGGTGGATCAGGGCCTCCATCGAGCCGCCCATGATCTTGGCGATGTGATCGGGGGAGTTGCCCAGCCCGTCGGGGCCGAGCTCGAGGTGGGCCGGCCAGGCGAGTTTCTTGTTGGTGATCATCACCGGCCCGGGCTTGAGGCGCGCCACGCACTGTTCGACGATCTTCAACGATTCGCGCATCTCCCGAACGCGAATCATGTAGCGGCCGTAGGCATCGCACTCGTCGGTGGTGATGACGTCGAAATCATAGGTCTCGTAGCCGCAATACGGCTGCGCGCGACGCAGGTCGTGTGGCAGGCCCGTCGAACGCAGGCAGGGTCCGGTGACGCCCAGCGCCATGCAACCGGTGAGGTCGAGGTAGCCGATGCCCTGGGTGCGGGCCTTCCAGATGTAGTTCTCGTTGAGCAGGTCCTCGAGGTCGGCGAGCTTGGCGGGCATCGTTCGCAACAGGTCCTCGAGCAGCGGCATGGCCTCGTCGGGCAGATCGGCGGCCAGGCCACCGGGGCGGATGTAGGCGTGGTTCATCCGCAGCCCCGTGATGGTCTCGAAGACCGACAGCACCTGCTCGCGGCCCAGGAATCCGAAGAACATCGCCGACATGGCGCCCAGTTCCATCCCGCCGGTGGCCAGGGCGACCAGATGGCTGGAGATGCGGTTGAGCTCCATCAGCATCACCCTGATGACGCTGGCCCGTTCGGGGATGTCGTCGGTGACGTCGAGTAGCTTCTCGACGCCGAGGCAGTAGGCCGCCTCGTTGAAGAACGGCGACAGGTAGTCCATCCGCGTCACGAAGGTGACGCCTTGCGTCCAGTTGCGGAACTCGAGGTTCTTCTCGATCCCGGTGTGCAGATAGCCGATCCCGCAGCGGATCTCGGTGATGGTCTCACCCTCGATCTCGAGGATCAGACGCAGGACGCCGTGCGTGGACGGGTGTTGCGGCCCCATGTTGACGACGATGCGCTCACCGGCGACGGCACCGTCGCGCGCGGCGTCGACGACGTCCTGCCAATCTTCGCCGCCCACCGTGACGACTGTCTCCTGGGGCGGATTCGTGGGTGTGGTCATCAGTTGTAGGACCTCCGCTGGTCGGGCGGTTGGATCTTGGCCCCGTGGTACTCCACGGGAATGCCACCCAGCGGATAGTCCTTGCGCTGCGGGTGGCCCACCCAGTCGTCGGGCATCTCGATGCGGGTCAGCGACGGGTGCCCGTCGAAGACGATGCCGAAGAAGTCGTACGTCTCGCGTTCGTGCCAGTCCGTGGTCGGATACACCGAGAACAGCGATGGCACATGTGGATCGGCGTCGGGCGCGGCGACCTCGACGCGAATCCGCCGGTTGTGGGTGATCGACATCAGCGGGTACACGGCGTGCAACTCGCGATTGGCGTCGGCGGGGTAGTGCACTCCGGAGACACCCAGGCACAGTTCGAAGCGCAGGGCGGCGTCGTCGCGCAGGGCTTGGGCGACCGCCACGAGGTGCTCGCGCCTCACGTCCAAGGTCAGCTCGCCGCGGAACACCACGACGCGCTCGACGGCCGCGGCGAAGGCGTCGTCACCGAGGGCGGCGGCCAGCGCGTCGACCACGTCGTCGAAGTATCCGCCGTAGGGGCGTGGCGAACCGCCCGGGAGCGCCACCTCGCGGATCAGCCTGCCGTAACCGGAGGTGTCACCGCTGCCCTTGACGCCGAACATGCCGCGACGCTGGCCGATCTTCTCGGGCCCGTCGGGTCGGGCGCCGTTGCCGTCGGCGCCCGTCATGACCGCAGCAGCCCCTTGAGTTCGATCGTCGGCCGGTTGGCCAGGGCCGCTTCCTCCGCGGCCGCGATGGCCTCGGCTCGGTTGACGCCCAGCGGCATCTCCTGAATCTTGGCGTGCAGCATCAAGATCGCGTTCAGCAGCATCTCGGGCCGCGGCGGGCACCCCGGCAGGTAGATGTCGACCGGGACGACGTGGTCGACGCCCTGGACGATCGCGTAGTTGTTGAACATGCCGCCAGAGGAGGCGCAGACCCCCATGGCCAGAACCCATTTCGGCTCGGCCATCTGGTCGTAGACCTGCCGCAGGACCGGTGCCATCTTCTGGCTGACCCGGCCGGCCACGATCATCAGATCGGCTTGCCGCGGCGTCGCCGAAAAACGTTCCATGCCAAAGCGGGCGATGTCGAATCGAGGGCCGGCGGTCGCCATCATCTCGATGGCGCAGCACGCGAGGCCGAACGTCGCGGGCCACAGCGAACCCTTGCGGACGTAACCCGCAACCTTCTCCAGCGTCGAGAGCAGAATGCCGCCGGGCAGTTGTTCCTCGAGTCCCATGTCGGATCAGTCCCAGCTCAGCCCGCCGCGTCGCCACACGTAGGCGTACGCGACGAAGACCGTCAGCATGAACAGGAGCATCTCGACGACGGCGAAGAGACCGAGCGAGTCGAAGGCCACCGCCCACGGGTAGAGGAACACGATTTCGATGTCGAAGACGATGAACAGCATCGCGGTGAGGTAGTACTTCACCGGGAACCGCTGTCCGGTCTGCAGGTCACCCGGTGATCCCGGTGCCACGGGTTCGATGCCGCATTCGTAGGCCTCGAGTTTGGCCCGGTTGTAGCGCCGCGGCCCGATGAGCACCGCGATTCCGACCGATCCGACCGCGAAGAGCGCCGCAATGGCGCCGAGAACCAGGATGGGCAGATAGGCATTCATACAGCGGTGTCGCTCCCTCGTTGGGCTGTCGATGTGAGCTACGACACAGCTTAGTCTCGTCAACCGTCGAGGTGGCGCATTTTGGATAGGATCCGATCTAGCGGCGGCGCACCGATGGCTCGCCGGGACGCCATCGTGGAAGACCAATGGCGCCAGTCTCTTTCATGTGTGTTAGTTGGACGCGGGCCGTAGCAAGGCCGCGACGGCCTCGCCGAGTCGAATCGGGTCGACGGGGTGCGTCACCGCCGCTTCGGCTCGTGACCATGACGCCAACCACGCGTCGTCCGCGCGGCCCGTCAGCACCAGGATCGGCGGACAGTTGGCCACTTCGTCCTTGAGCTGCTTGGCCAGCCCCAGGCCGCCGGTCGGGCTGGCCTCGCCGTCGAGGATTGCCAGGTCGACGCCGCCCCGGTCCACGTTCGCCACCACGACCGGCGCAGTGGCGACGTCCAGGTACTCCAGCTCGGGAAGGTCGGGGTGAACCCGCTTGCCGAGCGCGGTGCGCACCTGTTCGCGGGTGCGGGCGTTGTCGCTGTAGACCAGGATCTTCAGGGGCGCGTCGGGCACGCAGCCGATGCTACGACGGCGACCGCGCCGATGAACCCGGGTTTGGCCGTCAGGTCAGCAGCGGTGCCAGGTCGGCGGGGTCGAAGTACTCGTCGATCCTGACGATGGAGCCGGTCGCGTCGACCTCGACGACGATGCAGACCCGGAGCGTCACCTCGGTGCCGCCGGTCCCGGCGGCGTGCAGTACGTGCTGCTGGACGAAGCCGCCGTCGAAGATGCGCCGATCGATGATCTCGTACCGGCGTGTCGCGGTGCTACGGATGAACCACCGGATGACCTTCAGGGCTTGATCGCGGTCGTTGTCGGCCTCGTCGCCGGTGTGCCACACCGCGACGTCGGAGGCCCACATGCCGGCGACGGCCTCGTGGTCACCGTCCTCGATCGCCGCGAACAGCCGGTCGGCGACCGATCGGATGACGTCCTCGTTCACCGTCGACTCCTTCCAAGGGTTGACCTCGACTGCCGTTGAGGTTGCAGACTCGACGAATGACTACACCAGCGAGGGACAGATTCGACGAGGCCTATCAAACCGGAAGTCCGCCTTGGGTTATCGGTGAACCGCAACCCGCCGTCGTCGCACTCGAGCGGTCCGGGGCGATCACGGGCAGGGTGCTCGACGTCGGGTGCGGACTCGGCGAGCACACCATTCTGCTGGCAGCGCTCGGCTATGACGTCCTTGGCGTCGACTTTGCGCCCAACGCCGTCGCCCAGGCGAGGGCGAACGCGGCGGCCAAGGGCGTCGACGCACGCTTCGAGGTCGGCGACGCCACGGCGCTGGACGCCGAGCCCGGGTACGACACCGTCGTCGACAGTGCCTTGTTCCACGTCTTCGGCGACGACGCCGACCGCGCCCGCTACGTCGCCAGCCTGCACCGCGCCATCCGGCCGGGTGGGGTGCTGCACCTCCTGGCGCTCTCCGACGCCGGCCGCGGCTTCGGGCCGTCGGTCGACGAACGAACCGTCCGTGCCGCCTTCGCCGACGGCTGGGAGATCGAGGCGCTCGACGTCACGACCTATCGGGGGATCGTCGGGGCGATGCACGCCGACGCGCTCGGCCTGCCGGTCGGCACCGTCGTCGAGGAACCCGCGTGGCTGGCACGGGTGCGACGACGGTGAGCGGTCACTCCGCGTCATAGCCGGGATGGGAGATCGCGAGGCGACGGGCGACGAGGCCGCGCAACGTCGCGACGACCTCGGCGCCGCGGTCGTCGAGGTCGCCGGCACGGATCGCGGCGGCCAGCGCTGGCTCGTCGTCGAAGCCGAGGAGCGGCGGCGCGGGGGCGTCGTCGAGCAGTTCGCGCTCCACGGTGCGCAACGCGTTCGCGGCGACGCGGGCGTGGAAGTTCACCGCGCCGGACGTCGCCTCCTTGACGTCGCGTTCGAGGAANTCGGCCACCGCGGCGACCAGTTCGGCCGCGGTGGGCCGGAGGTGGGGATGGGTCACGACGCCGTCTCCANCAGGGTGAGGAGGTCGAATTCGGTTTCGCACACCCGTCGGCCGATCGCGGCCAGTTCCACCGACCGCGTCTGGCCGGAGAGGTGGCGTTCGGCCTGGTAGCGGCAGATCACACCCCATCGCAGCGTCGAGAGCACCAGCCACCAGTGCATGGCCGACCGATCCAGGGTGACGCCCGCCGCGGCCTCGTAGGCGCTCAGGAAGTCCTCGACGCCGCCGAGGCCACCGGCGGCCAGTGACCGCGGCGCCCCGAAGCGCCACGCACGGATGCAGAACCACGCCAGGTCCTCGTAGACCTCGCCGGCGTGGGTGAGTTCCCAGTCCAATACCGCGGCGAGCCGCGCAGATGACCCCGCGGCGAGCCGCGCAGATGACCCCGCGGCGAGCCGCGCAGAGTCGACGATGAGGTTGCCCATCCGAAAGTCGCCGTGCACCAACACCGTCGGTGACGGGGGCGGACGGTGCGCCGCCAACCACCGAAACGCCCACTCGAACGTCGCGGTGGTGTCGCCCATCTCGTCGAGTTGGTCGTGCCAGGCTTCGAGTTGGTCGGACTCCTCGAGACCGATACCCGCCGGGTCTGCGCGGTGGATCGCCGCCAACGCCTCGGCGCACTGCCCCAGAAGGGCGGCTCGCGACTCGGCGTCCAGCGCGCGGTGGATGCGTCGCACGATCGTCTCGCCCTCGACGAAGTCGCACACCAGGAACGGGTTGCCCAGTGTCGCAGCGGAATCCTGTGCAATCAGGACGTGTGGCACCGGTGCGCCTGCGGCGGCGGCACGCGTCAGCGCTGCCGCCTCCAGTCGCATGCCGGCATGGATCTCATCGGGTGGACCGATGCGCAGGATGAGGGGTCTGGCGCCCTCGGCGGTGACGGCGTCGAAGGCCCACGTGGCCCGGCTGGCGCCGCCGGTGAGCACCCGCAGCCCGGTGACGGTGACCGCACCCAGGGACGACTCCAACGTCGCGGCCAGGGCGGGTGCCAACTCGTCGGGGGTCACGACCGACCGAACTTGAACATCCGCTGCGCGACCCGTCGGATCTGAATCTCCTCCGCGCCTTCGGTGATCCGGTAGCGGCGGTGGTGACGGTAGATGTGTTCGAACGGCTCGTGCCGGCTGTAGCCCAACCCGCCGTGAACCTGCATGGCCCGGTCGGCGGCCTCGCACACCAGCCGGTTGGCCCGGTAGTTGGCCATCGAGACCTTGTCGGAGACCTCCATGTGGTGCTCCTTGTCAAGGTGCCAGGCGGCGTAGTAGACCAGCAGTCGCACCATCTGCGCCTCGGTCTGCAACTCCACCAGCGGCCACTGCACGGCCTGGTTCACCGACAGCGGTTTGCCGAACACGACCCGCTCCGACGCGTACCGAGCCGCCCGGTCGATGCAGTACTGCGCCGCCCCCAGGCTGCTGGCCGCCTGCCGAATCCTGTTCTCGTGCAGGAACGTCTGGCCCACCTCCAGCCCGCGGTCGACCTCGCCGAGCACCGAGTCCGACGGCACCCGGACGTCGCGGAGTTCGACCTCCCCGTGGTCGGTCGGCATGTTGAACGTCCACCAGTAGAACGGCACGCTGAACCCGGGTGAATCACACGGGACGAGGAACGCCGTGATGCCCGTCGCGGACCCAGCCTGACCGGACGTCCGCGCGAAGACGAGGTCGTGGGTCGCACGGTGCACGCCGGTGTTCCAGCGCTTGGTGCCGTTGATCACCCAGTCGTCGCCGTCGGCCACGGCGGTGGTCTCCAGCCACGTGGCGTCGGAGCCGTGGTCGGGCTCGGAGAGGCCGAACGCCATCGAGCGTTCGCCGGTGAGCAGTGCCTCGCCCCATTCCTGCTTCTGCTCGTCGGTGCCAAACCGATCCATCATGATCACCTGCGGGAAGTTGCCGACGATCGACGACTCGTCCTGGAGGTCGTTGTGCAGCCCGAGGCCCCGGTGCGCCAGATGTTCCCGGATGACGGCCATGTCGAGGTTGGTGCCGTCACGGCCACCGAATCGTGACGGCAGACCGTAGCGCAACCAGCCCGCCGCATCGGCCCGCCGTCGCATCTCGTCGAGCAGGTCCTCCCAGGCGCGCTGCGGAATGCCGCCGTTGTCCCAGTCGGTNCGGGCGTACTCACGTCGTCGGTCGAAGTACTGCAGGTGCTCGGCCTCCAGCGGCTTGATCTCCGCGTCGATGAACGCGTCCATCTCGGCGAGCAGGCCGGGAAGATGTTCTGGCAGAGCGAAATCCACGGTGATCGTCTCCTCAGTTGCCGTACAGGGTCTTGCGCCAGATGGTCGACAGCGTGGTGATGGCCTCGGCGTCCCCGACCTCGAGACCCAACCCCGACGGGCGCAGCGTCACCACGGTGAAGTTCTCGAACAGCAGCGCGATCGCGACGCCGGTCAGCCGGGGGTCGACGTCGGCGGCGTATCCCTGCTCCCGGGCCCGGCGTACCGTCGCGGCGACCATGTCGACGCCGAAGCGGCGGAACTCGTTCTGCACGTCGGCGAACCGGGGCCGGGTGTCGGCCAGCTGGTTGACCGCGATCATGATTCCGATGTTCTGGGAGAACATGTTCCAGTAGCCGGTCACCACGGCGGTGAAGAATTCGGTGTCCTGCGGCGACTCGGGAAGGTGCACCGTCAGACCCGACGGCATCACCACGTCGTGGAGGAACGATTCGGCCAACGAGTACAGCAGGTCTTCCTTGTCGGTGTAGTACCGGTAGAACGACGCGGACGACTTTCCGGCCGCGGCGGTGATGTCGGCCAACGTGGTGCCGTGGAAGCCACGCTCGGCGAACAACTTTCGAGCAGCCTGCTCGATGCCGTCACGGGTTTGGCGACCCTTTGCGGTGAGCGCGTCCGGCGACGACACGGAGCGTCAGCCCAGGATCCGGTCGCCGGCGCGCAGCAGCGCGCTCGGCAGGTCGTGCCCGACGACGGTCCGGGCGACGTCCGCGGCCCGGATGGCGGCGGGCAGATCCACGTCGGTGCCGATGTCACTGTCGCGCAACAGGTAGACGAGGTCTTCGGTGGCGATGTTGCCGCTGGCTCCTGGTGCGAACGGGCACCCGCCCAGACCGCCCGCCGAGGCGTCGAGTCGTCGGATGCCTGCGGTGACCGCAGCGTAGGCACTGGCCAACCCGGCGCCGCGGGTGTCGTGGAAGTGGGCGCCGAACGGCAGGTCGCCGACGATCGGGCGAAGCAGTCCGACCAGAGTGCTCACCCGTCCCGGCGTGGCGGTGCCGATCGTATCGGCGATCGCGATCCGGTCGGCGCCGACCTCCGCTGCGGCAGTGGCCACGTCGACGACCCGACCGGGGTCGGTGGGTCCGTCGAACGGGCAGTCCCAGGCCGTGGCGATGATGACCTCGACGGTGGCGCCGCCGTCGTGGGCGATGCGTCCGATGTCGGCGATCAAGTCGGTCGACTCTGCCGTCGACCGTCCCACGTTGGCCTGACTGTGGCCGTCGGCGGCGGAGACCACGTACTCGATCGAACCCATGCCGGCGGCGACGGCGCGGTGAGCCCCGCCCGGCCCGGCCACCAGTGCGGAGAACTCGACGCCGTGCGACTCGCGGAAACGCGGGAGCTCCGCGGCCAGCGCTGCGGCGTCGGCCAGCGCGGGCACCTTCGACGGCGAGACGAAGGCGGTGGCCTCGATCTCGCGCACGCCGGTGGCGACGATCGCCTGCAGAAGTGCGAGCTTGGCGGACAACGGAATTGGTGCTTCGATCTGCAAGCCGTCGCGAAGGCTGACCTCGCGGATGGTGACGTGCTCCGGAAGGCTCACAGGATGCCCTCCGCACGCAGCTCGTCGAGCTCGTCGGCCGAGCGTCCCAGCAGTCGGCCGTACACCTCGTCGTTGTGCTGTCCGGGCGTCAGCGAGCCGCCGTGTCGGATGGTTCCCGGGGACTCCGAGAGCACCGGCACCACGCCAGGACCCTTCACGTTGCGCCCGATGCGTTCGTCCCAGTGGTCGGCGATCATCCCTCGCGACACTAGTTGAGGATCGGTGACGACCTCCGCGACGGTGTTGATGGGCCCGCTGATCACGCCGGCCTCGCTGAGGGTCGCGATGACGTCGGCGGGTTGACGCTCGGCGGCCCACGCCGCGATGATCTCGTCGATCGCGTCCTGGTTGCGGCCGCGGCTGACGTGATCGGCGAAGCGGGCGTCGGTGGCGAGCTCGGGCCGACCCATGGCCGCGCAGAGCCGGCGGAACACGGTGTCCTGGTTGGCGGCGATGACCACCCAGCTGCCGTCGGCGGTCGGATAGATGTTGGACGGCGCAATGCCCTCGAGTCGGGTGCCGGACGGGCCGCGCACCACGCCACCCACGTCATAGTCCGGAATCGTGGATTCCTGAACCGCCAAACAGCTTTCGGTCAACGCGGCGTCGACCACCTGGCCCTCGCCGGTGACCGTGCGCCGGTACAAGGCAGCCAGCGCGCCCTGGGCGGCGAACATGCCCGCCAGGCTGTCGCCGAGGGACAGCGCCAACCGCGGGGGAGGGCCGCCGGGGAAGCCGTTCATGTGGCGCAACCCGCTGGCGGCCTCGGCCACCGAGGCGTAGCCGGCCTTGTGAGAGTCAGGCCCGGTCTGTCCGTACCCCGAGACGCGGACCAGGATGATGCCCCGATTGCGTTCGCGCAGCACGTCGTAGCCCAGGTTCCACTTCTCCAGGGTGCCGGGGCGGAAGTTCTCCACGATGACGTCGGAGTGTTCGACGAGGTCGAGGAACAGGTCGCGGCCCTTGGGCTCCCGCAGGTTGAGGGTCACGGCTTTCTTGTTGCGGGCGTGGACCGTCCAGAAGAAGTGATGTCCGTCGACCTCGGCCTGACCCCAGTTGCGTAGCGGGTCGGGCGAGCCGGGCGGTTCGATCTTGACGACGTCGGCGCCCATGTCGCCGAGCAGCCGCCCGGCGAACGGACCGGAGATCAGCGTGCCGACCTCGATGACGCGGATTCCGTCGAGGGGTCCCGTCGTCACTGGCCGAATCCGTGCCGCGACAACCAGTCGCCGACGACGCCAACGGCCTGCCGCAGGGTGTCACGCTGGTCGGGCCCCGCGTAGTAGTGATTGGCGCCGGGAATCTCGTGCATCTCCTTGTCGGGATGACCGATCGCCTCGAACAGGCGACGGGTGTGACTTGGAGTGCATGCGTCGTCGGCGAGGTTGCCGATCACCAGGGTGGGCACCGCGATGTCGGGGCCGGCCGTCACGGCGTCGCCGTTGGCGTCGTCGTAACTCCATTGGGACAGCCAGCTGCGCAGGGTGCAAAACCGTGCGAGACCGACGGGGGAGTTGTTCACCACTCGAGGATCGCCCAAGTAGCAGCTGCCGGGGGCGCGATCGTTCGGATCCACCGTCGGGTCGAGCCACCGCGGATCGGCCATCGTGCCGTGCACGACGAACGCGAACTCGTCCTGCGGCCGGCCCATGTCGGACAATTCCGCGAGCTTCTTCCGGACCCACGCGGTGATTCGGCGGTTGCGGGCGATCTGGGCCGCGCGGTAGCGCTGGAGGAACTCCTCGGTGTACGGCGGTTGATTGGGGTTGGCCGGGTCGTAGAGATCCAACTCGGGATCGCGCCGGGTGGGGTCGGATTCGTCGAGGATGGACGCGTCCAGCCACTCGGTCAGGGTGCCGTGGCGGCTGACGTGCGCGGCGAGCAGCATGATCCCGTCGGCGGGGGTGAGCCCCAACGCCGTCAGATCGGGGCCGTCGCCGGACGGGCTGGACGTGACGGTCGGATGCTGGGCCTGCTGCTGGTAGAACACCGACAGGGAGCCGCCGCCGCTCCAGCCGGCCAGCACCACCTTCTCGTACCCCAGCCGGGTCTTGGCGTCCTTGATGCACTCGCCGAGATCCTCGACCACCTTCTCCATCAGCAACGCCGAGTCGGTGCCGCGGAATCGGCTGTTGCAGTAGATGACGTGGTGGCCGGCGCGGGCGAGGCCGTTGATCATCGGAAGGTAGGCGCCGCCCCCGATGGGGTGCATGAAGACCAGCACGGTGTCACTCGGCCGGTCCGGCTTGAGCAGGTAGCTCTCCAGGACGACCAGCTCGGCGACACCGCCGTAGACGTCGCGCACACCCGAGGTGTTCTGGTAGGCGACGAGGTACGGGATGCGTTGGTAGTCGTGCTTCACCGGAGCGCTCATCAGTGCCGTCTCCTCTTCGCGCAAGCGCTCATCAGTGCTGCCCCAGGTCATTCGCCAGCACCTCCACCGACGGCACCAACCGCCGGCGGGTGTCGATCGAGATGACCGACCAGTCCACTCGGGAGAACTCGTCGAACTTGCGACGAGCTCGCTCGCGGGCCTTCTCCGGTGCACCGTGGTGAACGCCTTGCGGCGCATGCGAAATCAAGCCCGGTGGCATCGGGATGCCGTACAGCGAGCCGCTGTGGAAGAACGCGATCTCGTCGAAGTCGACGTTGCGGTGGTACCACGGGGTGCGTTCGGTACCCGGTGTGCCCTCGGCCGGCTTGGGCAGGAAGTTCATCACGTAGACCCCGGTCGCCTGCATGAACAGGTGCACCGTCGGCGGCAGGTGAACGCTGTCAGAGGTCACGACGTTGTAGTCGGCGATGTTGAAGGTGAACGGGAAGTTGTCGCCGCGCCAACCCTCCACGTCGAGCGGATGATGTTGGTAGAACAGGGATGTCGTGCCGGCCCCGTCGATGTCGGAGTGAAACAGCCGCACCTCGTACTCGCCGTCGTGGTGAGGGCCCTCGCCGTCGTCGATCGGCGCGGGCTCCGGGATGACGATCTGCGAGGGGTCGAAGGGGAAGTGTCTGCCCAACTGGGCCGGCGGCGGCACTCGGAACTCGTCGGTCGCCTGGATCATCAGCAGCGTGGTCTCGCCGTCGGGGACCTGACGCCAGGTGCACGCCTTCGGGAGGTAGACCCAGTCGCCCTCGCGGTAGTTCACCGGGCCGAATTCGCTCTCCAGCACGCCGGAACCCTGATGCACGAAGAACAAGAGGTCGCCGTCGACGTAGCGGGCGAAGTACGGCATGGGCTCACTGCGTCGCGACAGGAGCACCAAGCAGTCGGCGTTGGAGAACATCAGCAGGGGAGCACCGTCGGCGTCCGTGGCGTCGGTGGGTTTCAGTTCGCTCGACAGCACGTCGACGGGTCGCAGTGGGCCGACCGTCCGGTAGGCCGTCGGATCGTTGCGGCGATAGACGTTCGCCGTGCGGCCGGTGAAGCCCCCGCGGCCGAGTTCGTCGTCCTTGAGCCCGTCGAGATCGGCATGCAGACGCCGGGGTGTCTTGCCCATGCGAAGGTGGACGAACGATTCCATGACTGTCTCCCATGCCGTTGGCGACGATGCGGTCGTCTAAAACTGAAACTGACGTTACTTTTATCTTTGCACACGAGCAAGACCCCACCGGAATCCAGTGATCGGGTCTACGGGTCGAGGTCGACGCGAATGGTCAGCAGGTTGGTACCAAACGTTCGCACGCCAAAGGCGTTGAAAGACGGCTGGTCTCGCAGCCGAGCGTGCGGATCGTCGTCCGGCATGGGGTGGGCCGTCCCGGTGTGCCACCGGCCGCGCAGGCGCAGGCGCACGCGGGGATCGGCGGCGATGTTGCGCACGTACTGCGAGCGATCGCCGAACTCGGAGACGAGCCAGAACCGGTCGCCGTCGAGCTGACCGCCGATCGGGGTGCGCCGGGGCAGGCCCGATGTGCGACCGGTCGTCTCCAGCAGGGTCTGAAACGGCAATCGGCGCATCAGCGGATTGGCCATCCGCCTTTGAAAGAAGGTGGTGACGGCGTCGCGGGGCACGGATCCCATCTCACACCATCGCCGTCGGCGACACCTTCATTCCGAGACTCAAGGCTCCGGCCAGCTCCCGGGTGGTGTCGTAGTCGAAGACCACGTGACCGGAGATCACGTCGACGTCGCGCTTGAACCGCTGCAGGGGACTGTCGAGGAAGTGGGCGCTGGCTCCGGAGGCCTCGGTGAGCGAGGCGATCACCGAGCGTGACTCGTGCACGATGTGAGCCGCTGCCAGCCGGGCGTCGCCGCGCACCGGCTTCGGCACGGCGTCACCCGCGTCGACGATGTCCTCGATCGTGCCGACGGTGTCGGCCAGCAGCCCGCGCAAGGCGCGGAGTCGCACGGCCGCCTCACCGAGATGAGCCTGGGCGATGGGCTTCTCGCGCTGCGTGACGCCCTCGTAGGCCAGCACCCGCCCGGCGAGGCGTTCGGCGTAGAGCTCGAGTACGCGTTCCGCGCTGCCGAGCGCGGGCATCGCCGCCAGCAGGGCGAGGGCAGGCACCATGGGCCAGCGATAGGTGGGGGAGTCGTGCAACTCGGCCCCCGGCGCGTTGCCACGGTAGACGTCGACGACGCGCACCAGGCGGTGCTCGGGCACGAAGGCCTCGGTGACCACCACGTCGTTGGAGCCGGTGGCCCGCATGCCGTCGGTCTGCCAGACGTCCTCGACGGTGAAGTCGCCGGCGGGCAGCAGCGCCAGGGCCGGGTAGATGCCGTCGTCGGGCCCGCACAACGCGCCGACGACGAGCCAGTTGCCGGCCATCACCCCCGTCGCCCAGGACCACCGTCCGGTCAACCGGATGCCGCCGTCGACGGGGACGCCGCGGCCGGTGGGCGCCAGGGGCGCGGGGGCCAGGAAGGGCCGGCTCGCGAACGCCTCTTCCTGGGCCTGCTCGCCGAACAGCGCAACCATCCAGTTGTGCAGGGCGTAGAAGCCGATCGTCCAGGCGCTCGAGGTGCACCCGTGCGCCATCCGGCGGACGGGGTCGAGCAGTGCGGGGAATTCGGCCTGCTGGCCGCCGAACCTCTTCGGCACGAGTAGTTCGGTCAGGCCCGAGGCGCTCAGGTCGGTCACCGTGGCGTCGGGGAGCCGTCGGAGCCTTTCCGCCTCTCGGGCGCGGTCAGCCAATCGGTCGACGAAGTCGTCGGTGATCAGTGAGGTCATGCCCACGACGGTAACATACTAAAAAGTATGGANGTCAGCGCGCGAGCATCAGATCCAGGAAGCGCTCCGCGCTGATTCCGTGNTGAGCCTCCGGCGTCGAGCCGGAGAGATGAAGGAAGCCGATGCCGGCCGCGAACGTGGCGTTGGCGCGTAGATCGGCCTCGTCGGCGTCGAACCCGTGCTCGGTGAAGGCCTGCCGCACGGCGTGCAGCACGCGGCGATCCGCGGCGCGCACGCTCTCGGCCACCTGGGCGTCGGTGCGCGCCCACTCACGCATCGCCCGTTCCAACGTCCAGTGCCTAGGGCTGAGCAGCGAGGTCATCATCAGCGACAACCGTTCGCGGGGGGTGGACTGCTCCGCGCCCTCGATCACGGCTCGGTCGGCCTCACGCAGCGGTGNCCACGCCCCAACCAGAGCTGTCCGAAAGCTGGGCATTCCGTCGAAATGCCAGTAGAAACTGCCCTTCGTGACGCCAAGGCGTTCGCACAGACGGTCGACCTTGAGGGCCTTGATGCCCTCCTCCGCGAGCAGGGCATACCCCGCCTCGACCCAGTCGTCGACGGTGAGTCGGTTGCCGGACGCGGCGGAGGAAGTGGCCATCACCAGCAGTTTAGGGCCCTGAAATGCCCTTCGGTTGACGGACGCGTCACCCGATGGACACGTGGCAGAGTGGCTGGCCGTCACGGCCTCATGTTTTACTTCCTGTCGACAAGTTAATACTCAGGTCCGCCTGCTACGGCTGCGCGGGCGCGGCCGACGGCGATCCCGTCGCCGCTGGGGCGATTCCTCATCGCACACAATCGTCGGTTTACCCGTACCAGGAACTGGATGGATTCGTAGATGTTGTTTGACGGTGTTCTCGGGCGCTGGACGCGCCGACTACTGATGGCGACCATGGCGGTGCTGTTGCTGCCCGGCATGATCGGCGCGGTAGGTGGCAGTGCGACCGCAGGGGCGTTCTCGCGCCCCGGCCTCCCGGTCGAGTACCTGATGGTCCCCTCGCCCTCGATGGGACGCGACATCAAGGTTCAGTTCCAGAGCGGTGGGCCCAACTCNCCCGCGGTGTACCTCCTCGACGGTCTGCGTGCGCAGGACGACTTCAACGGCTGGGACATCAACACCCAGGCGTTCGAGTGGTANCTCGACTCCGGNCTGTCNATGGTCATGCCGGTCGGCGGCCAGTCGAGCTTCTACTCCAACTGGTACAAGCCCGCNTGTGGCAAGACCGGTTGCCTGACGTACAACTGGGAGACCTTCCTCACCTCGGAGTTGCCGTCGTACCTGGCCTCGAACAAAGAGGTCAAGTCGACCGGCAACGCGGCGGTCGGCCTCTCGATGGCCGGCGGCGCAGCGCTGGTCCTCTCGGCACACCACCCCGGTCAGTTCTCCTACGCCGGCTCGATGTCGGGCTTCCTGAACCCGTCCGAGGGGCAGTGGCCCGGTCTGATCAACCTCTCGATGGGTGACGCCGGCGGCTACAAGGCCAACGACATGTGGGGCCCGGCCGAGACCGATCCGGCCTGGCAGTACAACGACGCCATGGTGCAGATCCCGACCATCGTCGCCAACGACACCCGCATCTGGGTGTACTGCGGCAACGGCACCCCGAGCGAGCTGGGCGGCAACAACCTGCCCGCCAAGTTCCTCGAGGGNCTGACGATTCGCACCAACCGCACGTTCCAGGACAACTACATCGCAGCCGGCGGCAAGAACGGCGTCTTCAACTTCCCCGACAGCGGCACGCACGACTGGCCGTACTGGGGCGCGCAGCTGCAGCAGATGAAGCCCGACCTGATCAGCCACCTCCTCTGAGGCGACTGATCCGAGTGTGACGAGTGGCGGGTGGGTTTAGAACCCNCCCGCCACTTTCACGACTGCGCGGCCCGAGAACGCACCGGCCCGCACCTGATCGATCACNTCGACNACGTCCTTNACGTCGACGTCATGGGTGATCTGCGCCAGGCGGTGCGGNTTCAGCGATCCGCCCAGCAGCGCCCACAGGTCGCGCCGCGGCCCGATTCGCATCATCACCGAGTCCATGCCCAACAGGGCGACACCGCGCAGGATGAACGGCATCACCGTCGTGTTGAGGGCNGGCCCGCCGGTGAGACCACTGGCCGCCACCGCGCCGCCGTAGGACACGGTGCTCAGCACGTCGGCCAGAGTGGCCCCGCCGACGCAGTCCACCGCCCCCGCCCACCGCGTCTTGCCCAGTGCCCGCGGCTTGGCGTCGGGGTCGGCCGGCAGTCGCGGGATCACCTCGGCCGCCCCCAAGGCCTTCAGACGCTCCTCGGCANCGCTCTTGCCGGTCGACGCCACCGTCTGGTAGCCCGCCGCCGACAACAGGTCGACGCTCACCGATCCGACGCCGCCCGTGGCACCGGTGACCACGATGGGTCCGTCCTCGGGCTGAATGCCCCGTGCGATCAAGGCCTGCACGCTCATCGCNGCGGTGAAGCCCGCGGTGCCGATCGCGGCCCCCTCATACGGCGTCAGAGAGCCCAGCGCGACGACCTGGTCGGCGGGCACCCGCGCGTACTCGGCGTAACCGCCGTGACGGCCCGTGCCGATCTCGTAACCGTGAGCCAGAACGGCGTCGCCGACGGAGAACTCGTCCGACGTCGACGCGACCACCTCACCGGTCAAGTCGATGCCGGGGACCAAGGGGTAGTCCCGCGCCACGCCACCCTTCGGCGTGAGCGCCAACGCGTCCTTGAAGTTGACGCTGGAGTACGCGACGCGGATGGTGATCTCACCCGGCGGCAGGTCCGCCTCGGTGAGNGTCTCGACCGCCGCGTCGATGCGATCGTCGGTGTGCCGTGCGACCAGGGCCTGAAAGTCATCCATCCGGATGACGTTATCGTGCCCGCCTACGGCGAGGTCGGTTACTTCAGCTCGGCGGAGGACAGCCCAAGCAGTCGCCGGGCGACCACCAGCTGCTGGATCTGCTGCGTNCCCTCGAAGATGTCGAGGATCTTCGAGTCGCGGGCCCACTTCTCCAGCAGCGTGCTCTCGGAATAGCCGGTGGTCCCGGCCATTTCGACGGCCTTGAGGGTGACTTCGCTGCCGACGCGGGCGGCCTTGGCCTTGCCCATCGAGGCTTCCTTGGAGTTGGGGATCTTGTTGTCGGCCTGCCAGGCGGAGCGCACCGTCAGCAGATAACCGGCCTCCCACTCCGCCTCCAGTCGCAGGAACTCCGCGGCCGGGGCGCTCTGGGCGTGGGCGGGCTTGTCGTAGGAGATCTCCACGCCGGCGTCGGTGAGGATGGCGCGCAGCTCNTCCAGAGCCGCGCGTGCGACGCCGACGGCCATGGCGGCCACGATGGGCCGGGTGTTGTCGAAGGTCTCCATGACGCCGGCAAAACCCTTGTCGACGTTGATCTCTGGGCTNCCCAGCAGGTTGTCCTTCGGGATCCGCGCGTTGTCGAAGCGAATGGCNGCGGTGTCGGAGGCCTTGATGCCCAGCTTGTGCTCGAGTCGCTCGACGGTGACGCCGGGATGGTCGCGCGGCACGATGAACGACTTGATCGCCGCGCGGCCCTTCGACTTGTCGAGCGTCGCCCAGACCACGATGTGGCTGGCGCGGGCGCCGGCGGTCACGTAGATCTTCTCACCGTTGATGACGTACTCGTCGCCGTCGAGCTTGGCCGTGGTCGACACCGCTGCCGAGTCGGACCCGAAGCTCGGCTCGGTGATGGCCATCGCCGCCCAGACCTTGCCGAGGCGGCTCAGCTGCTCGTCGGTCGCGACGCCGGAGAGCGCGGCATTGCCCAGCCCCTGGAACGGGACCGACAGCAGCAATGCGACGTCGCCCCAGCTGATTTCGAGGGCGTTGACCAACGCGGACATGTTGGCGCCGTTGACGTTCGACTTCGAGTCGGCACCGTCGCGAAAGGCCTCGGTTCCGGCGAAGGAGATGGTGCTGGCCGCCGAGATGCCCTCGAACAGATCGGCGAGGGTGTCCAGTTCGACGGGGTAGGCGTGCTCGGCGAGGTCGTACTTGCGCGAGATCGGCCGAAGCATCTCGGCGGCGGCGCCGTGACTGGTGTCGATGACGGCCTGCAGCTTCTTGGGCATTTCGAGATTGATTGCCATGAGAGGACTTTCGCTTGGTTTTCGACGGACCAGGGATTACAGGACTACGACGCCCTCGGCGACGCCGAGTGCACGAAGATCGCGGTACCAGCGTTCGACGGGATGTTCCTTGGTGAAGCCGTGCCCGCCGAGCAGCTGCACGCCGTCCAAGCCGATCTGCATCGCCTTGTCGGTGCCGAACCTCTTGGCCAGCGCGGCCTCGCGGGCGAAGCTCAGGCCTTGTTCGGCGCGGGCGGCGCCGCGCCAGGTGATCAGCCGCAGTCCGTCGAGTTCGATGGCGATGTTGGCGCACATGAAGGCCACCGACTGCCTGCGGGCGATGGGCTCGCCGAACGCCTCCCGCTCCTTGACGTAGGGGACGACGTAGTCGAGCACGGCGTGGCAGGTGCCGACCGCCAGTGCGGCCCAACCCAATCGGGCCAGGGCGATGGCTTCGGAGTAGTTGTTGGCGTGGTCGGCCTCGGAGATGTCGTCCTCTCCGAGCCGGTTGTGTAGCGGCACCGCGACGTTTGCGAGTTCGAGCTGGCCGAGGGCGGCGGCACGGATGCCCATGCTCGGATCGGCCTTGACGGTCAGGCCCGCGGAGCCGGCCTCGACGATGAAGAGGCTCGGCTTGCCGTTCAGCTGGGCGGCGATGACGAACAGCTCTGCATCGGCCGCCGCGGGTACCAGGGACTTGACGCCGGTGAGCCGGTAACCGCCCGGGGTGCGGGTGGCGACGGTCTTCAGCGACGTGGCGTCGAACAGCGCGTGCGGCTCGGCGATCGCGACGCATGCCTGCGGCACGTTCTCCCCGGCGAACTCGGCCAGATAGGTGGCCTGCTGGCTGGCGCTGCCCCAGTGGGTGAGGGCCGACGCCACGCCACCCGGCGCGAGGATGGGCAGGGCGAGACCCATGTCGCCGTAGGCGAGTGCCTCGGCGACCAGGGCGTTGGTGACGGTGGAGCGGTGTGCGGCGATACCGTCGAAGTCCTCGGGGACGTTGACGGCGGTGATGCCGAGTTCGGCGGCCTTGGCGATCAGCTCGGGCGGGTAGGTCGCGGCGGCGTCGGCGTCGTGGGCCGCCGGCCGCAGGATCTCCTCGGCGAACTCGCTGATCGTCTCGACGATCATCTTCTGTTCGTCGTCGGGCGTCAGGTCGAAGTAGTCGGCGCCGCTTGGCTTTAGCCGCGTGGCGGGTTTGCCGAGTTGCTGAACGCGGTTGAACTGGCGCGCCGAGTTTCCGATCGCGGAGTACACCGTCTGGACGCCGTTGCGGAGCCCGCGGTTCAGCGGTCCTCGCAGGCCTCGCTTGTCCAGGAACTCCTGTCCGAGCAGCGGCGTCAGCAGGGCGAGCGCGATGTCGGTCGCCGACCGGTCGTGCCGTTGCAGACCGACCGCGCTCTCGCGGCCGGGACGCTTGGGGCGCTGATTGGTTCCGCTGTGTGACGGCAGGGTGTTGGTCATGTCGACAGCCTCGCATCGTTGGGGCAGTACGTGATGACCGTATCTTACTATTGAGTAAGATAAGCGGGGAGTGTTATCAACGTCACCTGATCGTCATGGCGTCAGCGCGGGTCGCTCGGCGGCGGTTCGAGGGGTACCGCCACGGGAACGAAGGGCAGGCTGACGCGCGGATCGGCCACTGCTGTCGGCGCGAGCACGACGACGGCTCCGAACCCGGTGAATGCGGCCGCGAGAAGGGTGGTCTTCTTCATGGCGACGAGGTTAGGGATTGCGCCGTCGGGATGAATCGGGGATTTCCCTACGCGTTTCGGCAGGGCTCTCGGCGGCAGCGCTGAATCACGACCCGGTGAACCAGCCGAGCACGTCGTCGTGCAAGCGGCCGTTGGTGGCCACCGCACTTCCGCCGTGCGGCCCAGGCGCGCCCTGCAGATTGGTGAAACGACCCCCGGCCTCTCGGATCAGGACGTCGAGCGGGGCAAGGTCCCACAGTTTCACCTCGGGTTCAGCGACGACGTCCACCGCACCTTCGGCCACCAGGCAGTACGACCAGAAGTCGCCATAGCCTCGGACGCGCCAGACGGCGTCGGTGAGTTCGACGAACCGGTCTCTGCGCTCCTCCCAGCCGGTGGTCAGGTCCGAGAACGACAGGCTCGCCGAGTCCAGTTCGGACACGCCTGACACCGAGATCTTGCGAGTGGTCCCGTTGAAGGATGTGAACGCACCTGCGCCGGTGCTTGCCCACCACCGTCGCGCGAGGGCGGGGGCGCTCACCACGCCCACCGTCGGAACGCCGTCCTCCAGCAGCGCGATGAGCGTGGACCACACCGGCACTCCGCGGACGAAGTTCTTGGTGCCGTCGATCGGGTCGAGCACCCACTGCCGACCCTCGAAAACCGCTGTGCCGCCGAACTCTTCGCCCAGGATGGCGTCATCGGCACGGTTGGCGGTCAGCAGACCGCGCAGTAGTTGCTCGGCTGAGGTGTCGGCGTCGGTGACCGGCGTCAGATCGGGTTTGGTGTCGACGTGCAGATCCAGGGCGCCGAACCGGTCGAGGGTCAACGCGTCGGCCTCGTCGGCCATCCGGAGGGCCAAACCGAGGTCGTCCGCCACATTCGTCATGGCTGCAGTCCTACCATGGAGGCGTGTTCGAAATCCTCGTGCTCGTGCTGGTGGTCGGCGGCATCGTGTTGTTGCTCGGACCGAGAATCATGGGCAGGCGTGGCCCCGGAGCGCCCAACGGCCCGGGTGGGCCCGAGGGGATGGCGGGCTTCCGTGGGCCTCGCAACACGGGCATGCGTGGGGCCGACGCGTCCGGCACGCTCCTCGTCACCGGGGTGAGCGCCGGTGCCCCCTCCGACGGATCGCACCTCGTGACCATCACCGGAGTGATCAACGGTCCGACGATTCGTGAACACGAGGTCTACGCCCGGATGCAGATGGCCGTCGGCACGGCGCCGAGCATGGGCCAGTTGATGCCCGTCGTCTACTCGACGAAGAATCCGGACAAGTGGGGGATCGTGGCAACGCCACCCCCCGACATGCCTCCGCCGCCGAACATGCCCCCGCCGCCCAACGGGCCGACCGAGCTTCGCTAGGCGGCGTCGGGCCACGCGAGGTGGTCGGCGAAGGCGAGTTCGACGTCACTGGCACGTCGGCGTGGACCGGGTAGTGGTGGTGCCTTGGACTGGTGGCGGGCGCCGGTGGGGGTGGTGACGTCGCTGCGGTGGGTGCCGTCGCGGTCGCGGTGGTTCGAGATCCGCCAGCCGGGTGCTTGTTTGGCGTAGTTGCATGCCGCGCACGTGCCTCGACCGTTGAGCGCGGTGGTCGCTCCGCCGGCGGCGTGGTCGACCGCGTGGTCGGTGTGGCGGATGGGGGCGTCGCAGTACGGGGTGCGGCAGGTGTCGTCCCGGACGGCGATGAACCGGGCCAACCCTTTCGGAAACAGTCGGGCGCGGGATTCCATCGCGGTCAGCGTCCCGCTGCGCGGATGGCGGTAGAGCCGCCGCAGCGTGGCCGTTGACCGGGCGTCGTTCGCGGCGGCGGAGACCAGCCGGCGGGCCACCATCGCCGGAATCGGCCCGTAGCCTGGCACCCGCGCGGGGGTGGTGTCCCCGCCCAGGAGGGTCTCGTCGGTGATCACCACATCCACCGCAATGGGCACGGGGACGTCGGCGGGTCTGCCGGTGACGCGTTCGACGAGGGTGTCGGCCATGACCTGTCCGCGGGTACGTCCGTCACCGCAGGTGTCGGCGTCCCGTGTCAGGGCGGCGTACACCGCGACGCCTTGGG
>Ga0055540_1000541_pt1 | contig 28386 bp, 17 predicted proteins | sample AraplaCvi_mMS_r2_2_FD_55040 | JGI IMG/M metagenome (GOLD analysis project Ga0055540, IMG submission 55040) | Arabidopsis root microbial communities from North Carolina, USA - plate scrape MF_Cvi_mMS_r2 | ecosystem: Host-associated > Plants > Roots > Endosphere | place: USA: North Carolina
ATGTCCTTCCCTCCCTTGAGTGCACACCTTGAAGTCATCCTGTCCGCGTGCCCGCCGTAACACCCTGATCAAACGCCTGTTGCCGACACTGTCCTGCTGCCTGGTCGCCAGCCCGCTGTGGGCACAGGAGGCGGTCGAACTGCCGACCACCGATATCCAGGCCGATCGCCTCAGCCAGGACACCGGCTACACCACCTCGCAAGCCAGCACGGCGAGCAAAAGCAATGTGCCGATCAAGGAGGAGGCGCAGTCGATCAACGTGGTGACCCAGCAGACCCTGGCCGACTATCAGGTGCGTTCGCTGAACGACGCCATGAAGTTCGTCAGCGGCGTCAGCCAGGGCAACACCCTGGGCGGCTCCCGGGACTCGCTGGTCAAGCGCGGTTTCGGCACCAACGACGACGGCTCGATCCTGCGCGATGGCGTGCGTTCCAACCTGGGGCAGAACTTCAGCGCCACCACCGAGCGGGTCGAAGTGCTCAAGGGCCCGGCGTCGATGCTCTATGGCGCGCTGGAGCCGGGCGGGCTGATCAACATCATCAGCAAGCAGCCGGAATACACCCAGAGCACCACGCTCAGCGGCTCGGCCTACAGCGAAGGCGGCGGCACCATGGCCCTGGACACCACCGGGCCGCTGGGCGATACCGGCCTGGCCTACCGCCTGATCGCCGAGCGCGGCCATGAGGACTACTGGCGCAACTACGGGGTCAACGAGCACACCCTGGTGGCGCCGTCGCTGACCTGGACCGGCGAGCGCGCCAGCCTGACCCTGAACTACGAATACAACGACTATTCCAGCCCCTTCGACCGCGGCACCGTATTTACCAACGGGCATCCGGCGGACATCGACTACGACAAGCGCCTGGACGAACGCTGGGCGAAAAGCGTCGGCATCCGCGAAGTGGCCAGCGCGCGCTTCGAGTACCAGCTGAGCGACGCCTGGAAAACCCGCGTCACCTACGGCTGGAACAACGACCGCTACAGCCTGTCGATCGCCCAGCCCAACAGCCTGACCGGCAACACCCTGCGCCGGGCTGCCAACGGCGCCCACTACGACGACGAAACCCGCTACGCCAGCTGGGACTTCATCGGTCAGCAAGAGCTGTTCGGCCAGCGCCATGACCTGCTGGTGGGCGTCGACAGCGAGCACTCCGACCAATACCGCGGCAAGACCTACCGCAACACCGCCCAGGGTGGTTTCAACATCACCTCGCCGGTCTACGGCAAGCTGGCCGAGCCGAGCCTGGTCAGCGCCACCCAAAGCAACCTGCGTAACCAGCTGACCTCGAGCTCGGTGTACTTCAAGGACAATTGGCACCTGGACGACCAGTGGATCCTGGTCTTCGGCGGTCGCCAGCAGCATTACGACCAGTACAGCGATCAGGGCCTGGGCCGCAGCTACAAGGTCAACCGCGACAGCAACGGCGACACCTTCGTGCCGTTCCTCGGCCTGGTGTTCAAGGCCACCGACAGCCTGTCGCTGTACGGCAACTACAGCCGTTCGTTCAAGCCCAACACCGATGTCGACGACGCCGGCAAGACCTTCGATCCGGAAGAGGGCCGCAGCTATGAGGTGGGGGCCAAGTACGATCCGCTGCCGGGCCTGAACATCAACCTGGCGCTGTACGACATCGAGAAGAAGAACGTGGTGACCACCACCACGGTCAATGGCGTGAGCCTCTCGGAAGCCGCCGGCAAGGTCGGTTCCCAGGGCGTGGAGCTGGACGTCACCGGGCGCATCGCCGAGCGTTGGGACCTGATCGGCACCTACGCCTACAACCACACGGAAATCCTCGACGACCCGAGCAACGAAGGCCACCGCCTGGCCAACGCCCCCAAGCACACCGCCAGCTTGTACCTCAGCCACCACCTCAACGTGCCCGCGGAATTCGGCGCCTGGCACGCGGGCGGCGGTGCCCGTTATGTCGGCGAGCGCGCGGCCAACAACGCCAACGATTTCTGGCTCAGCAGCTACACCGTGGCCGATGCCTTCGTGCGTTGGGAGTCGCCGCTGTTCGGTTATAAAACCAGCCTGCAGTTCAATGTCGACAACCTGTTCGACAAGCAGTACTACCCGTCGTCCACCGGCAGCCAGCTGCAGGTCAATGTCGGCGAGCCGCGCACCGCACGCCTGAGCGCCAGCGTGACCTTCTGACCACACCCGGACCGCTGCGCGTCGCCCTGCCGGGTGGCGCGTTGGCGGGATCCGTCTCGCCGCTGTCGCTCTTCCCCCCACCCATTTCGCTCTTCATGGCATTCCCGCCAATCTCCCGACTTTGCCCACCCGCGGCCCGATTCCCCATGGCCCGGCGTCAAGAAAGCCCTGGTCATGTCGATAGTTGAAAAGGCGAACTTGGCTATTTGCCACTATCGTTGCTGACTGAACCGCCCGCCGAAGGCGGTCACTCCGTTTTGCCCTCTGCCGTTTTTCTTCCCGTCACGTACATGGAGTAAGAGTGCATGGCTTTCCCCCCGCGTTTTCTCGAGCATTACCGCAAAGCCGACCGCATCATGATGGGCCTGATCTGGCTGATGTTCGCCTATGCGCTGGGCCTGGCGTTCTGGCACGACACCTTCACCCAGGCGCTGCTGGTGGGCGGTGGCACCACTCTGGTGCTGAGCCTGCTGTACCGCGCCATCAGCGGCACGCGCCTGATGCGCTGCTGCATCGCCATCGGCTTCATGCTCATGGCGGCGCTGCATATCAACCAGGCCAAGGGCCTGATCGAAGCGCACTTCGGCATTTTCGTGCTGTTGGCGGTGCTGACCTTCTATCGCGACTGGCTGCCGATTCTGCTGGCGGCGGTGACCATCGCCCTGCATCACGTGGTGTTTCATGTGCTGCAGCACCAGGGCTTTCCTGTCTATGTCATGGCCCATCACGGCGGTTTCGGCATGGTGGCGGTGCACGCCTTCTATGTGGTGGTGGAGACGGTGATCCTGCTGTACCTGGCGGTGCACAGCCATGCTGACGCGGTGGAGAGCCAGGACATGCTGGACAAGATGCTCGCCGCCACCTCCCAGCTGACCGTCGAGGTTCATCAGGGCGAAAGCGGCAAGGTGCATGTGTCGCTGGCCCAGCGCTTCGACCACTTCATGCAGCAGATCACCGCGCTGGTGGATGGCGTGGTGCGCGACACCCATGGCTTGCGCGAACTGGGCCAGGACCTGGCGAAAACCAGCCAGACCCTGGAGCAGGGCGCCCAGCACCAGTTGACGGAAATCACCCAGATGACCGGCTCTATGCAGCGCATGGGCGATGCCATGGGCGACATCGCCGTGCACGTCGAACAGGCGGTCGAGCGCGCCGGCCAGGCCAGCGCGCAAATCAGCCGCGGCCAGCAAAGCGTCGATCGCGCCGAGGCGGAAATCACCCAGTTGGCGTCCCGCATCAACGGCACCAACGAAACCGTGCAACGCCTGGCGGGGCAGGCGCAGCAGATCGGCAACGTGCTGGAGGTGATCGGCAGCATCGCCGCCCAGACCAACCTGCTGGCCCTCAACGCCGCCATCGAGGCCGCCCGCGCCGGCGAGCAGGGCCGCGGTTTCGCCGTGGTCGCCGATGAGGTGCGCAACCTGGCCCAGCGCACCGCGCTGTCCACCCAGGAAATCAAGACCATCATCGAAGCCCTGCAACAGGGCAGCCGCCAGGCCGCCGAAGCCATGCACGACAGCCACGAAGGCGCCCAGCGCTGCGTCGAAGACAGCCGCCAGGCCTCCGCGATGTTCCAGGCCGTCGGCGCCGACATCTCCCATATCGACCAACTCAACGGCCGCATCGTCAGCACCACCCGCGAACAATCCAGCGCCAGCCTCGACATAGTCGGCCGCTTGCACTCGGTCCAGGCCATCGCCCAGAACACCGCCGACGACATGGGCAACCTGGCCCTGAGCAGCCAGCGCCTGCCACCGATTGCGATCCGCCTGGAGGCGTTGGGGCAGACGTTTCATAAGTAACGGGGGAGGGGCGTCTGCTTGCCGATAGGCAGCGAGCGCCATCACTGCAGCTGGTTCGCAGGCCCTGACCGGAATCCGGACTACAGGTCATTCAGACCGGTCAGCGTCAATCTCAGAGTTCTCCAAGTTTCCAGGAACCACCCGATTCGCCAAGTTAGGAGGCCTCGCACCCGGCAGAGCCGGTGCGAGGTTTTCTGGGGGAATGGGGAGCAACATGGATGAGTGGCTACGTCGCCAATAACCCGAAGGGCTATCGCAACAAGGGTATCGAACCGGTCGATCTGGGGGCCCAGCGCTGGGCAGAGTACAAGGACCTGCCGGCGCAAGCAGAAACCCAACCGCCGACTGCAGGATGCACTTTTACCAAACCCTGCAAGCTGGCTGACGGGGTTATCAATTACGCCAGCTCTTTCATCCCCACTGAGGCCGTCAAGGAGTACGGCGAGTTTGTGTTATTGGGTGGGCGTGAAACCGATGTGGCGGGAAACCTCAGGCTCGGAAGGATCAGTGGGCGTGTGCCTCTCGCGCTAGGTGGGCTCATGCTCGGCGCAAATGCGCTGGCGCCCGTTGGGGCGGCATGTGGTGGTCTTTGTGGCACGGCCGCCAGTGGTGCAGGTGGTGCCTTCACTTCGGGTGTGGTTGCGGGAGGCCTGCTCGGTGTTGTCGCCATGCTCTTACCGTCGAGCCTGGGCGATAGCGCTTTGTATACGGAGGAACAGCTTAAGTCGCTCAAAGAAGGCCGGACCCGCGTTCGACTGCATATCGAAGAGCAAGCCGATGGCACGCTCAAGGGCTATGGGTATAACACCGAGAAACGCCGCGATTGGGAAATGATCCCTGTGGTCCGGTTTCAGATCCGGGACCAGCAGCAGGTGGCCGACTTCGGCGATGGCGTCACCCTGATCTGGACGCCAGCGGTCGACCCCTCCAGCACCTCGGGTATCCCGCCGTTAGAGGCCGCACCGCAAGCGCCCCCCATCTGGATTTATCCGCCCACCGAACAGGCGGATACCATCATCGTCAATCCGCTCTATCCACCGGAATACCAGGACTTCATTCTGGTGTTCCCGCCAGGATCGGGCGTACAGCCGCTCTACATTGTGATGAATGTCCGAAAGACTCCCGGAACCGCTTCCGGTGAGGGTGAGGACATACAGGGTGTTTGGTTGGCCGGTGCGAATTCGGGGGTAGGGGTGCCGATTCCAAAAGAGATTGCCGATGCCTTGAGAGGGCGTGATTTTAAGAGCTTTAATGCATTCAGGGCCGCGTTTTGGAAGGCTGTTGCACGTGGGGGAGTGGCTGACCAGTTTGTCGAATATAGCGCCAGGCGTATGCGGGCGGGTAAAGCACCACGAGTGCGAAAGGACCATCGGGTTGGGGGAAGAATCTCGTATGAACTACATCATCTAGAAAAAATATCAGAAGGCGGTGGTGTGTATGACGTCGATAACCTGAGAGTTAATACGCCACGAAACCATATCGATATTCATAGAAATGAAAAAGGCCGGCCATGACTGACAGCATTATAAAAAACAGTTTCTCTGATTACACCGAGTCGGAATTCATCCAGCTTTTGGAAGAATTGCTAAAAGAGGACGAAGCTGAAACAGATGAACGTGCCGACGAACTTTTGCTGCACTTTGAAAAGGTCAGCCAGCACCCGGCAGGCTCCGACCTTATCTACTACCCCGAAGAGGGTGCAGATAATTCGCCCGAAGGCGTCACTCAGATCGTGAAAGCATGGCGGGCCGCGAACGGTTTGCCGGGCTTCAAGGTGTGATGCCTTACCTTGTTAAGCACCAGACAGAACCGATAAAAAGCCCCGCTTATGCGGGGCTTTTTCATGGCCGGGAACAGGTCAGCCGGGAGGCAGGCTGGCGCGTATCTGGCTGACGCGTTGTTTCACGTCTTTCCAGGGCGCCTGGCCTGCCAGGTCCTGGCGCAGGAAGGTCAGCAGGTCGGCGATCTGCTGGTCGTCGAGGCTGTGGCGGAAGGCGGGCATGTAGCCCAGTTCCGGGTTGGCCGGCTGGGCGATGCCTTCGAGGATCACGCGGATGGCGTTGTCGGGGCTGTCGGCGTAGAGGTTGCTGTTGAGGGCCAGGGAGGGGCGTACGCCGGTCAGGGTCGGGCCTTTTTCCTGGGCGTGGCAGGCCATGCAGGCCCCCGAGAACAGGCGGGCGCCGGGGGAGCCGAGGGGCTCGGTGCGTTGCTCGGCCTGGTGGTTCAGGGTGTCGGCGCTGGCTTGTGTGGTGCTGGCCGGTTGCAGGCTGGACAGGTAATGGGCGATGGCTTGCAGGTCGGCCTCCGGCAGTTGCGCCAGGCCTTCGTGGATCACCGGCGCCATCGGGCCGGCGGCGACGCCGTGGCGCGGGCTATAGCCGTGGCGCAGGAAGTCCAGCAGGTCCTGTTCGGTCCAGGCCAATGGAGCCTTGCTGCCGGCCAGGGCATGGGCGCTCCAGTCTTCGGCAACACCGCCGCTCAGGTGGTGCCGGCCGCCGCGTTCGCCAAACAGCGGATCGCGGGGCGAGTGGCAGGCGCTGCAATGTCCCAGGCCCTCGCTCAGGTAGGCACCACGGTTCCACAGGGCGCTGCGCCCGGGATCGTCGGCCAGGGCGCCGGGCCTGAGGTAGAGCCAGTTCCAGGCGAGGATGCCCGGGCGGATATTGAAGGGGAAATGCAGGTCGGTCTGCGGTGGCTGGTGGCGGACCGGCGGCTGGCTCATCAGGTAGGCGTAGAGCGCCTTGAGGTCCTCGTCGCGGGTCTTGGTGAAGGCGGTGTAGGGAAACGCCGGGTACAGGTAACGCCCGTTGCGGTCGATGCCGTGGCGCATGGCGCGCTCGAAGGCCGGATAGGACCAGTTGCCGATCCCGGTCTCCGGATCGGGGGTGATGTTAGTGCTGTACAGGGTGCCGAACGGGATGCGCATGGCCAGGCCGCCAGCGTTGCGCGCCCCGCCCGGCGCGGTATGGCAGACCGCGCAATCGCCCAGGGCCGCGAGTTGCTCGCCCTTGGCGACTTGCGCATGGCTGAAGTACTGGGTGTCGTGATTGTCCAGCGGCGCGATCGCCGGCTGCCAGCTGATGAACACGCCTGCGGTGACGGCCAGGCTCAAGGCGGTCAGGCTCCAGCCGGCGAGGGTCTTGAGTTTGCTCATGGGTGGGCCTCCTGGCCAGTGCGGTCAGCGTCGGGGGCTTGCTGCAAGGCTTGCAACAACCTTTCCGGGGTAAAGGGCACTTGCCGCAGGCGCACGCCGACCGCGTCGAAAATCGCGTTGGCAATGGCCGCGGCGCTGGGTACCGAGGCTGACTCGCCGGCGCCCATGGACGGTTCTTCCGGGCGGTCGAGCAGTTGCACATCCACTTCGGGTAGCTCGTCGAAACGCAGGATCGGATAGCCGCCCCATTCCAGGGAAGTGCTGCCGCAATGGTCGAAGCCGACGTATTCCTTGAGCACCCGGCTGCACGACTGGACGATGTTGCCGTGCACCTGGTGACGGACGCCGGCCGGGTTGACCATGCGCCCGCAGTCGTGGCTGACGAAGATCTTGTCCAGGCGGATCTGCCCGGTGCGCCGGTTGACGCTCAGGTCGCAGACCCACGCGGCCCAGGCGGCACCGAAGCCGGGGAACTTGCTGTGGAAATACCGGGCATAGGCAAACCCCCGGCCCTTGACCCATTCCTGCGACGGCGGTGCCGGGTGGCGGTGGGCGCTACCGTCCTGCCAGTCGGCCTGTTTTTTCAGCGCCTCGATCAGCGCCAGGGCCCGTGGGTCGTCCAGATAGCGCAGGCGGAAGGCGATCGGGTCCTGCTGGGCGATGTAGGCCAGTTCGTCGATCCAGGATTCGTGGGCGAAGACATTGGGCAGCGCCGAGACCCCGCGCATCCATGAGGCGCGGACGATCGGCGCGGCGTCCTGGCAGACGATGCGCATCTGCGGGAAGCGGTATTGCGGGATCGCCGTGCGGTCGCCCATCTGCTGGATGTCGGGGCGGTTGGCGACGGTGCCGGTGAGCAGCAGCGCCAGGGTCCGGGCGTTGTTCGAGGGGTAGCAGGTCTTCAATTCGTAGGCGGCCACTTCGCGTTTGCCGTCCAGGCCACCGCGGACTTGCATCAGCTGCGCGGTGCCCTTGGGTTCCCAACCGGCCTCCTGCTCGCGCATCAGTTGCACCCGCACCGGCCGCCCGACCGCCTGGGAGAGCAGGGCGGCGTCGGCGGCCACATCGTCGGCGCAGTTGCGCCCGTAACAGCCCGAGGCTTCCATGCGATTGATTTGCACCTGTTGCGGTGTACGCCCCAGCAGCAGGGCGATGTCCTTGCGCAGGTCATGAGGATTCTGGCTGCCGGTCCAGACCTCGGCGCGTTCGGCGTCGATCATCGCCACCGCGCAGGACGGGCCGATGGAGGCATGCAGGTGGTAGGGCCAGACATAGTCGACATTGAGCGGGCTGTTGAGCGTGCCCAGGCTGCTGTCGATACCGGGATCGTCGCGCAGCACGCGGTCCTGCTTGGGATGGGCCAGGAGCGTCTTGTGCAGCGCATCTTGCCGCAGGTCGGGCAGCGCATCCCAGGTTTTCCACTGGACCTTGAGCTGGCGCATGGCGTCGATGGCCTGCTCCTCACGCTCGGCGACGATGCCGACAAAGTCACCGATCACCACCAGTTTGACGATGCCCGGCAAATGCGCGATGGACGCCACATCCACCGCGATCAGCGCATGGCCCAAGGGCGCGCTGGCATCGGCGCCGGGGTAGGGCGGGCGTACCACGCGACCGTGGAGCATGCCGTCCAGGCGCAGGTCGTGGACATAGGTCAACTGGCCGCTGACCTTGGCCGGGATGTCCACGCGCGGGGTGGACTGGCCGACATAACGACCGGCACCGACGGCCTTGAGTTTTACATGTGGGTCCAGGGGCAGGTGCAGGTCCTGTCCGCGGGCCAGTTCGGCGTAGCTCAGGCGCCGTTTGGGGTGCGCACTGGCGTAGATCTGCCCTCGTTCAACCTGCAACCCGGCAATCGGTTGGTCGAGGATTTCCGCTGCGCCTTCCAGCAACCACTGGCGCAACTGGGCGGCGGCCTGGCGCAGGGGCAGGGCGCTGACCTGCAGGGTCGCGCTGGCGATGGTCGGGCCCTGGTCCGGGGTGCTGGCGGTGTCGCCGAGAATCATCCGCACCTGCTCGAAGTCGACATCCAGTTCGTCGGCGACGAGCTGCGCCAGCGCCGTGCGCACCCCGGTGCCGAGGTCGACATGACCGCAGAACGCGGTGACGTGGCCGTCGGCGCCCAGGGCGATAAAACTGTCGACATGGTCCGGCGTCGGGTCCGCTGGCAACGAGGTCGTAGTACGGGTTTCGGCCATGGCCAGCAGCGGTTTGGGCAGCAGGGTGCTGATCATGATCAGGCCGCCGGCCTGGAGCAGGCGGCGACGGGTCAACGGCAGGTCGTTCATGGTCGACCCCGCTCTGCCAGCAGCTGACGGGCCCTGGCCGCGGCTTGCAGGATCTCGAAGTGCGCGCCGCAGCGGCAGAGGTTGTAGGCCAGCTCGTTCTTGATCCGCTGCTCGTCGGCCTCGGGTTCGCGCTCGAACAGCGCCACCAGGGTCATGATCATGCCGTTGCTGCAATAGCCGCATTGCGCGGCCTGCTCATCGATGAACGCCTGTTGCACCGGGTGCAGGCGCTCTTCCTGCGCCAGGCCCTCCAGGGTGGTGACCTGCTTGCCCTGCACGCTGGACAGCGGCAGGGTGCAGGAGCGGGCGGCGACACCGTCCACCAGCACCGTGCAGGCGCCGCATTGCCCCAGGCCGCAGCCGTACTTGGGGCCATTGAGGCCCAAGTCGTTGCGCAGGGCATACAGCAGAGGTGTGTTTGGCGGCAGCTGATCCAGTAAAAGGTGGCGGCCGTTGAGGATAAAAGTCATGGCAGCTTGGGTCCTGTGAGTGAGTGGCGTGGCGCGTTGAGAACGCGCCAGCGGTCAGGGCAGGTGTGAGCCGGCAACGCGTCCCGTTCAGGGACTGGACAACAAGGTTGCGCTCAGGTGCTGGGCAGATTTGCGGGGGCGAAGCATGCGGGGTTTGAGGTGGTCGATAAATAAGACGATTCTGGTTTTTTGTAGGCCGAAGCCAGGGGGTGATTCGGCATTATCTGATCTGGTGCCTGAGAAAAATGATGGCTAATAGCCATAATTGTCGCTTGTGACAGCCTTGGTCACGGCGTAGGATGCGCGCCCTGATCAGCTTGGCTGAACCGTTTTACCCGAATGCGACATGGATTGTTATGACTCACTCCCCCCGTTTTTTCTCGCCATTGCTCATCCTGGCACTGGTGACGATCCCGGCTTTCGCCGATCCAGGTGCCCAGCGCGCCGAGCTGCTGCAGGTTTACCGCCAGGCCGTCGAGCATGACGCCCAGCTGTCCGCGGCGCGCCACGAGTACCAGGCCCAGCGCGAAAGTATCCCCCAGGCCCGGGCCGGGTTACTGCCCACACTCAATGCCGGCAGCACCGTGGAATCGGTGCGTCTGGAACGGGATGAGCCGGGCCTGACCCGCACCCGCAGTACCACAGTATTCCAGGCCAATCTCAACCAGCCGCTGTTTCGTGCCGATCGCTGGTTTCAACTGGAAGCCGCCCATGCCAGTACCGCCCAGGCCGAACTTGAATTGGGCGCGAAGGAGCAGGGCTTGGTGCTGACCACGGCCCAGGCCTATTTCGAAACCTTGCGCGCCCTGGACCTGCTCGCCGCTTCCAAGGCCGAGGAAGCGGCGCTCAAGCGTCAGCAGCAACAGGCCCAGGCCCGCCTGGAGAATGGCGCCTCGAGCATCACCGATGTGCTCGACGCCCAGGCCGCCCATGACAATGCCGGCGCCAATCGCAAGCTCGCCGAGCGCAAGGTCGATGATGCCTTCGAGGCCTTGTCCCGCTTGACCCGCCAGGACTATTCGACGATCGAGGGTATTCAGCATCAGCTACCAGTGGAACTGCCGGTGCCCAACGATGCCAACGAATGGGTCAGCCGCGCGGTGCGCCAGAACCTGGCGTTGCAGGCCAGCAGCTACGCGGTGATTGCCGCCGAACAGACCAACCGCCAGCGCAAGGCCGGTTATGCGCCGACCGTCGATGCGGTGGCGTCCTGGCGCAAAGGTGAAAACGACAGCTTCGGCTACAGCAACCCCACCGACTTCGGACGGGATGGCTATCGAGGCAATGTCACGCAAAGCAGCATCGGCCTGGAGCTGAATATTCCGCTGTACTCCGGCGGCATGACCCGTTCCCAGGTGCGCGAAGCGACCGAGCGGCTGGCCCAGAGTGAAGACGAGCGCGAGGACCGCCGTCGCGAAGTGGTGCAGAACACGCGCAATTTCTACCGCGCGGTGAATTCCGATATCGAGCAGGTCATTGCCCGCCGGCAGACGATTCGTTCCGGCCAGGCTTCGGTCAAGGCCAACCAGGTCGGGCGCGACCTGGGCTCGCGTAACACCGCGGATGTGCTCAATGCCCAGCGCCAGCTGTACAGCGCGGTGCGTGAGTACAACAACGCGCGCTACGACTACATCATCGACACCCTCAAGCTCAAGCAGGCGGCGGGAACCCTGAGCCCGAAAGACCTGAGCGACCTGGCGATGTACCTGACCAAAGACTACGACGCCGATCGGGATTTCCTGCCACCACAGGAGCGCAAGGCGCTCTGACGGGTGATTCATACAGCCGAGTGAAATAAATCTCAATCGATGATGTCGTATTGATACTATTTATTTCATGTTTGATGTAACATCTTGAAATATTAGGACTTTACGGCCGCAACGCGGCATGCATGGAAGCTTATGAGCGAACAAGGAAGGGGCGCCGAGTCGCCCACGCCAGACACTGGCCTGGTCTGTCTGGTGATGCTGGCCCGGTTTCATTCGGTGGCGGCATCTGCCGAGCAACTGGCCCACGAACTCGCTCCAGAGAACCAGCCGTTCACCCAGCGCGAACTGCTGCTCGCCGCCCGCAAGCTGGGGCTCAAGGCCAAGTCGGTCAGCACTTCCATCGCTCGCCTGGAGCGCACGCCATTGCCGGCAATCGCGGCCGATGGCGACGGCACATTCTTCATCATTGCCAAGCTCGACCAAGGCCAGGCGCTGATCCAGGACCCGCGTTCGGACCGGCCTGAAGTCATCTCCTTCGAGGCCCTGGCCGCGCGCTGGACCGGCGAGCTGGTGCTGCTGCGCTCCGAGGCCGGGTTGCCGGGGGAAACCTCGCGGTTCGACTTCACCTGGTTCATTCCCGCCATCGTCAAATACCGCAAGTTGCTCGGCGAAGTGCTGCTGGTGTCCTTTGCCCTGCAGCTGTTTGCCCTGGTGACGCCGTTGTTTTTCCAGGTGGTGATGGACAAGGTGCTGGTGCACCACGGGCTGACCACCCTGGATGTCATCGCCGCGGGGTTGCTGGGCATCATGCTGTTCGAATCGGCCTTGAGCGGTTTGCGCAGCTACGTGTTCGCCCATACCGCCAGCCGGATCGACGTGGAGCTGGGCTCGCGCTTGTTCCGTCATCTGATCAACCTGCCGCTGGCGTATTTCCAGGCGCGCCGGGTCGGCGATTCGGTGGCCAGGGTGCGCGAGCTGGAGAACATCCGCAGCTTCCTGACCGGCAACGCCATTACCTTGTTGCTGGACGTGCTGTTCTCGCTGGTGTTCATCCTGGTGATGTTCTACTACAGTGGCTGGCTGACCCTGGTGGTGCTGTTGTCGCTGCCCCTGTACGTGCTGGTCTCGCTGTTTGTCACCCCGCTGTTGCGCGCCCGCTTGCAGGACAGTTTCACCCGCGGCGCGGAAAACCAGGCGTTCCTGGTGGAGACGGTGAACGGCATCGACACGGTGAAATCCATGGCCGTCGAGCCCCAGGCGATCCGCAAGTGGGACAACCAGATGGCGGCTTATGTCGCGGCAGGGTTCAAGACCCAGACCTTGTCCACCATCGCCAACGAAAGTGTGTCGCTGATCGGCAAGCTGGTTACCGTGGCGACCCTCTGGCTGGGCGCGCGGCTGGTGATCGACGGACAGCTTTCGGTGGGCGAACTGATCGCCTTCAACATGCTGGCCGGTCGGGTCAGCGGCCCGATCATGCGCCTGGCGCAGTTGTGGACCAGCTTCCAGCAGACCGGCGTTTCCGTACAGCGCCTGGGCGATATCCTCAACACCCGCACCGAGCTGTCCCAGGCCACCCGCAGCGCCTTGCCGCCCCTCAGGGGGCAGATTGAATTCGACCAGGTGCATTTCCGTTATCGCGCCGACGGCTCGGAGATCCTGCGCGGGATCAACCTGCAGATCGCCGCCGGCGAAGTGATTGGCGTGGTGGGGCGTTCCGGCTCGGGTAAAAGCACGCTGACCCGCCTGCTCCAGCGCCTGTATGTGCCCGAGCGTGGACGGGTGCTGGTGGACGGCATGGACCTGGCGCTGGCGGACGTTTCCTCCCTGCGGCGGCAGATCGGCGTGGTGTTGCAGGACAACATGCTGTTCAACCGCAGCATCCGGGAAAACATCGCCCTGAGCGATCCGGGCGCGCCGCTGGAAACGGTGATGCATGCCGCCAGCATGGCCGGGGCCCACGAATTCATCCTGGAGCTGCCCGAAGGCTACGACACCATGGTCGGGGAGCATGGCACCTCGCTGTCCGGCGGCCAGCGGCAACGCATCGCCATCGCCCGGGCCCTGATCGGCAACCCACGGATCCTGATTTTCGACGAGGCCACCAGTGCGCTGGACTACGAGTCCGAACGGATCATCCAGCAGAACATGCAAAGCATCTGCGCCGGGCGCACGGTGATCATCATCGCTCACCGCTTGTCGGCGGTACGCGATGCCAATCGCATCCTGGTGGTCGACCGCGGGCAGATCGTCGAGCAGGGCAACCATGCCGAACTGCTGGCGCACCAGGCTGGCCACTATTCGCGCCTGCACCGTATGCAGCAGGGCTGAGCGCCGCCCGATTCACAGGTTATTTGTTCGGCCGCCGCCCCCGCCGCAGGGGGCGGGGCTGGATGCCATCCGGATTCAAGGACCGATTGCCCATGAGCGCCACTCCTTCGTTATTGCAGCGCTACCGCGACGTCTGGCAACACGCCTGGCGCCAGCGCAAAAGCATGGACAGCGTGCAGCGCCTGCCCCATGAGGCGCAGTTCCTGCCCGCCGCCCTGGAGTTGCAGGACACCCCCGTGCACCCGGCGCCGCGGATCTTTGTCTGGAGCATCCTCGGTTTTGCCGTGCTGGCCTTGCTGTGGGCCTGTCTCGGCAAGATCGAAGTGGTGGCGGTGGCGCCGGGCAAGATCGTGCCCAATGGCAAGACCAAGCTGATTCAATCCAGCGAGACGGCGGTGGTCAGGGCGATCCATGTCAGTGACGGCCAGGCGGTGAAAGTCGGCGAGCTGCTGGTGGAACTCGACCCGACGGCGGCGGATGCCGACGTCAGGCGGATTCAGAGCGAGCTGCTGGCGGCCCGGGTCGACAGCGCTCGGGGCGCGGCGATGCTCGATGCGATCAACCAGCAACAGCCGCCGGCGTCATTGATCGGTGCGATTGCCAACGCCAACCCGGAGCAGGTGCTCAGTGCCCAGCGCTGGTTGCAGGGGCAGTATCAGGAGTACCGCAGCAACCTGGAGCTGGTGGACGCGGAAATCCTCCAGCGCAGCGCCGAAATCCAGTCCGCCCAGGCCCAGGTGGCCAGCCTGCGGCAAACCGTGCCGATCGCCACGCAATTGGCCGAGGACTACCGGCGGCTGCTGGAGCAACAGTACGTGGCGCGCCACGAGTACCTGGAAAAGGAACAGGCGCGCCTCGACCTGCTGCGCCAGTTGAGTGTGCAGCAGGCCAGTGTCTTGCAGTCCACCGCGGCCCAGGCTGAGGCGCGGCGTCGGCGCGAAGGCGTGGTCGCGCAGAACCGCCGGGCCATGCTCGACCTGCAACAGGAAGCCAATCAGAAAGCCGCAAGCCTGGTCCAGGAACTGGCCAAGGCCCGTTACCAGGAAACCCTGACCAGCCTCAAGGCCCCGGTGGACGGCACCGTGCAACAACTGGCGATCCACACTGTCGGCGGCGTGGTCACCCCGGCCCAGCCGCTGATGGTCATAGTGCCCGCCGACCAACCGGTGGAAGTGGAAGCGATGCTGGAAAACAAGGACGTGGGTTTCGTCCGCGCCGGCCAGCCGGTCACGGTCAAGGTGGAAACCTTCACCTTCACCAAATACGGCACCGTCGACGGCGAAGTGCTCAGCGTCTCGAACGACGCCATCGAAGATGAAAAGCGCGGGCTGATCTACAGCAGCCGCATTCGCCTGAAGTCCGACCACCTGATGGTCAACGGCCAACGCGTGGCGCTGTCGCCGGGCATGTCGATCACCGCGGAAGTGAAGACCGACCAGCGCCGGGTGATCGACTACTTCCTGAGCCCGTTGCAACAGCATGTGGATGAGAGTTTGCGAGAGCGCTAGGGCTTTTGAAGTGACGTTCCCAGCGTATCGCCAGGCATCAATGATTCTTTCAACGTGGAGGGAGTAACCGGTATGGCCAGATCCACAAGCCGAAGCCTGTATTGGCTCGGTGCGGCAGCGGCAGTTGTGCTGCTTGTGTACTACTTGCTGCCCACCACGCAAGACCGTCCCTATATGAAACTTCATTCAACGGGGGATGGCAGTGTTTTTACCGGGTGTGAGTTTTCATCCATCAAGCACGACATGCCTGCCTTTCGATTTTCCATGAGCCCGCAGGCCTGTCGCCTGGTGCGTTATGACGGCAGCAGCGGCATTGAATTCACCCTCGAGTATCCAACGGCAGAGGTGCTCAGCGACGACGCCAAGGGCAGCCGTTACCCGATAGCCTTGTTTATCGAACGAATTTCCATGGAAGGCTTCGACGCCGACAGGCACCTGCGCGGGAAGCATCCCGTGGCGCTGGCGGACGGGGTCGAGCGTTATGAGGTCGGTGGTTTTCAGGAGCGCAAGTTCACAGGGAAAGACGGTGTCTCGGTGTATGTCTCGGACTACGTGGCGACGGTCCGGGCGAACCGCCTGTATGGCAGCGGATTATGGGTTTTCTACCAATACCCAAAGGAACTTACGGATGTAAGGGCCGTGGACGATTTTGTTCTCGATGCTCTGGGTAAGGTAATGCTTGAGTAAGAAACGGGTGTCTGGCACCGGATGATGGTGGAAGTGAAGAACGACCAGTGTCGGGTGATCGACTGTTTCCTGAATACGTTGCAACAGCATGTGGATGAGAGTTTGCGGGAGCGTTGAGTGTTGCCGGAAAGGGGGAGCATGCGAGTGACACGTTGGTTGAAATTTGTACTGGCAGCGATCGGTTTGTTCACTGTACTGAAGCATGGCGTGATCCTGTTGATCGGCATGATCGATGATCCCGATGATCTGTATACCCAGGTCTATCCCTCACCGAGTGGACGTTACAGCGCCGCTCTTGTTTCTCGCTCGGGGGGCGGGGCGATAGCGCCGTTCTGTTCTGATGAGGTGCTTGTATTCAACAGCCTGCTGGATGTGGAAGAGGCGATTAACAGTAATAGCTACCAGGTTTATTTGGGTGAGTGCGACAGTTTTCTTGATCATGCCCCCTCACCGAAAGTGCAGTGGGTTTCCGACTCCGAGTTGCGCGTTGATTTTGCGTTGGGGGGAGCGCGGATGTTTAGTCGTAACGTGAACTTGCGCGGGACGGATGCGTCGGGAAATGTGCAGGTCAGGTTTGCGGGTTATCGTTGAGAAGTTGGCTTTATATAAAGTTGGCCACAAAGAGTAAGTTGGTAAGTTTTCGGGTTTGGCTTTGGATAATAACGATATCGCTCAAATGTGATTTTGTTTTCTGATGGATGAGAAGGATGGGGTGAGTCATGCACGGACTGATAAGCGTCTTGCGTAACGGGATTCTAGGGGTTGTATGTTTTTTGCTGGCCGCCTGTTCCGCACCGGTATGGGTGGTCAAACCCATTGATATTTCACAGGCCGAACAAAGAGTCACAGCAGACTTTGTAGTCAGCAAGTCGGCTGACTATAGATTCGCTTTGCTGTTTGTTCAGGGAAACACCCTGGCTGAAATGAACAGCCGGGAAGAAATCTGGGGCACCAGCCACAAGGAAGGTATCGCGATTCCTGTGCATCTGCGGGTCTTGAAAGATGGAACACTGGTGTTTGACGGGAACATAGTGACCACGGGTATCAACTGGGGTCAGACGTTTGATTACCAGGGGCGGCGAATCAACACGGCGGTGCGTTTGATCAAGACATTGGAATTGTCGCCTGGGAAATATTCGGTCGAAGTCGGCACTCTTGGGGAAGTACAGGCATTTCGCAGTATCGAGAGCTATGTAGAGTTTAGTTATTACAATCCCAAGCATTGAAGCGTTTTTGTAAGCTGGTAACGCACTGAAGGGACAGATTTGTTTTTAGGTGAATCCAGCTCTAAAAAATAGATCTATCCCCGTTGACTAATTATTAAGGGATCAGGAGATGTTATCGATAATCCACTTTCAACGCAGTTTGCTGATCGCTGCAATCCTGTTGTTTTCTGCTTCGGTTACTGCGTCCAGCAGGTTTGAGGGGGGAAGGGATGGTCGTCACTCATATGAGCTGAATCTTCCTGAGTCCGAATGTCGCTGGGTGGACAATGGGGGCGGTGAAGTCATGACGCTTTCAATCGAGTACCCCAGCATGAAAGTCGTAAAGCCGCGAGTAGGGAACTCAGTTATCACGATTCGAATGTTCCCGGTTTTACGACCCTCTTTTCGGGAAGGGGCATTTTTAGAAGGGGTGAAACCGTTCAAGGTTGTTGAGGGAGTCGAATTCTACGACTACGGGGGATTTATTACTCGCACATTTGACGGAGGTGAAGGCGAGACTGTATTTGCCACTGATCATGAGCGCTTCTGGCTGGGTAAGCGTTTGTTTAAAGATTTGCGGGTGTCTTATCAGTATGCGCGTAACTATGAAGACATAAGGTTTATGGATAGGTTTGTAATGAGTTTTCTTGAGCAGGTAATAGTTAGGTAAGGGTTTACAGCAGCCGCATCCGCCTGAAAACCGACCACCTGCTGGTCAACGGCCAGCGCGTGGCGCTGTCGCTGGGCATGTCGGTCACCGCGGAAGTGAAGACTGACCAGCGTCGGGTGATCGACTACTTTCTGAGTCTGATGCAACAGCATGGGGGTGAGAGTTTGCGGGAGTGTTGAGGGTTGTTCGCCATTTATATGCTATTGAGGTCAATTGATGATTACTAAATTAAGGAAGTATCTGTATTGGCTGGGGGGCGCAATATTTTCTTTGTTATTGCTGTTTTTCTTGGTTTCAAAGCCGAAAGACAATCCATATATGACGCTTTATTCGTCGTCGAGTGAGCGCGGCTTTTCAGGGTGTGAGTTTGCAAACGAAAAGCGGCCAGGCGTGAGGTTTCGATTTTATGTCCCAGCCGATGAGTGCAAATTAATTATTTATCATGGTGGCGCTGGTATTAGGTTTTATATTGATTATCCGAGCTTGAAGGTTGTTCGTGCGGGTGCCAAGGAAGGCTTTCCTATCTATTTTTACATGGAGCGCATTTCCTCAGGTGAGTTTGATGCAGATAGGCATTTGGCAGGAAAAAAGCCGATTGCAGTTAGGGATGGAATGGAGATATATGAACTTAATGATTATAAGGAAAGAAAATTCAATGGAGAAGATGGTGTTCCTGTTTATGCTTCTGACTATCTAGCTACCATTCGGGCAAGCAGGTTGTACAAGTCGGAGTTTTTGGTTTTTTATCAGTACCCAAAAGAGTTTGCAGATGTCAAGGCAATGGATGATTTCGCTCTTGATGTTTTGCGTAAGATAGTAGCTGAATAAGGAAGTGGTCCATGGCATTGGTAGTATTTAGTGATGATCAAATAAAAGAGCTGCAGCGGCTTTCGGATAAAAAAGATTATCCAGCAGCGTATGACTATATGCATGGTATTCTCGCGGCTGAAACCGAAAAAGCTGGGAACTCAGCGAATGCGGCTGATTTACAGGCCGTTACTAACTGGCTCGCGACAGCCAAGGCTATCAATTCAAACGATAGAGGCAATTTCCTTAATGATCTTGTTCGTGGGTCGATACAGTATTCGGTTGCCAAGACCGGGCGCCCGTTAGATGATGCCGCGTTTCAAGTTGCTTCGGATAGGCTGGCTTCGGAGACAATAAAAAATATAGTGAATGGGAAGGGAGTATCTACGGCCGATATTATCGGGGATTTAGAGTCGGACGGTATGACGACAGGGTTGCAGTTACAGGCATGGCAATGGCCTGGCGCCTTGGCTGACATACTTCCAACTCCCGCGGGCATGGGGCGGGACTTCATACAGATTCCTCACGAAACGAACATGGAGTTTATGCAAAATGTCATAAGCTCCATGATTTCAAATATGGCGGGATTGGAGCGAGTATTAAACCGAGATTCTGTACTTGATCGCAGTCCAGCGTGGAAGTTGTGGCGAGAGTTAAATACATTTGTGGCGAATAACCGCTATAAACTGTATGAGAAAGATGACGCGGCGCAAGTTGTCCCCCGTAAAGACCTGGTCAACATCGACATCAACCCATCTCCGCAACCCCAACAACACATCCAGGGCGAAAGCAAAGCCCAGCAGGACGTCGCCAACGGCTTCATTCAGAACTCGGCGACCAACAGCATCTTTGCCGTCGGCGGCATTCTCAGCAAAACCGATTTCACCTCGACCCAGATGGCCAGCCTGGCCTCGGGTGGCATTCGCCCGGGCGAAATGCAGCTCGACCCCAATGCGCGTCCCAACACCTACCTGACCCAGTTCTACCAGCCGTCCAGCCCGAACAAGCCGGACTTCAGCCTGCGTAATGCGGTAACGCTGAACGGCCTGTCGGCCATGACCACCTTCAACACCTACGTTGACCCGCTGCTGCTGGACCTGACCGGCAACGGCGTGCACATGACCGACATCCGTGACGGCGTGCTGTTCGACACCGACCACAGTGGCACGCTCAAGCGCAGCGGCTGGGCGGATCGCAGCACCGGTATGCTGGTGATCGACGATGGCAGCGGCCAGATCAAGGACGTCAGCCAGATGTTCTCCGAGTACTACGGCGGCAAGGCCGGGGTGAACGGCGCGGCGGGCGAGACGAAATTCAAGGACGGTTTCGCGGCACTGGCCAGCGAGGATGCGAACAAGGATGGCGTGATCGATCAGCGCGATCCGATCTGGAGCAAGCTGCGGGTCTGGGTCGACGGCACCCATGATGCGAAAGTCGATGCCGGCGAACTCAAGACCCTGGCCGAGCTGGGCATCACCCAGATCAACGTGCGGGCGGCGGCGTCCACTCAAACCGAAGTGCGTGACGGCAACCGGGTGCTCGCCACCGGTTCGTTCACCATCAATGGCAAGAGCCAGGAAGCGCTGGCGGTGGATTTCCTCGGTGACCCGGTCAGCAACACCCTGACTGCCCAGGGCGCGGGTACCAAGGTGACTTCGACCACCAATGGCATCACCACCACCGCCTATGCCAGCCAGAGCACCACCGGCGAAACCCTGGATGCGGCGCAGCTGGGCGTCGGCAACCTGTACGGCGGCAGCGGCAACGACACGCTGATTGCTGCGCCGGCCGGTGGTTGGCTGGTGGGTGGCGGTGGCAGCAACACCTATGTCGGCGGCAAGGGCGACGACGTCTTTGTGATCAGCGCCTCGGACGATCCGAAAAATATCCACGGCAATGGCGGCCACGACACGGCGATCATCGTTGGCGACAAAGGCGTGGTGCTGAACATGGCCCAGGCCGGCCTGACCATTGCCCAGGGCGGCAGTGGCGATGACACCCTGATCAGCGGCGGCACCGGCAGCGCCTTTATCAAGGGCGGCTCCGGCAACTCGACCCTGGTGGGCGGGGCGGGCAGCGACGTGTTGGTCGGTGGCAGCGGCCACAACACCATCATCGGCGGCAGCGGCAAGGCGGTGATCTACGCCGGGCCCCAGGGCGACGTGATTTACGCCGCCGAAGGCGGCAGCATCATTCACGCCGGTGGCGGCGCCGACCGGATTTTCGGCGGTGCCGGCAATGACGTGATCGAAGTCGGCCATGGCAACGCGACCATCGACGGCGACGGCGGGATCAACCTGGTGACGCTGCATGGTAACCATGGCGATTACCGCATCACCCGCACCGCCAGCGGCTATGAAGTGGCCGACAAGGTGGCCGGGCGCGACGGCACGGTGACCCTGAAGAATATCCAGAAGCTGAATTTCTCGGATATCTCGGCGGTCGATCTGCAGACCCCCAACGCCATGCCGGTGGCCGACGTGCTGACCCTCGACAAGGACGGCAAGGCCTTCAACCGGACCCAGGCCCACCTGATTTCCGCGCAAAGCCTGCTGGCCAACGATCAGCACCTCAACAGCCAGGGCGCGCTGCGCATCGCCAACGTCGGCGACGCGGTCGGCGGCACCGTCAGCCTCACGGCCCAGGGCGACGTGCTCTTCACTCCGGATGCGCGCTACACCGGCCTGCTCAGCTTCAAGTACGGCGTGGTCGATGCCGCCGGCAACCTGTCGGCCTCGGTGGTCGACCTGAGCAGCGGACAGACCGCGCCGATGCGCGCCGGGGTGACTTTGCTGACCCCGGAAGTGCCGCTGGACCCATTGGCGGCCCAGGAGTGGTACCTGAGCGATACCAACGTGCTGCCGGTCTGGCAGGACTACACCGGCAAGGGCGTGCGTATCGGCCAGTTCGAGCCGGGCGGCCAGTTCGCCACCGCGCCCGAGATCTTCGACATCGCCCACCCGGACCTGGCCGCCAATGTCGACAAGGCCTGGCTGCAGACCCAGCAGAGCAACGGCAGCCTGCCGGGCCTGGTGTCCAACCACGCCACCATGGTGGCGGGGGTGATGGTCGCCGCCAAGAATGGCACGGGCGGGGTAGGGGTGGCCTATGGCGCGACGCTGGGCGGCTACTACCTGGCCAACAGCGGCGCCGACCTCGCCGGGCTGGGGCACATGGTCAGCTTCGACATCGCCAACAACAGCTGGGGTTTCACCAACGATTTCGCCCTCAGCAGCTTCCAGGACGGTTTCGTCAACACCGCCACGGCGCTGAGCATGAATGCCCAGTACGCCGCGAGTAACGGTCGCGGTGGCCTGGGGACCATCATTGTCGCGGCCGGCGGCAACAGCCGCGCAACCGGCGGCAATGCCCAGGGCTCCTTGACCAACAACAACCGCTTCTCGGTGGAAGTCGGCGCGATCAATGCCCAGGGCGACTTGTCGACCCTGCAGATCGGCTCCTCGCCGTTCTCCAACCCGGGCGCCAGCCTGCTGGTGTCGGCGCCGGGCAGCAACGTGGTGTCCACCAGCCATATGCTGGAAACCGATCGTGGCTCGACCTTCGGCAACGACTACACCAGCATGCAGGGCACCAGCTTCGCCGCGCCGATCGTCTCCGGCATCGTCGCGCTGATGCTCGAGGCCAACCCGAACCTGGGCTATCGCGACGTGCAGCAGATCCTCGCGTTGTCGGCGCGCCAGATCAACGACCCGTCCACGCAGTGGAGCGACAACGCCGCCCACGGCTGGAACGGCGGTGGCATGCACACCAGCAACGACTACGGTTTCGGCGAAGTCGACGCGCGGGCCGCGGTGCGCCTGGCCGAAGCCTGGATGACCCAGAGCACCGGCGCCAACGAGTACGTCTACAGCGCCTCCAGCGGCGCCCTGGGCAAGAACCTGGCGGCGGGGGGCACGCTGACTTCGTCGATCGCCATGAATGCCGGCCTCAATGTCGAACACGTCGAGATCGACTTCGACGCCCAGGTGGGCCGCCTTGGCGACCTGACGCTCAAGCTGATCTCGCCCGACGGCACCCAGAGCATCCTGCTCAACCGCCAGGGCAAGGTGCCGGACGGCATGCCCGGCGCGAGTGCCAGCGATGTCGGCAGCACGCAGTCGGGGTCGTTCAAGTACACCTTCATGACCACCCATGACTTTGGCGAGCGCTCGGCGGGCAACTGGACCTTGCAGGTGAGCGATGCGGCTTCCGGCCAGCCGGTCACGCTCAATGCCTGGTCGCTGCGTTTGTACGGCAGCAAGAGCACCCCGGACGACACCTATTTCTACACCGACGAATACCTCAAGTCGGTGGTCGGGCATGCCAACCGCGCGGTCCTGGACGATGCGGTCAATGGTGTCGCGGGCGGGCGCAATACCCTCAACGCGGCGGCCGTTTCCGGGGATAGCTCGATCAACCTGTTGACCGGTGTCGCCAGCATTGGCGGTGCGGCGTTGACGGTGAAAAACCCGGGCAGCATTCAGAACATCGTCACCGGCGACGGCAACGATGTGTTGGTGGCTGGCAAGGCCGATGCCTTGCTCGACGGCGGGCGTGGCAACAACAGCCTGACCGGTGGCGCGGGCAAGGACTTCTTCGTGGTCCACCGCCGGGAGGGTGGCAGCGATGTCATCAGCAACTTCGAGGCCGCCCGTGGCGAGATCATCGACCTGGTGGGCTTTGCCGGGAAGAAGTTCAGCGACCTGGTGCTCAGCCAGCAAGGCGCGGACGTCAAGATCGACCTGGCCAAGGGTCAGAGCATCGTCCTGAAGAACCAGCTGCTGGCCGGGATCGGCGCGGCGAACTTCAAGTTCCAGGACACCTTTGTCGCCCCGACGGCCTACGTCAACAGCGACGCCTCGGCGGTCCAGCCGCAGGAAGGCCTGGGCACCGTGCTGCTCAACGGCGGCGGCAAGGGCGTGATGTACAGCAGCGACGCCCAGGGCAAGATGGTCGCTTCGTTGAGCGGCACGATCTACAGCCATGACAGCGCGACCTCGGATGTGTTCGTGGTGGCGGCCCAGTCGGGCGTCAAGGACTACAACAACGCCCTGCGCGGCTTCCGCCACGGGATCGACAAGATCGACCTGCGCCAGACCGGAGTGACCGATTTCAGCCAGCTGACCATCGAGCACAAAAATCGCGCCACCCTCAACGGCCTGACGCAGATTCATGGGGTGTACGTGACACGTAACGGCGCCCAGGGCGCTGCCTCGAACGTCAACCTGGTGTACCTGGATGCGCTGGATGTGGCGCAGGTCAGCGCTTCGGACTTCATCTTCGCCGAGCATGCGCCGCAGGTGGTGCCGACCGTTGGCCCGGTGCCTGCGGTGAGCGAGCAGCCGACGGTGACTGTGCCAGGTACGCTGACGCCGATTGTCGAGCGTCCTGGCGTGGACCAGCCTACGGTGGTGTCGCCACTGCCGCCGGTTGATCTGCACCCGACTGTCAGCGTTCCGGTGGTCGACCCGGTGTTGCGACCTACGGTCACGATCCCGGACATCACCGTGCCGGAACACAAGACGATCGAGCAGATCCTCGCCGAACGGGGTGTCGACCTGAATCCGAAGGTGCCGGAACACAAGACCGTCGACCAGATCCTGGCCGAGCGTGGCGGCAACCAGGGACCGACGACGGTTCCCGAGCACAAGACCCTCGAGCAGATTCTCGCCGAGCGCGGCATCGGTTCGCTGGAGCCTTCGAAGGTGCCGGACATTGGGCCGGTCGGGCGTGAAGTGGGACGTACCCCGGTGGACGTACCGAGCCCAAGACCGATCGTGATTCCCGATATCCCGGTGGTCGATATCGCTCACCGCGACCTGGATATCCCGAGTCGTCCGCGGGTCACTGTGCCGGATCTCCCGGTAGCGTCGGATCCACGGCTGAAGTTCGACGATCCGCTGCCAGCGGTGACCGACACCGATGATTTCTCGTTCGCGTCGATCCGCGACAGAATCCGTACGCGCCCGACACCGACCACCGTGGAGCCGGTAACGAGCTCGTCGCGCGACCCGCTCACGCTGAGCCCGTTGCCGACGGTCGATCCCGCGCCCGTGGCCAGCGACCCCAACACCATGACGGTCAAGGGCTTCTTCGCCAATGTCACCCTGGGCGACGAGAGCAAGACCATCAACGTCGAGGCCACAGGCGCCAAGTTGTTGGCCGGCAACGGTGACAACAAGGTCAACGTGACGGGCCGCCGGGCCGAGATCACCCTGGGCAACGGCAACAACGTGATTGCCGGCGACATCAACAAGCTCACGGTCGGCCATGGCAACAACAGCATCACCGACAGCGGCTCCTTCGCCACGGTGAAGCTGGGCGATGGCAACAACAAGGTCGTGGTCAGCGGCAGCATGCCGACCGTGGAAGTCGGACACGGGGTCAACGACCTCGAGTTCAGCGGCAGCATGGGCCAGCTGGTGTTCGGCCAGGACATCAGCCCCGAGCGCCTGTGGTTCCAGCATGAAGGGCCGGACCTGCAGATCTCGGTGATCGGCAGCCAGCAGGAGGTCACGCTGCATAACTGGTATGCCGCAACCCCTGAGCGTCCACGGGACATCATGACCGGCGACCGTCACCGGTTGCTGGGCAACGATGTGGAGAACCTGGTCCAGGCCATGGCGGCGTTCGCGCCGGCAGCGCCGGCGACCATGACCTTCGGCGCGGCTGAGCAACAGGCCTTGCAGCCTGTGCTGGCGGCCAACTGGACCTGATCCTGTAACTTGACCTGCTAAGGAGGCCCGCGATGGAGATCGCGGGCCTTTGCCGCTCTCGTTCGGGAGCGGCATTTTTTTATCCCCCCTGATCCCCCCCATTTCCCCATCGGACTTCGTCGAGTTTCCCGATCACCCCGTTGCTCAGCCTGCGTGGGTGGCAGGACCTGCCCGAACATTTCATGTCAGGCACAGCTGGATACAGTTTGTTGACGTCAAGATAGTGGCCATTTAGTATCGCGGCACCTGAATGATGTCAAAGCGCTATCGCAAGGAAGCTGAGAATTGTCTGTACTTAAAGTCGGGCTGTTGTTGCTCGCTATCCTCCCTGCTATTTCGCTTGCCGCTCCCACACCGGGCGAACAGGACCTGATCCGCGAACGCCAGGACCGCCTGCTCGAAGAGCAGCGCCGGCGCCTGGAAGAACTCAAGGACCTGCCCGGCAAAGAGGCGGCCCCCACGGCGCCGACCGCACCTGCCGACACCCGCTGTTTCCCGATCCAGGACATCGAACTCAAGGGCGCCGACAGCCTGTCCGCCGCCGAGCAGGCGCGCCTGCTCAAGCCCTATATCGGTCAATGCCTGGGCGTCAGCCAGCTCAACGAGCTGCTCAAAGTCATCACCGACTACTACCTGGAGAAGGGGCTGGTGACCAGCCGTGCCTACCTGCCGCAGCAGGACCTGTCCGGCGGCCACTTGAAGGTACTGGTGGTCGAGGGCCGGCTCGAAGGCTTGAAGGGCGCGGCCGACAGCCAGCTGTCCGAACGGGAGCTGGCCATGGCCTTTCCCGGCCAGGTCGGCGCGCTGGTCAACCTGCGGGAAATCGAACAACTGGTGGACCAGCTCAACCGCCTGCCGTCGAACCAGGCGCAAATGGAGCTGGCCCCCGGCAAGGAGGTCGGCGGCAGCGAAGTGCTGGTCAAGAACACTGTGCAAAAGCCCTGGCGGGCCGGGCTGTCACGCAGCAACGACGGCCAGCGCAGCACCGGCGAGCAGCAGTGGGGCACCACCTTCGACTGGGACAGCCCGCTGGGGCTGGCCGACCAGCTGATGTTGCGCGGTGGCCACGATGCCATGAGCGACCACCAGCACACCTCCAACAACGTCATGCTCTCTTACAACCTGCCGTGGGGCTGGTGGAACTTCAGTTACACCTACAGCCAGAGCGAGTACCGCTCCCAGGCCCAGGCCAATGGTTTCAGCTTCAAGCAGACCGGCGACAGCCAGAACCACCAGCTGCGCGCCGAGCGGGTGATCCTGCGCGATGCAATGAGCAAGACCTCGCTGAATGCCGGGCTGGCCTACCTGCGCACCAACAACTTCATCGAAGACAGCAAGCTGGCCCTGAGCAGCAATCGCCTCAGCGAAGCCCAGTTCGGCATCAATCACGGCCGGCGCATCGGCGGTGCCTTCGTCAACCTCGACCTGGGGATGCAGCACGGCATCGGTGCCTTCGACGCCCAGGACAATGGCCACCCAGGCCCCGGCGAGCCGAATGCGCGCTACCGCAAATACACCGCCACCCTCAGTTACCTGCAGCCGTTCAAGCTGTGGGGCGAGTCGTTCAGCTTCAGCAGCCTGATGACCGGCCAGCGCAGCGAAGACGTGCTGTTCAGCCCGCAGCGCACCAGTCTCGGCGGGCAGTCGTCGATTCGCGGGTACAAGGACCAGTCGCTGTCCGGCGACAGCGGCGGTTACTGGCGCAACGACCTGCGCTGGAGCCGTCCGGTGACCCTCGGCTGGCTGCGCCCGGTGTTCGCCGAGTACGGCAGCAGCCTGGGCTACGACCAGGGTGTGATCCGTGGCGACCGCTACAACGGCGAGCAGCACGGGCGTATGTCGAGCAACTCCCTGGAACTGTTCGCTCGCGGCCAGCACTTCGCGACCAGCGTGACCTTCGCCCATTCCCTTGAACGCCCGGATGTCCTGAGCGAGCGCGAAGCGCCGATCTACTTCCGCCTGGACTTTTTCCTCTAAATCGCGTTTTTTCGAGACTTCGACATGGACGTTCGCCAATTCGCTTTCCTGGCCCGCCAGCCTTCTGCTGCCCTGAAAACCCGCGAGCACTTCTGGGGCATGCCCAAGCGCGGCCTGGCGTTCATCCTGGCCAACGCCATGTTCTGGCAACCGCTGTGGGCCCAGGCGGAAGGCATCGTGGTCAGCGCGCCGGGCACCAGCCTGGGGCAGGCGGGCAACGGCGTACCCATCGTCAATATCGCCACGCCCAATGGCAGCGGCCTGTCGCATAACCAGTTCCACGACTACAACGTCGGCCAGCGGGGCGTGATCCTCAACAACGCCACCGACCGCACGCAGAGCACCCAACTGGGCGGGATCATCGTCGGCAACCCGAACCTCAAGGGCGTCGCCGCGCAAACCATCCTCAACGAAGTCAACGGTGGCAGCCCCAGCCAACTGCGCGGCTACACCGAAGTGGCGGGGCAGTCGGCCCATGTGATCGTCGCCAACCCCTATGGCATCAGCTGCAATGGCTGCGGCTTCATCAACACCCCGAAAGCCACCCTGACCACCGGCAAGCCGGTGATCGAAAACGGCCAGCTCAGCCGTTATCAGGTCGATCAGGGGCAGGTGACCATCGAGGGCGCGACGCTCAACGCCAACAACGTCGACCGCTTCGAAATCATCACCCGCAGCGCCAAGATCAACGCCGAGATCCAGGCGAAAAACCTGACCATCGTCACCGGCCGCAACGACGTCGACGCCCGCACCCTGAACGCCACCGCGCGCGCCGACGACGGCAGCGCCAAGCCGGAACTGGCAATCGACTCTTCGGCCCTGGGCGGGATGTATGCCGGGGCGATCAAGCTGGTGGGAACTGAAGCGGGCGTGGGGGTAAGGCTCGCCGGTAACCTCGCTGCCA
>Ga0055540_1000544_pt1 | contig 28204 bp, 30 predicted proteins | sample AraplaCvi_mMS_r2_2_FD_55040 | JGI IMG/M metagenome (GOLD analysis project Ga0055540, IMG submission 55040) | Arabidopsis root microbial communities from North Carolina, USA - plate scrape MF_Cvi_mMS_r2 | ecosystem: Host-associated > Plants > Roots > Endosphere | place: USA: North Carolina
AAGGAGAACGCTCGTGACCACCTCGACCTCGAACCACACCCCGGCCCGCCGCTCCGGAGGGCTCGCCGCGAAGGCGTCGCTCGTCGTCGCCGTCGTGCTGAGCGTGATCCTGGTGATCTTCGTCCTGCAGAACACCGTGCACACGACGATCAACTTCATCGGGTGGAACTTCGATCTGGCGCAAGGAGTCTCGCTGCTCGGAGCCGCCGTCGTCGGAGGAATCATCACGATGATCGTCGGCGGTGCCATCCGGCTGCGCCGCGCAGTCAAGTAGGAATTCCTGCACGCGTTGCCGGTCACCCGCAGGGGCAGCTCACTGCAGGGTGATCGGCACGAGTGCGAGCAGGCCCGGCACCACCAGGGCCAGACTGCCTGCCAACGCCAGCAATCGGCGAAACAGTGAATCCTGGTACTGCACAGCGCTGTTGCCTATGATCAGGGTGCCCGCCACGTGGATGGGGTTCATCACCATGAGGGCTGCGGGCACGCACACCGCCGCAGCGACCCAGAACACGACGTCGGTGTGGCTGAAGGCGGCGAACGCAATCGGCATGACCAAGCCGAGCACGCCGAGGGTGGAGCTCTCGATGTTGCACAACCAGGCCGTGAGGTACGCGAGGACCAGGATGAGCACGGCGCCCGTCCCGAGATGGCTCAACAGGCGGCCGATCGAATCCATGGTTCCGATCTGCTGCAGCAGCCCGAGATAGGTCAACAACCCGCACAGCAGCAGGATCGAGTTCCACGGAATCCTGGTCAGCAGGGCCCGTTCGTCGGGGCGGAAGACGACCTGCTGCACGACGGCCAACAACATGGCGGTCACCCCGACGTCGGTCTTGAAGACCACGACGAGCACCACGAAGCAGACCAGGCCGGCTCCCGAGCACAGCATGTAGGCGGTGCTGGGCCGTTCGTCGTCGTCTCGCGGCTCGCCGGCGAGGGGCTCGATCTGGCTACCCCGGCCCCGACGCGCCGCCATTGCCGCCAAGAACTGCAACACCGCGACCACCACGACCGCCACGCCGACCGATACCGCCCACAGCCCCCACCCCGAATAGGTGACACCTGCCTTCGTGGCTGCCGAGCGGACGACGGCCCCGGTCGGGTTCAGCGGCGACAACCCGGCGGTGTTGGCTCCGATGACCACCGCGAGCTCCGACATCAGAAAGGTGCCGCGGTAGCGCGTACTGACCTGGGCGACCATCGGCACCAGAAAGGCGATCACCGCCGTGGAGAACGCACCGGCGCTGGAAAGCGCACTGGCGATGACGAATCCGGCCCACGGCAACAGGACGCGCCGGTCGCCGACCGCTCGATACACCCGGTCGACGAACCAGCCCAGTGCGCCGCTGCGGTCGAGGTGGGCGAACAGCAAGGACACCCCGGCGATGAGGACGAAGAGGTCACCCGGGAACGCGGTGTACATCGACTTGGCCGGCAGGCCCGACAACGCGAGCACGGGAAGGGCTGCGCCGAGTGCCAAGGCGCCGATGTTCATCCGCCGCCCGACGGCGAGGACGAGGACGACGACCAGGAGTGCGATCGCCACCCCTTGGGCCAGGGTCATCGCGGTCACGCTATCGGACGCCAGGGCCCACGAGGCCCGTCGTCACCAAACGTCCAGCGACCTCTCAGGTGAGGGGCCTCGGGCTCACCAACCCGTCGACAACACCCGGTCGAGGCAGTCGACGAAGTAGTCGACCGATTCCTCGGTCACCACCAGCGGTGGCTTGATCTTGAGCACGTTGAGGAAGTCGCCGGTGGGTTGCATGACGACACCCAGGGTCAGCAGGCGGTCGCAAATGGCCGTGGTCTCCTCGGTGGCGGGCTCCAAGGTGACCCGGTCGCGGACGAATTCCAACCCGAGGTAGAGACCGGAGCCGTGCACGGTGCCCACGATGGGATGGTCGTCGGCGAGCGCGAGCAGACGAGCCTTGAGGTGCGCACCGGTGACGCGGGCGTTCTCCTGCAAGCCTTCTCGCTCGATGACGTCGAGGACGGCGAGGCCGATCGCGGACGACACCGGCGAGCCGCCGGTGGAGGAGAAGAAGTAGCCACCGGTGCGGTACCGCTCGGCGACGTCGCGGCGGGTGACGACGATGCCGATCGGCTGGCCCGCGCCGACGGACTTGGCGACGGCCACCACGTCGGGGACGGCGCCCTGCTGCTGGAAACCCCAAAACCATTGGCCCAGGCGACCGTAGCCAACCTGAACCTCGTCGGCGATTGCCAGGCCGCCGTGGCGTCGCACCGCGGCGTAGACCTGGTTCAGATAGCCGTCGGGAAGGGCGACGCCACCGGCATTGCCGAAGTACGACTCGCAGATGAAGCCGGCCAGTGGTGTTCCCGCCGCGGCCAGGTCGTCGATCACCCGCACCGCTTCGGGCCCGTAGTGCACGGCGTCGGGGCCCCGGTGAACGCCGCGGTAGGAGTTCGCCGCGTCGACGGTGTGCACCCAGGCCGGTCGCGTGGACAGCGCATTGGGGTTGTCGGCGATCGACGTCGACACGGCGTCGCTGGCGAACGTCCAGCCGTGGTAGGCCTCCCGCATGGCCACGATGTCCGTGCGACCGGTGGCCGCCATCGCGATCCGGATGGCCAAGTCGGTGGCCTCGGAGCCGGAGTTGACGAAGAAGACGGTGTCCAGCTCGTCGGGCAACGTCGCCACGACTCGCTCGGCGAAATCGGCGATCACGCGATAGTTGAAGCGCGAGTTGGTATTCAGCAGATGCATCTGGCGGTTCGCGGCCTCGACGATCCGGGGATGGGCATGCCCGACCGAGGTGACGTTGTTGACCATGTCGAGGTAGACCCGGCCGTCGACGTCGGCCAGGAACTCACGCCAGCCGCGTTCGATGCGGGGAGGATCGGCGTAGTAGTGCTCCTGGACCTCGGCGAGAACTCGGTCCCGAAGCGCGAGGGTGTCGTCGTCGGCGTCGACGGTGGCCGCCGCGAGGCCGAGCGCGGGTCCGGGATCACCCGCGAGGATCTGCCAGCCGGCGGCGTAGCGCGGGTCGACGCGCAGGGGAACGTCATCCGACGCCGCGACGACGAATTGCACCTCGACTGGAGTGCGGGCCGGCAGCACACCCGGCGCCGATCCCGTGGTATGGAACCGCAATTCGTGCTCACCGGAGGTGACGGTGAAGCCGTGCGCCGTCGTCACGAGGCGTTCCCCCGCGGGCACGTCCACGGTGGCGGGTGTCGCCAGCCATACGGTGAGTGCGGTGGGGACGCAGGCCGGTACCTCGGGAGTCCGGACGGGGGCGCCGGTCAGCCGCGGCTTCCACGCGGGTGCGACCGCCGCCGGCGCGCCGGCGTCGAGAGCGAGCAGGGCAGCCGCGTCGAGCGCGCCCGGGTCGAGCCAGCGACCCTCGTCGTTCAGCGGTGAGGTCGTACCCGCGTCGATCACCACGGCATCGGACATGCCGCCGACGACGGGGCCGCCATTCCACGCCGGCCGAGGGCGTGATGCGAAACCCAGTGCACGGCGGGTGAATTCGGTCAGCACGGGCAGGGGGACCGACACCGCTTGCTGCAGGATGCGCAGCTCGCGATCGAGAGCGGCGTCGGCGTAGCCGTTCTGGGCATCCAATCTGACCTGGTGGCGACCGCTGAGCACCAGCACTACTCCCCGCAGGACGACCAACGGCCATAGGGCGTCCAGCTCGTCGGTGCCGAGCGGCCGAGCCTGGTGGAAGGCGCGGATGGCGGGCAGGGCGTCAGCGGGGGTGAGACCGTCGTGGTGAAGCAGAGACGAGACGGTGACGGCGATCTCGTTGACGGCCCACGAGTCGGCGACGTCGCCGAAGTCGATGACGGCGTCCGGGAGGGCCGCCGGCGTCGACGGTGCGATGACGTTGTCGTCGGTGATGTCGAAGTGCCCCACCTGTCGAGGCAGTCGGGCAGAGACCTTGTCGAGGTGGCTCTGTGCGGCGTCAGCGGCGGCGGAGACGAATCGGCGCATCTCGGCATCCGGCTCGTCGGGGAGAAGGGTCGCGATCACCCGGTCGGCGTAGCGGAGATCCCACTGCAACACCCGCTCCGTCGCGGGATGACGGACGTCGCGCAGCGCCAGGCTCACCTTGGCTGCGAGCTCGCCCATCCTGGCCACCGTGCGGGGGGCCAGATGGCGAGACCCCATCAGCGTCGAGCCGGAGACGTAGGCGATCACNCGAGCGTGGATGCGGCCCTGCGAGGTCTCCCACCACCCGGACATCGGGCCCCGCGGTCCGACCGCGACGCGCGGTATCCGCAGGGCGGGTTCGCGGTCGGCGACGGTGTGGGCGGCCAGGTCCTGCAGGTCGATCTCGGCCTCGCTGAACGCCGGATTGCTGAGCTTGAGGATGCCAACCGGCTCGACGGCTCCGTCTTCGGTGACCATGAAGTTCTGGTCTTGCTGACTGCCCAGTTCGACGATGTCACAGCGGAATCCGTAGTTCTCCGCCATCAGTCGTCGGGCTTCGTCGACGGTGACGGTCGGCGTGGGCAGCTCGTGATGCGTGAAGAAGTCGAAGAGGTCGGCGGACATCGGCGGTTCGGTCACTTCTTCTCGTAGGTCGTCGCGCCACCGGTGACGTGGCCACGGCGGTGGGGACGCGCTGGCGTGTCGAATCGGCTAAAACATACACCGTGAGTTTTGGCGACGCCAGTGATGCTCGGCGTCGTCGTCTGCCGCGTGAGGCGGACCGCGCGTGGTGGCGAACGTACCCGCGACGGCACGTCCCGTACCCTGGTCCGCGTTCGAGAGGAGGCCCGCCATCGCTCGCCCCCCACGCCCCATTCTCAGCCGCGATCTGATCGCCCGCACGGCGCTCGCCCTGGTGGATCGCCACGGCGTCGANGGTGCGAGTATGCGTCGCGTGGCGCAGCGTCTCGGCGTGAATCCGACGTCGCTCTACAACCACGTTCCCGATCGCGCGGCGATGGTCGAGGACGTCCGGGCGCTGGTGTCGGCGAAGATCGACTCGGCGCCGCTGCGTGAAATGCCTTGGGAGGAGGGCTTGATGGCGTGGGCGCGCTCCTATCGGGTGGCGTTCGCCCGGCATCATCGGGCCGTGCCGCTCCTCATGACCACCCGCGTCTCGGCGCCGGTGCTGCTCGCGGAGTACGAGGACTTCGTGGTCGCCGCGGAGCGTGTGGGCTGGCCGATCGAGGACGTGCTGCCGCTGCTCACCGCCTTCGAATCGTTCATCCTCGGCAGTGTCCTGGACATGTCGGGTCCGACGGTCGTCTACGACCCGGCCGGGCAGGAGGACCGGTTCCCGCGGTTCAGTGCCGCGTTCGCCACGGTGCAGCAGCGACAGCCGGACGATCCGATTGCCACTCGAGCGTTCGAGCGCGGTTTGGCGATGCTGGTGGCGTCGGCGCGCCCGGAGTGACGCGGTCGTGCGTCCCGACGGATCGCCGGGCCGTAACGGATCGACCTCGTCCTGACGTGCGGTCGGTCGGTGCGTTTGTCAACGACGCCTTGACGAACGAGAACGTGTCAATCTACGGTTGACACGTGCCGGAATCCCTTGCCGAAGCCGGTCGGCAACTTCACCGCCAGGTTGGTCGTGTTCTCGCCGCTCCCGTCCTGACGAGCGAGGACCACCCCCTCGATGCNGTGCGCGCCGCGCAGGACATCAGACGCGGTGCCGAGGACCTGATGAGCGCNGCCGTGNGGCATGCGCGACAGGCCGGCACGACGTGGCAGGAGATCGGCGACGCGCTCGGCGTCTCGCGGCAAGCTGCCTTTCAGCGCTATGGCAAGCCGGTCGACCCTCGGACCGGAGAGGCACTGTCCACTACGCCACTTCCCGATGCCGTCGAGTTGGCGCACGCGGTTCTCGACGCTCACGCCGAAGGTCGATGGACTGAGGTGAGCGCGCGCTTCGACGACACGATGCGTGCAGGGCTCACCGACGAGGGGATGGCCGAGGCGTGGGCGTATCTGGCGGGAGTGGCGGGCGCCTACGAAGGCCACGGTGACACCGAGGTCATGCGGGCCGGCGACTTCACCGTCACCACCACGCCGCTGGTCTTCGAGGCGGGAGAGTTCCTCGCGCGCATCACCTTTCGGGACGATCGCACGATCGCGGGGCTCTTCGTCGTCGACCCTCAATCGGGTACCGCATCGTGAGTTCTGAACGGCCAACCCCCGACGACGGGCCGTTCTTTCACGGCACCAAGGCCGAGTTGCAGCCGGGCGACGAGCTCACCGCCGGATTCAACTCGAATTATCGGCCAGAGGTCGTCATGAACCACGTCTACTTCACGGCGTCGAGAGACGGCGCCGGCCTCGCGGCGGAGATCGCGGCGCTCGACGGTTCGACTCCTCGGGTCTACGAAGTGGTGCCCACCGGAGCGTTCGAGGACGATCCGAACGTCACGGACAAGAAGTTCCCTGGTAACCCCACGCGGTCCTTCCGGAGCGCGTCGCCCCTGGTGGTGGTGCGCGAGGTCGACGATTGGAAGCGCCTGACTCCAGAAGAGCTCGAGCGGTGGCGAACTCGACTGGCCTCGATCCAGGGCGAGATCGTCAACTGACCCGCCAGCGGTCAACTCATCTGAGCCAGTTCGCGATTGCGCGCTTCGATGTCCTCTGCGGTGGCGGGAACCAAGCGATTGCCGCCGGTGTCGACCGTGCCCTGGGCGTAGGCGACGTGTGGGCGCTGATTGCGCTCGTACTGGGCCAACGCCGCGGCGATGTCACCGCCGTGCTCGTCGAGCGCCTCGGCCAGCAGCCATGTTCCGGTCAACGCCAGGCTGGTGCCCCGGCCGGACAGCGGCGATGCGCAGTGGGCCGCATCGCCGACGAGGACNNTCCGTCCTCGATGCCAGCNTGGCATGTNGATTTGGCTGACGGAGTCGAAGTACAGCTCGGGGTCGCGGCACGCGGCGTCGAGCAATTCGGGTACCCGCCAGCGGGTGTGCTNGCCGAATTCTGTTGTCAGGATTCGCCGTTGGGCCTCGAGATCGTGGTAGTCGTAGTCGATCCANGGGGAGCGGAAGGTCAACGCCACCAACGCCACGTCGCGATAGGTCAGGACTGCGGCCATGTGTCCGGGGAAGTTGTAGATCGGATTGGGGGCGTCGCTCGGGTGATGGTCCGGCAGCGCCGCCAACGCGGTGTAGAAGCCGAGGTGGCGCAGGTACTGGTGCTCGGGTCCGAAGGCGAGGCGCCGGGTGGCCGAGTGCAGACCGTCGGCGCCGACGACGAGGTCGTAGCGGGCGCGCGTGCCGGAGGTGAACGACACGTCCACCCCGCGTCCGTCGTCCCGAAGGTCGGCAATCGACTCGCCGAACGTCACGGGCACCGATCGGGGAAGGGCGCCGCGAAGTACGTGCGCCAAATCCTCTCGCGGAATCTCGGTGTCGTCTGGGCTGTCGTCGATCTCCGAGAACGGGAGGTCGGCGACACGGCGGCCGTCGCCGTCGACGAAGCACCCCCGCTGGGTCATGTCGACCCGGCGGGCCGTGATGTCGTCCAGGATGCCCATGTCGCGGGCCACGTTCAGCGAATCACCGCGGATGTCGATGGGGGATCCGTTGACCCGAAGGTGTCGAGCGCGTTCGACGATGGTGACGTCATGCCCTGACTTGCTGAGGTTGACGCCCGCAGCCAGTCCCGCCATGCCCGCGCCGGAAACCAAGATGTGCATCAGTGCGCCTCCTCGAAGATAGGATCCATCGTGTATCTAAAAACCGTAGCCGCAGATTTTAGGAAACGCAATGTCTCTTAAGTCGGATGACGCGCCGCAGCGGCGCCGGGGTGCGGCGTTGGAGACCGCGCTGCTGGCCGCGGCCTGGGATGAACTCGTCGAACGGGGCTATGACGACTTCACCGTCGACGGCGTCGCCGCCCGTGCCAGCACCAGCCGCGCGGTGCTNTACCGGCGGTGGCCGGGTAAACCGGAGCTGGTGCAAGCGGCGTTGGTCGCCGCGATCAACGCGGACCCCTTGATCGTCCCCGACACCGGCAGCCTGCGCGGTGACGTACTGAACCTGTTGCGACAAGCCAACAGTCGCCGCGGCCACCTCGCCGTCACCGTCGTCACCCGGCTGGGCGCCTTCTACCGCGACACCGGCACGTCGATCTCCGATCTGCGCGACACCCTCGCCGGTGGTCGCGGCACCACGATGGACGACCTCCTCGAGCGTGCCGTCGCACGCGGTGAGATCGAGCCTGGCCAGATCACGGGGCGAATCGCTCGACTGCCCGCCGACCTGCTTCGCCACGACGTGTTGTTCGCCCTGACCCCGCTGACCGACGACGCGATCGAGGAGATCGTGGACGGGGTGTTCCTACCGCTGGTGCGGCTCGGGGATGCCCACCGCCACTAGGGCCCGCGGGGCGCCCTCAGGCGCTGCGTCCGCGGATGAGATCGGCGGCCTTCTCGCCGATCATGATCGTCGCGACGTTGGTGTTGACCGACACGATTCTCGGCATGACCGAGGCGTCGGCCACCCGCAGGCCGCTCAGCCCGTGGACACGCAGATCGGAGTCGACCACGGACTCGGGGCTCGTACCCATCGCGCAGGTGCCGACCGGGTGGTAGTAGGTCCCGGTGGCACGGGCGACGTGCGTCCGTAGCGCCGTCTCGTCGGTCGCGTCGGGGCCGGGCAGAATCTCCCGCAGGCCCCACGGTGCGAAGGGCGTACTCGCCGCGATCGTCCGGGCCACCTCGATACCGTGAATCAGCCGCGTCGTGTCCGACTCGGCACCAAGGTAATTCGGGTCGATCAGTGGCATGGCGGTCGGATCGGGGCCGGCGAGGCGAATGGATCCGCGAGCCTCGGGAACCGCCGCTATGCCGAACGTGAGGCAGTTGGCCGGCGCGGCGAGATGGGGTGGATGAAACGGCACGTGGATGAACATCAGTTGCATGTCGGGGCCGCCCAACGCATCGTCGCTACGCCACTGCAAGGAGGTCTCGGCGAGGTTGGTGCGGCCTGGGGGAATGGGTTGCGCGGCCTCGTAGACCACGCCACACAGCGGGTGGTCGTGCAGATTGCGGCCCACGCCAGGGAGGTCGTGGACGACGCCCACGCCGNCGGATTCGAGCTCGGCGGCCGGCCCCACGCCGGACAGCAGCAGCAGGCGCGGCGAGTCCACCGCACCGGCGCTCAGGATCACCTCGGCATCGGCGTAAGCGGTGAGAAGCTCGCCGCGTCGGACGAAGTCGACGCCGTGACAACGGTTCCCGTCGACGCGTAGCTTGACGGCTCTCGACTCGGTGGTGACGGTCAGGTTGGGTCGACCGCTGACCGGCTGCAGATACGCAGCGGCGGTGCTGTCCCGAACGCCGCGGGTGATCGACAGATCGTGCCAGCCGGCCCCCTCGGCGACGGCGCCGTTGAAGTCGTCGGTGAGGGGAAAACCCGCTTNCACGGCGCCGTCGAGGAAGACCTGTGACAGGGGGTTGGCCACCTCGGCCGAAGCAGCCGCCGGGTGCAGTGGGCCGTCGGTGCCNCGGTAGCGCGAATCGCGGCCCTCGGCGGTCTCCATGCGCCTGAAGTAGGGCAACACCGACTCGTAGTCCCATCCCGTGCAGCCCTGCTTGGCCCACGTGTCGAAGTCGTCGGGATGTCCACGCAGGAACACCATCGCGTTGATGCTGCCGCTGCCCCCGAGGACGTGGCCCCGCGGCCAGCCGTGCACCAATCCGTCGGTGTTCGCCTGCGGCACCGTGGCGTAGGAGTAGTCGACCTCCGTCCCCCAGAGCATTGGCCACGTCGGCGCATTCGCGATGTCGAAACCCTCTCCGGTGGAGCCGGATTCGAGCAGGAGGACCCTAACGTCCGGATCCTCGCTCAGTCGGGTGGCGAGCACGCACCCGGCCGAGCCGCCGCCGACGACCACGTAGTCGAAGTGGTCGTCCTGTTGGTGGCGTCCCTGAGGAGTGGGCATCGGCCGAACCTTTCTGCGGTGGTGTGGATGTCTGGCGCGCGTGGTCTCAGGCGCGCCGCGCGGCCGCCATGAAGCGGTCGAGTTCGCGGCGAATGTCGGGGCCGGAGGGTTGAAAGTGAATCTCGGTCGCGCCGTCGTCGACGAGTTTCCTGATGGCGGTGGACACTTCCTCGGCCGGTCCGGTCATCGTGTTCCTCGGGAGCAGTTCGTGACTCCCGGCTTCCCAGGCAGCAGCGTCGGCGTCACTCATTCTCAGCAGATGACCCTGGTGNACGGACAGATGCCGTTCGCGCGGCGGTCGTCGCTCGACGATCGCGAGCCACTCCTTGCCGCCGGGCATGCTCAGCACGGCGTCGCGGCCGTGCAGGGTCCAGGCGAAGTGCAGTTGCACGCCCGCCACCACACCCACGGCGTCCCGGACACGATCGTCGGAGACCTCTTCGCCGTCGTCGAGCACGGTGCCCATCACCACGACCACGCGCCTGTCGTAGGCAGCCTGCTGTGCAGTGACGGCGAACAGCGACATCATTCCCTGTGCCCCGAGTCGACGCGAGACGGCGTCGCCCTTGGGGCCAGTACCGCTCATGATGAGCGGAATGCGTACGGGGAGTGCATGCTCCCACTCGGTGCCGCGCAGCAGCATCTCGATGGGCGCACCGTCCCACTCGGCCGTCTCTCCGGCAAGGAGTCGTTGATAAGCGGTGACGTATTCCTCCATGTAGGACCACGTCACCGGCGGAAGCCCAACGGCGGCCCGACTCGAGAACCCGGTCCCGAAGGAGGTCGTCACTCGACCCGGCGCCAGCGTGTTCAACGACAGGGTCTGCGCCGCGTTCACCAGCGGGTGGCGCTGCGTGGGAATGAGCACTCCGGGCCCGAGTCGCAACGTCGTGGTGGTCTTCGCGGCACGGTGCAACTCGTGCCAGACGTCGTCGCCCTGAAAGGGCGTGTCGAAGACGTAACCCTGTGCGTATCCCAGACTCTCGGCGTAGGAGAAGAGCTCGGGCACCGCCGACGTCGGGGGCAGCCCGACGGTGATCTCGACTTCGGTCATGATGATCTCCGCGTTCGTGGTGTGCCGTGTCGACCACGGCGTGGGAATCGGCTGTCACCGTGGTGAGCCGAATGTGGTTCGTCTCGTTCCGCTGCCGGCCCGCGACGTGTGCTCGAAGTCGAAACGCACGTCGTGGCCCCTGACATTTCATCGCTCACCGGACTCCGATCGATCCGCCGCCGTCGACCCGAAGGATCTGCCCGGTGATGAAGGCCGCGTCGTCGGACAGCAGGAAGGCGATGGCCGCCGAGATCTCGTGCGGGGTGCCGAAACGGCGCATCGGCACCGCGTCGAGGTACCGCGCCTCACCATCGGAGCCCGGCGCGTTGTTGGAACGGAACAACTCGGTCTCGGTCGGGCCCGGAGCCACCGCGTTGACGGTGACGCCGCTGCGCGCCAGTTCCCCCGCCCATGCCCGCGTGCAGAACTCCAACGCGGCCTTGGCCGAACCGTAGGCGGTGCGCTCCGCCATTCCGACGGTGACCATGCTGGTGACGTTCACGATGCGTCCCCAACCCCGGTCGAGCATCCCGGGCAGGACGGCCTGGGTGGCCTGAACGGCGACCCGGACGTTCACGTCGAACACGGCAGCGAGATCGTCGAGACCCACTGCGCCCAAGCGCCCCGGACGGACCAGTCCGACGTTGTTCACCAGGGCGTCGACCGAACCCTCGCCCAGGATCTCGGTGAGCGCGGCGGCAGTGGCAGAACGGTCGGCGAGGTCGGCGGTGATGAAGGTGCCGGGAAACTGATCCGGTGCAGTGCGGGCGATGCCGACGGGGTGGTGTCCTGCTGCGGCAAGCACTTTCGCGAGTTCCAGGCCGATGCCCTTGGAGGCTCCGGTGACGACGACCCGTCGGGGCGTCGAGTCGCTCATCGTTGGTAGGCCAGGTCAGCGGCGGTCAGGCCTTCCAACGCCATCCCGAAGGGCACCCCCTCGACGATCCGGCGCAGCAGCTTCTGGTTGAGGGTCTGCTTCTGAAGCGACCGGTACAAGGCGGGTTTGGCCGCCAAGATGCGGGCGAGTTCGAGACCACGGTCGTAGGCGCGGTCGTGCGCCACGACTTCGTTGACCACGCCCCAGCGTTCGGCCGTCGCGGCGTCGACCGTCTCACCGGTCCACAGCAGCCACTTGGCGCGGGCGGTTCCAGCGATCTCCTCCCACACCACCTGTAGACCGTCACCTGCGGTGATTCCGAACGTGGGATGCGGGAAGTCGCCGTAGGTGGCGCGGTCGGAGGCGATGTGGATGTCGGTCAGCAACAGGTATTCGGAGTGCACCGTGGCCGGGCCGTTGGCGACACCGACCACCGGGATCGGCAAACTCAGGAGTCGCTGCAACACNGCAAGGCCCTCCCGCCGAATCTTCTCCCAGACCAATGGTTTGAAGATCTCGCCGAGGCTGGCACCGTCGATGTCGTTCATGAATGCATCTCCGGTGCCNGTCAGGATCAGCGCCTTGTTGTCGGGGTCGAGCGATGTCCTCGAGGGCCTGGGGCAGGTCCTCGTGGGTCTGCCCGGTGAAGGTGACCGGGCCACCGTCGGTGTGGAATCGCATGGTCAACACACCGTCGTCGGTGCGTTCGAAGGCGAGGTTCTCGTAGCGGGTGAAGTAGGCGGGATCGGACATGGTCGTGCTCCTTCTCTGTCATTCGGTTGACGTGGCGTGGTTTTCGGACGCGAATCACTCAACACCGGTATTCGGCGTGACCTTCGGGGCCAGGCATACCGACTCCCGCGGTTGCCATTGGCCGTGCTTATGACNGCAGGTGGTCTGATGGTGTGGTGGAACTTCGGGAGATGCACATGTNCGTGGCCGTCGTCGAGGAGGGCAGCGTGACCGCGGCGGCACGCCGGTTGCACATCAGCCAACCCGCGCTGTCGCAGGCCATGGTCGCCCTCGAACGCCGCCTCGGGCTCGAGCTCCTGGTCCGCCATCGCACCGGCATTTCGCCGACCGACGCCGGCCGCACCCTGCTGGTCGAAGCCCAGGCGGTGCTGGCCAGACACGATCAGGCTCTGGCCGCCCTGACCCGACACGCGACTCCCGGGGAGGTCATGCGACTCGGCATACCCCTGGAGTTGCCGCCCGATCTGCTGTCCGGACCCCTGGCCAGANTGGGTGCCGTGCACCCCGAGACGCGCGTGCAAGCCCGGCATGCCTCGACCGCAGCGCAACTCGAGGCGTTGCGCAGTGGAGAACTCGACGTCGGATTGGTTCGGGAGCGGCCAGCGGGGCCCGACCTGGATGCCACCCTGGCCGTCGAGGAACGTCTCGGAGTGCTGTTGGCCCGTTCGCGGGCCGTGGCGATCGCCACCGAACGGGGCATTCGCCTGGACGCGTTGGCCGGGCTCGACTGGGTGGGGTTCCCGCGGTCCGGCAGCCCGGCCTGGTTCGACGAACTGACCGCGATCTTGCGCAGCCACGGGGTCAANCCAGGCGCCGAGGCGGCAGCAGGGGAGCAGTTGATCGCGGAGGTCAAGCTGGCCGCCGTCACCTCGGGTCGCGCCTTCGCACTGGCGCCGCCCCATTGGTCACGCCCCATGCCCGACGAGGTCAGCTGGTATCCGCTGATCGGGCACCCGCTCATNCGCCGCACCTGGGCGGTGTGGCCGGCCGACTCCAGGCGCCGCGCCGTCGCCGTGTTCGTCGATGCACTCCAGAACGAATCTGCTACGGAAGCTTGACGTCGGAAAGGCTTGCGCANTAGTCGATCAGCGCGTCCTGGTAGTCGAGGGACCGCGCGTCGGGGTGAGTGGCGGCGGGCTNCTGGTGGTAGAAGTGCTGNCCGGTGACCGTGGCGGCCGGATCGTCACTGACCGCGAGCCAGGCCTGGGTGACCGGACCGGCTTCGATGTCGTCCGTTGCCTCGGCGCCACCCAGTTTCGTTGGTACCCAGCCTGGTTCGACCGTGTTGACCAGCACGTCGTGCCACCGGCGTGCGATGCCGAACGCCAGCAGGAGGTCGAACAACTTGCTGTCGGAGTAGGACTGGTTGCCGTCCCACGGACGGCTGGTCCACTGCGGGTCCGCCAGACTGAAGACGCCCTCCTGATGCAACACCGAGCTGAGATACACCAGGCGACTGGGGCGGGGCATGCAGGCGGTGATGACGTAGGGCGCCAAGACGTTGACGGCGAAGGTTCGCTCCAGTCCGTCGGCCGTTGGTGTGCGTTCGGGTGCCTGGAATCCGAGCCCGACGTTGTGGATGACCGCGTCGAACGCGCCGGTGTCCGCGGCTTGTTCGGCCACCGCGCGCATGTCGTCGAGCCTCGACACGTCGCCGACGACGACGCCCTCGGCAGCCGGCAGTGCGGCGGTGGCCTCCTTGGCCCGATCGGCAGTGCGGGCGTGCAACGTCACGGCGTGACCACCGTCGGCGAGTAGACGGGCTGCCATCAATCCGAGCCCGTCGGTCGATCCGGTGATGAAGATTCGGGCCATGCTCGGTTCCTCTCCTGGAGTGCGGACGGCGACCGTCGCGTCACCGGCCTGTCAGCGTCCACGATGCCGACGGCGTTCGAGTCGGTCCAAGACCTTTTGGANCCGTGCTGATACCCGGTGGGTATCAGGGGTCGTCGAATCTCGAAACTAGTGCGGCATGGCGTCNTTGGTGACGCCGTCACGNGCGAGGTTGATGAAGNCGTCGAGTATCGGGGTCCTGTGGTCGGTCAGCCAGGCCAACCGGACCTCGTTNGGCGCGACGTCCCGCAGCGCGAGGGCGGTGATGTCGGAACGGCGGTAGTAATCCGCGACGGACTGCGGGAGCACGCTGAATCCGCGCCCGCCGGCGACCCACTCCAATTTCTGCTCCACGCTGAGAGCCGCGGGTGTCGGACCGCAGTGCGCCTCGTGACCGGGAAGAGCCCTCCACTCCGGAATGCCGTCGGCACTCTGCAACAGCACGTCGCCGGCGAGGGCTGCGATGTCGACGCACCCGCGGCCGGCCAGCGGGTGCCCCACCGGTATGACCGCGACATGGGGTTCGGCGAACAGGTGAACCGTGGACAGTCCGGTCGATTCGACGGGCATGCGGACGTATCCGACGTCGACCCGGCCGTCACGGAGCACGTCGACCTGATCGGTCCAATCGGTCCGCAATACCTCCACGGACACGTCGGGGTGGGCGTCGGCGAGGGCACGGGTGGCGGGGGTGACGGTCAGGCCGGGCATGAAGCCGACGGTAAAGGTGCGGGTGGCCGCCGCCGCGGCGCCAACCCGCCGGCGCAGCCCGGCGGCGCTCGCCAGCAGCGCGACCGCCTCCTCGTGCAGCTGCACGCCGGCGGCGGTGAGCCGGGTGCCCGTCGTGTCCCGCAGGAAGAGCTGCGCGCCCAATTCACGTTCCAGTGTTCGGATCTGGCGGCTCAGTACCGGCTGGGCCAGGTGAAGACGCTGCGCGGCGGCCCGGTAGTTCAGCTCCTCGGCGAGGGCGACGAAGTACCGCAGCCTACGCAAGTCGAGATCCATCGCCGGCCTTTCACGGGGACGTACCCGTCCAGTATGGCTGGCGGGTGGACACCGTCGGCGACAGTTCGTAGCCTTGCCCGGACGACGACAGCCGGGCCAGGAGAGGTCCTCGAGGGAAGGGCCGTGACCATCCGCGTGACCGCCGTCGGCCGGCCAGCACGACGAGTGACGTGNGCCGTCGCCGCGGCCGCGATGGTGGTGGGCCTGGCCGTCGGCGAGTCCAGGGCCGACCCGGCGGTCGACGCGCTGGCCCGTCTCGACGAGCTCTCCCGGCAGGCGGTGCAGACGCGCGAATCCGTCACCGCGGCCCAGCGCGACGCCGATGCCAGAGCGGCCGAGCAGACGATTGCCCTCGACCGTCATCGCGTCGACCTGGCGGCAGTGGACGCCGCCAACCTCGAGCTCGCGCCCNGGCAGGCCGTCTTCGACCGGGTGGCGGCCATGACCTACGCGGGCGGGAACACGGGGCAGTTCGCCGCAGTGCTGACCGCAACGTCACCAGGCGAGCTGATCGACCGGCTGGCCCTGCAGACGACGCTGGCCGCGCGGGTGGCCGATCAGATCAAGGCCTTCCATGTCGCACGTGAGCGAGCGGCGTCGGCCGCCGAGGTGTCGCGCAGATCGGCGGCGGAGGCGAGCGCCGCTGCGGAGTCGGCCACCCGCCGTCGCACGGAACTCGACGAGAAGTGGCGAGCGCTGCTGCGTCAGGTCGCCGCGGCGGAGGCGCAATACGCGGCCCTGACCCCGTCGCAGCAGCGCGCGGTGGCCGCCAGGCCCGTCGTGCCTCCCGGTGACGTCGTCACCCCGCCCGAAGTCGGTACCGGAGAGATCCCGGAATCGCTCCCCGTCGGCGTCGCGTCGGAGGCCGGGTTGCAGCCCAACACCATCCTCGCGGCCAGGGCCGTCAGNGCNCNGTTTCCGCAGATCGCCGAGATCGACGGCGTTCGTCCCGATTCGAAGCCGTGGCATCCCAGCGGGCTGGCGATCGACATCATGATCCCCAACCCCGAGAGCCCCGAGGGAATCGCCCTGGGAGACCAGATCAGCGCCTTCGCGCTGAGCAACTCGGCGCGGTTCGGCATCCAGGACGTGATCTGGCGGGGCACCTACAACACCCCTGCCGGTCCGCAAGCGTCGGGCTACGGCCACTTCGACCACGTGCACATCACCACGACGCCGCGCTGAGCGTGGCCGACCCCGCCGCCGGGTTCGTGCAGATGTCGAAGGAGATGGGCTTGGCGACCTGGGGCGAGAACCTCACCGCCCACCTCCGACCCGTGCCGTCCGGAGTGGAGGTGACGTTGACCTCGGCCCTGAAGTTCGGGCTCGTCGACTGGGGCAAGAACCGCCAGAACATCGAGACGATGTTCGAGTCGATGGCTCGGCAACCGGCTGGCGCGTGGCACCCCGATCCGTCGGGAAGGCACGAGCTGCGGTGGTGGGACGGCACTCGTTGGACCGACGCGGTGAGCGATGGCGGCCAGGTCAGCGCGGACGCGCCCTAAGCCGATGCGCTGGGCGGTGTCCGGGAGTAGGTATTCGTCGTCAGTCTTCTAGCTGGACCCGAACCGACACCGAACCGCTGTCGGATCGAATTGCCACCGCGTGGCCCGTGCGGTCCCGCCCGTCGAGGCCGACCAGGGTGATGGCGCCGCCCTCGCCCAGGAAGTTGCGCCACCAATTCTTCCGGTCCGGCATGCCGACGGGGATGGTCAGTGAACCGCCGGAGCGGCGGTAGCCGACCGGGATCTCGAAGGTCTCGCCCGATTTGCGCCCGACGTAGCGGATCTCGACGAGTCCACGGCGCACCAGGCGTCCCAGGACCGGAAGGTTCATCGTCGCCACCGCCAGACCGTTGACCGCGCGGACGAACGAATTGTCCGAGAAACCCCGCTTATCTTGATCTGTCAATTAGATCTTGCCCCCGGGGAACATCGTCTTGACGGCTTGGGTGATGGTCTGACGGGCGGCTTCGGCGCTGACGGGCTGCAGTGAGCTGATCGCCATCAGGTAACGCCGGTCGGGTCCGATGGCACCGGTGGACACGTGCAACTGGTTGGCGCCGCTCCAACAGCAGAACCACCCTTGTTTGACCGCCACCGTCTCGGCGTAGAGNCCGTCGGGAATGCCGAACCGCTGCGGGTANCCGTCGGTGCCCGTCGGCGTCGACTGGGCCAGATTGCTCATGATGACCGTTGCCTGCTCGGGCGGCAGCCCGCCGGTTCCGTCCAACAGCTTCGAGTAGTAGCGCACGAGATCGCTTGCGGTGCTCTGCGTGACGTCCCAGTGACCGTTGTAGGGCGCCACCGTGCTGGTCAACCCGTAGCGGGCGACCACACGTCCGATGATCGCGTTCCCGCCGTCGCGGTCCCAAAAGTTTTGGGCCGCACTGTCATCCGACGAGCGCAGCATGATGTCGAGCGATTTGCGGTCGGCGTCCGAGAGCTGGGCCTTACCGTCGGCCACCTGCTTGAGCAGGTCGTCGGCGATGAAGAGCTTCACGACCGACGCGATCGGGAAGGGCGCGTTGCTCCCGTTCGAGACGATCTGGCCGGTGTCTCGATCCATCACCACGGTCTCGATGTCTGCCCCGGCGTCGGCTGCGTCCGCGGTGGCCTGACGCACCCTGGCGTCGAGACCCTCCAGCGGAGCCGAGTTCACNGCAGGCGGGGCCTGGGGGAGCATTGGGCTCGAGGCGGGTGGGTCGGTCTGCGTGGCAGCTGGCGGAGGCGAACCGTAGACCCGAGCCTCGCAACCGTTGACGAGCAGCACCGCCAGGCAGACGACCGTCGCTCTAGTGAGCGTCTGAATTGCACGCCGCCGACCCATCGGGCCCCCTCCAGAAGAACGCGAACCATGGACGCAACGCTGCTACCACCTTGAGGGTCAGCCTAAACGGACAGACCGGTGAGCGGGTGGTCANGCGGGCCCACCCCTAGCGCCCCGCAGGGGTGACGACGTGTCGTCGTTCGTGGTCGAAGACCACGTCGGTGCGCACCCCGGCAACCTCGCGACGCTTCGTCAGAGAGTCGAGGACGAAGTCGCGTAGTGCCTGGGTCGACGCCACGGCGACGTGAACGAGGACGTCCTCGGCTCCNGTGGTGACGAACACCTGCAGGGTCTCCGGCAACGTGAGGACGAAGTTTCTGAACCCGAGCACGACCTCGCGGGATTGGGGGCGAAGTCGCACGGTGATCATTGCCTGCACCGGGCGTCCCAGCCGTGCGGGGTCCACCACGAAGTGCACCCCTGTCAGGACGCCGCTCTGCCGCAAGGTACGTACGCGCTCCAAGGTCGTGGACGGCGAAACGCCGAGTTCGGCGGCGAGGTCGCGGTTGCTGCGCCGACCATCTGCCTGCAAGGCGGCCACGATCGCCACATCCAATTCGTCCACGAGACCATGGTCGCACGGCATATCGAATTAAATTCGGCAGCGACGCTAGATCGGTGTGAATATGCCTACCGTATGAGCCATGGGCGAACTAATGATGCCGATGGCGGCCGCGAGCCATCCCGATCGACTGAACACCAAGATTGCCGTGGCGCTTGACGAGGAGCTGCCCACGTGGCAGAAGCTCAACGTCACGGCGTTCTTGGCCAGCGGCATCGCGGCGACCGCGGCTGACTCGATCGGGCAGCGGTACCACGATGCCGACGGCACGGGCTACGCCCCGATGTTCGGCCAGCCCGTCATGGTCTTCGGCGCTGACAAGGCCCGGCTCATCCGTACTCTCAACCGTGCGGTCGACCGCGGGGTGACGCCGGCGATCTTCACGATGGCGCTGTTCGCGACCGGTCACGACGACGACAACCGGGCGGCCCTGGCCGCGGTTCGACGCGCCGAGCTGGACGTCGTCGGGGTAGCGATCCGTGCCGAGCGCAAGGTGGTCGACAAGATCGTCCACGGGCTCAAACTTCATCGCTGACTGCGCGAGGGCGGGATCGCCCGCGCGGTGTCGCCGACCGCGGTGGCCGGGACCGCAAGTGGTCGCGAGCCGTCGTCATCATGTCCCCGAGGGCGTCGACGTCGCGCTCGTCGAGCGAGTCGAACAGCAGCTCGCGCACCACGTCGACGTGACCCGGTAGCACGGTGGCGACCCGGGCCCGGCCCTCGTCGGTCAGCTCGACGACCGTCGCGCGCTGGTCGTCGGGCGAGGTAGCCCGGGTGATGAGCCCCTCCTTCTCCAAGAGGCCGGCCTGGTGCGTGAGCCCGGAGCGGCTGTAGACGACGCCGTCGGCGAGTTCGGTCATCGTCAGCGGGCGGTCCGAGTCCGCCAGCGTGGCCAAGACCTCGAACTGGACGTAGCTCAGACCGCCCTCGTCCTGCAGTTGCCGACGCACCTCGTACTGCAGGAGGCTGACCACCTCCATCAGGGCGAAATATGCCCTGAGCTGGGCAGGATTTAGCGATTCGGGCACGACGACATCCTAGTGATTCGACGTCGACGTGCCCCTCAAGGCCTAGCTGCCGGGCGGGACGAGGATGGTCTTGCCGTGTAACCGGCCGGCGTCGGAGTCGGCGTGCACGGCTGCCGATTCGGCAAGCGGACGTCGCCGGGCAACCTCGACGTGGAGCCGTCCGGAGTCCACTCGATTGACCAACTCGGCGAGCTGCGCGGCGTCGCTGCGGACGAAGACGCGCTGGGTGCGCACCTGACGCCCTGGGTTGGCCGGGCCGAACACCATCGTGCCGACGTGGAAGCCGCCGTCGGCGACGAGCCCGATGAGAGCGTTGGTCTGCTCGTCGGTGGTCGAGACGAGGTTGAGCACCACGTCGAAGGGCGCGCCCTCCACGGCCAGCGGCGACTTCGAGTAGTCGACGTAGTCGACGATCCGGTCGGCCCCGTAGCGACGCAGGCGGTCGGCGTCCCGTTCCCGGGCGGTGGCCGTGACGATCGCGCCGGCGTGCTTGGCGAGTTGCACGGCGTAACCGCCCACCGCACCCGAGGCCCCGTTGACGAAGATGGACTGACCCGCGGTGAGGCCGGCGATCTCGAAGAGCGACTGCCAGGCCGTGAGCGCCGCTTCGGGTAGTGCCGCCGCGTCCGCCAAGTCCACGGTCGTCGGCGCCACCGCCAGCGCATCGGCGGGAGCCAGCGCGAATTCCGCGGCGGCGCCGTCGGCGTCGAGCGGCAGGAAGGCGACCACCGCGTCGCCGACGTTCCAGCCGTCGACGCCGTCACCGAGCTCGGCGACGGTTCCAGAGACGTCGACGCCGGGGATGTGCGGAAAGGTGATCGCGTACACCTCGGCGAGGTAGCCCCCGCGGATGCCGGCGTCGACGGGGTTGAACGAGGTGGCAGCCACCTTGATGAGGACTTCGCCGTGGCCGGGAACGGGCCGAGGGGCGTCTTCGTAGGTGAGCACGTCGCTGTCGCCGTAGCGATGGAAGCGGATGGCCTTCATGGAATCCTCCTTCGTCGAGTGCTTCGAATGTGAAGCAGTTACGAAGAGAGGAACTCCTTCGATGTCGAAGTAATTCCCGAGGTGATCAGAGTTGGCCAGGAATCCAGTTCGTCCCGGCCAGGGGCACCCGGGCCATCGCCGAGGCTTCTACCGTGAGGGCGACGAGGTCCTCGGGCTCGAGATTGCGGAGGTGCGACTTGCCGCACGCGCGCGCCAGCGTCTGCGCCTCCATCGTCAGTACCCGCAGGTAGTTGGCCAGCCGCCGCCCGCCGGCCACCGGATCCAGGTTCTTCGCGAGGTCGGGGTCCTGGGTCGTGATGCCGGCCGGATCGCGCCCGGCCTGGAAGTCGTCGTAGAACCCCGCCGCAGATCCCAGTTCGTCGTACTGCTTGGCGAAGCGAGGACTGTTGTCGCCCAGGGCAATCAGTGCTGCGGTGCCGATGGCCACGGCGTCGGCTCCGAGCGCCATCGCCTTGGCCACGTCGGCGCCGCTGCGGATGCCGCCCGAGACGATCAACTGCACCGATCGGTGCACACCCATTTCCTGAAGCGCCTGGACGGCCTGCGGTATCGCGGCGAGGGTCGGAATGCCGACGTGTTCGATGAAGACCTCCTGGGTCGCCGCGGTGCCGCCCTGCATCCCGTCGACCACGACGACGTCGGCGCCGGCCTTCACCGCGAGCTTGACGTCGTAGTACGTCCTCGTCGCGCCGACCTTGACGTAGATCGGCTTCTCCCAATTGGTGATCTCGCGCAACTCGAGGATCTTGATGGCGAGATCGTCGGGCCCGGTCCAGTCCGGATGACGGCAGGCGCTGCGCTGGTCGACCCCCATGGGCAGCGTCCGCATTCCGGCGACGCGCTCGGTGATCTTCTGCCCCAACAGCATTCCGCCACCGCCAGGCTTGGCGCCCTGTCCGAGGACGATCTCGATCGCGTCGGCCTTGCGAAGGTCGACCGGGTTCATGCCGTATCGCGACGGGAGGTACTGGTACACGAGGTGCTTGGACTGCCCCCGTTCCTCGGGCGTCATCCCGCCGTCGCCGGTCGTGGTGGACGTGCCCACCTCGCTGGCGCCGCGGCCAAGTGCCTCCTTGGCCTGACCGGACAGCGCCCCGAAGCTCATGCCCGCGATGGTGATCGGAATGTCGAGGTGCAGAGGAAATTTCGCATGCGTGTCGCCCAGAACGACGTCGGTCTCGCACTTCTCGCGATACCCCTCCAGTGGGTACCGTGAGACCGAGGCGCCGAGGAACAGCAGGTCGTCGAAGTGGGGGAGCTTGCGTTTGGCACCCCACCCGCGGATGTCGTAGATACCGGTCTCGGCGGCGCGCTGGATCTCGGCGATCACGCCTCGGTCGAACGTGGCGGATTCGCGCAGCGGCGTCGAGGGGGTTGGTGTCGTCATGACCGAGCTCTCCTAGTACGCACTGGCGTTGTCGACGTGAAAGTTGTAGAGCCGGCGGGCGGACCCGTACCGGGTGAATTCGCCGGCGTCGTAGTGCATTCCGGCGGTCTCGAGCAGTCCGGCGAGTTCGGCGAGGTGTTCCTCGCGCATCTCCTTCTCGACGCAGTCCGCGCCCAACGACGCCACGCTGCCGCGGACGTAGAGGCGCGCCTCGTAGATCGAATCCCCGAGTGCCTCGCCGGCGTTGCCGCAGACGACCAGGCGTCCCGCCTGGCCCATGAAGGCGCTCATGTGGCCGACGTTGCCCCCGACGACGACGTCGACGCCCTTCATCGAGATGCCGCATCGTGCGGCGGCGTTGCCCTCGACGACCAGGAGCCCCCCGTGGGCGGTCGCCCCGGCCGACTGCGACGCGTCGCCTCTCACGTGCACCCGGCCCGACATCATGTTCTCCGCCACCCCGACACCGGCGTTGCCGTTGACGGTGACGGTGGCCTTCTGGTTCATCCCGGCGCAGTAGTAGCCGACGTGACCCTCGACGACGACCTCGAGGTCGGCGTCCAGACCACAGGCCAGTGCGTGCGCTCCATCGGGGTGGGTGATGGTGAGCCGCTTGGGCGCCCCTGGAGAACTGAGCAACTCGTTGACTTCTCGGGTGCTCGACGTCCGAAGGTCGACGATGGTCGGGGTCGTCGTGCTCACTGTCGGTGCCATGCGTAGACCTCTTCCGGCTCGGGTTCGAAGATGCGGGCCTCGTCGACGCCGGGTAGGTGCGCAAGCGCGCGATACTCCGAGGCCATCGCCACCCAGCGGTCGGTTTCGGCGACGATCGCGGGCTTGCAGGCGATGGCGTCTCGGACGACCGCGAAGGAATCACTGGTGGATACCAACAACGTGTAGAACCCGTCGAACGTCTCGTTGAGCATCAGCAGGGCCTTCTCCAGGTCGACCCCCTCGGCGAGTTGCTTGGCCACGTAGCGCGCGCCGACCTCGGTGTCGTTCTCGCTGTCGAAGACGACCCCCGCTCGTTCGAGCTCGTGCTTGATCGACATGTGATTGGAGAACGATCCGTTGTGCACCAGGCACTGATCCGGACCGACGGCGAACGGATGCGATCCCTGCGCCGTGACGGCCGATTCGGTGGCCATCCGGGTGTGGGCCACCCCCTGCCAGCCGCTGGCGGTGCGCAGGCCGAAGCGGTCGGCGAGTTCGGTCGGGTTGCCCATCCCCTTGAGGACGGTCAAGTGCTCGCCGAAGCCGATGAGACGGGCGGTGGGCACGGTGGAGCGGACGGCGGCGGTCAGTGCGTCGGTCGGCACCGGAGNGTGCACCACGGTGGTCGGGTCGAGATCGTGTCCGGTGACCGAGGTGGACAGGAGGGCGCTCAGCTGGCGGGCGAGTTNGCTTGCGGCCAAGGGGGAGTCGAGCAGTGAGACGGTCGACTCGCCCTCCGGGGACCAGGTGGGGTCACCGTAGACGGCCATCCCGGCCGAGTCAGGTCCTCGATCGCACATCGCGTCCAACATGCCGGACAGCAGCGCCCCCAATTGAGGGTGAAGCGTGGCGTCGCGCAGGTGAAGTCCGACGATTCCACACATGGAGGGCCTCCTGGGAGAAGTGGTGATCAGAACGAGGTGAGGTAGCGGTCGATCTCCCAGGAGGAGACCGTGTTGTGCCAGTCGAAGAATTCTTCGCGCTTGCACTTTGCGAAATACGCTGCAACGCCGGGTCCGGCGGCGTCGAGCGCGCCGGTGAGCACGGCGTCGGCCTCGAAGGCGTCCATGGCGTGCAACAGGGTCATGGGCAGCATCTCGCTGGGCGAGTCGCCGGTCCCCGGTTGGCCGGGGTGCAGGTCGCGCCGTACCCCGTCGAGTCCGGCGGCAATGGCGCCGGCTGCGGCGAGGTACGGATTCGCCGAGCCGTCACCGCCGCGCAGTTCGACGCGATTGTGGTCGGGGACTCGAAGGTAGTGCGTCCGGTCGTTGCCGCCGTAGGTGGCGTACCGCGGTGACCAGGTGGCCCCGCTGGTGGTTGCGGTCGCACCGGTTCGCTTGTAGGAGTTGACCGTTGGCGCGATCAATCCCTGCAGTGCACAGGCGTGCTCGAGGATCCCGGCCACGAAGGCATAGGCCGTGCGCGACAGCCCCAACCCCTGCTCGTCGTCGCCGTCGGGGAAGACCGCGCCCGTGTCGTCCCACAGTGAGAGGTGCATGTGCAGTCCGCTGCCGGTGCGGGTGGTGAACGGCTTGGGCATGAACGTCGCCTGCATGCCGCGCTTCTCGGCCACCACCGACAGCAGATACCGCAAGGTGATGACGCGGTCGGCGGTGGTCATGGCGTCGGCGTAGTCGAAGTTCTGCTCGAACTGTCCGTTGCCGTCTTCGTGGTCGTTGGCGTAGTTGCCCCAGCCGAGCGCGTTCATCGCCGCGGAGATCTCGGTGAGGTGGTCATACATCCGGGTGACGTCGCGCGCGTCGTAGCAGGGGTTCGTGCTGGTGTCGCTGCGGTCGGCGGTCACCAGCTCGCCGTCGACCCGGTTGACCAGGAAGTACTCGATCTCAGCGCCGACGTTGACGGTGTAACCCATCTCCGCAGCCCGGCGGAGCTGCTCTCGCAGGATTATTCGCGGCGCGTAGGGCCACGGCTTGCCGTCGACGTGCGGGTCGCAGTGCACGATGGCCAGGCCGGGCTTGATGAAGGGGATCGGGGTGAACGACGCGACGTCGGCGCGTGCGACGAGGTCGGAATCCTTGGGTTGCTGACCCATGTAGCCTGCGGCGTACCCGGCGAAGCCCACCCCGTCGACCTCGAGTTGCTCGACCGCCTGGATCGGGACCAGCTTGGCGCAGGGCTTGCCCGACAGGGTGACGAACAGGGCAAGGATGAACGTGGTGCCGCTGGCCCGCGCGACGTCCGAGAGGGTCTGCGTCCGTTCGCCGTTCAGGGTTGGCGGGGTCAACGCGGTCGTCGGAACGCCTGTCTCGAGGTCGACGTCGGTCTGGGTCATCGCATTTCTCCTGCGCCCTCGTAGGGATGGAGGCTGAACAGCAAGTCGCCTTCGGCGAATCGCGAGTAGCGGAAGTCGTCGGCGTCGACGTTGGGCAGTGAGGTCGTGCCGTCGACCAAGAGGTCGGCGACGAGCTTGCCCACTGCGGGTGAGATCTTGAAGCCGTGGCCGGAGAATCCGGTCGCGAGGAACAGCCCGTCCACCGGGGACGGACCGATGATCGGGTTGTAGTCGGGGGTGACGTCGTAGGCGCCGACGTAGCTGCTGGTGATGCGTGGGTCGGGCATGTCGGGCAGCCGATGGCCGAGCTTGACGACGTTCCTCTCGATGGCGTCCTCGTCGGCCCGGTTGACGTAACGGTCGGGGTCGACGAACTCCGGGGCGTTGTGGTCCGAATTGCCAACGAGCAGTTCGCCGTTGGGCTCACGGCAGATGTACTGCAGCCCGGCCAGGTCGGAGAGCACCGGCACCTCGGGGGTGGGGACGCCCTGGTCGACGAGGACCAGCTGGGCCCGCTGGGCCTTGACGTCGAGGTCGACTCCGACGCCGGCGGCGAGGGTCGGAGCCCAGGGCCCGTTGGCGAGGATGACGTGCTCGGCGTGAATCCGCGACCCGTCGGCGACCTGCACCCCGTGGACCGATCCGGCCTGGTCGGTCAACAGTTCGGTGACCAAGGCGCCTTGCCGGATGGTGACGCCCATCTTGCGCGCCGTCGCGGCGAAGGCCATGCCGGTCATGTAGGCCTCTCCGCGGCCGCCGAGGGGCTCGTAGGCGAACCGGGCGAAGTCGTCGAGATGCAGTCCCGGCCACAAGTCGGCCACCGTGTCGTGGTCGACGAAGTCGGTGGTGATGCCCAGTCCCTGCATCATCGCGACGGTGGCCTCGAGCGGCTTGACGTTGTTCTCGCCGACGCCGACCAGGTAGCCGCACTGCCGGAAGGACATGTCGTCACCGAAGATCTCCGCGGCGTTGGTGAACACGTCGACGCCGTACCACGACATCGCAGCCAACGACGGCGTGCCGTAGTGGCAGCGCACGACACCGCTGGACTTGGCGGTCATGCCCGAACACAGGGTGTCGCGCTCGAGGACGACGACGTCGGTCTCGCCTCGTTCGGCCAGCGAGTAGGCGATGGAAAGACCTTCGAGACCGCCCCCGACGATCAGGAAGGTGGTGGTGTCTGACACATGGCCCTCGCGATGCTGATGTTTCCGTACAGGAGTCACCGTAACCTAGCATTAGACACATGGCCGCGCATCTCGGCCGATCGTGCGCATGTTGCGATCGCTGCGTTTCGCAGCGGGTTCTGATGTTTCCGCGTGGTATCCGCGGTCTACCGTGCCGGCCGGTGTTCGGTCAGAACTCCGACTCGTCGGGATAGGCGGTGACGGCCAGGAAACGGATGGGTAGGCGAACCAACTCGTGGGGCCCGTGCAGCCCCTCGCCGTCGAGCAGGAGGGAATCGCCTGGTCGAAGTGTGTACTCCGATTCCCCGTGGCCGTAGACCATCACGCCCTCGAGCATGTAGAGCATCTCGGTTCCGGCGTGCTGAAAGAGCGGGAAGACCTCACTCGCGTCGGTCAGGGTCACCAGCACGGGTTCGAGCCGTTTGTGTTGTCCCCGAAGGGCGCCCAGCAACTCGTAGTGGTGGCCGATGCGCGTTCCGCGCCCCACGATGACCGCGCCGTGACCGGATTCCACGAACACCGCCTCGCGTTCGGTGTCGGCGCCACGGAACAGGGACGTCACGGGAACGTCGAGGCCCGAGGCCAACCGCGCGAGTGTGTTGAGGCTGCACGAGGTCTGCGCATTCTCGATCTTGGACAGCATGGCCTTCGAGATGCCCACCTTCGCGGCCATGTCGCCCACGGACAGGCCGGTCGAACGACGAAGCTCGCGAACACGTTTGGCGATGACCTTCTCGAGGTCCACGCCCGTCGGGGTGTCGCGCGGAACCTCGCGCGCCACGGGGGCGGGATCCCCGGTGTCGCGGTGCTCGTCGACCGAATCGGCGCTCGTCATCGGCGAAGTCTATAAGCCGGGCCCGGGCCGCGACGCGACGCGCGGGGTCACCGAGATGACGGGCGGGGCTTCACGGGTGCAGGTTCCACTGCCCCACGTCCGAGGCCATGACGTCGTTGACGTCGACTTCGAGCCCGCCCACCACGGGGCCGGGGTTGGACGCGGTGCTCACGATGCGTTGGTAGAGAACCGCGGCGGGGTAGATCTGGCCGCGGGACCACGACCGGGTCTGCCACGCCCAGACGTGCCCGGGTGACGACGAATTGCCGATGACGCGGTCGGCGGCTGCCCACTGACATGGGTTGACGCCGCCATAGATTCCGGTGCGTTGCGCACCGATCACGGAGTTGATGCCGCGAAACCACTGCAGTGCCACGGTGTTCCAGGTCTCGCGGTCGATGTCGTCGTCGACGCTGAAGAAGATCGGCGCGCTCTGGCCGCCGCCGGCCGCGGTGTGGAGTTGCCACGCCGTTCGCGCATCTTGGACACCGCCGGCGTAGCCGCGCGTGAAGTCCGACGGTGCGGTGCCGCCTGGCTTGCCGTACTGGTAGTTGCTGACGATCACCAGTCCGGCTGCGTTCAACGACCTGGCGTAGGGCAGCGTGATCGGCTTGGCGCCGAAGCTCGATCCNGGACGNGAGGTGGAGACGTAGTTGATGACCCCGGCGTGCCCGGCGGCGCGAATGTCCTGGGCCGGGATCTGGCGCATGGCGTAGTCGATGAGCGTGGGGGCGGCAGCAGACGCGGCAGGCGCGACGGCACCCGCGGCGGCGCCGAGACCCGCCAGGGCGGACGCCGCACTGGCGTATCGGAGTGCATCCCGGCGCGAGACCACGCGAGGCCGCCGAGGGCCGGTGGGGCCCGGCGAGTCCAACATGCGGCGATGTTACCAATGTGACTGATGTTGACCGTGTAACGAAACCCTCGGCCGTGTCGGCCGCGCG
>Ga0055540_1000546_pt1 | contig 28015 bp, 25 predicted proteins | sample AraplaCvi_mMS_r2_2_FD_55040 | JGI IMG/M metagenome (GOLD analysis project Ga0055540, IMG submission 55040) | Arabidopsis root microbial communities from North Carolina, USA - plate scrape MF_Cvi_mMS_r2 | ecosystem: Host-associated > Plants > Roots > Endosphere | place: USA: North Carolina
CACGGCGCTCCTCAAGCATCGCGGAAGTGTGCATAAATCCGCATAAAATGCAAAGGCCAGGGCGGAAATCCGCACGGAACGCCCCGTGAGCCGCGTGCTCGCCGCCAACCATAGCCTTTTAAATCAATTACTTAGATGCCAATCTCCTTCTTGGCACGCATGTTGCTCCAGCAAAGCCAGCAGCACACCTGCAGCAACGGCAACGCCGCCCCGGGAGGCCTATTCGGTTGGGGCGCTATGGAGGATATGATGAACGCGACGATTTCCGACGTGCAGACGCACGGCAAGCTTCCCTTCTACCGCCATCTTTATTTCCAGGTTCTCGTGGCGATTGCCGCGGGTATCCTGCTCGGGCATTTCTACCCGGACATCGGCGCATCGCTGAAGCCGCTCGGCGATGCCTTCATCAAGCTGGTGAAGATGATTATCGCGCCGGTGATCTTCCTGACCGTGGCGACCGGTATCGCCGGCATGGCCGATCTTCACAAGGTCGGGCGCGTCGCAGGCAAGGCGATGATCTACTTCCTGGTTTTCTCGACCCTCGCCCTCGCCGTCGGCCTCCTGGTCTCGAACGTCGTTCAGCCGGGCGCCGGCATGCACATCGATCCGGCCACGCTNGANGCCAAGGCGGTCGCGACCTATACGGCGAAGGCCCATGACGCCACCATCACCGGCTTTCTGATGAATATCATCCCGGATACGATCGTTGGCGCCTTCGCGCAGGGCGATATCCTGCAGGTGCTGTTCTTCTCGGTCCTCTTCGGCATTGCGCTCGGCATGGTCNGCGAACGCGGCCGTCCGGTTATCGATTTCCTGCAGGCCTTGACCGCGCCGATCTTCCGTCTGGTGACCATCCTGATGAAGGCCGCCCCGATCGGTGCTTTCGGCGCCATGGCCTTTACCATCGGCAAATACGGCATCGGTTCGATCGCCAACCTCGCGATGCTGATCGGTACGTTCTATCTCACCTCGCTCCTCTTCGTGCTGATCGTCCTCGGCGCCGTCGCACGTTACAATGGCTTTTCCATCCTCTCGCTCATTCGCTACATCAAGGAAGAGCTGCTTCTTGTGCTCGGCACGTCCTCGTCGGAAGCGGCACTGCCGGGCCTGATGGCAAAGATGGAGCGCGCAGGCTGCAAGCGGTCGGTGGTNGGCCTTGTCATTCCGACNGGCTATTCCTTCAACCTCGACGGCACCAACATCTACATGACGCTTGCCGCACTGTTCATCGCCCAGGCGACCGATACGCCGATCACGCTTGGCGACCAGATCCTGCTGCTGCTTGTCGCGATGCTGAGCTCGAAGGGAGCTGCAGGTATTACCGGCGCCGGCTTCATCACCCTGGCGGCCACGCTTTCGGTCGTTCCGTCCGTGCCGGTCGCCGGCATGGCGTTGATCCTCGGCATCGATCGTTTCATGTCGGAATGCCGCGCGCTCACCAACCTGGTCGGCAATGCGGTCGCGACCGTCGTCGTCGCCCGCTGGGAAAACGAGCTGGACCCGACGCAGTTTGCAGCCGCCATGGCCGGGAGCGTCGATTCCGAAAACGCGGCGCTGATGCCTTCGGTACAGCCCGCGGAATAATCGCCCGTTTCCATCACAATTCGGAAAGGCCGCCGCCTGCTCGGCGGCCTTTCGCAATTTTTTCGCGGGCGTGTCCTTGGGGTCGGTTCCGGCCCGTGCGAGGTGAAGCTCCAGGGATCGGAGCGCTAGGCTCGCTCCTCCCAGAGCTTGGCGAGCTCGATCACCGTTTTCACCGCCAGTTCCATGTCCTGNCTGCTGACGAATTCGAGCGGCGAGTGGAAGGCNTGGCCGCCCGCGAAGAGGTTGGCGCAGGGCAGGCCCATGAAGGAAAGACGCGAACCATCCGTGCCGCCGCGGATGCTGCCGCGCACCGGGGTCATGCCCGCCCGGCCGATCGCCTCGACAGCGTAATCGACGATGCCGGGATGCTGGTCGAGCACCACCTTCATGTTGCGGTACTGTTCCTTGACGGTGAAAGTGTAGGAGGAGCCGGGATATCCGGCGATAACCTCCTGCGTGATCTTTTCCAGAANGGCTTCCTTGGTTTTCAGGCCGCTTTCCGTAAAATCGCGAATGATGAACGAGAGGTTCGCCTTCTCCATCACCCCGGACATGCCGGTCGGGTGGATGAAGCCGTCGCGGCCCTTGGTGGTCTCGGGGGTCATATCCTTNGGCAGCCTGGCGATGATGCCACCGGCGATCTTGATGGCGTTTTCCATCTTGCCGAAGGCAAAACCCGGATGCATGGCGACGCCCTTGATGGCGATCTCCACNGCGTCGGCCGAGAACGTCTCGTCCTCGATCGTTCCGGCGGTTTCGCCGTCCAGCGTATAACCGAAATCGGCGCCGAGCTTCTTCAGGTCGACCTTGTCGACGCCACGGCCGATCTCCTCGTCGGTGGTGAAGAGGATACGGATCGCACCATGCTTGACGTCCGGATTATTGATGAAGAATTCGGCCGCCGTCATGATCTCGGCAATGCCCGCCTTGTCGTCGGCGCCCAAAAGCGTGGTGCCGTCCGAGGTGACGATATCGTTGCCGATCTGGTCCTTGAGCACCGGATGTTCCGAGACGCGGATCACCTGGCTCCGGTCGCCGAGGAGCTGGATATCGCCGCCCTGGTAATTCCTGACGATCTGCGGCCTGACGTTGGTGCCCGTGAAGTCGGGAGCTGTGTCCATATGAGCGCAGAGACAGATCACCGGCACGTTGTTCTTCGAGGTCGTGGCCGGGATCGTCCCGTAGATATAGCCGTGCTCGTCGAGATGTGCGTCGGAAATGCCGATCGCCAGCATTTCCTCGACCAGCAGCCGGCCGAGATCCTTCTGTTTCATCGTCGAGGGCTGGGNCGGAGACTTGGCGTCGGACTGGGTGTCGATGACGACATAACGGAGGAAACGATCGGTAACGCTATCGGCCATGGGGGGATCCACAAATCTTAAACGGAATGATGGAGTTGTAGCGGGCGGATGGGAGCGCGTGAAGGTGGGAAATGAAAGGGCTGCGGCTTGGGGCTNGCCCCTCATCCGGCTGCCGCCACCTTCTCCCCGCGCGCGGGGAGAAGGACGCAAGCTGCAGCGGCCTGCCCCAATCGCCGACGAAGAGCGGGGCAAGTCCCCTCGCCCCGTTTACGGGGAGAGGGTTAGGGTGAGGCGCATACTTCGGAAAGCTAAAACCCCTACCTCTGCGCCCCGATATCCGATGCCCCCACGGATGGCGCGGCGTTGCCCCAGCTGTTGCGGACATAGGTGAGCACCGCCGCTACCTGCTCGTCCGAGAGCTTCCAGCCGAGCGAGGGCATGGCGGGCGTCGTCTTCGCCTGCGGCGTATGCACCGCCTGACTGCCCTGCAGGACCAGACGTGCCAGCGTCTCGGCGCTCGGCTGCTGCACGATCGTGCTGCCGGCGAGCGCGGGGAAGAGCTGGTTCGCGCCCTTGCCGTCGCCGCCATGGCAGGCGGAACAGGTGTCGTGGTAGATCGCCGCCCCGACCTTCATACGCGCATCGCTCGCAGGGATCGGCTGCGGTTTTTGCGCCGGGCCNCCCTGCGTGCTCTTGAGATAGGTGGCGATCGCGTGCACGTCCTCGTCGGTCATCAGGGAGGTCGAGGCCTGGATCGCTTCCGCCATCGGGCCGGATGCGATCGTATGCCCGTTTGTGCCGGTCTTCAGATACTGGACGATCTGCTCCTCGCTCCAGCTGCCAACGCCGATGTAGGAATTGCCGGTGATGTTGGGCGCATACCATCCCTGCAGCGAGGCGCCTTCGAGNGCCTCGCTGGTCTTGTCCGCNCCGAGCACCGTCTTCGGCGAATGGCAGGTGCCGCAATGGCCCGGCCCCTGGACGATATAGGCGCCGCGGTTCCATTCCGGCGATTTCGACGGATCGGGTCGGAATTCGCCGGGCGTGAAATTCAGCATGTTCCAGCCCATCATCGACAGCCGGATGTTGAACGGGAACGGCAGCTGGTTGGATTCGACCGGGTTGAACACCGGATCGACGGTCCTGAGGTAGGACCACAGGTTGCCGATGTCCCTGTCGGTCATCTTCGTATAGGCCGGATAGGGCATGGCGGGGTAGAGCCGCTTGCCGTCATGGCCGATACCGTTCTTCAGCGCATTGCGGAAATCCGCCTCCGTCCAGTTGCCGATCCCGGATGCCTTGTCGGGCGTGATGTTCGGCGGAATGATCTGGCCGAAGGGCGTTTCGAGCGGCAGCCCGCCGGAAAGCGGTTTTGCCCCCGGCGCGGTGTGACAGGCGGCGCAATCGCCAAGGATCGCCTGGTAGCGGCCGCGGATGATCTCGTCCGCCTGGTCGGGGGCCTGGGCGAATGCGAGGCCGGCCGAGAGCGCGGTTGCGGCAAGGGTGAGGGAAAAGAGGATCTTGCTCATGCCGACACCAGAGGCTGGCCCGGGTTGCGGAGATATTGCTGACGGATGGCATCCGCCGCGTGATAGGCGAGCGCCCCCACTGTGCCGGTCGGGTTCTTGCCGGCATTGTGGGCGAAGGCGGAAGCGCCGACCACGAAGACATTGGCGACATCCCAGCTCTGCAGGTATTTGTTGACGGCGCTGGTTTTCGGATCGGTGCCCATGATCGCCCCACCGGTATTGTGAGTGCTCTGGTAGGGCACCGAATCCCAGCCTTTCTTACGGCGGGTATTGGTGTATTGCCGGCCGCCGAAGGCCTTGGCGATGTCCTCCATCCGGTCGGAGACCCAGTTCGACATGCGGATGTCGTTGTCCGGGAAATCGAAGGTGAAGCGCAGAAGCGGCCGCCCGAACCGGTCCGTATAGGTCGGGTCGAGGTCGAGATAATTGCCGCGGGTCGGGTAGCTCGAGCCTTGCGAGGAGAAGCCGAGCGTCGACTTATAGGCCTTGACCGTCGCCTTCTTCCAGTCGCCGCCCCAGCGCGGCGTGCCGGGCGGGGTCGGGCGGGTCTGGATCGGCCTTCCGTTGGAGGGGATGCAATTGATGCCGGCGCCGCCGACGAAATCGAGCGGCCCGTGGTCGAAGGCATCGCCGTTGTAATCATCCACGGTCTGGCCGAGCGCGCCGGCCGCCACGAACGGATTGAAGTTCTTGTCGTCGAAGAACACCTGCGCGCCGGCATTGGTCTGGTAGCAGTAGTTCCGCCCGACAGTGCCCTCGCCGGTATTGGGATCGTAGATCTGGCCGATGCCCGACAGCATCATCAGCCGGACATTGTGGAGGCCGTAGGCGCAAAGCAGCACGATATCGGCCGGCTGGAAGAATTCCTCGCCCGACGTATTCACATAGGTGACGCCGCGGGCGTGTTTTTTCGACGCGTCGAGATCCACATGCAGGACTTCGGACTCGGTTCGGACCTCGAAATTCTTCTTCTTCATCAGCACCGGCAGGATGGTCGTCTGGGCCGAGGATTTCGAATAGTTGGCGCAGCCGAACCGTTCGCAGAAACCGCACATCGTACACTCGCCCATCGCGATACCGAGCGGGTTGATATAATCCTTGGAGAGGTTGGCCGCAGGCGTCGGGAACGGGTGCAGGTTCAGAGACTTTGTCACCTCCGCAAACAGCGTCGGCGCATAGGTCATCTGCAAGGGCGGCAGCGGATAGTCGCGCGAGCGCGGATCCTCGAACGGATTGCCGCCCTCCTGGATCTGGCCGTTGATATTGCCCGCCTTGCCGGAAATGCCGGCGAGGTATTCGAACCGGTCGAAGGATTTTTCCATCTCGGCGCCGGTCACGCCCCAGTTCTGCAGTTGCAGGTCCTGGATGCGGGCCGCGCCGTAGCGGTCTCTCAGGTGGTCGGCGATCTGGAAGTCGCTGTCCCAGAACCGCCAGGTATGGCCGTTCCAGTGAACACCGGCACCGCCCACCCCGTTGCCGGGCAGGAAGGAACCGTAGTCGCGCATCGGCAGCGCCGTCTGCGACGTGTTGTTGCGCATCGTCATCGCTTCGACTGTCGGCTGCAGGAAGAGATCGCGGCGGATGCCGTAACGAAGCTCGTCCTGGACGTAACCGATGTTGAAATCGGTTGCCGTATCGCGCCAGGGGCCGCGTTCGATCGCGACGACATCGAGACCGTCCTCGGTCAGTTCATGGGCGAGAATCGCGCCCGTCCAGCCAAGGCCGACGATCACGACGTCCTTGCGGGGTAGAATAGTGGTCATGTCTGTCAGTCCCTACCTGGTCATCCATTCCATCGAGCCCGCGATCGAAACCGGAGGCAGGGGATAGGGTTGGTTGTGTTTGGAAACGTGGTCGCGGTAGTCGTATCGCGCGCCGGGAAAGCCCAGCATCTTCCACGAGGCCATGTCCTTGTTGCCGCCATAGATCGGGTCGGCGAAAAAGCCTTCCATCACGTTGGCGAGCATCAGGTTGAAGAAGGACTTGGCATCCACCTTGTTCGGCAGGGTGATCTTGCCGGCTTCGAGATCCTTGAGGACTGCGTCCTGGTCGGCGGGCGCAAGCTCGGCGAAGCGCTTGCCGCCCTTGGCGTCGCGGGTAAAGGCGTTCAGAGCGGCAATGCCGGATCGGTAACGCTGGGCCGGTGTGTCAGGCGCCTGATACCCTTGCGTCGCCAGGCCCGGCATGAAAGGGCCTTTGGTATAGAGCCGGCTCGACGTACCGTAGGACCCGACGAGCTGCCGGTCGAGATAAAGCACGCACCCCGCATCCTTGCCGCCGAGCGAAAGCTCGTCCGCCGGCACCAGCCGGTCGGCGACCGCCTCCATGGTCTGCGCCTCCTCCAGCGTGAAGAACAGCCAGCCACCGGGCTTGACCTGCACCGGCGGATCGGCGGAACGCGCCTCCCAGGGCAGGCTGCCGGAAATGCTGCGTGCCATCACGGGCGCGGCACTGCCGGCGAGAATGGTAAAAGCGACGGATGAAAGGAATTGGCGCCGCGTCGGGCGCTTAAGACAGTGGGTTTCCATAGGAAGACCTCCCCGGAGAGAAAAGGTCGGTGACGCGCCGGAACGACGTGCGCCGATGAGATCGAACCGAACGGTTCAACGATTCACCTAGAGCAGGCCTGACGGGCGGCAACCCTTCTGGAACATTAAATCGACACGGGCTGCGATCGTCAGGAATCGCCGCCACCAAGCGAGCCGCGATGCCCGAGGCGGGCAGAGATGGCGCGTGCCGCGCCCAGCAGCGCTTCGGCAAACCCGTTGAGGTTCTTCAGCGACAGGCGCTGCACGGGACCGGCGACCGCGACCGCGCCGACCACCTCCGACTGCGTCGTGGATGGGTGCGGCGATGGCGCGCATGCCGAGTTCGTTCTCCTCGTCTTCCACCGCGTAACCGAGGCGGCGGATGTTGCCGAGCAGTTTCTGCAACTTGTCGGGATCGGTTGCAGTCTTCGGGGTTCGCGGCGACAAGGTTCCCCCGATGAGCGAGGCAATGCGGCTTTCCGGCTGGAAGGCGAGCATGGCCCGGCCCGCAGCCGTCGAGTGATAAGGCGCTCGCATGCCGATCTCGGCGCTGATGCGCACGGCCTGCCTGGAAGGCTGGACGCGGATATACATGATCTCCGGCCCGGCAGGAACGGCGAGCAGCACCGTCTCGTCGGTCTCGTTGCGCAGGTCGATGAGCAGCGTGCGCGCTTCGGTGGAAAGGTCCATGCGGTTGCGCACCAGCGAGCCGAGGCCAAAGAGCCCGAGCCCGAGGCGGTAGCGGCCGGTATCGCGGTTCTGCTCGAGGAAATCCTCCGCCATCAGCGTTACCACCAATCGGTGGACGGTGCTCTTGGCAATGCCGAGACGGCGGGCAAGCTCGGTGATGCCGATCTCCGCATCGTCGCCCTCGAAGGCCTTGAGAATGCGGATCGCCATGGAAACCGACGAAAGCCGGCCCTTCTGGTCCTCGTCCTGCAGGCCCGCCATTCCCATTTCCCCCAAAGCCGACATTCCATTGGCCCTCCCGTGGCAGCTGTCGATACGGCGATCGCAACAGCGTCGTTGACAGCCCGAGGTTCACGGGAATATTCTATTAATGGACCATCGTTCCATATAGAAGAACACATGTCAGCCACTTGGGCAAGCGGAAACATGGTCGGTGAATGCGCGGCCTGCACCCGGAAAACCGGCTGACGAACCAAGACTTGAACTGAAAGACCACCCGATTGGACACCCGCAAGACCGTGCCGCTGATCGTCGCGTCGGCCCTCATCATGCAGCAGATCGATTCGACGGCGATCGCCACGGCCCTGCCGACGATTGCCAATGCGCTCGGCGAGCCGGCGCTCGCGCTGCATTCGACGATCACCGTCTACGTATTGTCGCTCGGTGTGTTNCTCCCCNTGAGCGGCTGGCTCGCCGACCGGTTCGGCGCCCGGCGGGTATTCTGTTCGGCAATCGCGCTGTTCACCTTCGCTTCGCTGCTGTGCGCCGCCTCGACCACNCTCACAATGCTGATCGCGGCGCGTACCCTCCAGGGCTTCGGGGGCGCGCTGATGTTGCCGACGGCGCGGCTGATCCTTGTGCGATCCGTGCCGCGCGAGGAACTGGTCTCCGCCATGGTGCTGATGAGCATGCCGGCCGTCGTCGGCCCGGCGATCGGGCCGCTGCTTGGCGGTTTCATCACGGGCATCAGTTCGTGGCACTGGATTTTCTGGATCAATCTGCCGGTCGGCATCGTCGCAATCATCCTGACGCTCGCGCTGATCCGCAAGATCCCGCCGGCCGAGCGCACCTCCTTCGATTTTCCGGGCTTCATCCTCACCGGCTTCGGCATCGGCGCCGTCATCTTCGGCTTGGATTCCTTTGCTCGCGGCGCGAATTTCAGTGCCTTTCTCCTGGCACTGGTCGGTTTTGCGCTGCTCGGGCTTTATATTCGCCATGCGCGCAGGACGCCCAATGCCATCCTCGACCTGAAGCTCTTCCGCTATCCGACGTTCCGTACGAGCGTCACGGGCGGTTCGCTGTTCAGGATCAGCATGGGCGCCCTGCCCTTCATGCTGCCGCTGCTGATGCAGGAAATCTTCCACTACACGCCGCTGCAATCCGGCGCGATCACCTTCGTCTCGACGATCGGCGCATTCGGCATGCGAACCATGACGAGACGCATCCTGCGTCGTTTCGGTTTCCGCAACGTGCTTCTATGGAACGCGCTGATCGCCAGCGCCTCCATGGCGCTGCTCGCCACTTTCACACCCGGCACGGCGCCGGCCATCATGATCGTGATCATCCTGCTCGGCGGGTTCTTCAGGGCCTTGCAGTTCACCTCGCTCAACACGCTGACATTTGCGGAAACCGGGGATTCGGAGATGAGCCATGCGACCTCGCTCTCCCAGATGGCGCANCGCATCGCCCAGAGCACCGGCGTCGCGATGTCGGCNATGCTCCTGAACTACTTTTCCGGCGGTGCNGAAACGCTCACCAACTTCGCTTTCGCAATGTCCTTCACCATCATCGCGATCATCTCGGCCTCGTCCTGCATCTCGTTCTTTCGCCTGTCCGCGACAGCCGGCGACGTGCTCTCCGGCCGGAACAGGAAAATGAAGGAAGAGCCGATGGCGGAACCGGCGGACGCCGCGCAATAGGGAGACGGCGGCGCCAGCCAGGCGTGAGGAATTTTAAAGCTCGCCGACATTGGCCGGCGAGCCCTCCGTGGCTGCAACCCCGTGTGTGATCGGTCGCAGCCAACGTGAGCGGTCGCGCGCGTGTGCAGCCTCGGCCAGGCCGTCCGCAACTTACGGCTACGGGCCTGCGGAGCACGGACACGCCGGCAGTTATTCTCTTCGGTCTTTCAGTCCCAAGAAGACTATTGGACCTGCGAAGCGACGTGTCGTGTCGTTGGAGCTTTGGTAGGCTTTGCATCGACCGGGACGATATCGACTACCTCGGACAGCAGGAACTGCTTCGGAGAACCGCAGATGGTTGCGTAGACGATCCGGTCTAGTATTTTCAGGCTTTCGGACACGAATGTCCTTTGGTCGCCATTATCGAGTACCGATACAACGTACATGTTGATCCCATAGAGGTTAGCCGCGCAGGTCATTCGCGCATCACTATTTCTTAGCCAGCCATGGTTAATGCGCGGTTAATTCCGCCTCGGCGGCCCGTAGCAAACTGCTCCGGCGCAGCGGTACCGAACTCTCATCGATACCTCTCTGCCACCTCTGCCTTCATCCCTGGCCCCCTCCGAAATCCGCGTTAAGTGCGCCACTGCCCCTTGAAACAAATTAGTTAGCATGCTAATTAGTGCGCAGAAAACTTAGCACACTAACTTTAAGCTCACGATGAAACCTGATCCCATCGCATCCGACTTCCTCGAAGCGCTGACCAAGGTCAGCCGCAAGATCCGCACGGCTTTCAATCAGCAGGTGACGGCGCACGGGCTGACCTATCCGCGCGCCCGCGCCCTGTTCCGCCTCGCCAAGAAGCAGAACATGACCCAGAGCGAGCTTGCCTGCGAACTGGAACTCGAACAGGCCACCATGGTGCGCCTCCTCGACCGGATGGAGGAGAACGGCTTGATCGAACGACGGCCGGATCCGAACGACCGGCGCGTCAAGCTTCTGTTCCTGACCGCCCATGGCGAGGAACAGGCGAGCCTCGTCCGCTCCATCGGCGACCGTATGCGAGAGCAGATCTTCCAGGATATCGACCCCGGTCAGATGCAGGTCGCCATGGCGCTGTTCGAGCGGATCACGGCCAATATCGGCGAGCTGGAGGACATCGATGTCCCCGCGTGAGGCAATGGCAAGGCAGGACGACGCAACGATCATACGGCCGGATTTCCGCAAAAACGCGGAGCCGGCCAAAACCGTTGCCGCTACCGAGCCGGCGCCGGAGCCCGCTGCCGCCTCTCAGCCTGCACCGGCTGCGCCGCCTGTCTTCGCACCCAAATCGCCGACGATGGTCGCCGCCTACATGCTCGCCGGCGCGTTGATCGCGCTGACGCAGGGGCTCGGCATGAGCTTCATCTCCACCAACCTGCAGCAGATCGCCGGCCCGATGGATCTCACCCAGACGGAAGCCACCTGGCTGATGGCGGCGTATTTCTTCCCGAATGCCAGCCTGACGCTGCTGCTCTTCAAGGTGCGCGCCCAATACGGGCTCCGAAATTTCGCCGAGGTGGCGATCGTCGTCTATGTGCTGGTGTGCCTCGGGCATTTCTGGGTCGACAGCTACGAGAGCGCGCTGGCGCTACGCTTCTTCGCGGGCGTCGCCGCGGCACCGATGACCTCGCTCGGCTTCCTCTACATGCTCGAGCCGGTCTCCCCGGCCAAAAAGATGAGTCTCGGTCTCTGCGCCGCGCTGACGGCGCTTGCCCTTCCCTCGCCGGTAACCGGTCTCATTTCTCCCTATCTGCTGGATATCGGCGGTTATCATGCGCTTTATCTGGTCGAGATGGGGCTCGCCATGGTTTCGCTCGGCCTTGTCTACGTCCTGCCGCTCACCTCGCCGCCGCGTGCGAAAGTGATCAGCAGCCTCGATGTTGTCAGCTATGTCTTCCTCGCCGTCGCGCTCGGCTGCTTCGCCGTGGTGCTGACAGTCGGCCGGCTCTACTGGTGGACAGCGGTCGACTGGCTCGCCTGGATGATCATCGCAGGCATTGCCGCCTCGGCGATCTTCGCGGCGATCGAGCTCAACCGCAAGAACCATCTGGTCGACATCCGCTGGCTGACCTCCCGAGAGATCCTGCATTTCACTGGCGCGCTGATGGTGTCCCGCCTCGTGCTGTCCGAACAGACCAGCGGTGCGGTCAATTTCCTGCGCAATGCCGGCATGCTGAACGAGCAGATGGCCGGCCTCTACTGGATCATTCTCGCCGGTGCCGTCCTCTCCGGCATCATCTGCGCCATGATCATGAAGCCCGGACGGGAATCTGCGATCCACGCCGTCTCGCTGCTGCTGGTCGCGGTCGGCAGCTATATGGATAGCCAGTCGACCATCCTCACCCGGCCGGAGCAGATGTATCTCAGCCAGTTCCTGGTGAGCTTCGCGAGCGGCCTTTTCCTGCCGCCGGCGCTGACGATCGGCATGGGTGCCGCGATGAAGCGCGGCCCGAGCTACATCCTTTCCTTCATCGTCGTCTTTCTCGCCACCCAGAAGATCGGCGGCTATCTCGGCAGCGCGCTCTACGGCACCTTCGTGCAATGGCGCGAGCAATTCCATTCCTTCCGACTGGTCTCCGAACTCGCCTCCACCGATCCGCTGGTCGCAAACCGCCTGAAACAGCTCGGCGGCGCCTATGGCAAGGTGCTGACCGATCCGAACCAGCAGGTGGTGCAGGGCGCGGCCCTGTTCAGCAGGCAGGTGCAGCAGCAGGCCTATGCGCTCGCCTACAACGACTCCTTCCTACTGACCGCCTATCTGTCGCTCATAGCGCTTGCCTGCCTTCTCCTTCATGTGGCGTGGCGCAACCGTCATCGGCTTCTGCCTGCGCGGAACCCGATGCCCGCCGCCGCCTGAAGCCCCAAGCAGAACCCAAGAACAAGAAACGAAACTGCCATGTCCAAGATCTTCCGCTTCATCGCCACCTATGTGGCGCTTGCCATCGGTGCCGCCGGCATCGTCGTCGTGCTTTACGCCTGGAACCTGCCGCCCTTCCACGGTTCGGTCGAGACGACCAACGACGCTTACATACGCGGCCAGGTGACCATCCTGAGCCCGCAGCTCGCCGGTTACCTCACGGAAGTGCCGGTCCAGGACTATCAAAGGGTCAGCCGAGGCGACGTGATCGCCCGGATCGACGACCGCATCTATGCGCAGAAGCTCGAACAGGCAAAGGCGGCACTGGCGACGGCGGAGGCTTCCCTTTCCAATTCCGAACAGAGCCGCAAGTCTGCCGAGGCCAAGATCCAGTCCGCCGGGGCAGCCGTCGAAAGCGCCAATGCCGCCTTCGATGCCGCCCGGACCGCTTACGACCGCACCCAGAGCCTGCTCGAGAAGAACATCGCCACCCAGAGCGAGGCCGAAAAGAACCGCGCCGCCTTCAATCAGGCCCAGGCCGCCGTGCATCAGGCGGAAGCCGCCAAGCTGGTCGCGGAACAGGACCTCAACACGATCGTGGTCAGCCGCAAATCGCTGGAGGCCAGCGTCGAGAGCGCCAAGGCCGCGGTGAAGCTCGCCGAGATCGATCTTGCCAATACCCGCATCACCGCTCCGCAGGACGGCACGCTCGGCGAGGTCGCCGGCCGCGTCGGCCAATATGTCTCGATCGGCACCCAGATCGGCTCGATCGTGCCGGACAGGGTCTGGGTGGTCGCCAATTTCAAGGAAACCCAGCTCGGCGGGATGACCGCCGGCCAGACGGTGACCTTCACCGTCGATGCCCTGGGACATGCAGAATTCACCGGCCGGATCGAGCGTTTCGCACCGGCCACGGGTTCGGAATTCTCGGTCATCAAGGCCGACAACGCGACCGGCAACTTCACCAAGGTCGCCCAGCGCATCCCGGTCCGGATCGCCATCGAGCCGCAACAGAAGCTCACCGACAAGCTCGTCCCTGGCATGTCGGTGGTCGCAAGCGTAGACCTCGCGCAAGGCGGGGCGGCTCTAGCCGAGGCCAAGCTCGACTGATCGCTACCGCGATCAAGAGCTCGACCGTAGACGATCCGACAAGAAACGCCCCGCGCCTGTTCAGCTTTTTTGGCGCGGGGCGTTTTCGTGTTTCAGCCGCTGCCGGGTATTCGCGACCGGCGCATGAAACGGGTGGGCATCATCCGCTTTTCAGCCTTTGGTGCGCCAAGTACTGATGGATATTGGAGCCCTCCCGCATGGAGCATCTCTCCCTGCCCCCACAAGTCGTGAAGCGCCATTCCCATTTGACGCGGCGCACCAATTGGCTAACATTGCCGGAAACTCCAGGTATCTCCATGAGCGTCCGCCCTCCCCAGTCGTTCCATCAGCCCGGCTTCACCAACAACGGCTTCAACGTCCTCGAATACGAGCTGATGTCCGAGCGCGCGGCAGCGCTTGGGCGGCAGGGGGTGAAGGTGGAGGAAGCTCTCGCCGCGTTGAGTGCCTGGAACGCGGAACGCGACAGCAAGGCCAGGCGGGAGAGCCTTTGCGACGATGCGGCGGATGCCGTCTGGGCGCTGTTCATCCAGCGCGAAATCTGCGGTCTTCGAAACAATCGCGAAATCATCAAGCGTTATGCGATCCCGAGCGAGGTCCTTTCGAGGGTCGGGGCGGTTCGCAAGTAAGCCGGCCGTAGAGTGAAAATTTCAAATTGCCGCGGACCTTTTTTCGGATCTGCGGGCGGAAGATGGATTTGAGCAATGTCGAGACCCGTGATCGGCGTCATCGGAAATACCTATAATGTCGAAAACCGCTTTTCCGCCCAGCTCGTCGGCGAGCAGAACCTCAGGGCCATCGCGGAAGTCACCGGCGCCCTGCCGCTGATGTTTGCCGGCAATCCCGACATCACCGACATTTCGGCGTTGCTCGAAACCGTCGACGGCATCCTTTTGACCGGAGCCCGGGCCAATGTGCATCCGAGCCATTTCAACACCGAGCCGCATGCCCGCCACGAACCCTACGATCAGAACCGGGATGCGGTGGCCCTGCCGCTGATCAATGCCTGTGTTGCCGCCGGCATACCGGTTTTCGGCATCTGCCGCGGTTTTCAGGAAATGAATGTCGCGGCCGGCGGATCGCTGCATCCGGAGATCCGCGAACTGCCCGGACGCATGAACCATCGCATGCCACGCCTGGAAAACGGCGAGATCCACCCGGACATGACCGTCGTCTTCGCCGATCGGCATGACGTCCGGCTTACTCCGGACGGTGTATTTGCGCGCCTGCTCGGTCGGGAAACGATCCGCGTCAATTCGCTCCACGGCCAGGGGATAGACGAACTGGGCAACCGCATCATCGTCGAAGGCGTGGCGGAAGACGGCACGATCGAGGCGATCCGGTTCAAGGAGGCGGAAGGGTTCGCGCTCGGCGTACAATGGCATGCCGAATACGATCCGCAGATCAACCCCATCAACCGCGCCCTGTTCGAAGCTTTCGGCAAGGCCGTCAGGGCACGCAAGAACGGTGGCTGAGGCCTGTTACGGCGGGGCGTATGACCGCCCTGAAACCGGTGACGGCGGGTTCAACTTGCCGACACGAAGTGGGCGCATATACTGCCCATCGTTCTCGGGAGTCGGCAATGCGGGCGCACGTAAGATATCTGGCAATCCTTTTGACAAGTCTTAGCGTCCTTGGCGCAGAGACGGTCCGGGCGCAGGATTTTGCAGGTCCGCTCAGCCCCGGCGCATTTGAAGCCACGATGAACATGGGGCCGATCGCCGAGACGCTGCGCCGGCAGATGCGGCAAAGGGGCAATCAGGACCCGGCATCCGGCGCACCCGAAACCGCCCGCCCTCTGCGGCCGGAAAGTTTTCGCTATTCCCCTTCAAAATCCCGCCGTGCAGCCAATCTTGCCAGTTTCGTTGCCAAGAGCCGGGCAATCGATCCCAAGGGGGCGGACGATCTCGCCAGGCTCGTCGCCTCCCAGGACATCATCGAGGCAATGCGCGCGCCGCTCGCCAAATACGGGATGCGGATCGACGATATCGCCGACGCCTATACGGTCTGGTGGATCGGCGCCTGGCAGGCCACGCGCGGTTCGACCGACGATCCGAGCCAGGCCGCAACGGCTGCCGTTCGCCAGCAGGTGATGCGCACGATGGCTTCCGTCCCCGAATTCGCCGCCGCCAATGACAGCTTCAAGCAATCCATGTCGGAAGCGCTGTTCCTGCAGGCGATGCTGCTCGGCGTCGGGCTCGAACAAGCCAAGGGCAATCCAGCCCAGACAAAGGCGATCGGCCGTGCCGCGGCTGAGGGAGCCCGCAGCATGGGGCTCGATCTTGCCGCAATGGTCCTGACCGAGGAAGGATTCAAGCCGGCAAACTGAGCAGGCTCTGTCCTGACCAGGAACGCGGCCCCTGTCGTCAAGGAATTGCGCTGGCCATCGGCATCGCCGCCCCTCCGGGTGGCGTAGCCCGTTCTGCGGTCTTGGCAACCGGGAAAACCAGGAATAGCCTCGATGGCGGAAGCTTGGGAGGGCGTCATGACATCCAGTTTCAATGTCCGCAGCGCTGGCGGTTACGAACAGCTCATGGGTCGCTGGAGCCAGAGACTGGCGCCGTTATTCATCGATTTCGCCGGCCTTGCCGAAGGTGAAAAGGTTCTCGACGTCGGCTGCGGTACCGGCAGCCTGACATTCGCGCTTCCGAAAGCGGCCACCCTCTCCGAAATCGCGGCGATCGATTATTCGCCCGTTTTCGTCGAGGAGGCGATCCGCCGCAATACCGATCCGAAGATCAGGATCAGCCAGGCGGATGCCTGCGCGCTGCCGTTCACGGACGGATATTTCGACCGGGCGATGGCGCTTCTCGTGCTGCATTTCATTCCCGAGGCGGACAAGGCCATCGCCGAGATGCGGCGGGTCGTGCGCCCCGGCGGCGTCGTAGCTGCCACCGTCTGGGACCATCTCGGCGGCATGCCGGCGATGCGGATGATGTGGGACACCTTGTCGATGCTGGACGACAATGCCCGCCAGATGCGAAGCCATCACTTCTTCCAGCCGATGATGCAGCCGGGCGAGATGAAGCAGAGCTTCATCCGCCGGGGCCTTCTCGACGTGACGGAGGCGTCGCTGACGATCCGCATGGATTTCCAGTCCTTCGACGATTATTGGGGGCCGATCGCCGCCGGCGAAGGCCCGCTTGGAAAATATGTGGCGTCGCTGGACCCGGCGCTTCGGACAAAAGCGGATGCGGCTGTCAGGGCGGCCTACGAGGCCGGAAGACCGGACGGGCCGCGGTCGTTCGTCTCTGTCGCCTGGGCCTGCCGGGGCGTGGTTCCCTCCGCCTGATCTTCCTGGTACCGCAAACACAATGCCCTCCCGGCATTTCACCGGGAGGGCATTTTCCATCTCATCCCATGCGGCGGATCAATGCGTCGAATTCGCGTGCCCGCCCTTCTTCTTCGCATCATGGGTGTGGTGGCTGTCGCGTTCACCGCCGCCGCCGGAGACGCGGCTGGCGGAGCGCCGATCGTCGTCGGCCGGCGGTTTCTTCACCTCCAGCGGCACGCCCTTTTTTGCATTCGGGGCATTTTCATGGGACGCGCCCGGACCGCCCTGACGGATGCTCGCCGGTGTCTTCTGCGATGTCGACATGATGAGGCTCCCTATCGGTCCTGCTGATGACCCTGATGAGTGGTGTTGACCTTGGTATTGCCTTGCTGGCCCTGCTTGCCGGGATCGTTGGCCGGCTGCAGCTTGCCGCGCTGGATGTCGGACGAATGCGCCTGCTCGCCGGACCCCTTGTGGCTCAGGTTTTCGGAGGGCGTCGGGGGAAGTCTGGTGCTCATGGAGGGCCTCCTTTTCTTCAGGTTTCCCACTGGTGTAACCAACAGGGAGTCCCGATGTTCCATCGGACGGTTCCGGGCAGGAACTCGCACGCCGCTGTCGCGTTCGAGCGGAAGACCGACAGAACAGGGAGGGCTTGATGAACAACTTCCAGGACCAGCTTGCAGCGGTGATGCAGCAGGCGACGCTGCCGATGGAACGTAAATGGTGGCATAACGCCACCGTCTACCAAGTCTACCCGCGAAGTTTCTGCGACCTGAACGGCGACGGCATCGGCGATATTCCCGGCATCACCTCCAAGCTCGACTACCTCAAGTCGCTCGGCATCGACGTGATCTGGCTGTCTCCGATCTACAAGTCGCCGATGGACGACAACGGTTACGACATTTCCGATTACCAGGATATCGCGCCGGAATTCGGCACGCTTGCCGATTTCGACAAGCTGGTGGCCGAGGCAGGCAAACGGGGCATCGGCATCATGCTCGATCTCGTCGTCAACCACACGTCGGACGAACATCCGTGGTTCCTCGACAGCCGCAAGGGGCCGGATAATCCGTTCCGCGACTTCTATATCTGGCGCAAACCGGCCGCGGACGGCGGTCCGCCGAACGGCCTCAAATCCTCCTTCGGCGGACCGGCCTGGACGCTCGATCCCGAAAGCGGCGAATATTATCTCCACCTGTTTTCGAGACGACAGCCGGATCTCAACTGGGAAAACCCGAAAGTCCGCGCCGAGATCTACAGGATGATGAACTGGTGGCTGGAGCGCGGCATCGCCGGCTTCCGCATGGATGTCATCGATTATATCGGCAAGCAGGTCGATCAGGAGATCATCCATGACGGCCCGCATCTGCACGACTATCTGCAGGAGATGAACCGCGAAACGTTCGGCAACCGGGATATCATGACCGTCGGCGAGACCTGGAGCGCGACGCCCGGCTCCGCTCTTCTTTATTCCGGCCGCAACCGCCACGAGCTCTCGATGGTCTTCCAGTTCGAGCACGTCACCCAGCAATGGGACGAGGTCTACGGCAAGTGGCGATCGAAACCGTTCGATCTTGTGAAGATGAAATCCGTGCTCGGCAAATGGCAATATGCGCTGTCCGACGACGGCTGGAATTCGCTGTTCTGGGGCAATCACGACCTGCCGCGCGCCGTGTCCAAATATGGCGACGCAACGGGCTATCCGGTGGAATCGGCCAAGATGCTGGCGACCGTACTGCACCTGATGAAGGGAACGCCCTTCATCTACCAGGGCGAAGAGATCGGCATGACCAACGTGCCCTTCACCGCGATCGAGCAATATCGCGACATCGAGACGCTCAACATGCACCGGCTGCATATCGAGGCCGGCCTGTCGCCCGAGGAATTCATAAAAGGCGCCAACGAAAACGGTCGCGACAATGCCCGCACCCCGATGCAATGGAGCGCCGCGCCTTACGGCGGCTTTTCAACGGGCGTGCCGTGGATCGAGGTGAACCCCAATTACCCGACGATCAATGCGGAATTGGAAATGACCGACGAAAAGTCGATCTGGAACCATTACCGCAAGCTGATCGCGCTCCGGAAATCCCATGAAGTGATCGTCTATGGCACCTATCAAAGCTGGCTCGACAGCCACCCGGACGTGTTCGTCTATTCGCGAACGCTCGACAAGGAACGGCTGGTGGTGGTGGCCAATTTCACGGCCCGGACGGTGACGGCGGAGCTGCCGGGCGAATTGCGGACACCGGGTGAAGGATTGATTTCCAATTATGAACCGGTGAATTCGCTCGGCGAGGCGGTCGATCTCAAGCCCTATGAGGCCTTTGCGGTTTTGACAAAACTATTTTGAAGCAGCGCGAAAAACCTCGCCCGTCTGCCGCACCTCTCCCGTCCAGACCAGTAAAGGTGCCGGCAGGCGGATAAGGCTGGCAGCTACCGCATCAATCCGCCCTCACCCGCAACAACCGCAGCGCGTTGATCGTCACCAGCACCGTTGCCCCGGTATCCGCAAGGATTGCCGGCCACAATCCTGTGACGCCGACAATGGTCGTTACCAGGAAGACGGCCTTGAGGCCGAGCGCGATCGAAATGTTCTGGTAGATGTTGCGCATCGTCCGCTTCGACAGTTCGATCATCGCGGCGATGTCGCCGACCCGGCCATGCAGCGCCGCGGCGTCGGCTGTCTCCAGCGCCACGTCGGTTCCACCACCGATCGCGATGCCGACATCGGCGGCGGCCAACGCCGGCGCGTCGTTGATGCCGTCGCCGACCTTCCCGACCACGAAGCCTTCGCGCTTCAGCTCGCCGACGATGCGGCTCTTGTCTTCCGGCATCAGTTCGGCGCGCACCTCGATGCCGAGATCCGTGCCGATCGCGGTTGCGGTGCGGGCATTGTCGCCGGTCAGCATGACGGTCTTGATGCCGGCATCGGTCAGCGCCTTGAGGCCTGCCCTGGCGTCGGGGCGCGGTTCGTCGCGCATGGCGATGGCGCCGGCGAGAACGCCGCCGACGATCAGCACCGAGACGGTCTTGCCCTCGTCGTTCAGCGCGGTGATCCGCCGGGAATGTGCCATCGGCAGCGACACCCGCTCGGCCGCAGCCTTGGGCGAGCCAAGGAAAACCTCCTGGCTTTCGACGATAGCCGTGACACCCCTGCCGCCGAGTGCCCTGGCATCCGTTGCAGCGGGGATCTCGACCTCGTCATCGGCGGCCTTGGCGACGATCGCAATAGCCAGCGGATGGCTGGAGCCGGTTTCGAGCGCGGCGGAAAGGCGCAGCACATCTTCCGCATTGCGGCCGAAGGCGATGACATCGGTCACCTGCGGTTTGCCGGCCGTCAGCGTGCCGGTCTTGTCGAGCGCGACGGCGGTGATTTTTCCAAGCGTTTCCAAAACCGCGCCGCCTTTCATCAAGAGGCCGCGGCGGGCGCCCGACGACAGCGATGCGGCAATTGCGGCCGGCGTCGAGATGACCAGCGCGCAGGGGCAGCCGATCAAGAGGATCGCCAGGCCCTTGTAGACCCACTCGTTCCAGGACGCGCCGGCAACAAGCGGCGGCAGGATCGCCACCAGAGCCGCAACGGCGACGACGCCCGGCGTGTAGTAGCGGGAGAAACGGTCGATGAAGCGTTCGGTCGGGGCCTTGCTTTCCTGTGCCTCCTCGACGAGCCGCACGACGCGGGCGATGGTATTGTCCGCGGCGGCGGCCGTGACGCGAACCCGCAGGGCACCATCGCCGTTGATCGTGCCGGCGAATACCGTGTCGCCCATGCTCTTGGTCACGGGCGTGCTTTCGCCCGTGACCGGTGCTTCGTCGACCGCGCTTTCCCCTGCGACGATCACGCCGTCCGCCGAAATGCGGTCGCCGGGACGAACCAGGATGATCGCACCGACGGCAAGGCTTTCTGCCGGAACCTCGCGGGTTTGGCCGTTCTCTTCGACAATCGCATTTTTCGGCACCAGCGCCGTCAGGCTCTGGATGCTCTGGCGCGCCTTGCCGGCCGCGACCCCTTCCAGCAATTCCCCGATCAGAAACAGGAAGACGACCGCGGCAGCTTCTTCGGACGCGTCGATGACGACCGCACCGACGGCTGCAATCGTCATCAGCATCTCGATCGAAAACGGCGTGCCGGCCAGTGCCGCCATGATGGCGCGACGCGCGATCGGCACGAGGCCGATCAGCATTGCGGCTGTGAAGATGTAGGTGTCATAGGCGGGAAGGAGGTGACCAAGCCCATAGGCGGCCGCCAACGCGACGCCGACCAGGATGGTCAGGCGTCCCTTGGCCGATTTCCACCAAGGCCCGTCCATCGGTCCATGATCGTGACCGTGAAGACCTTCGATCTTTGCCGAATCGTGGCCGCCGTGGTGATGCGCGCCGTCATGGTGGGAGTGGTCGTGGCCGCCGCCATGTCCATGATGGTGGTCGTGATCGTGGGCCTTGCCGATTTCGCCCTCCAAGGGGGGGATCGAAGGAAGGTCGCCGCTCCGCCTGGCGTCCGCTCCAGCCTTCTGCCCCAGTGCCCTCAGCGTATATCCGAGCCCGGTCACCCGTTTCTCGACTGCGCCGAGATCGCCGGTTCCGTCATGCGTCACCGTCATCGTGCCGGCCGCGACCGAAACGGACACGTCCTCGACGCCCGGCATACGGCGCACNGCCGTNTCGATCTTCGTCGCGCAGCTGGCGCAATCCATGCCGCCAACCTTGTATCGTGCCTGTGTCGTTGCGTTCATCGTCTCATTCCTGGTGGATCGAGCCACCTCTCTACAACCTCTAGCGACTAGAGCTGCAAGGCCCCAATCGGAAAAAATCACTGGCAAAGCGCATTATCTTTGCTGTAAACCATGATGGAGACAGGGGCGTCCGGCAAAGCCGGGCTGAGAAGCACCCTTAGAACCTGAACCAGATCATGCTGGCGGAGGGAGTCGTCCGGGCGCTCGTTATTGCGCCTCGCGCCTGCCCCGCCGAAAGAGGCAGACATGCAGACNACGACGCCCCTCGGNACGCCCCTTGAAGAAACCCCCGGCCAGTTGCTGGCTGCGATGCGCGCCAAAAATCCGCTCGTGCAGAACATCACCAATTTCGTGGCGATGAACATTGCGGCCAATGTGATGCTCGCCGCCGGCGCCTCTCCCGCAATGGTGCATACGAAGGAGGAGGCCGGCGAATTCGCTCGCATTGCGTCAGCTCTCACCGTCAATATCGGCACTTTGTCGCCCGATTTCCTGGCCGGCATGAAAGCGGCAGCCGAAGCCGCCTCCGAGACCGGCAAGCCATGGGTGCTCGATCCCGTCGCCCACTACGCCACCGCCTATCGCCGCGCCGCACTCGGCGAACTCATGGAGCTGAGGCCGACGNTCNTTCGCGGCAACGCCTCGGAAATCATCGCGCTGGCGGGCAGCCGTTCGAGCGGTCACGGCGTCGACAGCGGCGACAGCGTCATGGCGGCGGAAGGTTCGGCGATCGCGCTTGCGCGGCAGAATGCCTGCGTGATCGCGGTCACCGGCGAGGTGGATTTCGTCACCGACGGCCGCCGTTCGGTCCGGGTTCTCGGCGGCTCGGCCCTGATGCCGCGCGTCACCGCGCTCGGCTGCTCGCTCACCTGCCTCACCGGCGCCTTTGCCGCGACCGTCCCGGACAAGCCGTTCGAGGCGACGGTCGCCGCACTCGCCATGTTCGCCGTCGCCGGCGAGGAAGCAGCTCTCACGGCGTCCGGCCCGGGCTTTTTCTCCCCGATTTTCCTTGATCGCCTCGCGGCCCTGACCGGCGAGTCGCTCGATGCACAGGCGAGGATCGTCGCGGCATGACCAGGATCTTCGACCTTTCCGTCTATCTCGTCCTCGACCCGGATCTCTGCCGCGAGATCGGCATGGTTGAGACGACAAGGCTTGCAGTGGCCGGCGGCGCAACCATCGTCCAACTGCGCGACAAGCAGGCGGATACCGCAAGAATGATCGAAACCGGCCGGGCGCTGAAAGCCGTTCTGGCGGGCACCGGCGTGCCTCTCATCATCAACGACGACGTGGAGGCGGCCATCGCGATCGGCGCCGAAGGACTGCATGTCGGCCAGAGCGACATGGCCGCTGCGATCGCGCGGCAGCGCGTCGGCCATGGCATGATCCTTGGTCTCTCGGTCGAGACAGAGGAACTGGCGCGGCGGGTGGACCCGTCGGTCGTCGATTATGTCGGTATCGGCCCGGTATTTGCGACCGGCACCAAGCCGGATCACAAGCAGCCCATCGGCTTCGAAGGCCTTGCCCGCATCGTCGCCATGGCGCCGGTTCCGGCGGTCGCGATCGGAGGCGTCAAGGCGCAACACGCCGGCCTCGCGCTCGCCGCCGGCGCCAAGGGCATCGCGGTCGTATCCGCCATCTGCGGCCAGCCCGATCCGCAGGCGGCCGCCCGCGGGATTGCGGCAGAAATCGAAAGGGCTCGTGCATGACCATCAAGAACGTCCTGTCGATCGCCGGATCGGACCCGTCGGGCGGCGCCGGCATCCAGGCGGACCTGAAAACATTCGCCGCGCGCGGCACATACGGCATGGCGGCGCTGACCGCGCTGACGGCCCAGAATACCCAAGGGGTCAGCGGTGTGCATGCGGTGCCGGCAGCCTTCGTCGCAAACCAGATCCGCGCCATCTTTCTCGACGTGCGCGTCGATGCCGTGAAGATCGGCATGATCGCCAATGCCGAGATCGCCGAGATCGTCGCAGACGTGCTGCGNCCCTATAGCGATAATGTGCCGATCGTTCTCGATCCGGTGATGATCGCCAAGGGCGGCTCGCCCCTGCTCGCGCTCGATGCGGTGGATGCCGTCACCTACCGGCTGATGCCGCTTTCGGCCGTCGTCACCCCCAACCTGCCGGAAGCGGCCGCTCTTCTCGGAGAAACGATTGCCGTGACCCGCGAACAGATGGCGGATCAGGCCGGGCGGNTGCTCAAGATCGGTCCCAAGGCCGTGCTGGTGAAGGGCGGCCATCTGGAAGGCGAGGATAGTCCGGACGTGCTGGCGGATGCGACCGGCATCCACTGGTTCGAGGGCAAGCGCACCGCAACCCGCAACACCCACGGNACNGGCTGCACGCTGTCGAGCGCGATCGCCGCCGANCTCGCCAAGGGCGNGCCNGCAGCACAGGCGGTCGCGACCGCAAAAACCTATCTCGCGGGAGCCATCGCCGCCGCCGATACCCTCACCGTCGGCACCGGCCACGGGCCGGTATCGCATTTTTACGAGTGGTGGTGAGGTGAGGNGGCGGGCTATTCGGCCGTCGACTTCCGAATTTTTTCTGANTAGCCCTTCTGTGCCGTGATCTTCTCGAAGGCGATGGCAATTTCCCGGCTGCCATAGGGCTTTTTGAGAAGCACCGCTCCCTCTATCGCCGCCTCGTCGGGAATTCGATCATTGCCGGTCGCGAAGACGATCCCGACATCGGGTGACAGCTCGCGCGCCCGTTGTGCGAATTCTCCGCCGGAAAGGCCCGGCAGACCCAGATCGGTTACCACNACGTCGAAGCCGCGCTCTTCGATCATCGTGATCGCCTCCTCGGCCGTCGCGGCCTCGGAAACCTCGTGCCCCAGCTCGGTCAGNAGATCGGCCGTGCTCATGCGGATCAGGAAATCGTCCTCGACCAGCAACACGGAATATCGCGGCATGACCGGCCGTTGACCGATNGGCGGAACGGGTGGCTTGGCGGCAAGCGACGCCCTTACCCGGTTGCGATGNTGCTGGCCGTTCAGCACNTGGCGGATCTTTCGCGCCAGCGCTTCGCGGGTATANGGTTTCGACAGCAGNTCGACNCCGGGATCGAGCCGTCCGCCGTGCACGATCGAGTTTTCCGTGTAGCCTGAGGTGAACAGCACGGCGACATCCGGCATCCGCTCGCGGGCATGGCGGGCAAGCTCGGTGCTCTTCAGCGGTCCGGGCATCACCACGTCGGTGAAGAGAAGATCGACCGGCACGCCACTTTCGATGACGCTCAGCGCGCCCGCGGCATCCTTCGCCTTCAGCACGGCATAACCCAGGTCCCCGAGCAGCTCGACGACGGTGGCGCGAACCTGCTCGTCGTCTTCGGCCACGAGAATGGTTTCCGTGCCGCCGGTCACGGGGCCGAAATCGGCATCGGTCACCAGATCCTCGCTGCGCTGGACGCGCGGGAAATAGATCTTGACGGTCGTGCCCTGGCCGAGTTCGCTGTAGATCTTGACGTGCCCGCCGGATTGTTTGACGAAACCGTAGACCATCGACAGGCCGAGGCCAGTGCCCTTGCCGACAGGCTTGGTCGAGAAGAACGGTTCGAACACCTGTTCCATGACGTCCGGGCTCATGCCGGTGCCCGTGTCGGTTACCGCCAGCATCACATATTGGCCGGCCGGCACGTCCGTATGCTGGCGCACGTAATTGTCGTCCAGGAAGGCATTGCCGGCTTCGATCGTCAGCTTGCCGCCGCCTTCCATTGCGTCCCTGGCATTGATCGCTAGGTTGAGCAGCGCGTTCTCGATCTGCGTCGGATCGACCAGCACGTTCCAGAGGCCACCGGAGCGGATCGTCTCGACCTCGATATCCTCCCCGAGCGTGCGCCGCAGCAGCTCCTCCATGCCGGTCAGGAAGCGGCCGATATTGACGACCTTCGGTTCCAGCGGCTGTCGGCGGCCGAAGGCGAGAAGCTGGCTCGCCAGCTTGGAACCGCGCTGTACGCCGGCAAGCGCATTCTCCACCCGACGGGCAGCGCGCTGGTTGCTGGCGACATCCTTAGCGAGAAGCTGGAGATTGCCGGATATCACCTGCAGGAGGTTGTTGAAGTCGTGCGCGACGCCGCCTGTCAGCTGGCCGAGCGCTTCCATCTTCTGGCTCTGGCGCAGCGCCTCTTCCGCCTTCAGGCGCTCGGAGATTTCGGACACGATCCTCTGTTCGAGACCGGCATTCAGCGCCTGGAGCGCTTCCTCGGCGCGCTGGCGTTCCGCAAGGTCCCGCTCCGCGACACGGAAGAGGCGCGCATTGTCGATGGCGATCGCCACCTGTCCTGCCGCCCCCACCACCAGGCGCTCATGCTCCTCGCGGAACTGAGCGGGCTCCGCATGGCCGAAGAACAGGCCGCCGATCACCTCGCCGGAGCGCGAAATCACCGGAACCGTGAGATAGCTGCGCACCGGCAGATGGCCCTTNGGCATGCCGAAATATGGATCATTCCGGCCATAGCGCTCGTCCTTCAGGATATCGTCGGAGCGGATGACGCCCTCGCCGCCGAAGGTCGGGGCAAAAACCGCCGTGTTGCGCGGCATCGGAAAATNCTCGAACGCCGAGCGAGGAACGCCGGACAGGGCATAGAGCATGTAGCTCTCGCCGCGGTCGTTGACGACGTTGTAGAAGAAGGCTCCGAACTGCGCTCCCGTCAGCTCCACACCGGCGTCGGTCGTCATCTGCACGACCGTTTCGAGATCGAGCTCCGCTGAGAGCTCGGCGCCGAGCCGGTTCAGCACCTCGAGATGGCGTGTCTCCTTGAGCAGCGCGATCTCCGCCTTCTTCTGGTCGGTCACGTCGCTGCCCTGGATGAAGATGCCGGTCGGCTCGCCGGCGTCATCGACGATCGGCTGGTAGACGAAATCGACGAAACGCTCTTCCGGCGGCAGGCCGGGCCGGCGCGCCAGCACCACGCTCACCCCTTGGCCGAGATGCGGACGGCCGCTTCTGCGGACTTCGTCGAGCAGCTCGGAAAAACCCTGTTCCATCACCTCCGGCAGCGCTTCGCGAATGGGTCGCCCGAGCAGGTCGCGGCCGCCGACGAGACGCATATAGGCGCCGTTGGCCATCTCGAAAACATGGTTCGGTCCGGTCACCATGGCCATGAATCCCGGCGCCTGCTCGAACATCAGCCGCAGGCGCTCCCGCTCGCCCTGGAGCCGCCGCTCGGCCCGCACCTTGGCCGTGTTCTCCACGACGATCGCCACCACGCCGAAAGGCTTGCCGATCTCGTCATAGACCGGTGAATAATAGAGATTCATGAAAGCCGAGGCAGGGACACCGGAGCGATCGAGGACCATTTCCTGATCGGAATAGGCAAGCGTGCCGCCGGCGAAACAGACCTTCATGACGTTGTCGTTGAAGTCGGCGACTTCAGGCCAGCCCTCGCGCACCTTGGAGCCGAGGATGCCGGGATGACGCCGTCCGGCAAAATCGGAATAGGCGTCGTTGTAGATCATCACGCCATCTTCATTCCAGAGCGTGACGATCGGAACCGGCGACTGAAGGATGAGGGAAATCGTCGTCCTGAGGCTTTGCGGCCAGGTGCCGATCGGGCCGAGCGAGGTGCCTGCCCAATCGAAATCCCCAATAAGACGGGCCATTTCGCCGTTATGTGAAAGAAAGGCTGTCGCGACAGTCGAAGGGTTCATCATCGGGCTTTCGGCGGCGATAGGCACTCTGCTGCCGTCTTACATCACAACGATCACCTCGGACAGCTTTTTGACAATCGTCAATTAGGGCATTGCCACAAAAAAGCCATGGGTGAGGCAGGCGAATTTTGACGAAATCCGCAGGGCTTCAGCCGATATCCGTCCTTGCAAAATCGTCGCCCTTGTAGAGAAGCGAAAGGCCTCGGTTTTTGGCGCAGGCATAGGAGAGACAATCGGCCAGGTTAAGCTGTGCCGGGTGTCCCCTGCCCTTCCCGTAATCGCGGAAAGCCCGGATCGCCAGTTCGCCATCGGATTCATCGATGGGAATTACCTTGATTTTCGCCTCTTTGAAGAAAGCGGATAGACCTTGCTCAATGGTAATGGGATCCTCATCGAGCTTCGTCGACAGCCTCATGGCGGTCTCAAGCACGACCAAAGCGCTGGTGCAGAGGTTTTCTGCCGCTTCGATCCTGCTTATCCACTGTTCCGCATCCTCTTCCTTGGAAAAGATCGCGACGATGACGGACGTGTCGACGAACACTAATGGCCCCACATTTCGTCGATTTCCTCCTTGGTCATGTCCCGTCCCTTTCCACCCTTGATGGCGTGAAGGCGATCAACGATTTTCATCACACGCTCCTGAAGGGGCGCTTCCGTCTCTTCCTCTTTTGAAAGCCGCGCTTCGAGAGCTTCGATCACCGCTTCGGTCATACTGACCTTGCGTTTCTTGGCGAGCCGCTCGGCGAGTGCACGAGCGCGTGGATCGCGTATCTGCAGGTTCATGGCATCTCTCCAGCCTTTGTCATGACAGATACCA
>Ga0055540_1000565_pt1 | contig 27246 bp, 22 predicted proteins | sample AraplaCvi_mMS_r2_2_FD_55040 | JGI IMG/M metagenome (GOLD analysis project Ga0055540, IMG submission 55040) | Arabidopsis root microbial communities from North Carolina, USA - plate scrape MF_Cvi_mMS_r2 | ecosystem: Host-associated > Plants > Roots > Endosphere | place: USA: North Carolina
GAGGCCAGGGTCACGCTGCGCGCGATGTCGTCCATCAGGTTGAGCCCGTAGTGCTTGCGGTCCTCGGTGGCGTAGGCGATCCGGTGGGCGATGGCCTCGGGCACCGTCCGCGTGCGAATCTCCTTGCCGTCCTTGAACACCTTGCCGCCGGCCTTCTTGCCGTAGCTGCGCCCGAACACGCTCATCGCCAGCTCGGTCCGGCCCGCGCCCATCAGCCCGGCCAGCCCGACGACCTCGCCGCGACGGACGTTGATCGACACCCCGTCGACCACCTTGCGCTGTTGGTCGAGCGGATGGAAGACGGTCCAGTCCTCGATCGCGAAGGTGACCTCGCCGATCGGGTGGTCCGTCCGCTCGGGGAAGCGGTCGGTCATGTCGCGGCCGACCATCCCGCGGATGATGTGTTCCTCGGTGAGGTCGTCGTCGACGGCGAGGGTCTCGATGGTGTGGCCGTCGCGCAGGATCGTGATGTTGTCGGCGACGCGCATCACCTCGCCCAGTTTGTGCGAGATGATGATGCACGTCAGGCCCTGGTCGCGGAGCTCGACGATGAGATCGAGCAGGTGCCTGCTGTCCTCGTCGTTGAGAGCGGCGGTGGGCTCGTCGAGGATGAGCAGCTTCACCTTCTTGGACAAGGCCTTTGCGATCTCGACCAGCTGCTGCTTGCCGACGCCGATGTCGGCGATCCTGGTGCGGGGACTCTCGGCCAGCCCCACGCGGGCGAGCAGCCGAGCGGCGTCGGTCATGGTTTCGTGCCAGCTGATCACCCCGGCGGAGGCGTGCTCGTTGCCGAGGAAGATGTTCTCCGCGATGGAGAGCACCGGCACCAGCGCCAGTTCCTGGTGGATGATGCCGATGCCGCGCCGCTCGCTGGACCTGATGTCCTTGAAGTCGCCCGGCTGGCCGTCGAAGACGATCTCGCCGTCGTAGCTGCCGTGCGGGTAGATCCCGCTCAGCACCTTCATCAGCGTCGACTTCCCGGCACCGTTCTCACCGCAGATCGCGTGGATCTCGCCGGGGCGCACGGCGAGGTTGACCTCGCTGAGCGCAGTGACCCCGGCGAAACGCTTGGTGATGCCCCGCATTTCGAGCAGGGGAGCGGTGTCGCCGACCGTCACGCCAGCTGTCCGGCGGTGTAGTACCCGGAGTCGACGAGCACCTTCTGGTAGTTGGTCTTGTCCACGCTGACGGGCTGCAGCAGGAACGAGGGCACGACCTTCACGCCGTTGTCATAGGTGGTGGTGTCGTTGACCTCCGGCTTGCCGCCGGTGAGCAGCGAATCGGCCATCTGGACGGCGGCCTTCGCCAGTTCACGGGTGTCCTTGAAGACCGTCTGCGTCTGCTCGCCGGCGATGATCGACTTGACCGACGCCAACTCGGCATCCTGACCGGTGACGATGGGCAGCGGGTTGGTCGGCGTGCCGTAACCCGCGCTCTTCAACGCCGAGATGATGCCGAGGGACATGCCGTCGTACGGCGAGAGCACCGCGTCGACCCGGCCACTGGTGTAGGCCTTGCTCAGCAGGTTGTCCATCCGCGACTGCGCCAGCCCGCCGTCCCAGCGCAGCGTGGCGACCTGGTCGAAGGAGGTCTGACCGCTCTTGACCACGAGCTTGCCGCTGTCGATGTAGGGCTGCAGCACGCTCATCGCGCCCTTGAAGAAGAACGTCGCGTTGTTGTCGTCGGGTGACCCGGCGAACAGCTCGATGTTGAACGGGCCCTTGCCTTGTGCGAGCCCGAGCTTGTCGGCGATGTAGCTGGCCTGCAGGACGCCGACCTTGAAGTTGTCGAAGGTCGCGTAGTAGTTGACGTTCTCGGTGCCGCGGATCAGACGGTCGTAGCTGACGACCGGGATCTTGGCGTCGGCGGCGCGCTGCAGGGTGTCGGTCAGCGACGAGCTGTCGATGGGTGCGATCACCAAGACCTTGACGCCCTTGGTGATCATGTTCTCGATCTGCGAGACCTGGTTCTGCACGACGTCGTCGCCGTACTGCAGGTCGGTGTCGTAGCCGAGCTTCTTGAACTGTTCGGCCATGTTGTTGCCGTCGGCGACCCACCGCTCGGACGACTTGGTCGGCATGGCGATGCCGACGGTGCCGGAACGCTGGCCGTTGCTGGCCTGCGGCTGGTCGGCCGTCGTCGAACGGCCGCAGCCCGACAGCGTGGCCACCACGGCCACGATGAGGGTCAAGACCCCCAGTATCCGAACGATGCCCTTGCGCATGTAGATCCTCCCGACTGAGTGGGTTCGCACCGCGGTCTCACAGGCCGGGGCGGGCGCCCATGTGAGCGCTAACATATGGATCTTGTGACGCCGCTCACGTCTTTGTCAAGCCCGGGTCGCGACCGAATGTGAGCGCTAACAAATCGTTGACAGCATTCGAATGTGAGCGTTAACATCCTGTCGGTGTAACGCCGGTCACAGTCATCTACCGCGTCCCGCGGCTCGTGGAATCCACGCTGGCAACGCATCGAGTTCAGCCCCCGAAATCATCAAAGGAGATGTCGTGAAGAGAGTCCTCACCGCGATGCTGAGCATCGCGACGGCCGGCGTTCTCGCAGCGTGCGGCAGTGGTCCGGCGCCGTCCGGCGGATCAGGCGGCGGCGGAGGGGGTGGCCAGATCACCATGGGCTTCTCCCAGGTCGGCGCCGAGAGCGGCTGGCGCACCGCGAACACCACGTCCATCCAGGACGCGGCCAAGGCCGCCGACGTCAACCTGAAGTTCTCCGACGCCAATGGCGAGCAGGAAAACCAGATCTCGGCGATCCGTTCGTTCGTTCAGCAGCGCGTCAGCGTCATCGCCTTCAGCCCGGTGGTACGCACCGGCTGGGACGCGGTGCTGCTGGAGGCCAAGAACGCCGGCATCCCCGTCATCCTGACCGACCGCGCCGTCGACACCCAGGAGAAGGACGTCTACAAGACCTTCCTCGGAGCCGACTTCGTCCAGGAGGGCAAGTGGGCAGGCGAGTGGACGGTGAAGGAGTACGCGTCGGCGCCCGGTCCGGTCAACATCGTGCAGCTCGAGGGCACCACCGGCTCGGACCCCGCACTCGAGCGCAGCACCGGCTTCGCCGACGCCATCAAGGCCAACCCGAACCTCAAGGTGATCGCCTCGCAGACCGGTGACTTCACCCGCTCGGGCGGCAAGCAGGTCATGGAGGCGTTCCTCAAGGCCAACCCGAAGATCGACATGGTCTTCGCGCAGAACGACGACATGGCCCTCGGCGCCGTCGAGGCGATCGAGGCCGCCGGGCTCAAGCCGGGACAGGACATCAAGATCGTCGCGATCGACGCGACGCACGACGGCATGCAGGCGCTGGCCGACGGCAAGATGAACTTCATCGTCGAGTGCAACCCGCTGCTCGGGCCGCAACTGATGGACATCGCGAAGAAGGTCGTGGCNGGCGAGGCGGTGCCCGCCCGCATCGTGACCCCGGATCAGACCTTCGACCAGCAGCAGGCGAAGGCTGCGCTGCCCGACCGCAAGTACTAGCCGCACCCACGAAGAGACCGTCGACGCCGCTCGGACGCAGACCCCGCACGCTCCGAGCGGCGTCGACTACCACCGGAAAGGACACGCCGATGACCACGGCTCACGCTGGGACCACCGCCGCCCCGGTGGTCCGCATGCAGGGCGTCACCATCGACTTTCCGGGTGTGAAGGCACTCGACGCCGTCGACTTCCGCCTGCTTCCCGGCGAGATCCACGCGCTGATGGGCGAGAACGGCGCAGGCAAGTCGACGCTGATCAAGGTGCTGACCGGCGTCTACGACCCCGACGCCGGAAGCATCACCGTGAACGGGGTCGAGCAACGGTTCGCCGGCCCGCGCCAGGCGCAGGATGCCGGTATCAGCACCGTGTACCAAGAGGTCAACCTTTGCCCCAATTTGACCGTCGCAGAGAACATCCTGCTGGGTCGTGAGCCCCGTCGCCTGGGTCGCATCGACTACCGCGCGATGAAGCGCCGCGCCGCGGAGCTCCTCGGCCAGCTGGATCTCACCGTCGACCCCGGCTCCACCCTTGGGGCACATCCCATCGCCATCCAGCAGCTCGTGGCCATCGCGCGGGCGACCGCGATCTCCGCTCGCGTGCTGATCCTCGACGAACCGACGTCGAGCCTCGACGCCGACGAAGTGGCCGAACTGTTCCGCGTCATGCGACGACTGCGCGACTCGGGTACCGCGATCCTGTTCGTATCCCACTTCCTCGACCAGGTGTACGCCGTCTCCGATCGAATGACGGTGCTGCGCAACGGCCGTCTGGTCGGTGAGTACCCGACGGCCGAACTGGACAGGGTGCAGCTGGTCGCCGCGATGCTCGGCCACGAGCTGGACGTGCTGGAGGAGATCGGTGACAGCAGTTCGGGGAGGGCGTCGGTGTCCGAATCCGGCGAACCGGTGCTGAGCGCCCGCGGCCTGGGCCGCAAGCCCAAGTTGGCGCCGGTCGACCTCGACGTCCACCGCGGCGAGGTGGTGGGCCTGGCCGGCCTGCTGGGGTCCGGGCGAACGGAATTGGCGCGCTTGCTGTTCGGCGCCGATCGCGCCAGCAGCGGGAGGGTCTCGGTCAACGGGTCCGCCGACCCGCTCCGCTCGCCGCGCGCCGCCATCGCCAAGGGTTTGGCCTTCTCGTCGGAGGACCGCAAGGGCGAAGGCATCATCGGCGACCTGAGCGTGCGCGACAACCTGGTGCTCGCCCTGCAGGCGCGCCGCGGCTTCGCCCGACCGCTGTCGAAGAAGGTGAAGGACGACCTCGTGGACCGCTACATGGAGGCGCTCGACATCCGGCCGCGCAACCCCGGCATACCGGTCAAGAATCTCAGCGGAGGGAACCAGCAGAAGGTGTTGCTCGCGCGGTGGCTCATCACCGAACCGCAGCTGTTCATCCTCGACGAACCCACCCGCGGCATCGACGTCGGCGCCAAGGCCCAGATCCAGAAATTGGTCACCGATCTCGCGAAGGACGGCATGGGCGTGGTGTTCATCTCCGCCGAGCTCGACGAGGTCGCCCGGATCAGCGACCGGATCGCCGTCCTCCGCGACGGTGCGTGCGTCGCGCAGGTCGGCTCGGACCGCTCGGTCCGGGAGCTCACCTCCCTCATCGCGGCGGGAGGGACCCAATGATGAAGAAGCTGAGCGCATCTCCGCTCATCTGGCCGGTCCTGGCGCTCGTCGCACTGCTGATCGTCAACGTCATCGTGACGCCGACCTTCCTCAGCATCCGGGTCCAGGACGGGCACCTGTTCGGCAGCACCGTCGACATCCTGCGCAACGGTGCGCCCACGATGCTGGTGGCGCTCGGCATGACCCTCGTCATCGCCTCGCGTGGCATCGACCTGTCGGTCGGGGCGGTGGTCGCCGTCAGCGGTGCTCTGGCGTGCGCGCACGTCGCCGCGTCGGACGACCCGGCCAGCGCCGGGACGGTCGTGACCGCCATGGGAATCGCCCTCGGCGTCGCCGTCGGCCTCGGGCTGTGGAACGGCATGCTGGTCTCGGTGTTCGGCGTTCAGCCCATCATCGCCACCCTGGTCCTGATGACGGCGGGGCGCGGCATCGCGCTGTTGATCACCGACGGTCAGATCGTCACCGTCACCAGCGCGCCGTTCAAGATCCTGGGCTCCGGCTTCGTGTTCGGTCTGCCGGTGGCGATCCTGGTCAGCCTGACGGTGTTCGCGCTGGTGGGACTGCTCACCCGACGCACCGCGCTGGGCATGCTGCTCGAGTCGGTCGGCATCAACCCCGAGGCCAGCCGCCTCGCCGGCGTGCGGTACCGCACCATCGTGTTCGCGGTCTACGTGTTCTGCGCGCTCTGCGCCGGAATCGCCGGGCTGATGATCGCGTCCAACATCTCGGCGGCCGACGCCAACAACGCCGGACTGTGGATCGAGATGGATGCGATCCTGGCGGTCGTGATCGGCGGAACCTCGCTACTGGGTGGACGTTTCAGCCTGACCGGCACCATCCTGGGCGCGCTCATCATTCAAACGCTGACCACGACGGTCTACACCGCAGGCATCACGCCGGAGACCACGCTGGTGTTCAAGGCGCTCGTGGTGATCGCTGTGTGCCTGCTGCAGGCGCCGAAGTTCCGTGCCCTGGTGGCGCGGCGGCGCAAGCGGCCCACCGCACCCACCGGTCGGGCCGAGACCGAAGAGATCGCCGGACAGCAGGTGTCGGTGCCGTCGCCGCCGTCGATGGCCGCCAAGTGAGGAAGTCATGAGCATTCAGACCGTTGGCCGGCCACGGGTCGACACCACGGAGGTCATGCGTCGGATCCGGGGTCGCTATCTCTCGCCCCTGGCGTCGCTGGTGTTGTTTCTGGTCATGTTCACCGCGGTCGTCACGCGATACGACTTCGCCAGCCCCACCCAGGTGTTCCTGAACCTCTTGGTGGACAACGCGTATTTGATCGTCCTCGCGGTCGGCATGACCTTCGTCATCCTCACCGGAGGCATCGACCTGTCCGTCGGATCGGTCGTCGCCCTGTCCACCGTGATCCTGGCCACCGCCCTCAAGGCCGGCTGGCCGATGCCGCTGGCCGTCGGCGCGGTGCTGGTGGTCGGTCCCCTGCTCGGCGTCATGATGGGCCTGGTCATCGAGTACTTCGACGTCCAACCCTTCATCGCCACCCTCGCCGGGATGTTCCTGGCCCGCGGACTCTGCTACGTCATCAGCGTCGACACGCTGCCGATCAAGGATCCGATCCTGCGGCAGTTCGGCCTGAACTACGTCTACCTCTACGAGGACAAGTTCATCCGCTGGACCGTGGTGGCGGCACTCGCCGTGGTGCTGGTTGCCGTGTACGTGCTGCACCAGACCCGGTTCGGCCGCACCGTGTACGCGGTGGGCGGCAACCGGCAATCCGCCCAACTGATGGGGCTCAACGCATCCCGGGCCCGGGTGTCGGTGTACGCGATCAGCGGGCTGTGCGCCGCCTTCGCGGGGTTGTTGCTGGGCGTGCAGAAACTGTCCGGCTACAGCCTCAACGGAATCGGGCTCGAGCTCGACGCCATCGCCGCGGCGGTGATCGGTGGCGTGCTGTTGTCCGGCGGCGTGGGCTTCGTACTCGGTTCACTGATCGGCGTGCTGGTGCTCGGCACGATCCAAACGTTCGTCACCGCAGCCAATCTCGACTCGTACTGGACCCGAATCATGACGGGCGTGCTGCTGCTGATGTTCGTCCTGGTGCAGCGACTGTTGGTGAGGAAGCCCGGATGAGTGCAAATCCCCTGCCGCCCGCGGCGCCAAAACCGGTGATGGCCGACGTGGCACGTCTCGCCGGCGTCAGCCATCAGACCGTCTCCCGCGTGATCAACGGCTCGTCGAGCATCCGACCCACGACCAAGGCCCGCGTCGAGCAGGCCATCGAAGAACTCGGTTACCGGCCCAACACCGCCGCGCGGGCACTGGTCACGCGGCGATCCGGAATCATCGGCATCGTCGGCACCAACAGCGCGCTCTACGGTCCGTCGAGCATCCAGCGCTCGGTGCAGGAGGCCGCGCGCGCCGCCGGCTACTTCTCCAGCCTGGTGCCGCTGGCCGAGGTGACCGTCGAAGAGCTGGCCGGGGCGCTGGATTACCTTGCGCGCCAGGCGGTCGAGGCGATCGTGATGATCGCCGCCCAGGAGGACGCACTCGCGGTGGTGCACTCCGCCGATCCGGGCCTTCCGCTGATCGTCGTCGAGGGTGACCTCTCCGGTCGGGGGCTCAGCGTGGGCGTCGACCAGATCGACGGTGCCCGCCAGGCCACTCAGCATCTGATCGACCTGGGCCACCGCGACATCGACCACGTCCTCGGCCCGCTGAGTTACACCGAGGCCAAGGGCCGCCGCGCCGGGTACGAGGAGGCGATGCGTGGTGCGGGGCTGCAGGTCCGGGAGCCGTGGGAGGGGGACTGGACGCCCGCCCGCGGCTACGAGATCGGACGCGAGATGGCCCGGCGTGGCGAGACCTCCGCGGTGTTCGTCGCCAACGACCAGATGGCCATCGGCGTGCTGCACGCCTTCGCCGAGGCGGGCCTGGTGGTGCCGAGGGACGTCAGCGTCGTCGGCTTCGACGACATCCCCGAGGCCGGATACCTCAACCCGGCGTTGACCACGGTGCGCCAGGACTTTCAGGCGATCGGGCGCAGAGCCATCGACCTCGTCACCGCCACCCTGGACGGGTCGACCACGAACGTCCCCCTGCTACCCCCCGAATTGATCGTCCGTCACAGCACGGCAACGTACGAGGAGAACCGATGACGGTCGAGAAGACCACCGAGAAATACACGGTCGGAGTCGATTTCGGCACCCTGTCCGGACGCGCGGTGGTGGTGCGCGTCGGCGACGGTCACGAGCTGGCCCAAGCCGAACACGTCTACACCCACGGCGTGGTCTCCGAGACGCTGCCCGGGCACGACCGTCGGCTGCCGCCCCAGTGGGCGTTGCAGGTCCCCGCGGACTACGTCGAGGTACTGCGCACGGCCGTGCCCGCCGCCGTCGAGAAGGCCGGCGTCGACCCCCGCGACGTGATCGGGATCGGCACCGACTTCACCGCCTGCACGATGGTTCCGGTGCTCGCCGACGGCACGCCGCTGTGCGAGCTGCCGGAGTACGCGGACCGGCCGCATGCCTACGCGAAGCTGTGGCGTCACCATTCCCCGCAGCCGCAGGCCGATCGCATCAACGCCCTTGCGGCTCGACGGGGCGAGACCTGGCTGCCGCGCTACGGCGGGCTGATCTCCAGCGAATGGGAGTTCGCGAAGGCCTTGGAGATCCTGGAGGACGACCCGCGTGTCTACGCGACCATGGATCGCTTCGTCGAGGCCGCCGACTGGATCGTGTGGCAGCTGTGCGGTGCCTACGTCCGCAACGCGTGTACCGCGGGATACAAGGGCATCCGGCAAGACGGTCGGTACCCGTCGTCGGAGTTCCTCGCCGAACTCAACCCCGACTTCGCCGACTTCGTCACCGACAAACTCGACCAACCCATCGGTCAGCTGGGTGAGGCGGCTGGCCGACTCACCGCGGAGGCGGCGGGGTGGACCGGTCTGCCCGAGGGCATCCCGGTCGCCGTCGGCAACGTCGACGCCCACGTGACGGTCGCGGCTGCCGACGCCCTCGACGACGGCCACATGGTGGCGATCATCGGAACCTCGACCTGTCACGTGATGAACTCCGACGTGCTGCGCGACGTACCCGGCATGTGTGGCGCCGTCGACGGTGGGATCCTCGAGGGCAGTTGGGGTTACGAAGCAGGTCAGTCCGGGGTGGGCGACATCTTCGCCTGGTTCATCAAGAACTGCGTGCCCGAGCGGTACGAGGTCGAGGCCCGCAACCGCGGCCAGTCCCTGCACGAGCACCTGACCGAGCTGGCCAGCCGCCAGCGCATCGGCGGACACGGTCTGGTCGCGCTGGACTGGCACAGCGGCAACCGCTCGGTGCTGGTCGACCACGAACTGTCCGGGGTGATCGTCGGTCAGACACTCGAGACGACTGCGGTCGACATGTACCGGGCCCTGTTGGAGGCCACCGCATTCGGGACCCGGGTGATCGTCGAGGCCTTCGTCGACTCCGGCGTTCCGGTGACCGAGCTGGTGGTGGCGGGCGGTCTGCTCAAGAACGAGTTGATGATGCAGATCTATGCCGACGTCGTCGGGCTGCCGCTGTCGACGGTGCCCTCCACGCAGGCACCGGCGCTGGGCTCCGCGATCCACGCCGCCACCGCCGCGGGCGCGTTCACCGACGTGCGCGCCGCGGCCAAACAGATGGGTAAACGAGTGCGCAACGCCTACACCCCGATTCCGGAGAACGTTCGACTCTACGACCAGCTGTACCGCGAGTACGTCACGCTGTACGACTGGTTCGGCCGGGGCAACGACATGATGCGCCGCCTGCGTCGCATCGGATCGCTCGAGGCCGTGGGGGCGTCCCGATGACCGTCACCACCGAGACCAACCGCGTCATCGCCCAGTTGCGGCGCGAGGTCTGCGACCTCCACGCCCAGCTGACCCGCTACGACCTCGTCATCTGGACCGCGGGCAACGTCTCGGCCCGGGTGCCGGACAGCGAGCTGATGGTCATCAAACCCTCTGGCGCGGACTACGATTCGATGACCGCCGACGACATGGTGGTGTGCGACCTCTACGGCAACCTCGTCGACGGCGACCTCAACCCGTCCTCCGACACCGCCGCGCACGCCTACGTGTACCGGCACATGCCGCAGGTGGGTGGCGTGGTCCACACCCACTCCACCTACGCCACCGCATGGGCGGCCCGCGGAGAGCCGATCCCCTGCGTGCTGACCATGATCGCCGACGAGTTCGGCGGCGACGTGCCGGTCGGTCCGTTCGCCCTCATCGGCGACGACTCGATCGGCCGCGGCATCGTCGAGACGTTGCGGGACAGCAGGTCTCCCGCTGTGCTGATGCACAGCCACGGACCGTTCACCATCGGGCGCACGCCGCGCGACGCCGTCAAGGCCGCCGTCATGGTGGAGGACGTCGCACGCACCGTGCACATCAGCCGCCAGCTGGGCACCACCTCGCCGATCGACGCCGCGAACGTGACCGCCCTCTACGAGCGCTATCAGAACGTCTACGGACAGGCCGACCAAGCCTCCACCAACCCGCAGGAGAACCAGCGATGATCGCGTCCCGACTCGTCACCAGCCAGGTCTGGCTGATCACGGGCAGCCAGTCCCTCTACGGGCCGGACATCCTGGATCAGGTCGCCGATCAGTCGCGTCAGATCGCCGATCGGCTCGACGGCAGTTCCGAGATTCCGGTGCAGGTGCGCTGGCTCCCGGTGGTCACCACCACCGAGGGCATCGCCCAGGTCCTGAGCGAGGCCAACGCGAGCGAGGAGTGCATCGGCGTCATCGCCTGGATGCACACGTTCTCCCCGGCGAAGATGTGGATCCGGGGTCTCAAGACGCTGCGCAAGCCGCTTCTGCACCTGCACACCCAGTTCGGCGTCGAGTTGCCGTGGCAGAGCCTCGACATGGACTTCATGAACCTCAACCAGGCTGCGCACGGCGACCGCGAATTCGGCTACATCCAGACTCGGCTGTCGACCCCGCGCAAGACCGTCGCCGGACACGTCAGCGACGCCAACACCCGTCGGCGGATCGGTAGCTGGGTGCGAGCGGCGCTCGGTCGCGCCGAGCTGTCGACCATGAAGGTGGCCCGCTTCGGCGACAACATGCGCGGCGTGGCCGTGACCGAGGGCGACAAGGTGGAGGCCGAGGCGCACTTCGGGGCCTCGATCAACACCTACGGCGTCAACGACCTCGTCGAGTACGTCGAACGGGTGCGCCCCGCCGACGTCGACGAGGTGGTCCGGGAGTACGAGGGCACCTACGCGGTGGCCCAGGAACTGCTCCCGGGCGGTGACCGGCACGCGTCCCTGCGCCACGGTGCCCAGATCGAGCTGGGGTTGCGGAAGTTCTTGCAGGACGGTGACTTCCACGCCTTCACCACCAACTTCGAGGACCTCGGTGGGCTGCGTCAGCTGCCGGGTCTGGCGGTGCAGCGCCTGATGGCCGACGGTTACGGCTTCGGCGGCGAGGGCGACTGGAAGACCTCGATGATGCTGCGCACCGTGAAGGTGATGGCCGAGGGGCTGCCCGGTGGCACGTCGTTCATGGAGGACTACACCTACGACCTGACGCCCGGACAGGAGCGCATCCTCGGCGCCCACATGCTCGAGGTGTGCCCGAGCATCGCGGCGGCGACGCCGACCCTGGAGGTGCATCCGCTGTCGATCGGCGGGCGGGAGGATCCGGTGCGGCTGCGCTTCACCGCGGCCCCCTCGGATGCGATCATCCTCGGCATCTGCGACATGGGCTCGCGGTTCCGCTTGGTGGTCAACGAAGTTCGCGTGGTCGAGCCCACCCACGAGTTGCCGAACCTGCCGGTCGCCTGTGCGGTGTGGGAGCCGTTGCCGAACTGGTCGACCTCGGCGGAGGCGTGGTTGATGGCCGGTGCGCCGCACCACACGGTGATGTCCACGTCAGTCGACGCCGAGACGATCGACGACTTCGCCGCCATGACCGACACCGAACTGTTGGTCATCGACGCCGCCACCACGGTCCGGGGCTTTCAGCACGAACTGAAGTGGAACGACGTGTATCACCACGTCGCCGCCGGGCTGTGAGCGGGCGGGCTCGATGATCGCCGCGCGTCTGCACGCCGTCGGCGATCTGCGGGTGGCCGACGAGCCCCCGCCGGGGGATCCGCCGGCGGGCTGGTCGCTGCTGGCGGTCACCTCGGTGGGCATCTGCGGGTCGGACCTGCACTGGTTCACCGACGGCGGCATCGGCGAGAACCGCATCGAACGGCCCGTCGTGCCCGGGCACGAGTTCGCGGCCGTGGCGCTCACCGGACCACACGCGGGCCGACGGGTGGCCGTCGACCCGGCCATCGCCTGTCGGACGTGCGAAATGTGCCGGATGGGTCACGAGAACCTTTGTCCCACGGTCCGATTCGCCGGTCATGGCACCCTGGACGGCGCCATGCAGGAGCAGCTCCTCTGGCCGGATCACCTGCTGCATCCGCTGCCCGACGAGGTGAGCGACGACGCGGGGGCGCTGCTGGAGCCACTTGGCGTCGCGCTGCACGCGGTCGCGGTGAGCCATCTGCGGCCCGGCGCGGACGTGCTGGTGGTGGGTGCCGGACCGATCGGGGCGCTGACCGTCCAGGTGGCGCGTCGCCAGGGTGCCGCGCGCGTCTTCGTCACCGAGCCGTTGGAGCATCGCAGGGAGACCGCGTTGCGCAGCGGAGCCGACGCGGTGTTCTCGGACCGGGACGGCGCCCAAGAGGTCCTCGACGCGACCGGCGGCCGGGGCGTCGACGTCGTCCTGGAGATCGCCGGAACGGATGCGGCGATCGCGACGGCCGTCGCGGCCTCCCGGCCGGGTGGTCGCATCGCGCTGGCGGGCATCCCGTCGCAGGACGATTCGGCGTTCCCGGCGGCCGTCGCCCGGCGCAAGGGCCTGACGTTCGCGATGGTGCGGCGGATGAACGACACCTATCCGCGGGCGATCGCCATGGCCGCCGGCGGTGTCGACCTGGACCTCCTGGTCACCGAACGCCATCCGCTGAGCGAGGCGGCCAAGGCCTTTGGCTCGGCGGCCGAGCGCCGGGGCGACAAGGTCGTGGTGGCCGTGTCGTCGTCGCGGTGAGGGTGACCGCCCGGGCCGACCGAACGCCTTAGGACGCTTCGGCTTTCGTATGCCACAGTGGGATGGTGAAATACGGGCAGGGTTGGCAGCCGAAGACCGTCGACTGGACCTCGACGAGGGGTCGCATTCTGCTGGCCTCGTCGGTGTTGTTCGCCCAGCGTGGCTACTTCGGTACGTCGACGCGCGACATCGCCGAGGCGGTGCAGATCCGTCAACCGTCGCTGTTCCACCACTTCCAGGCCAAGCACGAGGTCTTCCGGGCACTGGTCGAGCTGGACCTGGGGCCGTCGATCGACCGGATGAACGAGCGACTCGCCGAAGAGTCCACCTGGGCCGAGAAGCTGCACCTCGGCATCGCGTGCGACGTCCGGGAGATCCTGGCGCAGCCGTTCGACGCGCGGGGGCTCTATCAGGACGCCGTCCTTGCCCTCGACGAATTCGAGGCCGAGCGCGAGGGCATCGCGCTGTTTCACGACCAGCTGGAGAGGGTGGTCGACGGGGGATGTGACGCCGGGGAGTTCGTGGCGTTCGAACCCAGTTTCGTCCAGCGGGCGATCAACGGCGTCCTGTTCGAGACCCTTCGTGAACAGGGTGGACCGTCGGGGCGGATGCGGCAGGAGCGGCCCCTACAGGCGGCGGACTTCGTGGTGCGGTCGCTTCTGGTCGACCAGTCGAGGTTGGCGGCAATCCAGGACGTCACCCGCACGCGCCTGCGCGACCTCGAGATGACGAACCTCCCGTGAGGGGACCGCAACGCTCCTCGTGACCGCCACGTAAACAATTTCGCAAACGCTCGCGCATCCGGCCGAGCGGGCCTATCGTTCGATAGGCCAGCGGGTGGGCGCACCTCACCCCTCGGCGTCGACCCTGGGAGGAATCTTGAAGACAGCGCTCATTGCCCTAGTGGTGGCGGCGGCCATACCGCTCGTCTCCTGTTCGTCGTCGAACACCGCCGCGCCGGAGCCCAGTGGCCCGGCAAAGGTGGCACCGCCGGCGATCCTGCAAGCCGGCACGTTGAAGATCTGCGCGCCCAACGACGGCACGCCGCCCAACGTCTACCACGACGAATCCGGTGAACTCGTCGGCAGCGAGGTCGACCTCGGCAAGGCCCTGGCCTCGGAGATGGGACTCAAGTCCGACTTCGTCCAGTCGTCGTTCGCCACGGTGATCCCCACCCTGCAGGCCAAGCAGTGCGACGTCATCATGGCGCAGCTCTACGTCAAGCCCGAGCGGGAGAAGGTGGTCGACTTCGTGCCGTACGTCAAGTCCGGCACCGGCATCGCGGTCTCGGAGAACAAGCCGGCCGACGTCACCGGCCTCGACGACAGCCTGTGCGGCAAGAAGGTCATGGTCGCGGTGGCGACGACGGCCGAGTCGTTGGCCACGGAGCAGTCCGAGAAGTGCACTGCCGCAGGCAAGCCCGCGGTCGACCTCAACCGCAGCAACCAAGCTGACGTGTCGCTGCAGCAGCTGCAGAACGGCCAAGTGGACGCCTTCATGGACACCGCCGAGACCCTCGGTTACTACGAGACCAAGACCGGCGCGAAGATCAAGACCGTCGGACAACCGTTCGGCACCATCGACATTGGTGCCGCCACGCGCAAGGACGACACGCAGCTTCACGACGCCATCGCGGCGGCCCTGGCGACGCTGCAGAGCAACGGAACCTACGCCAAGATCCTCGACGAGTGGGGCATGACCGACCTGACCATCAAGAAGTAACCCATGCAATTCGACTGGCAATTCTTCTGGAAGTCGCTGTTCGCCCCGAGTGACGCGTTCCTCGAGGGGCTCGGCTTGACCATCGGGATCTCCCTGGTGGCAATGATTCTGGCGATCTTGCTCGGGTTGGTGATCGCGCTGATGCGACGCTCGCAGTTCGCCCTGGTGCGGGGGTTCGCCAGCACCTACATCTGGGTCATCCGGGGCACGCCGCTGCTCGTCCAACTGGTGATCATCTACACCGGTTTCGCGGCGGTCGGCATCTACCAGTTCAACGACGTCTCCGTGCTCGGGTGGTCACTGAAGGCCGCCGTCCAAGCCGCCGTCATCGGGTTGATGGTCAACGAGAGCGCCTACATCGCCGAGATCATCAGGGCAGGTTTGGATTCGGTGCCGAAGGGCCAGTTCGAGGCGGCCGCGTCGTTGGGCATGACACCCGGGCGGCTCATGCGGTGGATCATCGTGCCGCAGTCGCTGCGCGTCATGGTGCCACCGCTGGGCAACTCGTTCAACGGCATGATGAAGACCACGTCGGTGCTGTCGGTGATCGGTGTCAGCGAGATGTTCCTCGTCACCCAGTCGATCAGCTCGGCGACGTTCCACACCTTCGAGATCTTCATCGTCGCGGCGATCTACTACCTCGCCCTGACCACGATCTGGACCTTCATCCAGGCGTGGATCGAGAACCGGCTGGCCCGCCAGCTCGGCATCGAGCAGCGCGTGCCCATCACGGCTCGGCTGCTCGGCGCCCGGCGCGCGGCGGCGACCGCAACCCTGCAAGCGGAGGGCGCTCGATGACCGACACCACCGAACCGATCGTCTCGGTCCGCAACGCCTGCTGCATGCTCGGCGGCAAGCGGGTCCTCGACGAGGTCAACCTCGACGTCCAACGCGGGCAGGTCGTGGTGCTGATCGGACCGTCCGGCGCCGGGAAGACCACCCTGCTGCGCTCGATCAACCACCTCGAGGAGCTGTCGAGCGGCGAGGTGCTCGTCGGGGGAGAGTCCATCGCCCACGGCGCACACGGCAAGAAGATCGGCACCACCGAACTCGCCCGCAGGCGGCGCGAAATCGGCTTCGTCTTCCAGCACTTCAACTTGTTTCCACACATGTCGGCGCTCGAGAACGTGTGGAACGCCCCGGTGCGGGTGCTCGGGCAGTCCAAGGACGAGGCGCGGACCAATGCGATCGCGCTCCTCGAGCGAGTGGGGTTGGCGGACAAGGCCGAATCGCGTCCGAGTCAACTCTCCGGTGGTCAACAGCAGCGCGTCGCCATCGCCCGTGCGCTGGCCATGCGTCCGAAGGTCATGCTGTTCGACGAACCCACCAGCGCGCTGGACGTCGAGATGGTCGGCGAAGTACTCGAGGTGATGCGCGAACTCGCGCGCGACCAGATGACCATGGTGGCGGTGACCCACGAGATGCGGTTCGCCCGGGAGGTCGCCGACCGCATCGTCGTGATGGACGCCGGCCGCATCATCGAAGACGCCCCGCCGGACCAGCTCTTCACCAACCCGAAGAACGAGCGGACCAAGACCTTCCTGTCGACGATCCACTGATCGACCCGTCCCCGCCCGACCACCACTTCAGCAGAGAGGCGTTCGCCGTGCCCATGTCCCCAGCGTCGTCGTTCACCGGCGCCGTCGCCACCCCGCACACCCTGGCGACCGACGCGGCGACCGACGCGTTCCGAGAGGGAGGCAGCGCAATCGACGCCGCCGTCGCGGCGGCCGCCGTTCTGACCGTGGTCTACCCGCACAACGTCGCCCTCGGCGGTGATCTGATCGCGTTGGTGCGCAGCCCGGACGGTGAGGTGACGTGCGTCAACGCCTCCGGCTGGGCCGGTGCCGCCGTCGACGTCGACGCAATGCGAGCCAAGCACGGTTCGGCGTTGCCGGCCCGCGGAGCCGACACCGTCACGGTGCCAGGCGGAGTGCGAGGCTGGGAGACGTTGCACGCCAAGGGTGGTCGGTTGCCGTGGCACCGGCTGATGAACGCGGCCGGGCGGGCCGCCGACGCCGGTGTCCCGATCGCCGCGTCGCTCGGCGCGCACCTCGCGGACCCCGAGAACGCCGACCTGACGGGGTCCGAGGACTTCGACCGCGTCTTCCGGCCGGGCGGGCGCCCGCTGCAGACCGGGGACGACTTTCGGCAGCCGGCTCTCGCCGCGACGTTCGCCGCGCTGGCCGAGGGCGGTCCCGACGTGTTCTACCGCGGTGACCTCGCCGCGGGCATCGTGGGCTACCTGCGCTCGCACGGCTCGGTTCTCGACGAGGCCGACTTCGCCGACTTCCGGCCCGAGATCACGGCGCCGGCATCGGTCGACTTTCGCGGTCTCGTGGTGTCCACCAGCCCACCAAATACGCACGGGTTCATCATGCTTCGCGCACTGGCGGCCATCGAGGAGTTCCACACGAGCGCGCCGCTCGGTGACGACGCCGCCACGTTGATGCGGGTGTTCCACCACGGCAACCGTCTTCGGTCGCAGTACCTGGCCGACCCACGTCAGGCCCCGGTGGACATGGCGGCGCTGGTGCATCACGACCTCAGGGCGGCGACACCGGTCGGCGACGCCGTCGGCGCGCGGTCGGTGCCGCGTGGAGACACCGTCGGGGTCGCGGCCGCCGACGGTGACGGCTGGGCGGTGTCGTTGATTCAGAGCGTCTACCACGCCTTCGGGTCGGGCCTCGTCGACCCCGACACCGGAATCCTGTTCCACGACCGTGGGACCAGCTTCTCCCTGGACGCCGGCTCGCCAAACGTGCTGGCTCCCCGGAAGCGACCGCTGCACACGCTGATGCCCGTCATCGTCACGGAGAAGGGCGAATTGCGCCACGTGCTGTCCACGATGGGCGGTCAGGGGCAGCCCCAGATCCTCACCCAGGTGCTGCTGCGCATGCTCGACGGAGCGTCCGCCGCCGACGCCGTCGCGGCGCCGCGCGCGGTCGTGGGTCAGCAGGCGCTCGGCTGCACGGACGACTCCGTGGTCGTCGAGGTCGACGCCGACGCCGCCACGCTGGCGTCGCTGCACGAGTCCAGCTTCGAGATCGTCGACGTGCCCGCGTATTCGGAGGCTCTGGGCCAGGCCAACGCGGTTCGGGCCGGTGCGGATGGCGAACTGACCGCGGCCGCCGATCCGCGGGCCGACGGCTCGGCCGTGGTCGTGCAGTACGCGCGACATCGACGGACGTCGTAGGTGGAGACGCACCCGCTGGTCGACCGTCATCTGCAGCTGTGGCTGATGATGACGTTGACCGTGGTGACGGGCGCGCTCGACGCGGTCGGTTACCTGGGCCTCGACCGGGTGTTCACCGGCAACATGACCGGCAACGTGGTGATCCTCGGCATGGGCATCGCCGCCGAGGAGGGGTTGCCGGTCGCCGGGCCGCTGGTCGCCCTGATGGCCTACGTGGTCGGGGCGGCGGTCGCCGGACGGCTCGTCCGGCGCGGCGAACGTGGTTGGGGCCCAACCGTCACCGCGACGTTGAGCGCCAACGCCGCGCTCCTCGTGGCCGTTGCGACGGTGTTGCTGGTGATGCCCACCGACGGTCAATCGTTGGGCGGAATCGCAGCAGCGGCCACGATCGCCGTCGCGATGGGAGCACAGGCCTCGGTGGCTCGCTTCCTGGCGGTGACCGACATGACGACGGTCGTGGTGACCTCGACCATCACGTCCTACGCCAGCGAGACGTTGTTCGCCGGCGGTCTCGCCTGGTTCACCCACCGCCGGTTGTGGGCGGTCGTGGCGATCTTCGCCGGGGCGCTCGTCGGAGGCGTGCTGATGAAACTGCACATCTGCGTTCCCGTGTACGTCGCGGCGATCACCACGCTGGGCACCGCGTTGGTCGGTCACCGCCTGTGGGACCGCGTGGCGGTCAGGGCGGCGTGACCCGAAACGCCGCGGCGATCTCGGCGACCCTGGGGTCGGCGCGCAACTGCTCCAGTGTCAGCGGCAACGGCAGCCGCCAGTTTGGATACTCGTCGACCGTCCCCGGCAGGTTGGGCTGCCGCGGCTCGCCGACGACGTCATAGGGCGACACCAGCTTGAGCTGGCTCGGAGTGGACGCCAGGAACCGATGCAGCGCAACGATGATCGACGCTTCGTCGGGTGCGGCGTCACCGGCCGGCAGCAGCCCCTGGGCCTGGAGAAGTGACACCCACTCGGCCCGTTCCGCGTCGGCGTGCTCCTGCTCGCCCGCCACGTCGTCGAGCAGACCGAGGTCAGCCCGGGCACGAACGTGCTCGCCGCGCAGGAAGCCCGCGGCGGTGGGCAGATCGTGAGTGGAGATGCTGGCGGCGGCGCGCGTCGGCCAATCCGCCGGTGCCAGAAGCGGTTCCCCGGGGGCGTCGGTGTCCCTGGTGAACCACGAGACCGCGCAACCCAGCATCTCGTTGTCCGCCAGCGCCTCGGTGACCTCGGGCTCGACGGTGCCCAGGTCCTCGCCGACGACGATGGCCCCGGCTCGGTGGGCCTCCAGGGCGAGCACCGCCAGCATGACGTCGGCGTCGTAGTACACGTAGGTGCCGCGATCGGGGCCGTCGCCCGGCGGAATCCACCACAGTCGCCACAGCCCGGCGACGTGGTCGATCCGCAGCCCGTCGGCGTGGGCGAGCACGGCTTGCAGCATGTCGCGCAGCGCGGCATATCCGGTGGCGGCCAAGCGGTCCGGGCGCCACGGCGGCAATCCCCAATCCTGACCTCGGGGCGTGAAGTTGTCCGGCGGCGCCCCGATGCTGACACCGGTGGCGAGCACGTCGGCCAGTGCCCAGGCGTCGGCGCCGTCGGCGTCCACCCCGACGGCCAGGTCGTGCAGTACGCCCAGGGACATCCCGGCGTCGGAGGCGGCGGACCGCACGGCGTTCAACTGCTCGGCGCACTGCTGCTGCACCCACGCGTGGAAGGCCACCCGGGGGGCCAGCTCGCGGCGGGCGGCGGCGACGGCGGGGTTCCCGACGTCGCGCAGCGAGTCGGGCCAACGGCTCCAGCGGCCACCGTGCCGTTCGGCCAGGGCNCAGTACGTCGCCCAATCGCGCAGTCCGTCCGAGGCCGCCCCGGCACCGATCGGGTCCGGGCGCCCCTCGGCGCGCCATAGCAGCTCGAGGGCATCCCGTTTGGCGGCCCACACCAGGTCGTGGTCGACGCGCGGCGTGCTCGCCGACACCCGGAGGGCGTCGACCTCGGCTCGGGTGTCGGGATCCGCGCGCCGGTAGGCGTCGACGTCGGAGATGCGAAGTGCCAGCGGGTTGGCGAATCGTCGGCTCGACGGCGTGTAGGGCGAGGGTTGTACCGGATGGGTGGGTCCCGGCGCGTGCAGCGGGTTGAGCAAGACCGCGCCGGACTGGTGTTCGCCGGCGGTCCACTCCACGAACTCGCGTAGGTCACCGAGATCGCCGATACCCCACGACCGCTCCGATCGCAGGGCGTACAGCTGCAGCATCCAGCCCCATGTCGGTTGAGCCCGAGGCACTTTCGGTGGGGCGGCCACCAGTGTGACTTGCTGGCCGCCGTGCGTGGTCAATTGGTACCAACCCGCCGCCAGGTCGGCGGGCAGTTCCCCGTCCACCTCGATGCGCGTGCCGTCCTCGTCGACCAGCTCGGCCGCCCCGGGAAACTCCTGGGACCGCCCGGTCAACCGGACCGCGACCGTGGGCGCCAGCACCCCGGCGCGGTCGACCTCCTCCAACCGGGCCAACTCGGCCTCGATCGCGGTCTGCGAGCTCGCGTCGACGTCGAGCAACGAGAGCACCTTCACGACGACGTCGGCGTCGACCTCCACGGCGACGCGGCGTTCGTTGCGGTAGGACGTCGCGACGCCGTGGGCCGCGGCGACTTTGCGCAGGTCCTCGGAGACCAGCGTCGGCTCGTCGGTCATGACGGACGAGCCGCGGCGGTCGAGGGCAGACGGCGGGAGCGGCGCTGGGTGGACACCGTGCTCTAGTACCCAGGAACGCGGGGTGTACACCGCAGTCCGAGGTGTGGTTCCACCGGTTCGCACGGCCAGCGGTGCAGCCCGTTTCGGGATACGGTTGTAGTCGACCACGCGCACGTCCTCGCCCGGTTTAGCCAGCAGCCCACAGGATGCCGGCGCCTACGCCACTTGCACGCTGCGAAGGTACTGAAGTGAAGGCCACCGACCGACCGCGAGAATCCACGCTCGCCTGGGATCTCGTCGATCACGTCCACGCGCATCTCACCGATGCCGAACGCAACACCGCGTTCGTCCACCTCGGTGTCGGCGACTACTCGCCGGTGTTCCAATGCGTGCTCGAAGCGGTGGTCCGTGAACGCATTTCGCTACCCGAGGAGATGGTCGGGATGCTGCGAGGGTGGATCGAGGACTACGACCTGCACCGGGACTTCGGCGTCATCCTCGCGCGCGCCGTCGGCGACGTGCCGCCGGCCTGACGTTCTCGGCTCAGGCCGTCATCAGGTAGTCGGCGCCGCCGACGTAGACGATCCCCGGAGGACTCGGCATCGTGACGGCGCTGACGATGGCGCCGGAGAACTCGTGCACTGTCGGCAACGTTCCGTGAACGCGCCGCGCCTGCACGGCCTCGGGGTCGCGGCGCTGTAGGAGCCGGACGATGATGGTGCCGTCGATCATGTCCCCGGAGACCACGGTGAGGCGGACGCCGGCACGGCTGAACACCGCTCGCATGGCGTAGAGCGCGGTCTCGCCGGCTCGCTTGCTGGCGGCGACCCCGGAGTAACCCTTCGGCACCGCCTTGTTGGGGAAGAAGTGGGCCTGGTGGCTGGTGACGAAGACGATGCGTCCGTCGACGGGCATGAGCGGCACGGCCAGTTGCGCGAGCCGACGCTGCGCGTCGCGGTTCAGCCGCATGGCATAGCCCGGATCGGCACCCATCTCGAGGCCGCCGGATGCGTTCAACACCAAGGCGTCCAGGCGTCCGAAGCGGGCCTCGATCGTCTCCATCAGGGCCGTGGCCTCGGCTGCGTCGGAGATGTCGGCGCCCAGCGTCGAGGCCTGCCCGCCGGCGTCGCGGATGGCGGCGGCGACGTCGTCTGCCCGCTTGGACTTCTCCCGATAGTTCACGATGACGTGGGTGTTCGGGTCGGCGAGCTGCTGCGCAACCTCCGCGCCAATGCCCCTCGAGGCGCCCGTCACCAGGACGATTCGTTCAGGTACGTGGTGCACGTGCGGTTCCTTCCGTCGGGATGATCGCCGAGCGTCCGGGTCGACGGTACACCCAAAATAAGGAAGTTAAGGAATATCTAAGGTCACGATAAGGCATCCGGNTGTCGCAAGTGTGGGTTGCCACCTCGGACACCGTGCCAAGATGGGCCATCGTCGGCGCAGCCGAAACGGGGTTTTCGTGTCGATCTCCTGGGGCCGGCTACGTCTCGGGATCTTCGCCGTCGTGGCCGCCCTGACCGCGCTGAACGCGCTCGCGCCGTACGGCGGCCACGTCGCCCAGCTGGTTGCGCTCGTCCTGCAGTCGGTGGTCGGCGCCGGCGCGATGGTCTGCGCAGTGACCGCGGCCTACCGGACGACCGGGGTTGCGCGGGCCTGGCGGGTTCTGGTCATCGCCGCCATGACGAGCTGGCTGGTGGGTGAGGTGTTCTGGTGGCTGAGCGACGGCCAAGAGGGCGAAGCCGCGCCGCTGCCTGCCGTGGTCGCCTACTTCGGACCGCCGATCCTGTCCTTCGTCGCGATGATGCTGCTGGTGCGCAGCGGCGGCTGGCCGACCGGGCGGCGAAGCGGATCGTCGCCCGGGGTGCTGGCCATCGCCGTGCTCGACGGCCTCGTCGCCGCGGCGGCGTTCTCCATCCTCGTCTTCCTCGGCGGTCTCGGAGCGATGACGACCTACGCCCTGCCCCGGTCCTACGACGGCACCGTCGTGACGGCCTACTCGGTACTGGAGCTGATCGTCGTCGTGCTGGCGGTCTTGGTGGCCACCGCCTATCGCCGCGACCGGTTGCACCGGCGGAACTACCTCCTGCTTGCCGGAGGTGTCGTCCTGCTGGCCGGTTCGGACCGGTTGATCGCCTACCTGTGGAGCATCGGTGTGCAGGCCCCAGACGTGTGGGGTGGGGCGGGAAACATCTTGGGTCCCTTGATGATTGCCTACGCGGTGCTCGACGTGGCGTCGCACGGCGGCGTCGGTGACGCGGTGATGGACTGGGCGCAGCTGGTGTGGCCGTATCTCGGCTTCCTGAGCGTGCTCGTGCTGTGCGCCACACAGCTGCTCATCGGGCTCGCCCTGCCCACGGTGGTCGTCTACCTCTGTGTGGCGATGGTCGTGTTGGTCACGGCCCGACAGATCGTTGCCGTGGCCGCCGCGCGCCAGTTGACCAGTCGGCTGTACGAGGCGCAGCGCCGCCTGGCCCATCAGGTGAACCACGACGCGCTCACCGGACTGCCCAACCGGCTGCTGTTCGGCCAGCGCCTCGACGCCGCGGTCCGCGACGGACGATTTCTGCTGATCTTCGTCGACGTCGACGACTTCAAGGAGGTCAACGACCAGTTCGGCCACGCGGCGGGGGACGAGCTGCTGCGCGCCGTCGGGGAGCGCCTGCGCCGGTGCGTCGGCGCGTCGGACACGCTGGCCCGCATCGGCGGTGACGAGTTCGCGATCCTGATCGAGACCGACGACGACGTGCCGGAGGAGGTCGCCGACCGCCTCCGGGTGGCACTTCGGGACCCCTTCGCCGTTCACGGGTCGACGGTGCGGGTAAGGGCCAGCATGGGTCTGGTCGAACACGGGGCCGCCGACCCGGTGCCTTCATCGGATGACCTGATGAGACAGGCAGACGTCTCGATGTACGCCGGCAAGCGGCTCGGCAAGAACACCGCGGTGGTGTACCGCCCGTCCTCGGGGGTGGTGGTCGACTTCCCCAGCGCCCTGAGAGGGGCCGCCGGCGGGGTGCCGCCGGGCTTCAGCCTGGCCTATCAACCCGTGGTGAGTTTGCCCGATCGCCGCCCGGTCGCGGTCGAGGCCCTGGCCAGGTGGTCTGCCCCCAACGGGATGCAGATTCCGCCGGCCACGTTCGTCGCCGTCGCCGAGGGCGCCGGCCTCGGTGCCGTATTCGACGCGATGGTGTTGGACCTCGCCTGCCGAGAGATTCAGGAGACCGGCTCGCCACTGGTCATCCACGTCAACGTCGGCGCCGCCAGGCTGGGCAACCGCGGTTTCGAAGATCAGGTGATGCGCACCCTCGACCGCCACGACGTCGACCCCGGCCGGTTGGTCCTGGAGATCACCGAGACCGTCCCGATCGTCGACCTGCGCGAGGGGGCCGCGGCCATCGAGCGGCTGGGCGCGCTCGGCGTCCAGGTCGCCCTGGACGACTTCGGCGCCGGCTTCAATTCGCTGAGCTATCTGCACGCCCTTCCGGTGCACGTCGTCAAGCTAGACCGCAGCCTGGCCGTGGGGGACGAGCCCGATCGGGGGCTGGCGTTGTACCGCTCGGTGATCAGCCTGTGCTCGGCACTGGGCCTGCAGGTGATCGCCGAGGGAATCGAACGCGAGGCGCAGGCCGACACCGTCTTCACGGCCGGGTGCCGGCTCGCCCAGGGTTACTTGTTCGGCCGCGCGAGAGCCGTCGGTGAGCTGACCGCCGTCTGACGCCCAGCTCGGGGCCACGTCCGCCACGGCCCGGCCCCGCCGGCGGACTCGGCGGTCACGGGTGAGCCCGGGGTCGGCCACGGCCACGCGCGAGCGAGACGGCGAATGGAATCGCGACGGCGCCCATCAGGACTCCGCCCGTGACCGCCGAGCCGGGCAGGCCGAAGAACACCGCGTGCGCCATCACCGAGGAGAAGTAGACCCACAGATACAGCGTCGCGGCGGGCGCCGACGGCCGGTCGGGGCGGCGGAGCGAGGCGTTCAGCGTCGCCAGCACCACCGCCGACACCACCAACCAGCCCAGGTAGTTCGTCAACGGGATGCCGGGTACGAGCGGCAGGCCGGGATCGGGGTCGAACCACCGCCAGTGACCCGCCGCGACCATCTGCGGATCGAGGAACACGTCCCACGTGGTTAGGGCGACGGCGCCGACCGCGGTGACCGCCACGGCGTTGCCGGCGAGCGTGCGGGCTACCACCAGCGCGGGCCACGCCATCATCACCCACGCCATCGGCACCACGACCGGGACGCCGAGCAGCTCCGGTCCAAGGGTTCCGGTGTAGGCGTACTGCCCGAACGGCCAGCCCGTGGCCACCCCGACGGACTCGGCGATGAGGCCGCCACCACCGGCGACGGCCACCAGCACGGCCGCGCTCACCGCACCGAGCACCCGGTACGCGTCGGCGACGCTGGCCAGGAAGAAGACGACGACGCTGGCGATGGTGACCGTCGTGAGCCACGACTCCGGCATCAACGGATAGAGGATTTGGCTACCGACGGCGGCGGCCACCAAGGCCCACACCGCTTGGCGCGAGGTCGTGGGTGCGTGAAGCTCGGCCAGGGCCACGCGCGCCACCTCCCCCGTCGAGAGTCGTAAAAGCCGAGGTTACCCGTGCCCGCCGGGGGTGCGGCGAGACGACTCCGTAGGGTTCGTAGGTGCCCCACGCACGCCCGGTCAAACCCCTACGCGCTCTGGTCGCGACGGGATCGGTGCTGGCCTGCGCCGGAACGGTCCACCAGCTGGTCAACCTGCGGCTGCTGCGCCGCCCGCCCGCCGCCCCACCCGCAGTGGGCAGCCCGGTGTCGCTGCTGGTCCCGGCCCGCGACGAGGCCCACCGGATCACCGCCACGATCGAGTCCCTGCTGGCGCAGCGCGGTCTGGACGACGTCGAGATCCTGGTGCTCGACGACGGCTCCACCGACGGGACCGCCGACGTGGTTCGCGCCGTCGCCGGGTCCGACCCCCGGGTACGCGTCATCGCGGGCACTGCGCCGCCTGGGGGTGCGCTCGGCAAGCCGCACGCATGCGCCCAGCTCGCCGCGGCCGCGCGCGGCGAGACCCTCGTCTACGTCGACGCCGACGTCGTCCTGGCGCCCCACGCCGTCGTCGCGGCGGTCGCCGTCCTGCGCGGTCCGGTGTCCCTGGATCTGCTGTGCCCGTGGCCGCGACAGGTTGCGACCGGATTCCTCGGGCGGCTGGTCCAACCGCTGCTGGCGTGGTCCTGGTCGACCACGCTGCCGCTGCGGGTGGCCGAGCGGTCGGCGCGACCGTCGATGGCCGCGGCCAACGGCCAGTTCCTGCTGGTGGACGCCGACGCCCTGCGCAAGGCCGGCGGGTGGCAGTCGGTCTCGGGTGCGGTCCTCGACGACATCGGCCTGGCTCGCGCCGTCCGGGCGTCGGGTGGCCGTACCGGCCTCGCCGACGGGTCCGCGCTGGCGACGTGTCAGATGTATGCGACCGGTCGCGAGCTGAGCGCGGGCTACCGCAAGTCCCTGTGGGCGGCGTTCGGTTCACCCGCAGGGGCGGTCGCGGTCGCAGCGGCGCTGACCGTCGTCTACGTGGTGCCCGCGGCCGCCGCGGTGACCGGCTCGCGCGTCGGCATGTTCGGCTACGCCGCCGCCGTCGCCGGCCGGATGCTGACGCGACGATGGGGTGGGCGACCCTGGGATGCGCTTGCCCAGCCCCTGTCGGTGGTGGCGCTGCTCGGCTTGCTGGTGTCGTCGTGGGTGGGTCGCGCGAGGGGCACGCTGCGGTGGAAGGGGCGGAGGGTGTGACCGGCGGGACCGGCGGGCAGGAGCGAAGCGACGGGGGGATGGGCACCGGCGGGCAGGAGCGAAGCGACGGGGGGATGGGCACCGGCGGGCAGGAGCGAAGCGACGGGGGGATGGGCACCGGCGGGGTGGTCGTGATCGGCGCGGGCCTCGGTGGGCTGGCCGTCGCGGCTCGGTTGGCTGCGGCCGGTCACCGTGTGACCGTCTACGAGAGCGCCGCCACCGTGGGAGGCAAGCTGGGCGTCGTCGAGCGCGACGGCTTCACCTTCGACACCGGGCCGTCGTTGCTGACCGTCCCCGCCGTGCTCGACGAACTCTTCGCCGACACCGGTGGCCCGGCCGCGCTGACACCGCTCGCCGTCGACCCGGCGAGCGCGTATCGCTTCGCCGACGGCACGGAGCTGGCGATGCCGCACGACGCCGCCGCCGTGCCCGCCGCTCTCGACGAGGCCTTCGGGCCCGGCGCCGGGCAGTCCTGGCGCCGACTGCACGAGCGATCGCGCCGACTGTGGGAACTGGTTGGCGAACCCGTTCTGCGCCAACCCATTTCACTCACCGGGCTGGCACGAATGAGTCTGCGCCCGGCCGATCTGCTGACGGTGGCGCCGTGGCAGACGATCGACGGCCTCGGCCGCCGGATGCTGCCCGACGCGCGCATGCGGACCTGGCTCAACCGGTACGCCACCTACTCGGGGTCCGATCCGCGGCGCACGCCTGCCGTC
>Ga0055540_1000567_pt1 | contig 27204 bp, 24 predicted proteins | sample AraplaCvi_mMS_r2_2_FD_55040 | JGI IMG/M metagenome (GOLD analysis project Ga0055540, IMG submission 55040) | Arabidopsis root microbial communities from North Carolina, USA - plate scrape MF_Cvi_mMS_r2 | ecosystem: Host-associated > Plants > Roots > Endosphere | place: USA: North Carolina
GGCTGGCTGTGCGGATGGTGGATCCTCGGCTCAAGGCCGAGGATGACGGCGGATATGTTGCGATGTGTTGAAACTCAAAGGGCAGCAGCTTACGCCACTGCCCTTATTCCGTTCTGATCTTTATCGCTCACCGAATGACCATCTGCTGCGGCGCGCCGGGTTTTGCCGGCTGCTGCACCTTGACCGGGGCCGGTTCCGCGGTGCCGAACAGCTTGTCGCGTTCGCGCCACAGGGCCGGGAGCGAAAGCAGCGCGATCGAGACCAGGGCAATCGCGGTCTTGGTGAACTCGTTGAGCTCGGGCGTCCGTCCGTCGAAATAATAGACGAAGTAGACGATCGCGACGTGCCACACATAGACATAGAGCGAATGGCGGCCGAGCAGCTGCAGATACTTGATCGAGAACACCCAGGTGATCGCACCGGCGATGCGGCGCACCCATTCGTCCTTGTGTTTCGGGCCGGCGACGATCAGCCAGGTGACCAGCATCGCGACGGCCGCGAAGTTCAGGAGGTAGACCGGGCCGAAATCGGCGCGGATTTCCATCGAGGCGAACTTGCCGATCATGTGCGGCGGCATCAGTTCATGCGCGGTGATCAGGCGCAGCGGCAGGAAGAACAGAACCATCAGCAGCGCCACCTTCGGGATGAAGGTATTGTCCGGCGAGAGGATATTGCTCCACTTGATCTTGCCGGCCGAAGTCAGCGCGCCAAGCACGAGGCCCGAATAGAACACCACCTGCCAGCCGAGCAGGTTGAAGGACACGCGGATACCCTGGTCGTCGGCGCCCATGACGAGGTCGTTGAGCGGCGTCGTGGCGATCTGCTGCAGGCCGAGCTGGGCCGCCATCCACAGGATGACGGAGCCGGCCACCACATAGTGCCACTTGTCCTCCAGCACCAGCTTCACCAGCATCGGGGCAAACAGCATGTAGACGATATACTGCGGCAGGATATCCATGAAGGTCGGCTGGTACAGGAAGGTGGCGATCGCGGCCAGGCGCAGCGGGTCGTCGAAGGTCGTGTAACCCAGCCAGTTGAACCAGATCGAATAAGCCCCCGGCAGCAGCATCTGGGCGACCAGCACAACCAGCACGATGCCCATCGCATAGCGATAAAGTTCGAAGGCGCGGTTGTAGATGGCGGTGCGGCCGGCGGCATAGCCGTTCTTCAGCATCTTCTTGGCGTAAACCATGCCGATCAGCAGGCCGGACAGGAAGACGAAGCCCTGGGCGTCTTCGACAAAGGCGAGCTGGTTGTGGTTGATCTTCACCAGAAGATAGCCGCCAGCAAAGATCAGATGATTGAGTACCATGAAAACGAGGAAATATCCTCGCATACCATCAATAATATCAAAGCGTTTCATCGGTCGCGGTCTCCGTCTCTGCCGGTTCCGACGGCTATCGCCTTTCGGTCCGTAAGGCCTCTGCGGGCCAGGATGTACGCGGCTAAACGCGGCAAAAAGCCGGACAGTTCCAGCCCTATTTGAGCGTTTAGACCTGAACTACCGTAAACTGTGCGTGATGACTCCGCGATGAACGCTGGGTTGGGTAAGGTTCACACTATTCCGCCGCGACGCGCTTGAGACCTGCAACCTGCGTGAGGTAGGCGCGCATGGCGGCCGGTTTCACCGGCTTGTGCTGGACGCCAATGTCGTGACGCTCCGCTTCGGCGCGGACTTCCGGCGTGCGGTCGGCGGTTATGATCAGTGCCGGGATGTCCGCCTGGTATTTCTGGCGCAGCTTGAGAACGGCCTCGATGCCGTTGCCGTCGTCGAGATGATAGTCGGCGATGATGATTTCCGGCGGCGGTTCGTGGCGGGCGACGATCTCGTCGAGGGCGGCAAGCGAATCCGCCTGGCCGACCGTGCAGCCCCAGCCGGTGATCAGCAGCGCCATGCCTTCGAGGATGCGCGGTTCGTTGTCGATGCAGAGAACCCTGAGGCCGTTCAGCGGCTGCGAGCGCTTGCGGCGCTCCGCCTGGTCGGCGCGGATCGTCTGCGATGCGGTGAGGTCCATGGGAACCTGCACCCGGAAGGTCGTGCCGCGGCCGGGCGTCGAGGCGAGCTGGACCGGATGGTTGAGCACCCTTGAAATACGGTCGACGATCGACAAGCCGAGCCCGAGGCCTGCCGCGGTCTTTGCGCCTTCGTCGAGCCGGGCGAATTCCTTGAACACGGTGCGGAATTTCGAGGGCGGAATGCCTATGCCGGAATCGAGCACCTCGATGATCACCTGGCCGCCCCGGCGGCGGGCGCCGATCAGCACCTTGCCGTCGATCGTGTACTTGATCGCGTTGGACACGAGGTTCTGCACCAGCCGGCGCAGCAGGTTGGCATCCGAGCGTACCTTCAGCGAGGTCGGCATGACCACGAATTCCAGGTCTTTCTCGCGGGCCATCGGAGCATAGTCGGTTTCGATACGCTTCAGGAGGTCCTCGAGCGGCACGGNGGTGAAACGCGGCTTCATNGCGCCNGTATCGAGCCTCGAGATGTCGAGCACNGCGCCGAGGATCGCCTCGACCGATTCCAGCGCCGAATCGATATTGCGCACCAGCGAGCCNTTNTTGTCCGACGCCCCGAGCCGCTCGACCAGCGCCGAGGAATAAAGCCGGGCGGCGTTGAGCGGCTGCAGGATGTCGTGGCCGGCGGCGGCAAAGAACCGGGTCTTGCCGATATTGGCCTCGTCGGCTGATGCCTGGGCGTCGGCAAGCTCCTTGTTGACGCGGGTAAGCTCGGCGGTGCGTTCGCCGACCCGCTGTTCCAGCGTCTCGTTTGCCTGTTTCAATGCCTGGTCTGCGGCGACGCGTTCGGAAATGTCGGTGAAGGTCGCGACGATGCCCTTGTCCGGCATGGCATTGGAGCGCACTTCGATGATCCGCTCGCCGCCGTTCAGCACGAGCGAGAAGGGGGCGTCGAGGGTCTGGAACTGTCGGATTACCTCGGCCTGGTCCGATGCCGCAAGGTCGCCGCGCTCGGAGAGGATGGCGACCATGTCGGCCAGCGGAAAACCGACCTGGCCGACCTGTTCCGGCAGGTCGAGCAGATTGCGGAAACGGCGGTTCCAGATCGTCAGGCGCTCGGAACTGTCGAAGACGGCGATGCCCTGGTCCATCTGCGAAAGGGCGGTCTGCAGCATGTCCTGGTTATATTGCAGCGCCTCGCTCGCCTGGTCGAGCAGCCAGGCCGTGTCGGAATTGGTGTCCTCGGCCTTCTGCAGGATCAGCGACAGGACGAGCCTGGCGGAAGACGAGCCGATAGCGCTGCCGAGCAGCTGTTCGGAGAAATGGATCATCGCCATGTCGGCGGGCTGGTCGTCGCTGAACGTGCGGCCGGCGGTCTTCTCGTAATTGGAGAAGGAGCGCCGCATGCGTTCTTCGCCGAGATAGCGGGCGATCGCCGCCTTGAGGTCGCCGACGCTCACGCGGGTCTTCCAGCCACGGGTGGCGAATTGCGAGCGCAGGTGGCGTTTCACGAAAATGCCGGCCTGGATGCGCTCGACCGGCCGCGGATTGCGTGACAGCGACCCGAGCACGAAGGCGAGCGTGTTGAGCGTCAGGGCAAAGATAGTCGCGTTGACCAGCGGATCGGTCTGCGGGCCGGAGAAGATGCCGGTGCCCGGAAACAGGAAATTGAGGACCGCCGCCGCCACGTGGGAATTGTCCGGCCCGCCGAAGCTCGGCACGAACAGCAGATAGGCCCAGGCAAGGAAGCCGAAGGACATGCCGAGGATCGCCCCGCGGGCGTTGGCGCGGCGCCAGACGAGGCCGCCGAGGAGGGCGGGCGCCACCTGCGCGATCGCCGCGAATGCCAGCAGCCCGATCGAGGCGAGGCCGGACTGGCTGTCGGCCATGCGGTAATAGGCATAGCCGAGGATCAGGACCCCGAAGATCGCCACGCGGCGGATGTGCAGAAGCGTGCGGGTGAAGTCGGTCCGCTGGCCGGAGCGCGCGGCCATCAGCCGCTGCCTGAGGAAGATCGGGATGATGATGTCGTTCGATACCATGATCGAAAGCGCGACGGATTCGACGATCACCATGGCGGTGGCGGCGGAAAAGCCGCCGATGAAGGCGATCAGCGACACCACCTTCAGCTCGCCGGCAAGCGGCAGCGTCAGCACGTAGAGATCGGCATCGCCGGTGCCGCCGAAGGTGATCAGGCCGGCCATGCCGACCGGAAGCACGAAGATATTGATGGCGACGAGGTAGAGCGGCAGAAGCGCGCCCGCCACCTTGCGCTCCTTCGTGGTGCGGTTCTCGACCACGGTCACGTGGAATTGCCGCGGCAGCATGATGATCGCGAACGCCGAGAGCGCGATCAGGATCAGCCAGCGGCTGATCGGCGTCTCGTAGGCGAGCGCGGAGCCGACCAGCATGTTTTCCGATGCCTTGGCGAGCAGATCGGACGGCCCGTCGAACAGGATGAAGAAGACCGAAAAGCCGACCGTCGCAAATGCGAGCAGCTTGACCACCGATTCCATCGCCACCGCGAGGATCAGCCCGTCCTGATGCTCGGTCGCATCCGTGTGGCGGGTGCCGAAGATGACCGCGAACGAGGCCATCATCAGCGTGACGATCAGCGCCAGGTCGATGAAATAGAGATTGCCGCTGCCGATGCCGTAATCCGACGGATTGACCATGGCGGCGACCGAGCTCGACACCGCCTTCAGCTGCAGCGCGATATAGGGGATGGCGCCGACCAGCGCGATGATCGCGACGATCATCGCGACGGTGGAATTCTTGCCGTAGCGGGCGGCGATGAAATCCGCGACCGACGTCAGCTTCTCGGCCTTGGCGAGTTCGACGATGCGCCGGATGATCGGCATGCCGAGCGTGAAGGCGAGGATCGGGCCGATATAGATGCCGGTGAATTCCAGGCCCTTTTGCGACGCAAGCCCGACGCCGCCGAAATAGGTCCAGGACGTGCAGTAGATCGCGAGGCTGAGCGCATAAACGGCCGGCCTTCCGTTCTTCGGCACGCCAAAGACACGGCTCCGCCGGTCGCCGTAACTCGCCACCGCAAAAAGCAGCAGCACATAGGCGAAAGCCGAAACAAAAATGATCCAGCCTGGAAGCATCGGTCCTCCCCGCAGGGAATTGCGGCAGCTCGAACATTAGGGGAAAAGCAATCGCTTGGAAATCAGGGGGCTTCTCGGCAAAAAGTCCAATAGACAGTCGCATTTAGGCGTTTGGCGAAGCCATCTGTTCAGGCGCTTCGAAAGCGCTATGTTGGAGGTCATTCCATCTCGAACGCCATGGGGGAAAGTGGCCATGTCAATGATCAGCGAATTCCGTTCCTTTATCGCCAAGGGCAATGTCATCGATCTCGCGGTCGGCATCATCATCGGCGCCGCCTTCACCGGCATCGTCAAATCGCTGGTCGACGACATCGTGATGCCGATCGTCGGCGCAATCACGGGAGGCGGCTTCGATTTCTCGAATTACTTCCTGCCATTGTCCAAGGCGGTCACGGCGCCGTCGCTTGCCGCTGCCCGCGAACAGGGCGCAGTCTTTGCCTACGGCAATTTCATCACCGTTCTCATCAATTTCGTGATCCTTGCCTTCATCATTTTCCTGATGGTCAAGGCGGTGAACCGCATGCGGCTCGCAGACGAAAAGAAGCCGGTCGATGAAAAGCCTGCTCCGCCGCCAGCCGATATCCAGCTCCTGACCGAAATACGGGATCTGCTGAAGACAAAGTGATCTTTTGATCACGCGGCGGCAAATCATCATCGGAATCGATCCCCGCCTCACGGATTATCATGGGATTCCTTGGGCTTCCTGCGCTAAAGAAGTGGGAAAACCAGCCGAGGGAATTCCATGTCGATCATTTCCAGTCTCAGCCCCCGTGCCGTTGCGGCGCCCGAAAGCGGTATCGTCGAGGTCATCACCTATGCGCGCGGACGGGAAGGATTGATCCCGCTCTGGGCCGGTGAAGGCGACCTGCCGAGCCCGGATTTCATCAATCGCGCCGCAACCGAGGCGCTTCTGGGCGGTGAGACCTTCTACACCTGGCAGCGCGGCATCCCGGAACTGCGTCAGGCGCTGTCGGACTATTACGCGCGGCATTTTTCCGTTTCTTTGCCGGTCGAGCATTTTTATGTCACCGGCTCGGGCATGCACGCGATCATGCTGGCGGTGCAGGCCGTGACCTCGCCGGGCGACGAGATGATCTATCTGTCGCCGACCTGGCCGAACATCATATCGGCGATCGAGATCTCCGGCGCCCATTCCGTCGGCCTGCCGCTCGATTTCGTCGGCGGCCGCTGGTCGCTCGATCTCGCCAAGCTGGAAGGCAAGATCACCCCGAAGACGAAGGGCCTGTTCATCAATACCCCGGCCAACCCGACCGGCTGGACCGCGACGCTCGAGGATNTGAAGANCATCCTGGCGCTCGCCCGCAAGCACGGCATCTGGATCATCGCCGACGAAATCTACGCGCGCTATTATTACGGCGGTGCTGCCCGTGCTGCGTCCTTCCTCGACATCATGGAAGAGGGCGACCGGATCATCTTTGCCAATTCCTTCTCCAAGAACTGGTCGATGACCGGCTGGCGCGTCGGCTGGATCGTCGCCCCGCCGGAAATGGGACAGGTGATCGAAAATCTGGTGCANTATTCGAATTCCGGCGTGGCGCAGTTCCTGCAGCGCGGTGCCGTCGTGGCGCTCAACCAGGGCGACGATTTCGTCAATGCCAATATCGCCCGGGCGACCGAGGCGCGCGACATCCTGTGCGACGCGCTGATCGCTACCAACCGGGTAGAGACCCTGAAACCGGACGGCGCGCTCTACGCCTTCGTCAAGGTGGACGGCATCACCGACAGCCGCAACGCGGCGCTCGATATCGTCGACAAGATCGGCGTGGCGCTGGCGCCGGGTTCGGCTTTCGGCAAGGGCGGCGAGCTTTTCCTGCGCGCCTGTTTCCTGCGTGACCCGAAGCAGATCGAGGAGGCGGCTGGCCGCCTTTCCGACTATATCAAGCGTCTTTGAGCCATCCCGGCACGAAGACGATAAAATTTGAGCGATCCGCTCAAGAGCCTGTTTGCCCTAGGCCGAGATAAACCCGGCGCGACCTGCGCCGGGTAAGCATTGCTGAAGACTGCCCATGTTTTTGTCCTGCCAACGATAAGAAAGCAGGGAAGTATAGACATGGCAGTTCTGGTGACAGGCGGCGCGGGTTACATCGGCAGCCACATGGCGTGGGCTTTGCTCGACGCGGGCGAGGAAGTCGTCGTTCTCGACCGGCTCTCGACCGGTTTCCGCTGGGCCGTACCGGCCGAGGCGCGGTTCTATCTGGGCGATGTCGGCGACCGGGCCATTCTCGCGCAGATCTTCGCCGAAAACGATATCGACGCGATCCTGCATTTCGCAGGCTCGATCGTCGTGCCGCAATCGGTCGCCAACCCGCTGGATTATTACGAGAACAATACGGGCAACACCCGCCTGCTCGCCGCCGCCGCGGTCGAAGCGGGTATCCGCCATTTCGTCTTCTCGTCGACAGCGGCCGTCTATGGCGACCAGAAAGACGATGCGCCGGTGTTGGAAAGCGCGCCGCTGCAGCCGAAGAACCCCTATGGCCAATCGAAGCTGATGTCGGAAATGATGCTGCGCGACGCTGCGGCCGCTTACGACTTCCGTTTTGTCGCCCTGCGTTATTTCAACGTCGCCGGCGCCGATCCGCTTGGCCGCACCGGCCTGTCCACGGATGGTGCCACCCATCTCATCAAGATCGCCTGCGAGGCCGAACTTGCCAAGCGCCGCGGCGTCGATGTCTACGGAACGGACTATGCGACACCGGACGGAACGGGCATCCGCGACTATATCCACGTCACCGATCTGGTCGATGCCCATCTTAAGGCCTTGAGCTACCTGCGCCGCGGGGGCGAACCGCTGATCGCCAATTGCGGCTACGGCCGCGGCTATTCGGTGCTGGAGGTTCTGGACGCCGTGATGCGCGTCGGCGGCCGCAAGTTCGAGATCCGCTACGGGCCGCGCCGGCCGGGTGACGCGGCAAGCGTGGTCGCCAATTCGACGCTGGCGCGCCGTCTGCTCGACTGGAAACCGCGCCATGACGATCTCGATCTCATCGTCGAGACAGCGATTTCCTGGGAGAAGGGTCTCGCTTCCCGCAAGGCCGAAGATCTCAAGTCGCTGCAGAGCAGGCTGGCATCGGCACGCTTCTAAGGTTCCCGGCCAGTCGGCAAATATTAAATGGAACATCCTCCGGTTTCTGAGGTTTGACCTGCGTAGGGAAATCCAATCCGCCGGTTCTGCCGGTGTGTAAACGGAGGAAATCCATGACTTTGAAGCTGATTACCGTATCCATCCTTTCTCTCGGCCTCGCAGNCGGTGGCGCTCTTGCCCAGACAAGCGGCAAGGGTAACGCAAGTTCCACCGGAACCTCGGCCAGCGACAGCAGCGACGGCATGAAGAAGATCGACCCGAACGCCACCAACAGCACGAGCGGCGGCGCCATGGGCAATGCAGCCGGCACCAAGGACACCCGCAGCAACTGCGCCCCGAACCTGAAGACCCAGGGCTCGGCGACCACGCCTGATACGACCGGCACCGCATCCGTTCCCTCGGGTCAGGCTGGCACCAACACCAACGGCCAGGCTTCGGACTGCTGACGCCGAATACGTTTTCGCGAAAAAGGCCGGCATCGCCCGGCCTTTTTTGTTGCCCGGATATTCCGCCGCATGGCGTCTTTAAGGCTTCTGCGATAAACAGGCGCGTTTCCCGATATTGGTATCCGCCATGCGACGCGCCCTGCTTTCCACTTTCCTCCTGCTNCTGCCTTTGANGGCGAGCGCACAAAATCTGCTGCCGAAGCAGGTTACAAACCAGCCCGCAGCCCAGAACGCAGGGCACGCTCCCAAGCTGGTCGAGCCGCAGCTGCATGTCTCGCGTTCGGGCAATGCCGTTCGCCCCCGGGTGGCGCTGACCTTCGATGCCTGTATGGGCCAGGCCGACGAGCGCATATTGTCGACGCTTGTCCGGGAACGCATTCCCGCGACCATTTTCGTCACCGCCCGCTGGCTGAAAAAGAACCCGCAGTCGGTCGCAATCTTCCTGAACAACCTCGATCTGTTNGAACTGGAAAACCATGGCCAGAACCATGTGCCGGCCGTCGATGTTCCGGTGTTGATCTACGGCATCGCCGCTGCCGGATCGCCGGAGGCCGTTCGCCAGGAAGTGGCGGGCGGCGCCGATGCCATGCTGGCGGCGGGGCTTGCACCGCCGCGCTGGTTCCGCGGCTCGACCGCCAAATACGATCCTTCCGCGATCCGCCAGATCCGCGAGATGGGATACCGGATCGCCGGTTATTCGCTGAACGGCGACGGCGGCTCCCTCCTTGGCGCTACCGTCACCGAAAAACGCATTGCAGCAGCCAAGGATGGCGATGTCGTCCTTGCGCATATCAACCAGCCGACCCATGCGGCTGGCGAGGGCGTTGCCCGTGCGCTGCTTGCCCTGAAACGGCGGGGNGTCGAATTCGTGCGTCTTTCGGACGTCGATGGCATGGGCGACGACAACACGACGCAGTGAGCGTGGCCGGCTGTCGTGCCGGTAGCCTTTGAATGCAGATCGGGGAGAGACGGAATTCCGTCTCTCCCCGATCTGGTCTCGGCAATAGTCGGGTTTAGCGGACGACCTGGACGACCGTGCGGGTCTGCGGATCGACGATGACGCGCTGTTCGTTCACAACCGCATAGGCATATTTCGGGCTGTCCGGAACCGGAGTGAGCACGACGGTCTCCGGAACCGGCTTGCCGACGACGATCTTCTCCTTGATGACGACGGGCGATGCCGGGGCAGGGGCCTGTTCGACGTAGGTGACGACACGCTGCGGCGGCGGATCGATGGCGGTGCCGGCAATCGCGCCGGCGACACCGCCGACGGCTGCGCCGACCGGGCCGCCGATGATCGCACCGGTGACCGCACCGCCGGCGGCACCATTGACGGTGCCTTGCTGGGCCGACGCCGCCGGGGCAAGGATGCCGAGAACTGCGGCGGAAAGAACGATGAGCTTGGTCTTCATGATAGTTCTCCTTTCAGGTCTCATAGGGCGGGCAGTTGGTTGGCGCCGCGCCCTTGGAATGCAATCGAGGCCGTTCATTTCGTGACCGGCGCCGGCGCCTCGATCTTGGGCAGGGTCACATTGATGCCGACGCCGTGGTTTCCGAGGTAACCGCCTTCAAAGAGGATGAGTCCGCCTGCGATGGCGACGATCAGGAGGACGACGGCGACGGCCCAGCCGCCGCTGCCGCCCGTATGGATCACTGTCGGTTCTCGCTCACGCATGGTTTCCTCCCCTGTTCGGCATTCAGCCGACCAGGATGTAGACGATCTTGTGGCTCGAAGGCTCGACGATGATGATCCGGCCATCCGCCAGGACGAAATATTCGTAACCGCGATAGGCGGGCACGATCTCGACGATGCGCGGCGGCAGCGGATGCAGTCTCACCGTCCTCGGAATGGCGACGCCGACATTGACCTCGACGTCGACTTTGGCCGGCTCGACCTTGTTCTGGACAAGGATCTTGCGGACTTCCGTTTTCTGTTCCGTCGAGATGTTGATGCTGCCGGTGGTCTCGCTGGAAGGTTTATTGGTGGCAGCCTGGTTCGAGCCCGGCTGCTGTGCGCCATTGTTCTGCCGGGCGGTGTCGTCGGTTGCCGGCTTGCGGGCATCTGTTCCCGAGCCGGAATTGGCGGTCGTGGAACCGTCGTTCTGGCCGGCAGGTTTCTGCTGTGCGGTACTATCCTTGGCGGCCGGCTGGCTATCGTTGGCCTGCGCCTTCTTCGGATCGGCGGGCTTTTCCTGGGCTGCGGTGTCGCCCTTCTTCAGGCGCGGCTGATCGTCGGCCTTGCCTTGGGCGGTCGTCGAACCATTGCCACCGGCAGCGCCCTGCGGCTGTTGCGCCGTGGCGCCCATATCCTGCTTGGGCTGCGCCTGCTTGCCGCCGGCAGCGCCGTCCGCGCCCGGGGGAAGCTTGCGCGGCAGAACGGTGGAACCTCCGTCCTGACCACTTGCGGGAGCCTGAGTCTGGGCGACGGCCGGAACCACCGAAAGCGTCGATCCGGCGAGAAGCGCCATTGCGAACGTCTGTTTCAATGAGAGTTTCATGATGTTTCCTCTACCTCTGTTCTCTGTGCGTTTGTCTCGCTTGCTGGCCTCTGCATGAGTCCGCAATCGCCCATCCAACTCCGTCTTCCACGGGTCGTTCCGATGTTTGGGCTTCAGTCGGGTGGGACGGGACTTCAGGCCGAACAGGTCCTGGGCCTTTGGTCCGATGNAGCGGNGCAAAGGTCCGGCGGGGGCTGAAATTCAGGAACCACGCTGTTAAAGTGTCGTTGGTCCTGAAGGTTTTTCAGGAGGTTCCGTCATGGACGACAGCGTTTTTCAGGCCAGGTGGNTATTGATCCCCATCGCGGGGCTTTTCGTCTTAATCACCACGTTGGGAGCTTTCGCCGCCTGACGGATTGCAGATGCGGTTCCTGCGCGATCATCGGTCCTTTTCAGCGCAGAACCTTGCCCGCCGGCCCGACATTCGGCGGTCGGCGGGCACTTTGACCGGCAGGACGGGCGACGGAACCATAAGGGCGGGTGCCCGGTTTAAACTTTGCCGCCGCGCACACCAGATANATGTCTCACCTAGGAGATGACCACGCCCGAGGGAGCGAGAGATGCCGACGCGTAGAACACTTGTCTTGAGCGGGGTGCTCACCACAATTATCGCAGCCATGCTGCCTTTGAAGGTCGTGGCCGGTTCGGACGGTCTGCTTGACGTTGCCCTGTCGACGGCCGTGCTCAGGAAGGCAATGGCAATGGGGGCAGTGGCGACAATGGCGGAGGCAACGGAAATGGCGGTGGTGGCGGCAACGGCAGCGAGAGCTCCGGCGGGAGTGGTAACGGGAACGGCAGCGACAACGGCGGGGGTTCCGGCAACAACGGAAATGGTGCCGGCAGCGGCAATAGCGGCGGCAACGGCAGCGCAGCCGGATCCGATACGGAAACGGGCGCTGCAGGCGGACCTGGCAAGGATCCGGGGGCCGGGCAGGCTCCCGGAGGTGGGACTGCAAATCCCGGCAGTGCGCCCGGCCCCGCCGCGGCTCCCGCCCGGCCCGCAACGCCGGCACCGCCTGCCAAGGCCGGCGCGGAAGTCGATGTCCGTGGCACCTCGATAACGGTCCGCCACCAAAATGGCGCCACGGAGCGGATTTCCCAGGGTCGCTACGAGATGCGGGATTCGCGTTCCCGCACCATCGTCAACCGGACCGCGACCCCCTCGGATGCTTCGCGACTACAGTCGTTCGGCCGCTGATTGCTGATCGGTCGCGTCGCGAAGAGCGAGCGCCGCCTCCGTCCGGTTGGTCACTTTCAGCTTGGCAAGGATGCGGGTCATGTGATGCTTGACGGTCTTCTCGTGAAGATCCAGCTGTCGCGCCACCCGCTTGTTGCTGAGCCCCGATGCGACCAGCCTCAGGACTTCCTGTTCGCGGCCGGTCAGTTCCGACATGGGGTCGGGTTTCGCTGGCACGTCGCCGGGGGCGGAAAGGCCGGCGATCAGGCGTGCCGAAAGCGCGGGAGAAACGTAGCTCTCTCCGGATGCGACGGTTCTGACCACGTCTGCCAGACCTCTCGAACCGACGCCTTTCAGAACATAGCCTTTGGCTCCCAGTTTCAGCGCCGTGGCGATGTCTTCGCTTGCCTCCGAAACCGTCAGCATGACGATCTTGAGATCCGGACAATGGTCGATCGCCTCTGCGATGGCTTCGAGACCGTTGCCGGGCATGGAAATGTCCATCAGCATCACATCCGGGCACAATTCCCGCACGATGCGCAACGCATCGTCACGCGAACCGCCTTCGCCGACCATTTCGAAGTCCTCGATCTCGCCGAAACTGCGCGTCACTCCCTCCCGGAACAACGGATGATCGTCGACGACCGCTATCTTTATTCCTGCCATCATGCCTGCTCCATTTCATGCACGTTCAGTGACATCCGGACCGTGGTCCCGTCTTTCGATGTGGAGATCGCGAATGTGCCGCCGAGGCTTTCTATCCGCTCTCTCAGACCCGCAAGACCGAGACCTTCCGGACGGATGCGATGGGGGTCGAAGCCCGGCCCCCGGTCGGCGACCTCGATGACCACGTTACCGTCATCGAAACTCTGGCGGACGCTCTGGCCTTTGCCGCCGCCGTGCCGGTAGCCGTTGTTGAGCGCTTCCTGCACGAACCGGTAGATGCAGATCTTGGCCGAAGGCGAAAGCGGCTGAGACCCGCTCGACATCGACAACGCGACATCGAGCCCTGTTCGTTGCCGGTGTGCGTTGACGGCGCGCCGCAGAACGTCCGGCAGTTCCGCAGTCTCGATCTGCGGCAGGACGAGACCGCTGCAGATGCTGCGGATCTCGTCCATCGCCTCGTCCAGCCGGGCCTTGATGGTGGTGACCTCTTGTTCGCGCGCTTTTGGCGGCGTGGCGGGATCGGTCAGGAGCCGGCTGTCGACCCTGAGTGCGGCATAGGCGACCAGCTGGGCCGGTCCGTCATGCAGATCGGCGCCGAGCCGGCGCAGATAGCTCTCGTTGAGCGCGGTGGCGCGGCGCGAAGCCCGCTGCGCGCGCGCGTGAAGCGCCTTGTTCTGCGAAAGCAGATCGGACAGTTCCGCGACCCGCTGCGTCAGCGCCTGCCGCTGGTTGTCGATCGTCCGGCTGCCGCGCAGAACGATTGCCGAAAGGATCAGGAAGAAGAAGAACGTGACGCCGGCGACCGCCGCCCAGCTCCGAAGCTGCGCCTGATAAAGGCTGCGCTCGAAATCGCCGGCGACCTCGTAGAATTCCGAGACTGCGACGACCTCGCCCGACCAGGGCTGCAGGATAGGATTGTAGATTTCGAGAAGCGGGACGCCTTTCGAGCGCTCAAGCTTGCTTTCGGGGTCTTCGGCAAGCCCGAACCGTGCTACCATCTGCCCGGAAAACGCGGTCTTTAACCCCTCGCTCGGCCCGTATCTCTGCCCCACCATGCTCTTGTCGGTGGCATAGAGGACCGTGCCGTCTCGGCGCCAGAGCTTGAAGGAGATGACCTGGCCGCCGAGCGCGCCCTGGCCGAAGGTCTCGTCAAGCGCACGGGTGGTGACGTCGTCAAGCGTCTGGTTGGTCTTCATGTCGGGAAGCAGCGGGGCGATGATGCTGTCCACGTAAAGCGCCGTGGAGGCGGCCGAATTGCGGGTGACGGTGGCTTCGATCAGGCTTGTCACATAGGCGCCGACCAGAAGCATGGCCGCAACCGCCACCAGCCCGCCCGCCAGCAGAAATTGCCTGGCCAGAGACTGGTCGTTCCACCGATCAAGAATTGCGCCGAGCCGCATCAGCCTGCCGTTTCAATGACCCGCACCATGCGAGCCGATGGCCCGCAACGCGCAACGGGGCCGATGCGTTGCATTGGGAGTGGATTATTGGGGGATCATCACTCCTGGGATTGATTCTTTAAAGGTCACGGGCTGAGCAGTGCCATCGCAGCAACCTGCCGAACTTCAAGTTCACAATAAGGCTATTGCCTGCTGCTTTCTCCCTTCACATCAGATACCGGATATGGTTCCAATCCCACGAAATAGGCCTGACGAGGGAAGTTCAGATATGGGGTTCTTAAAGAAAATCTCGAGAAGACTGGGGTTTGATCCCGGAGTCTTGCGGAGCTATCGTCATCTGCCACTTTACTGGAGACAGCGAAAAGAATGGCTGCGGCAGGGCGGAGTGATCACGCGAAAATTCACGGTCTTGCAGGATTATGATGATAGCGCGGGTACAGCGAAGGGGCACTATTTCCATCAGGATCTGCTGGTTGCTAGCTATATCAATGCAAGTCGGCCGAAGAGACATGTGGATGTCGGATCGCGCATTGACGGCTTCGTTGCTCATGTGGCCTCCTTTCGAGAGATCGAAGTGCTCGATGTGCGTCCACTGCCGCCAACTGCCCACAAGAACATCGTCTTCAAGAAAGCCGACCTCATGGGTGAAGCGGGATCAGAGATCACGGATTCACTCTCATGCCTGCATACAATTGAGCATTTCGGGCTTGGGCGATATAGAGACCCCATTGATGTGAACGGGCATCTCAAGGGCATTGCCAATCTGGTCAATATGCTCGCGAAAGGCGGAACGCTTTACATCAGCTTCCCGATCGGTAGAGGCGATGAGGTTCACTTCAATGCTCATCGCGTATTCCATCCGGGAAGCATACTAAATTATGATGCAATCAGAAACAGCATGGTTCTGGAGAAATTTGACTTCGTCGACGATGCCGGCGACCTTCATATTGGCGCGGATGTGGCTTCCGCCGCTGCAAACGTGAGGTATGGCTGCGGCATTTATACCTTTAGGAAGCTTTTGTGAGCTTGGAGTTGCCTCGATGACCACGGAATTTTGATTTGTTAAATGCGGCCTTCATATCGTCTTCGCTCAACTGGGACTGGCTACGCCAGTTTCCCAGTTCTATCTCTGAGTGGGATGGGGTTAGGTTCTCTTTTGCCAGAGACAAGGGACCGTGCGACGTTTTGTTTGTCTATGATGGTCTTCCTGAATCGTGGCGCCCCGTCGAAGCTGCGTATCGCGTATTCATCGCCTCGGAACCCAGTACGGTCAAAACCTATCTTCCGCGGTTTCTATCCCAGTTTGATCTCGTACTGACCACGGATACTAATACGCGCCATCCGAACGTCAGGTTCGCACAGCTTGGACTGCCCTGGCACGTGGGAGTTTGGGATAAATCGGGGCAACTCAGACCACAGGGTGTCGGTTGGTCCGAGTTCGAAACCTTCCGCCCGGCCAAGACGAAACAGGTTTCCATCGTCTCGTCCAACAAGGCCTATACGCAAGGGCATCGCGAGCGACTTGCATTCGTCGAGCGCATAAAGGCCTATTTCGGTAATGAGGTCGATGTCTTCGGGCGGGGGATCAACGACTTTACCGACAAGATGGATGTGCTTTCGGATTATCGCTACCACATCGCGATCGAGAATTCGACATTTGACCATTACTGGACGGAAAAGCTTGCCGATCCATTCCTGACGCTGACCTATCCGATCTATCACGGCAGCAGGAACATACTGGAATATTTCCCCGAGGAGGCCCTGACGAGGATCGACATCCTCGACCATGAGAACGCCATTCGGGCGATCAAGCACGTGATCGAATCCGACACGGCAGAACGGGCCTTGCCCTATCTGGAGGAATCACGTCGCCGGGTTCTCAACGAGCACAATCTGTTTGCGATCCTGTCGGGGATTGCCAAGGAGGTCGCCGGGCAACATACCGGAGCTGTACCCGCCAGAATATCGTCACTGAGGCCGGAGAAATCGTTTCGGCCGAAGGGTCTGAAGTTCCGGAACTCGATCCGGAAACGGTTTGAACGGCTCGCCGGCCTGTTCAAATAACAGCGTTGTGCCTGCGGACCCAGCCGTGGGTTTCATTGCCGACGCAATTAGCCATGGCGTCATCATGCATTGACAACGATATGCGTCGAAAGCAGAAAGCTAACCTGAAATCGTAACCGGGTGGCTGGTGTATGGCAGAAGACAATGCGCTCGAAATCGTCGTCGTCAATCTGGAGCGCTCCGCCGACCGCCGCGCCAAAATGATCGAGACGCTTGCGCCCTTCGGCCTGCCCTACAGCTTTTTCAATGCCGTCGAGGGTCGTAACGGGCATCCGCTTTTTGAAAAATTCGATCCGCGGCTTGCAGAGATCAGGCGTGGTTTCGTCCTTAATGCCGGCGAACTTGGTTGTTACGCCAGCCACTATCTGCTCTGGGAACGGAGTGTCACGGACAACAAGGCCCTGCTGATCTTCGAAGACGACGTTTCCATCAACGGAAACTTCCTTGAGGCATATCGATACGCCTCCACCAAAATCGGTAAATATGGGTTGCTGCGTTTTTCCGGGCACAAGCAGCGGAGCTTCCGTGTTTGTGAAACATCCGGATCTGGCACGGAGATTATCCAGTTCAAGATCGGGCCGCACGGCACGTCATGTTATGCGGTGTCCCCGAAGGCGGCTGCCAAGCTTCTGGCAAAGGCCGACGTGTGGTTCGAGCCGGTGGACTGCCACCTGGACCGCTTCTGGACGCATGGTGTCGGCAGTTACGGTGTTTGGCCCTTGCCGGTGATCCACGAGGCAGAAACGGCCGAGCAATCCGAAATCTGGCAAGGTGCCAAACGCGAGCGCAAGTCGCGACGCTTTCGCAAGCTGAGGGCCGTTTATCGTGCCGGTGACGATATTGGCCGCTTTGTCTGGAATTTACCCGGTATCGGCCGATGGAAGGGCGAAGCCTGACCTATTTCTGGTTTTTCGTATGACACCGCATTTGGAGTAGCGAGAGAGCAAATCTGTGATCATCACACGTATCCTTGGTGGCCTGGGCAACCAGATGTTTCAGTACGCGGCAGGCCGCGCCCTGGCGATTGCCAATGAAGCAGAGTTGAAGCTGGATCTGATCGAGATGGGCTCATACAAGCTGCGGCCCTTCGCCTTGGACCAGTTCAACATAGAGGCGTCAATCGCGGCGTCCCATGAAGTTCCTGCCAAGCCTAAAAGGGGCCTCTTGCGCAAGTTCACGTCGGCTTTCAAGGCTGACCGCTCAAGCTACGAGCGGATCGTCGAGAGCAGTCTTGCATTCGATAGCAGGGTACCAGCCTTGCGGGGATCGCTGTATCTTTCGGGCTATTGGCAGAGCGAGCAATATTTCGCATCATCGGCCGACGCCATACGGAGGGACTTCAGCCTGAAGTCTCCAATGAGCCCGGCGCGGCAAAATGTGCTCGCCCGGATCGACGCGGCCACCGCGCCGGTTTCCATTCATGTCCGTCGTGGTGACTACGTCACCAACCCTTCGGCAAATGCGGTCCACGGCACATGCGAGCCGTCCTGGTACCACGAGGCCATGCGCAGCATGCTCGACCGCGTCGGCGACGCCTCATTCTTCGTCTTTTCGGACGAACCGCAATGGGCAAGGGACAACCTGCAATCATCGCACCCGATGGTTTTCATCGAACCTCAAAACGATGGCCGGGATGGCGAAGACATGCACCTGATGGCTGCGTGCCAGGCCCATATCATCGCCAATAGTTCGTTCAGCTGGTGGGGCGCTTGGCTCAACCCCCGCCCGGACAAACATGTGATTGCGCCGAGGCAATGGTTCCGCGCACCGGACAAAGATGATCGCGACATCGTGCCGGCAATCTGGGAACGCTTGTGATACGGACATGAGAAAGGCGCTGATCGGGTGGGCTCCCGGCGCCAACCCGGTTTCCCGTGAAGGCATTGTATGGGACGCTTGACTTCAGCCCGTTACCTGAGCAGTACAGGCCGAGATCTATCCGCTTCAAATTCCATTTGAACCGAAGCAAGGGCGAAGAGGTTTTCAGCGTGCATTATAGAGCGGAGATCGATGGCCTCAGAGCGATCGCCGTCTTGCCGGTTGTCTTGTTCCATGCGGGCATTGCTTTCGCCGCCGGCGGCTTTATCGGCGTTGATGTGTTCTTTGTCATCAGCGGATACCTCATAACGACAAAAATTGCTGAGGATGTAGCTAGGGGAAATTTCAACCTGCTGCAATTTTATGAACGGCGCGCGCGTCGAATTCTTCCGCTGCTGCTGGTGATCCTCGCCTTTGCAATTCCTGTCTTTTTCATAATCTTGATGCCGAGCGACTATACGCGTTTCATCCGCAGCGTATTCGCTTCCCTCAAGTTGACGTCCGATATTTTCTTCGCAAGATCGGGGGGATATTTTGAGGATACCGGTTCCGCTCGGCCCTTGCTCCACACATGGAGCCTTTCTATTGAAGAAAAATACTATCTGATTTTTCCCATTTCATTTTATGTGGCCTACCGGATAAAGCCGAAGAAAATCATAACTATAACGATTGTTTCGGTGGCGCTGCTGTTCCTGTATTCTATCTATGCTACCTACCGGAGTGCTGACACTGCATATTTTATGTTTACGGCGAGGGCCTGGGAGATTCTTTCCGGAGCGTTTATCGCCGTGTTGTTGAGTAAACATGGGCAACCCATTCTAACAACCAAAACAAAAGACATGATCTCCGGCGTAGCGCTGGCAAGCTTGGCATCGTGCCTATACTTCTTCGACGAACATATCTCCTATCCAGGGCTGTATGCGGTCGTCCCGGTTGCCAGTACGGTTGCTCTGATAGTCGCAGCCGGCGCTGATACGATCGTCGGACGCGCCTTGGCGTCTCGCCTCTTGGTGACGCTGGGATTGCTCAGCTATAGCATCTACATGTGGCATCAGCCCGTGATCGTGGCGGCAGAGGTGCTTGGCTATTTCTCCACCGCAGCTCAAAAATTGCTCATCATTGGGCTAATAGTTTGCATATCCTATCTGTCATGGCGCTTTGTCGAGCAACCGTTCAGGCGAACTTCCGTCGTCGGGCGCGAGGTGTTCCTGAGCGTAAGCGTCGCGTCGATCGGCCTCGTCATCCTTTCCTCCTATCTAATGCGTGATTTAGATCAGAGCAGGCTTGCCAAAGTTACGCCCGACAATGGCGTGTCGATGCAGCTGGTGGATAAGTGTTTTCTTTTGGATATAGCGGTGTCGGAATTCGATGGTTCCGAGTGTGTATTCACGCACGGTCAGGGGAGAAAGGTCCTGTTGATCGGCGATTCCCATTCGGCGAGCTTGTATCCAGGCCTGAAGCAATACGGATTTGAAAACGGATTTGAAGTTGCATTGGCGTCTGCCGCCTACTGCTTACCCATGGTCGAGAGCTTTCCACCCAATACTTCGCAGACAGCCACCAGCCGATGCGAGAAGATCAATAAACAGGTCAATGCAATGATCGAGGCCCTGAAACCCGATCTGGTTGTTATCTCAGGCTATATGTTGCTCTGGTCGTCTCCTACGGATGCCAAATGGACATACCCAGGATATTATCAACAATTCCTTGAGCAATTGAAGGCATTGGCCCCGACAATCCCGACGATGGTAGTGGGGCAATTTCCTGTCTGGCGCAGTCCGCTGCCGGATATCGTCGCCCTCGAAGTTGGCATTGGCAATAGGTCGCTCTCGGACATCGAAAGGTTCGATGGCAAGTCACTTCAAGCGGGCCTTTTCGAGTTTGACCGTAGATACAAAGCCGATGTCAGCGCGGCCGGGGCTCGCTATATATCGGTTCTAGACAAAGTCTGCCGTGAAGGAGAATGTCCCCGATACGAGAGTGAGATTGGGGGGCTGCCGGAATTGATGACGCAGGACTACGGCCATCTGTCTTGGCTGGGTTCCCGCTTTGTTGCAAACACCGTTGTGGGGCCGGCATTGCGAGAAGCCTTGGCAATACGGACGGGATTTTAACTTAGGGTTACCTTCAGCACGGTTAAGCCAGCTCCACACGACTTCTCGCTTTCGGCCTTCCGAGCTTTCGGCCTAGTTTTATCATCGGTAACTCGACCCGGATGTAGGAGGCTGAGGAGATTCCGAGAACGACCAACCCGATGGCAGGCAAAAGCAGCAGGAAAATTGGAGCGTCAATTGCATCCAGCAAACCCGCTCGGCTGAGGTAATAATAGGAAAGCCACAGTGCCAAACCGTGAATCAGATAGACACCATAGCTGATGTCGCCCAACCAGATCGCGGCGCGTGTTTTCAGCAGGCCCCAAAGAGAACCACCCCCAAGTACGCTTAAGAATACCGCAAAGGTTGCCAACAGGTCTGGCACCACTGTCCCCAGCGGGGATATTGCCAGGACGGGCAGGCTAAATAACGCGGCACCATGGAACGCACGCGATGTTATCAAGCGCTTGCTCTTGTTATTATTGTGGATGAAGGATGCGGCGATACCGCAGAGAAAATGCGCCGTACAGAGCAGTTCTAAACTCAGGTCTCCGCGGATCCAACCATAAAGCGCAATCCCACCTAGGCCTGCGAGCACTCCGGCAAAAAGCGCCTTGCTCGACATGAACCGCGACACTAGAAATAGGACCGGGAGCCCAAAGAGATAGAACTGCCATTCGAACCGTAAAGACCAATTCACGCCGGCGATCAATGTCCAAGTCTTTTCAAATCCGTTGATATTGGGGCGACCAACTGCGCCAAATAGCAGCCACTTTCCTAGTTGGCTCCCGAGTTTGCTGATCGGGACAAGCAACTGGAATCCTGAAAGAGCAAAGACAAGCGTGAACATTACCAGCATGACAAGAATATATAGCGGCGCGAGCCGGAATAACCGAGAGATATAAAGCGCACGCCAATCCACTTTTGCCGCGATGCATTTCTCGGTAAATAGAAAGCCGGTGATCATGAAAAACAGAGCAACCGTCGTCTTTCCAAATTGAAAGACTACCGCGTTTTCGAGACCGTACCATATGCCGGAAGAAAAATAGCTGTATGCGGCCATGCTGTGATGGAACATCACCCCATAGGCCAAAAGGCCGCGAAGCCCATCGAGAGCGCCGTAGCGATTGTTTGATACCGTTACGATCGGGCTTATCAACCCTGATTTCACGGCAAGGCCGGACGCAAACATCATGCACGCGTAGAAAAAGCAGAAAACGAGAAATGCTGCGGTCGGAGATGTTGCTATAGTTGACACAACACTAGCCATTTTTTGCCTTGTGCCCAGCTTCGATTAGAGCGGAATAGGAAATATTCGATCGCACAGCGGCGAGCGGTGCTGCGACTTTAACTTACTCAACCACGATTGCTTTCGGACGACTGCAGATTGTTCAGGCGAGCGTAAAGACCGTCCGTACGCCGTGCAAGTTCCTCGTGCGTGCCTTCTTCAACGGCCCGCCCCTCGTGCATGACGATGATCTTGTCGGCGTTGACGATGGTGGACAAGCGATGCGCGATGACGACCACGGTGCGTCCCTGCATAGCAGAATCGAGCGCTCTTTGTACGGCAGCCTCGGATTCGTTGTCGAGTGCGGAAGTGGCCTCATCAAGAAGAAGGATCGGGGCATTGCGAACGAGTGCGCGTGCGATTGAAAGTCGCTGTCGTTGGCCGCCCGACAGCGTCATGCCGTTCTCTCCAACGGGCGTTTCGTAACCCTTCGGTTGCATAAGGATGAAATCGTGGGCATGGGCGAGGCGGGCAGCTTCCTCTACCTCGGCATCGGTTGCCTCCGGCCTGCCGTAGCGAATGTTGTCGCGGATCGTCCCTTCAAAAAGATAGGGCTGCTGCGTTACATAGGCCAAGGCATGGCGCAGAGATGCCTTGGTGACATCGGCGATGTCCTGTCCGTCGATCAGGATTTGGCCTTCGGAAGGATCGTAAAATCGCGGGATCAGCGAGATGATCGTCGACTTGCCGGCACCGGACGGGCCGACAAGAGCGGTTGTCTTGCCGCCCTCTGCGACCAAATCGACACCCCGCAGAATCGGTGCGCCAGTGCCATAGGCAAACACGACGCCTTTCAGCTCGATCTGCGCATTGGTCACTGAGAGGTCAGGCGCATTGGGCTTCTCTCGCTGCAACGGTTGCATATCGAGCAGATGATAAATCATTCGTGCATTGATAACGGCTCGTTCGATCTGGACCTGCATTCTCGCAAGCCGACGTGCAGGATCGTAGGCCATCAGCAGCGCGGTAATGAACGCGAAAAAGGCGCCCGGGGGAACGTTGTCATAGATGGATCTGAAGGCGGCGTAGCCGATCACGCTCGAGATCGCGACGCCCGCGAAAGTCTCGGTCAGGGGGGCGGTGCGTTCCGACAGCCGGGCTATGCGGTTGCTTTGCCTTTCCGACGACACAATAATGTCGCGAACCTTCCGCTCAAGCTGCTCCTCCATCGTGAACGCTTTGACCACGGTGATGCCCTGGATGGTTTCCTGCATGGCACCGAGCACCTTGCTGCTCACCTCGATAGCTTCGCGCGTCACGCTGCGCAGCCGCTGCGATACATAGCGAAGCGCAAAAATCAGCGGCGGAGCCACGGCAAAAACAATCAGAGAGAGAACCCAGTCCTTCGACACCATCACTACAATCAGCGATACCAGGGTGAGCAGATCGCGGGCGGTCGACGTGACCGTCAGGTTCAGGACGTCCCTTATGCCGCCGATATTCTGGCTGACTTGTGCTGCGAGGTGAGCGGACCGCGCTTCCGCGAAAAAGCCTACGGAGAGCTTCATGAGATGTGAATACAGGCGCTGTTGGTAGCGCGCGACGATATTGTTGCCGATCTTGGAAAGCGTCACCGCCTGTCCATAGGTCGCAAGGCCCCGGATCACGAATGCCGCAAAAATCGCCCCACAGATAACCAGGACCATATCGGCACGCTTGTTGGCGAAGGCCTCGTTGACCACCGACTCCATGATCCAAGCCGTAAAGGCGGTGGACATGGCTGTCGCAACAAGACAGAAGATCGCGAAGGCATAGCCACGGATATGATCCCTGCCGTTTTCGGCAATCACCCGCTTTAAGACGCTGGTTACAGTACCCGAGTCGAGGTGGTGCTTATTTTTATTAGCTTTCAACAGGTTTCCCGCTCCGAAGGCTCGCCGGAAGTTTGCGCACATGCGGGCGTATTAAACGCTTGCCGTTTGTTTTGCCACCTTCGGAACACGATTCGGTCTGCGTGTTGCATTCCAGCAAGGGCGGGGCGCGACAACGCGAGCTGTGCAGAGCGACCTGTATCCCACAAGAATGCTTATAATCGAGGCCAATCTTCGATGCTCGACGAGCAGGCTGAAACTAACGCCGGCCTCTCCATTCGATAGGGGGCTAGCCGTTTGGGCAACTCTTGGGCGTCATGAACGAGAGTGGAAGGTGAACAACCAACACGCCGCGTCGTCCGTATCAAAAGCGCGGGGTAGTTCAACCTCAGCGCTTTGCGCCCCAAGAGATTCGGCGCCATAAAGCCTGTCCTGGCCAAGAGGCAACAAAGATGTTCATGGGCGCCGCCTTTAAACGGCACCCATGCATCACCTAACAACAGCCAGTGGGAGACGGACTAGAACCGTCCTAATTGGATCGCTCACAGTCAGGCGCGGTCGAAATTCGAACGCCGTCGGGACGACCGCGGTTGCCGCCACGCTTCCCGTAGCCGTCGATATCATAATAGGCTCGGTTTACCGACCGTATCCTCGGCTCATTCAGATATCTTGAAGCGGCGGCCAAAGCTTGGCGGGGGCTGCAACCGGGTTGAGCATATCTACGCTCATATCTCCTTTCCTCACGATAATATCGCCTGTCGTCGTCGCGATAGTATCGTCTATCATCGTCCGGCCTTACAATCCGAACGCCGCCGTCACGCAGGTCGAATTCCATCTGGGCGGCAGCCGGTCCAGGCAGGCTGCTCGTCCCCAAAAGCAAGACCGACATGCCGGCCAGCACAGCAAATTGTTTCGCTTTCATTTCTTCCTCCGATGTTGAACCCCACATATAGCCCTACTAAGATGAACGGGAGCACAACAAATTCATCCTTCCAGGCAGGCGGTGTTTGCCTGCTGGGGAAATTAGGGCAATGGGCACAATGTTCCATTGGTGGAAATACGTAGTCCGGCGCCGAAACGGGATGGCCATATCCTATAGCGGTTCGTCTTCGGCTTGATGCCGTAACAGACCTGCAATCTAACGGAAACTATGCGAGAAAATGGTGCTGCTAGAGAGATTTGAACTCTCGGCCTCTCCCTTACCAAGGGAGTGCTCTACCCCTGAGCTATAGCAGCGTCAGCCGGCGCGATAGATCCGCGTCGTCGGCAGCGGCCTATTGCCATAGGTTCACCGGCAGTGCAAGCCGCAAATTCCAAGTTCTTTGTCGAGGAATGGGGAAAACGTCGCTTCCGCTTCCAAGAATCCAGGTTTTTGGGTATGGAGAGCCATGGCGAATGACGAAGAACGGCATGATTTAGAGGGTGGGGATACCGGCGAAGGCCGCGGCGAGCGGCANCGCAGGGCGGCTCAGGCCCGCGAGGCGCAGCGCAAGGCGAAGGCCGCGGCCAAGCTTCGCGAGAATCTGATGCGCCGCAAGACGCAGGCCCGCGCCCGTCGGGCGGGCGAAGAGGATTCGACACAAGGGCTGCCTGCCGCAAAAACGGACGAATCATTGTAACTTATGCGCCAAGACAGCCCGGCAGTCAGGCAATTCCGGCAGGCCATTTTAGCAATCATTGAAGCAGCGGCGGATTTCGTCTAAGGACGCCTCCTTTCGCGCTCTCAGAAGGAAGAGTTACAACTTATGGATCGCATCAGAATTTTGGGCGGCAATGAACTCAAGGGCACCATTCCGATCTCGGGAGCGAAAAATGCCGCCCTGCCGCTGATGATCGCCTCCCTTTTGACGAGCGATACGCTGACCCTCGAAAACGTGCCGCATCTGGCCGACGTGGAACAGCTCCTGCGCATCCTCGGCAATCATGGGGTCGACGTCGCGGTCAACGGCCGCCGCGAGCGTCAGGAGGAAAGCTATTCCCGCACCATCAATTTCACTTGCCGCACCATCGTCGATACGACCGCCCCTTACGAGCTGGTCTCGAAGATGCGCGCCAGCTTCTGGGTCATCGGCCCGCTACTGGCCCGCGAAGGCCAGGCGCGGGTTTCGCTGCCCGGCGGCTGTGCGATCGGCACGCGTCCGGTCGATCTCTTCCTGGAAGGCCTCCAGGCACTCGGCGCCACGCTCGAGGTCGATGGCGGTTATGTGAACGCAACGGCTCCGAAGGGCGGCCTGATCGGCGCCACCTACGTCTTCCCGAAAGTCTCGGTCGGCGCCACCCACGTGATGATGATGGCAGCGACGCTTGCCCGCGGCACCACGGTGATCGAAAACGCCGCGCGTGAGCCGGAGGTCGTCGACCTCGCAAAATGCCTCACCGCCATGGGCGCCAAGATTTCAGGCGCCGGCACCAAGACCATCACCGTCGAGGGCGTCACCTCGCTCTCCGGCGCCCGCCACCGCGTCCTGCCCGACCGTATCGAGACTGGCACCTATGCCATGGCGGTCGCCATGGCCGGCGGTGATGTCGTGCTCGAAGGCACCGAAGCCGCGCTGCTCGACAACGCGCTCGATACGCTGCGTCTGGCCGGCGCTCATATCACCGAGACGGAAAGCGGCCTGCGCGTGGTGCGCAACGGCAACGGCATCCAGCCGGTGGATATCACCACCGAGCCTTTCCCCGGCTTCCCGACCGACCTGCAGGCGCAGTTCATGGCGCTGATGACCCGGTCTTCCGGCGTCTCGAACATCACCGAGACGATTTTCGAGAACCGCTTNATGCACGTGCAGGAACTCGCCCGCCTCGGCGCCAGGATCTCGCTGTCCGGCCAGAAGGCCCGTGTCGAAGGGGTGCCGCGGCTGAAGGGGGCTCCGGTNATGGCGACCGATCTGCGCGCCTCCGTTTCGCTGGTCATCGCCGGCCTGGCCGCCGAAGGCGAAACCATGGTCAGCCGCGTCTATCACCTCGATCGCGGTTTCGAGCGGCTGGAAGAGAAGCTCACCCGCTGCGGTGCGGTGGTCGAACGCGTCAGCGACTGATCGAGCCTGAAAGCTGATATTTCGCAAGGGACGGCGGGGGAATTGCCCTTGCCGTCCTTTTTTGCATTTCTATCTNTTGCATGCGCCCATCTTTGATCCCGCCTCATATTGTTTGATCCGGCATCCACGGAGATTTTCCCATGACCGATATTCAATCCCCCGTCTGGTTCATCACCGGCTGTTCCACAGGCTTCGGCCGCGAGCTCGCCAAACTGACGATCGACCGCGGCTGGCCGACCGTGGTGACCGCCCGCGGCCGGGATCGCGTTGCTGATCTCGCCGACGGCAAGGATCATGTTCTGGCGCTCGATCTCGATGTGACGGACATGAAGCAGATCTCCGATGCGGTCGCGGCCGCCGAGCAGACGTTCGGCCGCATCGACGTGCTGGTCAACAATGCCGGCTACGGTTACCAGGCCTCGATCGAGGAAGGCGAGGAGGGCGAGATCCGGGCGATGTTCGATGCCAATGTCTTCGGGCTGTTCGCCATGACCCGCGCCGTGCTGCCGGGCATGCGGGCGCGGCGCAAGGGCCATATCCTCAACATCACCTCGATGGCCGGCTTCATGGGGCTTCCGAGTTCCGGCTATTACGCGGCGAGCAAGCATGCGGTGGAAGGTTTTTCAGATGCGCTCAGCCTCGAGGGCGCGCCGCTCGGCATCAAGGTCACCTGCGTCGAGCCAGGCCCCTTCCGCACCGACTGGGCCGGCCGCTCGCTGAAGCAGAC
>Ga0055540_1000574_pt1 | contig 27009 bp, 29 predicted proteins | sample AraplaCvi_mMS_r2_2_FD_55040 | JGI IMG/M metagenome (GOLD analysis project Ga0055540, IMG submission 55040) | Arabidopsis root microbial communities from North Carolina, USA - plate scrape MF_Cvi_mMS_r2 | ecosystem: Host-associated > Plants > Roots > Endosphere | place: USA: North Carolina
CGTGCTGCTCACCGACGCCCAGGGCCAAACCATCGACTACCGGGTGGAATCGACCATTCGCAACGACTGCCGCAAGGCCGGCCTGTACCTGGGCACCTGCTGGTCGGAGGGCGAGGAAGGCACCTGCGGCGTGGCCGCGGTGCTCACCGCCCGCGCGCCGATCACGGTGCACAAGCGCGACCACTTTCGCGCGGCCTTTATCGGCCTGACCTGCTCCGCCGCCCCGGTGTTCGATCCCCAGGGCGAGCTGCTGGGGGTGCTGGACGTGTCGGCGGTGCGCTCCCCGGACGAGCGCCGTTCCCAGCACCTGATCCGGCAGATGGTGGTGCAGAGCGCGCGGGAGATCGAGCAGGCATTCTTCATGAGCAGCGCCCAGGGGTATTGGCTGCTGCGGGCCCATGCCAGCCCCGGTTATGTCGACAGCCAGCCCGACTACCTGCTGGCCTGGGACGACGACGGCTGCCTGCGCGCGCTGAACCCGGCGGCCCGGGCCTACCTGTTGCAACGTTATGGCCAGCTGCCCCAGCACATCGCCCAGGTGTTCGACCCGCAACTGCTGCATCGCGCCCGGGATGAAGCGCTGTACCCGCTGTCCGCCGAGCTGCATGGACGGCTGCGGGCGCCGCGACGGCCCCCGAGCCGCCCGCGCCTGAGCCTGGCCGGCGAGCCACTGGACCCGCGGGTGGAACAGAGCCTGCGCCTGGCGGTACGGGTCAAGGACCGCCACCTGCCGGTGCTGATCCAGGGCGAGACCGGCTCCGGCAAGGAGGTCTTCGCCCGCCAGCTGCACCAGGCCAGCCAGCGCCGCGAGCGGCCGTTCGTGGCGGTGAACTGCGCGGCGATCCCGGAAAGCCTGATCGAGAGCGAGCTGTTCGGCTATGTCGCCGGGGCCTTTACCGGGGCCTCCGGCAAGGGCATGCAGGGCCTGTTGCAACAGGCCGATGGCGGCACTCTGTTTCTCGATGAGATCGGCGACATGCCCCTGGCCTTGCAGACCCGCTTGCTGCGGGTGTTGGCCGAAGGCGAAGTGGCGCCGCTGGGGGCGTCACAGCGGCGGTCGGTGGATATCCAGGTGATCTGCGCCACGCACCGCGACCTGGAAAGCCTGGTGGCCGAGGGCAGCTTTCGCGAGGACCTGTATTTCCGCCTGGGCGGGGCGCGCTTTCAGTTGCCGCCCCTGCGCGAACGCAGCGACCGGCTGGCGCTGATCACGCGGATTGTCGAGGAGGAATCCAAGCGCTGCGGGGCGCCGGTACAACTGGGCAACGCGGCCCTGGAATGCCTGCTGGGTTATCGCTGGCCGGGCAATGTACGGCAATTGCGGCATGTGCTGCGCTATGCCTGCGCGGTGTGCGAGGGGTCGTTGATCCAGCTGCACGACCTGCCGGAACAGGTGCGCGGGGTCGAACCCGCGGGCGCCCTGCCCGCCCAGGAAACCGGCGGCAGCCCCGAGCGCCAGGCGTTGCTGGATGCCCTGGTGCGCCACCGCTGGAAACCGGTAGCGGCAGCCAGGGCCCTGGGCATTTCCCGCGCGACCCTGTATCGCCGGGTGCAGCAGCACGGCATCCAGATGCCCGGACGCAGCCCGGCCTGAATCAACCTCGGGCTGCCCGTAAGTGGGTATGGGCGCGCCAGCCCGTCAGGTCGTCGGCTGGTACCGCGCGCGGTAGCGGCCGGGGCTTTCGCCGGTCCATTTCTTGAATGCGCGGTGGAAGGCACTGGGCTCCTGGAAACCGGTGCGCTCGGCGATTTCGCCGATGCTCGCGCGGCTCTGGCGCAGCAGTTCGACGGCCATGCCGCGGCGCACTTCGTCCTTGATTTCCTGGTACGACACACCCTCGCGCTCCAGGCGCCGCCGCAGGGTGCTGGGGCTGACCTGCACCTCGCCGGCGAAGGCTTCCAGGGTCGGCCACTGGCTGTAATGACTGCGGCGCAAGCGTTGATAGACCTGGGTCGCCAGGCCGTGCTGGTTGCGAAAACGGATCACCAGCCACTGCGGCGCGCTGCGCAGAAAGACCTTGAGCGAGGCCAGGTCCTGGACCACCGGCAGGCGCAGGAAACGACTGGCGAACTCGATTTCGGTGCGCTCGGCGCCGAAGGTCAGGTTCGGCCCCCAGAGCAAGGCATCGTCGCTCAGGGACAGGCGCGGATAACGGAAGTCGGCGCGGTCGATGGCAATGCGCCGCCCGCCGAGCCAGCACAGCAGGCTGATCATCAGCACCAGGAACGTCTCTTCGCCAAAACGCCCGGTGGCCTCATCGCGAGGCTGGCTGTCGAGGCTCAGCACTGCGCGCTTGCCGCGCACACTGAGGCTGCCGCGAAAGTCGCGCAGGAACAGGCCGAAGTTGGCCAGGCATTGGCGCAGGGCTTTTTCCAGGGTCGGCTCCTGGATCAGCCCACGGCAGATCAGGGCGAAAGCCCCCGGCGGCAGGCCATGGGAATCGAGCTGGAAAAACTCGTCCTGCAGCTCGCGGATCTGGATCAGCCACAGGGCCGCGAACGCGCTGGCCGGCACCCGCGCCTCGGGCTGGCCGAGCAGGGCCGGATCGATGCCCGCCTCGGCCAGCACCGCGGCCAGGCGCTTGGGCCGCTCACGCAAGGCGTGGACCATGACCTGCACGAAGTAGACCGCGACCGAATCCTTTTCCCGCATGGAATGACTGCTCTCTGTGGCTGTGGACATGGCAAAAAACGCCAGCGCGGCTGAGCGCTTTTGGCATAGGCCGGGGTCGGCGCGGGCACTAGACTCGCGCCTCGAAGGTTGCATTGCAAGACGCGCTCGCGCTGCTCTGCGACACGCCCGGACGAAGAAAGAGAAGCCAAGATGAATCTGCAGAATATCGGCGTGATCGGCGCCGGCACCATGGGTAACGGTATCGCGCAGGTCTGTGCCCAGGCCGGGTTCGAAGTGACCTTGCTGGACATCAGCGACAGCGCCCTGCAAAAGGCCCTGGCCACGGTGAGCAAGAACCTCGACCGGCTGATCGCCAAGGGCAGCCTAGACGAAGCGCAGAAACTGGCGACGCTGGGGCGCATCCGCACCAGCACCGACTACGCCAGCCTGGTCGACGCGCACCTGGTGATCGAGGCCGCCACGGAAAACCTCGAGCTGAAACTGCGGGTGCTGCAACAGATCGCCGCCCAGGTTGCCAGCACCTGTGTGATCGCCTCCAACACCTCGTCGCTGTCGATCACCCAGCTCGCCGCCAGCGTCAGCGCGCCCGAGCGCTTTATCGGCCTGCACTTCTTCAACCCGGTGCCGGTGATGGGCCTGATCGAAGTGATTCGCGGCCTGCAGACCAGCGACGCGACCCACACCCTGGCCCTGGACATGGCCACGCGCCTGGGCAAGGTCGCGATCACCGCCGGCAACCGCCCGGGCTTCGTGGTCAACCGGATCCTGGTACCGATGATCAACGAGGCGATCCTGGTGTTGCAGGAAGGCCTGGCCAGCGCCGAGGACATCGACGCCGGCATGCGCCTGGGCTGTAACCAGCCGATCGGCCCGCTGGCCCTGGCCGACCTGATCGGCCTGGACACCCTGCTGGCGATCCTTCAAGCCCTCTACGACGGCTTCAACGACAGCAAATACCGGCCCGCGCCGCTGCTCAAGGAAATGGTTGCCGCCGGTTACCTGGGGCGCAAGACCGAACGCGGCTTCCACCGCTATGGCTGAGCGTTGCTCGCGTTTTGCCGAAAGCCGCGACAAGGCCCTGGAGCTGTTCGCCAGCAAGGGCTTCGGCCAGGTCGGCATGCGCGAGCTGGCAAGCCATCTGGGGCTGACCCCGGGCTCGCTGTATCACCATTACCCGAGCAAGCAGCACCTGCTGCTGGACCTGATCGAAGAGTTCTACGACGAACTGCTCGATACCCTGGGGCGCATCGAACGGCGGCGCAAAGCGCCGGACGATCGCCTGCGCACCCTGATCCGCGCCCACCTGAAACTGCACCGGGAACTGCCCCGGCATTTTCGCCTGGTGGAGCGCGACAGCGGTTGCCTGAACCCGGACCAGCAGGAGCGCGTGCGCCAGCTGCGCGAGCAATATGAACGCCGCCTGCTGATGCTCCTCGGCCCGCTGCCACGGCTCGGCGACGCGGTGCTGCTGGCCACCGGGCATGCCATCGCCAGCCTGCTCAACAATGCGCCCGGCTGGCTGGCCGAACAGCCGTTGGCCGAACATGAGCGCGAAACCCTGCTGGAACACCTGCTCAGCGGCGCCCTGGAACGGCTGTTGAACAGCGCGCCGCAGAGTGCCGTGGCCTGACGCCGGGGCGGGGCGATCCCGCCCTTTTCCGCCCACGTCCTGGACGTCGAAGTGCGCAGCGCCGCTTGTATCTATTCTTCGTAAGCCGCTTCCTGCTGATTGCCAAACGCGCTATATCGCCGCGCCAATTGCTTGTCCCGCCTGAATATATTTTTTCCCGATAACGGCTATTCAAAGTTATTTGTTCGCCCTCGCGTTTGCCCCGAGCCCGGCCTGCTTAACTGCAAAAGCTGCCGGATAGCGCAGTCTCTACAACCTCCCACGGAAGGCAACGCCATGAGTTCATCCTCGCAACATGTCATTCCGCCCTATGGAGTGGCGATTCAGAAAGCAATCTCCCTCGGCAACCTGCCGCAGATGAAGTCCCTGCTCAAACAACGCGACTCATCCCAGAAAGAATCCAAAGAACTGAGCAGCGCTTACGAGCAGTTGGCACAGGAAGTCGCCCGTCTGGAACGGCGCTAAGGCCGTTCCATTTTCTAATGCACTGGAGGCAATCATGTCCGGTTCCACTACGTCCCCTGTTGGCCTGTTTCCGCTCAGCTACCGGATCGGCAATCCGACCCCGGGCGCGCCGAGCCTTACCCTCGACCTTCTGGTCTACACCCCCGAGCAGACCGTGCGCGGCACCTCGGTGGTGACCCAGGCCACCAACCCGCCGCTGGACCTGCAGTCCGATGTGTGGGGGCAATACACTTACCTGACCGTCATGCCACCCAGCTCGAGCAAGATCCTGGTCACCGCCCAGGGTAACCAGGGCGGGCCGGGCTCGAACTCGATCGTCACCTTCAAGATTCAACTGGTGGTGGACCACGACTGGAAGAACGGCATCGCCAACTACCAGTACTACAACGGCCAGCGTTGGGTATCGGTGGAGAACGCTCCGGCCCACCTCGTCGAGTCGGTGCCCTCCTACGCCTTGTCAGCCCTGCCAATACCGCTGGAACCCGGCCCGGTCCTGCTGCCGTACCCACCGATCACCCCGCTGTATGCCGCGCCGATCCATGGCGCCATCGCCAGCGGCGACCTGACCCAGATGAAGAGCCTGGCCAGCCTGGCCCAGCAGCAACTGGACCAGTTGCCCCAGCTGCGCAGCGCGCTGGATGCGGCCAAGGACGAGATCGGCCGGCTCGAGCGGCGCTGACCACGGCGTGCCAACCCACCGACTTCCCTGAACAAGAACAAGGAGTTGCACCATGCAAACTGGACTGTTCCATACCCGCATCCAAGCCACCACGGGGCTGTTGGGTGCCCCGGTTCTGACCCTCGACCTGTTGGTCAACACCGTGCAGAAAAAAGTCAGCGGCGTGGCCCGCGTGTTCAAGAGCACCTACCCGTCGGTGAACTTCTTCGCCGACGTGTGGGGCGACTATTCCAAGGCACAGCTGCACCCGTCGACCGAAGGCCACATCATCCTGAGCCTGACCGGCAACCCCAGCGGCCCGACCAGCCAGATCGCCGCGACCTTCCACCTGCACGGGATTCTCGGGCTCGACTGGGCCAGCGGTTTCGCCAGCTACAAATACTGCTACCAGGGCAACTGGCAGGACGTGCAGCACGCCACGGTCAGCCAGGCGTCGATCCCGCACCCCGAGCCTGTGCCCCATCACCCCGTGCCGCTGTATGCGGTGGCGGTGCAGCAGGCGCAAAGCAGCGGTGACCTGGCGCAGCTCAAGGCGGTCGTCCGCCAGGGCGAGCAGCAACTGGCCAGCAGCGATGCGCTGCGCAGCGCCTTGCAGCAGCTGAACGCCGAGATCGCCCGCCTCGAAGCTCGCTGAGCAGTGGCGTCCGGGCCTGGCCTTCCTTCCTCGGGGCCAGGCCCGGTCCTCCATTGCAAACCATGTGTCCGCTCGGGCCGGCACCGCCAGGGACGGCGCGGACATCCACCAGGTTCGTGCTGCGCGCCTGTGTGCGCCCAAAGGACTGTCCATGTCAGCCAATCGCCCCGCCCGCTACCTCAGCGAAACCGACCTCAAGCGTTACGTACCGGTGCATGTGGTCTGGGAAATCACCCTCGCCTGCGACCTCAAATGCCTGCATTGCGGCTCGCGCGCCGGCCATCGACGCCCCAACGAACTGAACACCCAGGAATGCCTCGACGTGATTGACGCCCTCGCCGCCCTCGGCACGCGGGAGGTCACCCTGATCGGCGGCGAAGCCTATTTGCGCAAGGACTGGACCCGCCTGATCCGGGCCATCCACGACCATGGCATCTACTGCGCGATCCAGACCGGCGGGCGCAACCTCACCCCGGCAAAAATGCAGGCCGCGGTGGAGGCCGGGCTCAACGGCGTGGGGGTTTCGCTGGACGGCCTGGCGCCCTTGCATGACGCCGTGCGCAACGTCCCGGGCTCCTTCGACAAGGCCGTGGACACCCTGCGCCGGGCCAAGCAGGCCGGGCTCGCAGTCAGCGTCAACACACAGATCGGCGCGGCCACCCTGCCCGACTTGCCGGAGCTGATGAACCTGATCATCGAGCTGGGTGCCACCCATTGGCAGATCCAGCTGACGGTGGCCATGGGCAACGCGGTGGATCACCCGGAACTCTTGCTGCAACCCTATCAACTGCTGGAAGTCATGCCGCTGCTCGCGCGCCTCTACCGCGAAGGCCAGGAACGCGGCCTGCTGATGAACGTGGGCAACAACATCGGTTACTACGGCCCATACGAGCATATGTGGCGCGGCTTTGGTGACGAGCGCGTGCACTGGAGCGGCTGCGCCGCCGGGCAAACGGTGCTGGCCCTGGAAGCCGACGGCACGGTGAAGGGTTGCCCGTCACTGGCGACAGTGGGGTTCTCCGGCGGCAATGTACGCGACATGAACCTGCACGACATCTGGCACTACAGCGAAGGCATGCATTTTGGCCGCCTGCGCTCGGTCGACGACCTCTGGGGTTATTGCCGCACCTGCTACTACAACGACGTGTGCCGCGGCGGCTGCACCTGGACCTCGCACTCGCTGCTGGGCAAGCCGGGCAACAATCCGTACTGCCACTACCGCGCCCTGGACCTGCAGAAAAAGGGCCTGCGCGAACGCATCGTCAAGCTCGAGGACGCCGCCAAGGCCTCGTTCGCGGTCGGGCGCTTCGACCTGATCACCGAACGCATCGACACCGGCGAGACGGTCAGCAGCGTCAGCGACAGCGGCCAGGTGATCAAGCTGGCGTGGATCAACCAGGGGCAGAAATCCCCCGAGGAAGGACACCTGCCCACCCGCTTGGCCCTGTGCCGCAGCTGCTGGCAGTACATTCATGCCCACGAAACCACCTGCCCGCACTGCTCGGCCGATGTGGCCAGCGCCGAGGCCGACTACCTGGCCGACCGCGCCCGGCAGCAGGCGATCATGGATCGCCTGACCGGCCTGCTGGGCATGCCCCAGACCCGGCTGGTGTAGCGCCACCCCAGGCTCGCCGCCGACTCGGCGGCGGGCCTGACAGGGAGTGCACCAAGGGCGATAACCCGCCACCGCCCCATGAGAAAACCGTCTAAGAACAAGCCCACTGCCACCCAGGTTTAGGCTTTGCTAGTGGAGGTCTCAATCCATCGGTTTTTTGCCAGCGGGCCGGCTTATCCGACGCGCCCGCTGGCCTGCCATCCGGGAGTCCCAGCATGAAAATCAATCCCTACCTGATCTTCAACGGCGATTGCGCAGCCGCCTTCAAGTTCTACGCCCAGAGCCTGCAAGGCACCCTCGAAGTGATGATGACCTTCGGCGAAAGCCCCGCCCGCGAGCATGTTCCCGCCGAGTATCACAACCTGATCATCCACACCCGCCTGCTGGTGGGCGACCAGGCCATCATGGGCTCGGACAGCACGCCCGATCGGCCTTACGCGGGGATCCACGGCTGCTCGATATCGCTGAACGTCGACAGCATCGCCGAGGCCGAGCGGGTATTCGCCGCGCTGGCGGACCAGGGCACTGTGCAGATGCCGTTGGAGGCCACCTTCTGGGCGGCGCGTTTCGGCATGCTGGTCGACCGCTTCGGCGCCTCGTGGATGGTCAACTGCGAAAAGGACCAGTGACAGGCGCTGGTGGTTAAGCCCAAGGTGCCGCGGCGATCCGCGGTACTCAGGCTTCGCCCTTGGCCTCCATCACCTGCAGCGCTCCCAGGCGCTGACGTATGCCTTCGCTGGCCATCGGCCCGGCCTGGACCGTGCAGTGCTCCAGCGGCACCGGGCGGCCATCGACCAGGTCGGCCATCATCGGCCGCACCGGCCGGCCGGTGGCGCGCTCGACGATCTGCACGCTTTCCCCTTCCGGCGCGTAATGGCGATTGCCCCAGGCAACGAACGCCATCAGCACCACACGGAAGTCCTCGCCCCGGGCTGTCGGCACATATTGATAGCGCAGCGGCCGCTGGCTGTAGGCCTGGCGCTCGAGCAAGCCGGCCTCGACCAGCGAATTCAAGCGCCGGGTGAGCATGTTGGGGGCGATCTCCAGGCTGCGGGAAAACTCCTCGAAACGCCGCAGGCCATGCAGGGCGTCGCGCATGATCAGGATGCTCCACCACTCGCCCACCCGCTCCAGACTGCGGGCAATCGGGCATTCGTCGTGAAGGAGGGTCTTGCGTTGCATGGCGGTTCCTCGGATTTCGCAGTTGCGTATTTGTGGTTCGGGCATGTTACTTTCATGATGATAGTGACGTCCATAGAGCGACACACCCCACTCGAGATGAAGGAGCTGAAGGTCATGAATAAACGCATTGTCGTCACTGGCATGGGCGCATTGACCCCGCTGGGCTGCGGCGTCGAACAGGTCTGGCAACGCCTGCTGGCCGGGCAATCGGGTATCCGCCGGCTACCGGAAGAACTGATCGGCGACCTGCCGATCAGCATCGGCGGCCAGGTTCCCGACCGCCTCCAGGACCCGCAGGCCGGCTTCGATCCGGACGCGCTGCTGGCGCCCAAGGAACAGCGCAAGATGGACCGCTTCATCCTGTTCGCCCTCGCCGCCGCCCAGGAAGCACTGACCCAGGCCGGCTGGGCACCGCAGACCGCGGAAGAGCAGGAACGTACCGCCACCATCATCGCTTCGGGCGTGGGCGGTTTCCCGGCCATCGCCGACGCCGTGCGCACCACCGACAGCAAGGGGCCGCGGCGTCTTTCGCCGTTCACCATTCCGTCCTTCCTCAGCAATATGGCCGCCGGTCATGTGTCGATCCAGCATGGCCTGAAGGGGCCGCTGGGCACGCCGGTGACGGCCTGCGCCGCGGGTGTCCAGGCCATCGGCGATGCCGCGCGGATGATTCGTGCCGGGGAGATCGATGTCGCGGTCTGCGGGGGCACGGAAGCCACGATTCACCGGGTCAGCCTGGCCGGTTTCGCTGCCGCGCGCGCCCTGTCGAGCGATTTCAACGACACCCCGGAACGCGCTTCGCGGCCTTTCGACCAGGCCCGCGACGGCTTTGTGATGGGCGAAGGCGCCGGCCTGCTGGTGATCGAGGAGCTGGAGCACGCCCTGGCCCGGGGCGCCACGCCGATCGCCGAACTGGTGGGCTACGGCACCAGCGCCGACGCCTATCACATGACCGCTGGGCCAGAAGATGGCGACGGCGCCCGCCGCGCCATGCAACAGGCGTTGCGTCAGGCCGGCGTCGAGCCGTCCCAGGTCCAGCACCTGAACGCCCACGCCACCTCGACCCCGGTGGGCGACAAAGGCGAACTGGCGGCGATCAAGAGTGTGTTTGGCAACAGCAGCGAGCTGGCCATCGCCTCGACCAAATCGGCCACCGGCCACCTGCTGGGCGCTGCCGGCGGGATCGAAGCGATCTTCACCATCCTGGCGCTGCGCGACCAGATCGCCCCCGCCACCCTCAACCTGGAAAACCCGGATGCCGGCGCGCAAGGCCTCAACCTGATTCGTGGCCAGGCGCAGCCGCTGGCGATGGAATACGCCTTGTCCAATGGCTTCGGCTTTGGCGGGGTGAATGCCAGCGTGCTGTTCCGGCGCTGGGGGTAAGGCCGGGATTGTTCGCCGGGCATAACGTGGTTTCAGTGTGGCTTCGCTGGAACCTCGATGTGCCCGGCCAGCCTTGTGCAACGGGGTATTTTCAGTCGGATGTCGACACGTCCGGCACCTTCGCCAGGTTGCCGTGCATGTCGTCCGATCTCAAAGGTAGGGAGGATGGGCGGCTGCGAGCCAGCCTCGAACTGACCAAACTGTAATGACGCTGAATTTATAGCGGCTGGATCGGGCTTTCCCTAGGACGATCGTGCCAACACCCCCCTTGCCTGGCCCACACCCTCCACATGAATGAGTAGCTTGGGCGCAGATTCCGGGGCACGCAGTCACCAGGCTCCGCAATCCGAGCGAAGAAGAACAAGAAGACTTCAGCTCTTGTTTTTTTTCATGACTTTTTAGTTTGTGAGGGAAAACGAACCATGGCGATATTCGACTACAAGGGCCAAGACGGCCGCGTGCTCATTTCAGATGCCTGGAACCTTGCCACCTACACCAGCGGTGTAGCGACGGTAGGGGCGCTCTACAACCTGCCCGGGGCAGTCCTGGGCGAAGGCAACACCTTTGTCCTGCCCAAGGGCTGGCGCGAGATCAGCGCCAGCGACCTGGGCATCGACGGCAGCCACCTCGACCTGACAGGCAGCTTCAAGGGCGAGAACGTATCCGGCTCCCAGGCCAAGGTATTCGGCCAATACGACGAGAGCGGCAAGCTGGTCAAAATGGGCTTTTCGATTGCCGGCACCAACTCGCCGATGGACCTGCTGGGCTACCCGGCGATGATCGACAACTCCTATATCCACGGCTACGACTACCTGCTCGACTCGATCAAGAACTACGCCACTAACCATAACCTGACAGGCAAGGATGTACTGGTCACCGGCTACAGCCAGGGCGGCTCCGTGACCAACAGCATGTACCTGGGCAGGGACACCCTGGCCGACGGCTTTTTCAAGGATTCGGACTACTTCGGCATGGCCTCGCCCAAGGCCAGCAACAGTGACGGCATCTTCAACTTCGGCTTCGAAAACGACATCGTGCATCGGCTGATCGGCGAACAGACCGACCTGAGCGGCGCCATTCTCGCGGCCCTCAAAGGCAGTGACGCCAGCTACACCTCGACCACCGACAACATCGTGCTGTTCGACACGGTCTACGCCCTGCCCACCTGGCCCAACGGCCCCTTCTCCGTGGTCAATCCCAACGGCTGGGTGGCGCACCTCGAAGGCATCTTCATCAACCCTATCCAGCGCATCGGCCAGTCGACGTTCTACGACTACATCGAGCGCGACAGCACCATCATCATCAGCAACCTCGACCCGGTCAGCCGCAGCTTTACCTGGGTCAGCGACAAATACTCCGCCACCTCCAACCACTTCGGCACTCCGGCCTTTCTCCTCGGCACGGACAGCGCGGACAAGTTGCAGGATGGCCGCAACGATGACTTCCTGGACGGCTTCGCCGGCAACGACAGCTTCAAGGTCAGCACCGGTACCGACATCGTCGCGGGCGGGGTGGGCGACGACAAAGTCTTCCTGCAGGGTACGGTCTCCAGCTACGAAGCCGTGCGCCTGAGCGATGGCAGCCTGTTTCTCAACGACACCGGCGGGCGTTACGGCCTCAAGGAGCTGCACGACGTCGAACATGTCGAGTTCGAAGGCCTCCTCGGCCAGGCCTTGACCCCGGCCTATACCGTGACCAGCAGCAAGCTCAACTTCGAAGGCCTGTTCGGATCGGACAAGAGCTACGCCAAGGCCACCGAAGGCACGCAGTTGGCAGACCTCCTGAAGGGTACCGCCGGCCGCGACCTGATCTTCGGCCAGGGCGGTGACGACCTTATTGAAGGCGGCGCGGGCCATGATCTGCTGCACGGTGGAAGTGGCAACGACACCCTGCTCGGCGGCAGTGGCAACGACGCCCTCTACGGTGGCTCACAGAACGACATCCTGGTCGGCGGCCTGGGCAACGACACCCTCAGTGGTGGCGTGGGCAGCGATCTGTTTGTCTTCGACCAGGGCGGGTTCGGCCATGACCTGATCAGCGACTTCAACGTTCACCAGAACGGCTTCGATCAGTTGGTGTTCTCCAAATCCCTGTTCGCCTCCGCGGCTGCGGTCATCAGCGCCACCAGCCAGCAAGGCAGCGACAGCCTGATCGTGGCGGGAGACAGCAGCATCACCCTGGTAGGGTTCAACGCCGCGCAACTCAGTGCGGATATGATCAGCCTGGTCTGATGCTCGATGGGCACGCCCTCCATTCGTGTGAGGGTGTTGCTCCAGCCGGCTTTGGCCACTTCAGAAACACAAAGGGTCCACCTTGGGGTGGGCCCTTTTTTGATCGTCCATTCTTCATTGAGAGCACTTGAGCCATCGGCAAGCTCACCCCACACACATCCAACGAAGGCTCTGCTCTTGAGCCTGTATCGATCTGTTCCGTCAGGCCGCTCCGGATACGCCGGATGGTTTGTTACGGGCAGAAAAAACCCGGCTCGATGGCCGGGTTTCTGTTCAGTCAATCCTGCACTCGCAATACCGATCGGTAACCGCGAGCACTATGTCCTCAGGCGCATCACGAGCTCGCCATCAAGCACTTCGCCCGTCTCTAGAAACCCCTCGGAGGCATAAAGATTGCGCGCCCCGATATTCTCCGGCGCGACTCCCAGCGTGATGTCAGGACCTCCCGACAAGCCTCTCAGGTATACCAGCAGTGCGCGCAGAGCTGCGCGTCCATACCCTAAACCTTGGTGCTGACGATCAATCATCAGGCGATAGAGCCAGCGACCGTTATCGTCCGGGTCGAGGGCATGCATAAGGAAGCCGACCATTTCTCCAGAATGAACGGCGCGCACCGCTAAGGGTTCACACCAAGGACATTCGGCAGCTTCTTCCAATGATTCGGCGTTGCTGGCAATAAAGTCGATCTGTTCGTCACGCACTTGCAGAGCGCAACATTCTGCTTCTTCATCGCGAGTGGATATCGGAGCAAGGAGCACAGCGGGGTAAAGCGTACGCATTGGGTTTTCTCCGCGGGGCAGTGATCGCCCCTCCAGCATTTCGTTGATGGTTCAGTAGCGAAAACATCGTTGGAATCTGGGTCATAGGGCACCTCCTTTTTTCTCGCGGATGGAAACCGATTGGCTGATCCGGCCAAGCGGCGGCGAAATTCTAGAAAACTTCACTTTAACGACGCAAGCGATAGCCATGTTTTGAAAAGAGGGCCTGGTCACCTGAAGCACAAGCCCATGCAAATCCAGGATCCCTGGACGAAGGTTGATGAGCGCGCCGAGCCGATGGCGTTGCACCAGGGCGAGCCGGCCGCCGCTTTCGCATGATTCAGGGTTAGTATCTCCGCAGGAAACTTCAGCAACGAAGGTTTGGCCCGATTCAGCCGAGCAGCGTTCAACCTGTCATGGAAAACGGGAAGTGCTATGAACCAACATAAATGGCCTCTGCTTCTACTAGCAGTACTCGCGGCGGGCACGGGCGGCTGCAAGCAAGAGGTGGCGGCTGCCTATAACGGGCCGTTCGGCCTGCAGATGGGCATGACCGCCGAGCAGGCCCGGGCAGTCACCGAGGTTCTGGGCAGCAATGATCGGCGCAACATCATGCTGGTCGAACACCCGCCGAGACCGATTGCCGGGTTTGATGAGTTATCACTCAAGTTTGGTAAAGAAGCCGGCCTGTGCGAAATCTACACAGCGTTCGAGATGCCGGAGGATGCGCAGGACTCGGCCATTCGCGCCCGCTTCGAAGAGTTCACTCGTCTACTCACCCAGCGCTATGGCGCGCCCTCGGTAGTCATCGACCAGGCAGTGGATGACGAGCGAGAGCAAGTCCTGGTGTCACAGTGGCTGGCCTCCCAAGGGGCGAGTCTGGAAGGTGCGCAGGAAGCCGTGCTGACCGTTGGCAGACGCGATGTCGACCCCATCAGTATCAGCCTGTCCATTTCCGGCCCCGGGTCCGAACAGTGCCAGCAGGAGCAACGTCAGGGGCCGACCGACGCTTCTTGAATGGCGTCCAGCTCATCACCAGGCACACTGGCTTTTAAACCTCTGACCGCCCCACTTCTCGACTAGCCCTGATTGCTACGTCCCTTCTCTTCTTGTGCAAAGAGGCATAAAGAAGCCCGCACTGAGCGGGCAAAGGGATGATCTGAATTTCATGCCCCTGACTCAGGGTCACTCGCGGGCATGCCACGAGGCTCATTGTCCTTTTCGTCCCGTGTGTCTGCGCCAGGATCATCGACGCGACCACTTTTCCCTGCTTCCGGGTGCTCACTCGACACCGAGTTGTTTACATCTACGTCGATCATCTCTTCATCGACCGGCGCTTCATCGTTCGCAGGCAATGGAACCTCAGGCTCCTTACGCTTTGGATCATGGCCTGCGTCGCTGTCCGTGGTTCGCGTTACACCCTGCTGCGACCAGCTACCGGGTGCATTCTCGTTAACTTTCATGCTGGCTCTCCGTTCTCAATGCTCGGGAAATCCGTGCCTTAAACGTGAGAAACGACAGAGCCCTGCAAGTGCCGAGAAATGGATAAACGGCGGTCAATAAAAAACCCGGCTCGGTGGCCGGGTTTCTATTCGGTCAATCCTGCGCCCCCAGGAATGACGGGCAAGCACCACCAGCACGTTGAACAAGGGTTGACGCTCGGTAACGCAAGACAAAGGTGACAGCAGGATCGATGCGTGGCCGACAACGCCACACCACGTCAATACCAACAGAACGAGAGCGAAGCGGTATCAGCTACAAACGTGAACGGTAGATCGATAAGAGCCAGTGGCCCTATGAACTGGGCGAGCTGATACTCGGTTTCTAATCCCTCGTAGCAGTCATATGAACCATGTGAAACCGCGGCAAACCAAGCGCAGCCGCTCACCTCCAATGTCGCGACCGACGCCGTCAAAACGGATTTGAATCAAAGAGCCCAGTGCGAATTTTTTAGAAATCCGAAACACAAGGAGTTTCACTAGTTCAAAAACTTCACAAAAATCAGCTCTGGATCGCCAGGGTCAAGATTCTCCACTGTACCGCTGTATTGATATCCATGCTGTACCAACAATTGCCGCATGGGTGTATTGGACGTGTTGGTCGAAGTGAAGATCTTTTGGGCAGAGGAACAACGCTCTAAGTGAGCAACGATTTGCCTACCTACACCAGAACGTCTGTGAGTGCTTGAGACGACTACGAGCGGGATGAACCACTCCCCGAAAAAGCTATTGTCCAAGCAGCCGTAACCGATCGGAACACTGGGATCGTTTGTCTCACAAGCAACACAGCATTCGCCCGTGCCTACTACCCTTTCGATTTGCGCCCGACGCTCGTGGTCTTTTGCCGCTATAGGATCCACACGCACCAACCATTCGATATCGCTCAAGACAGCCTGTCTGATTTGCCAGTTCATGATCACGTCCCTCCGGTCAAATTCGCCGGAGTTTACTTCAGCTTCGATGCCTCAGATGCCATTACGCTCAGCGATAGTTCTGATGGAAAGTGCACCAGCCCGGTAGGCTCGTTCGATCGCCTCCCAGTCGGGTTGCTTGACCAGCAATACGCTGGCGGCAGTGCTCGTTGGTTCTGTCTCCATGGGGATTAAAAATGGCCTGCGTAGGCCCGAGGATTGCCGAAAAAAAAGCCCCGCACATTGGCGGGGCTCAACAATGGGCTTGGAAGAACGCAGGGAGCGTTAGATCTTCCAGGTCCAGATATCGAAGGTCCTCAGCGACCCATCGATAAGCCGAATTGGGCGATAGGTCGGCTGGTAACCGAACCGAGCCCAGACAGGCGTCTCCTTAACCACCGAAAGACCGCCGTTAGGTTGCAAGCGAAGAACAGCTCCTGGATTGCCGCCAGTCCCAGAGTTCCACAGCGGTACGTCGTTCGCGGCGTAGACAACAAAGTTGCCATCAGCCTGGAACACGGCCTTCACCGCCCCTTTGTTTTGAGTGTAACTGGCCCAGCGAACACTCCAGTTCGGACCATAGTTCACTACGTTGCCGTCGCCTTGAAAGATCAATGCACCATCACCGCAAAAGTACGGAATGCCTGGGGCAAGTTCGACGGGCCCCGCGAACAGGACAGAGGCATTGGCGCCAGCCATCACCGGTATAGACGGCGTTCCATTCCAGATTGCCTGGGAGTCAACCAGCACAAGGTTCCCATCGTCCTGCAACACCAAGTGAGTTCGGTTCCACTGATCTTCACTGGTGAAGGTCGTGTTGTTGGTCAGCCAAGTGCGTGCACGAGCCGGATCATCCAGAAATGCACCGTACTGAACATAGAACTGAGGTGGTACCTGATAGCGCAGAGGAATAGTAGAGCTGTAAGGCTGATCGGTGTTAGCGATCCAGGCTACTGCGCCATTATCCAACAGCACCAGGTTGCCATCGGCCTGTAGCAACAGCTTGAATCGGCCGCTTGGCGAAAGCAGGAACTGCCCTGCGGTCATCGTTTGATAGGCAGGGAGAATCGAGGTGCCGCTGCCTTGAAACGGGGTACGTGTACGTCCAGCCATGTTGTTCACCTATTGAGTCGAATGATTGGTTGCGGAGGATTCCGCTCTCATGTCGCTCAAAGGCGATTACTCGAAGCTCAAGGCCTTCACGCGAGTCGGAGAAGGTAAACACCAGAGACACGCTGTATTTTCACTTCTGATCCACCCGAGGAGTGGAATGACTATCTCAACAAAATACTGTATGCACAACCAGTATTTTGTAATTCATTCTCTATCTATCCAAACTCAGTCCAGAAGGATGGTTTTGCTTGGACCAAGCCCAGCAGGACTTATCGTCGCACCATGACAAATAGCTCGCACCACCCCGAGAGCATGTGAGGTAAGGGTGCGCGGGCTACCGGTGTTGATTCAGTTCGTCGCACTATCCGGCTATCGACGTCCAGGCATTCCCAAGGGCTGCCTGTATAAACTGCCGGGTTTGATCACCCACCAAAACAAAGCGTCGTAATTTTCTCCGCGTTGAAGGAATCTCGCACAATGAATCTCGCCAATCTCCAAACCAAAGATTTACTCAAGCTTCAGTCTGAAGTGATAGGCGAGCTCAAAAGCCGTGGAATCCTTAGAACAATGAACAATCCTGTCGGCGACTATGCCGAATGGCTGGTTGCTTCAGCTCTAGGATTGAAGCTCGCCAAGAACTCAGCCGCTGGCCATGACGCAGAGTCTGAAGAGGGCAAAAAGATTCAGATAAAGGCACGGCGCGTAAGCCACAACAATAAATCCAGACAGCTAGGCGCTATACGGAACCTGGATAAAGGCGATTTCGACGAATTAGTTGCGGTGATTTTCAATGAGTCATACGAGGTAGTTGAGGCCGTATCAATCCCGCACTCAGTTATCGCTGAATACAGCACGTACAGGTCGCACGTGAACGCCCATATTTTACACCTTCGCGGCGCGTTGCTTTCCGACAGCCGTGTTAGTGACTTACGCGCAGAACTAACCCGGGAAGCTCTCCAGCCACTTCAGAAAGCAGGGAAAACGTCCGCTTAGTAAGCCTCCCCATATCCATCGTCTGAATCTCCATGGCGCCCGCCGATACCAATTCCGGCGAAGCATTTCCGGCCATCGACGAGCAACTGGAAGACATCACCGCTCACAACCTGTGTGATGCATACAGCCTGGCCGAGCGCCGGGGCTTCTACGGACCGCCAGTTGAGCAGTATGCGGAGCCAGGTAACCGCGGTCGGGTGCTGCAGGCTCTCCGCTATCGCGTGGCCCAGCTGGAGCAGCAGCAATGAGCGGCGCCGGCGCACACAAGCGCGGCCAGCAACTGGCGATCCGCTGCGCGAAACTCCGTCGCGAAGGCCTTTCCCTTTCCGAAGTCGCCCCAGGCCACCGGCATCAAGAAGGAGCAGGCCAACGCCAAGAACGCCCTGGGTGAACGACTGCTGTCACTGGTCGAGTCGTGATCGCCCTTCTCTACTGGCGTAGCTCCTTTCCTGCCCTTGCCCTCTGCACCGCCGTAATGCTGATCAGCGCTCTCGCCGATCACTTCACCCAATAACCCACATCTTTCAAAGCTGCGCACCTGCGCGACGGGAGATAGTCATGCCTATACCCAGCCTCGCCCTGTGGGAAGAGGTCGAAAAGACCGACCCCAAGTTCACCAAGGAGTACACCGGCCCAGGTGGATTCACCGGTACCGCGGTGAATGCCCAGTACCTCGCCAAGCGCGCCACGGAGCAGTTCGGCCCCTGCGGTACTGGCTGGGGTTACGAAGTGATTGAGGAACGCTTCGACGTCGGCGGTCCTCTGCTCAGCAAGGAAGGAAGTGTGTTGGCCCACGCCCAGGTGCACACACTCAAGGTCGCGCTCTGGTACGTCGGCGGTGATGGTGAGCGCAAGACGATCACCCACTACGGCCATACACCTTTCATCACGCAACACCGATTCGGTATCTCGAACAGCCGCTAAGTTTCGTAGGAAATTTTGTAGGTCTTGCCTATCCGCTCGACATGTGCAAATCCGAGTTCGCCAAGGTGCATACCAGCGATAAGAATCTTATCCGAGCTAACAACATTCAATAGTTTGGATCGTGTTTCGGCGGAAAGAAGCGGATCTTGGTCGAATGCAATGGATACGTCGGGACGAGCAATCTGAATTTGGGGGAAATGAACGATATCCCCCCAAACCAGCAGACTACGATCATTGGAATCGAGACGATAACCGGAATGTCCTGCGGTATGCCCCAGAAGGGGCATCGCACTAATGCCAGGGAGAACTTCGCTATCAGTAAACATGCGCGTCTTCTCCCTATACTGATCGAACACCTTCCGAGCAAACAGAAAGTTGCCACGAGCACGCTCACTCGCTTGACTGAGATTGCCATCGTCCTCCCAGAAAGAAACCTCACGCTGGTGGACGACTAGCTCTGCATCGGGAAAGGCTGCTTCCCCTGAAGAGTCAAGCAGCCCCCCAACATGGTCGGGATGTGCATGGGTCAGAAGAATGGTGTCAATGTCAGCGGGTTGCACGCCAGCAAGCGCGAGATTCGCCTTTAGCTTGCCGCCCCATTGCTTGAAACCACCAGCCCCCGCATCGATGAGGATCGTGCGGCCCATTCCACGCACCAGGTAACAATTGATGTGGATCGAGAATGGATCGCTCACACCTGCGTCCTGCTGCAACTTGGACGCCTCCGTAGGATCGATATTGGAGAGAAGATCTAGACTTGCGGAAAGGTATCCGTCACTGATGGCCGTAATAGAAAACTCGCCAATCTGCTGGCCCGGAAATTTCATGTCGTTCATTGCGGCACTCCTTGCGCGTCATCAGTTCCGCGCGTAGATGGTATCGGCTGGATAGCCAAAGCAACGGATGCGCGCCGTTAGCCCCGCATGGCGTTTTATTGCCTCATCCAGTCGCGCCATGAAATCGTCCATGACCGATGGCGTTCTGAACGGTTCGAGGCGGTACTTGATTTCCGCGTAAGCAGGATGCCCACGCCCCTGGCGAGCAGCGACATAGATGACATGCACTTTGTCCAGCGCCGCCTGAAGGACGTCCGTGCAAAGTCGAGTGCATCGTTCGGTGAGTTCCGCCAGATTTGCTTCGGGTGGCATCTCGTCCGCTTGGATGAAGATCGTCAGGTTAGGCATGCCGGTTCTGCACCTGCGTCTGGGGCTCCGCGCCTCTGCCACTCGTCAATTGCGCGGTCATCGGGGCATAGCGATGCACGTTCTTCGGAAGGGTATCTACACCAAGACTAATGGCGCTATCCAGCTTCGCCAGCCACCTGTTTTCAGGACACCTCTCCAATGCGACGGCCCACATCTGCTCAGGCGTGAGCCCCATCTCGATGAGCGGCTCGGGACCGACTGCGCTCACGATCAGATGCTCGCCTTCACCGATGGCAGGCGCACGCTCAAGGCCGCCGTAAAGATTGCGGTGCCAATCGGTGATGTGCTGCTGCCAACGTGCGAAGTTGCCCCCGCCCTTCTGGCGATACTCATCGCCCTCAAGCACAGCCAGACCGTCGATCGAGTGCATGGCCAGGTAGACAGGGCAACCAGCGCTAAACGCCTTGAAGCGCTGCGAAGTATGGAACCCGCTCACGGAAATAAGCGCGGGTAGCTTTTCCAGGCTATAGAAATCATTCCACTCTGCTTCGCTGGCTGGGTCGGCAAAGCTGCACTCAACGGTGTAGATCATGGATCACTCGCTACCGGACTTCTTGTACGTCCGGCCCTCTTTGTTGATGTCTCGTCATGGTATGAGCTTGATATCGGCGCATAAAACGATTATTCGGTATGCTTCAGTGACAAAAGATCAAGCTAAGCTGGATCGCCATCTTCAGAACGGGAACGCTCATGCGAAGGAAGATCCCCAGCAGTACGGCACTGACAGCATTTGAAGCCGCCGCCCGCCACGGCAGTTTCGCGCGCGCGGCAGAGGAACTGTCTTTGACTGAAGGAGCTATCAGTCGCCAGATTGGCCGGTTGGAAGCCTTCCTCGGGGTCACGCTGTTCGAGCGGGTCGGCAATCGTGTCCGACTCCTTCCTAACGGAGAGCATTACGCGGTCCAAGTTCGCGAATCGCTTGACCGCTTGGATCGGGACAGTCAGTACTTAATGGGGCAACCGAACGATGGCGCAAGCCTGGACATTGCCACTATCCCGACGTTCGCGATGCGATGGCTCATTCCTCGCTTGGGACGATTCCAGCAGAAGCATCCGAACATTACTGTGCATTTGGCCGAGCGCATGGAGCCGTTCGTCCTGGCAGGGAGCGGATTCGATGCTGCCATCCATTTCGAGCACCCAGCGTGGACAGGAATGCGGACTCACCAACTTTTGCATGAAGTGCTGGTTCCGGTTTGCCATCCTGAACTTCTGACAGGACGCAATCGAACAACCGCACTGGACGAATTACCGCGCCTTCACCGACGACAGAACCCTGAAGCTTGGCAACACTACTCCCAAGAGACGGGAAGCCCGCTGACCAATCCTGCAATTGGCGCACGCTTTGATCTCCATGGAATGTTGATAGAAGCCGCATTGGCCGGCCTCGGCGTTGCGCTAGTACCGCGCCTGTACGTTGAAACCGAACTTGCGTCAGGAAGCCTGATCGCACCGTGGCCGGAGGGAAAAACCATCTCCAAAACCTTTTGCCTCATCCTCCCTGAGCCCATCGGATTGGGCAGAGAGCCAATACAAGTTTTTGCTCAATGGCTGCTAGACGAAGCGAAGAAGGGAACAGCCGTTAAATCGTAGTAAAGATCTTTTCTCTATTGTTATCAGATAGAGGGGCTACGTTGCCGCCCGATCTCCCAAGACACACCACCGCCGCGTACCGTCGCGGCCATCTGCTGCCCAAGCTGCTTCTCGATCACAGGCTGCCAAGGCACCAGACTGAATTCCATGCCGTCATCCAGCATCGCGTAGCGCCCGCTGGCGAGCATGACGGAACGCTGGTAGATGCCGGCCACGCGCTGCTCGTCTGTGACGAGGGCGATGCTCCACGCCAGTGTCGGCGGTTAGCCGCCAACGGCGACCCAAGGCCGATTCGCTCCGGGCAGCTCGGTTGAACTCTTAGAGTTCAGAGCCGCCTCCTCTGCGGAATTTCATTTCTCTCTTGTGCTCGACCTGATCACAGTGGCGGGTGCGTGCCATTAGTTTCCGATTCAGGCCACGACGAGGGTCGGTTGGCGAATCATCGCGCAGTTAAACCAAGTTTTGCGAGAAGCTTGTCGACTGCGTAAGACCGCCAAAGGTGGCTTTTCTCTTCCTCGCCTGGCACCCCGCCAGGCCCGCTCTTCACTTTCTTAAGCCCAGTGACTACCACTGTATTCCGACCCTAAAAAATCGGGTTGCAGCGTCTTGACGCTCCCCTGTGACAGGCTTATACAAAGGGCGTGGTTCGCTGTCGTTGACAGCCCAGCCCAGGTAGCTTGAACCTTCAAGGCTACGCCACGTTCGTGGTGGTTTACCCAAGTGCGATAAGCGTTCGGAAGCTCGCGCGGTTACCGCTTCAGCGGTGATGAATGCCCACTACCCTATGCTTGCGGATCACCACCGCAGATGCTCCTCTGCTGCAGCGCTATTTCTCCAGACGCATCGTTCTGATCGTCATCGGCTTGCCGGTGCCGAGTCGTTCATCGCTTGCCTTCACCTTACCCACCCTGACGGGGGCTCACTTCCCCGTCAGGGGCTGTGCGTCGCCGGTTTCCCTTGAAACAGGAGAACCACCATGGCCCACGCCAACCAATCCCAAGAAGCGACCACTTACTTCAACCTGCACACCGTCGGTATCGGTTACCTCAACCGTGTTCGTGAAGTACAAGTCCGCCGCGGCCAGCCATTCATGGCCTGCGATATTGCAGCCCTACACGGTGCCACCGATGCGGTGGAGTACACCCGTTTCGACTGCAAAGTCGCTGGGGGTGAAACGAGAGTCGAACGCCTCTCAAGTGGCATATCTACTGAGATCCAAGATATTCGCGGGAGTAAATGTGGGAGTATTTTTTAGACATGAAAAAGCCCAATCTTTTCAGATTGGGCTAAGTCATTGAAAAATATGGTCGGGACGGAGTGATTCGAACACTCGACCCCTAGCACCCCATGCTAGTGCGCTACCGGACTGCGCTACGCCCCGACTAGGCGTGTTACTGGGTTTGCTTCTTAACGAAGCGTTCAAGAATATATCGCAAGCTTTTGAAATATGGAAGTATTTTAAAAGCCGAAAATCATTTCTTGAGTACCACCAGAACGTCCTCCAGTTCGGAGATCATCTGGCGAATCAGTTGCTTGTACTGGGTGGTGTCGTCTTTGGCTTCATCACCGGAAAGGCGCAGGCGCGCTCCACCGATGGTGAACCCCTGATCATAAAGCAACGCGCGGATCTGCCGGATCATCAGTACATCCTGGCGCTGATAATACCGGCGATTTCCGCGGCGCTTGACGGGGTTGAGTTGAGGAAACTCCTGCTCCCAATAACGCAGCACATGCGGTTTGACCGCACAGAGCTCGCTGACTTCACCAATGGTGAAGTAGCGCTTGCCCGGAATGACCGGGAGCTCGTCGTTATGACTTGGTTCCAGCATAAGCCTCAACTCGGGCCTTCAACTTCTGCCCTGGACGAAAGGTGACCACACGGCGTGCCGTGATCGGGATTTCTTCACCCGTCTTCGGGTTGCGGCCAGGTCGCTGGCGTTTATCCCGAAGGTCGAAGTTACCGAAACCGGACAATTTGACCTGTTCGTTATCTTCGAGAGCGTGCCTGATTTCCTCAAAAAACAGCTCGACCAATTCCTTGGCCTCACGTTTATTCAGGCCCAGCTCTTCGTAGAGACGTTCGGCCATTTCAGCTTTCGTCAGAGCCCCCATACGTCACTTCCTTAACGTGGCGTTCAACCTGTGTTCGAGCGAGGTGAGGATATTTTGCGTCGTGGAGTTCACCTCATCGTCATTAAGAGTGCGCGATGGATGCTGCCAGGTCAAGCCAACTGCAAGGCTTTTTCTATGAGGATCAATGCCTTTACCTTGGTACACGTCAAACAACCTGAGGTCTGTCAGCCATTCGCCTGCATTCTCACGGATTACATCCAGCACCGCACTGGCAGCAACATCGCGATCAGCCAGCAGGGCCAAGTCACGACGTACTTCAGGAAAACGCGACAACTCACGGAATTCAGGCATTTTTCCTGAGGCTACTTCAGCCAGAACCAGCTCGAAAACGAAGACCGGACGGTCGAGACCGAGGGTTTTCGACAATTCAGGGTGGATAGCGCCGATATAGCCAACCAGACGACCTTCACGTTCGATGCGCGCGGTTTGCCCCGGGTGCAGCGCAGGGTGCTTGCCAGGCACGAAAGTGAACGCATCGAGTGCGCCGGCAAAGCCCAGCACCGCTTCCACGTCGGCCTTGACGTCAAAGAAGTCCACGACATCGCGACCTTGTGCCCAGCCTTCCGGCAGGCGAGTGCCGCACACCACACCGGCCAGCATCGGCTCTTGCTTCAAGCCTTCCAGTTGACCGACGAAACGCAGGCCGCTCTCGAACAGACGGACACGGTCCTGCTGGCGGTTCAGGTTGTGCTGAAGCGCCTTGACCAGCCCCGGCCACAGCGACGAACGCATGGCAGCCATGTCGTTGGAAATCGGATTGGCCAGCAACAGCGGCTCGACACCTGGATTAAACAACTCGAACTGTTTCGGATCGATGAAGCTGTAAGTAATAGCTTCCTGATAACCGCGGGCCACCAGCAAACGACGCAGCTCAGGCAGATCGCTACGAGCTTCGGCCTTGGCTTGTGGAGCCAGGCGCGCTTGTGGGTAGCGAACTGGCAAGCGGTTGTAGCCGTATAGACGAGCCAGCTCTTCGATCAGATCGACTTCCAGGCTGATGTCGAAGCGATGGCTTGGCACTTCAACGCGCCACTGCCCTGCTCCATCAGCAGAAATCTTCAGGCCCAGGGCACCGAGCAGACGCTCGACCTCCGGCACCTCGATTTCCATGCCCAGCATCTGGGTGATGCGTTCGGCACGCAGGGTGATCGGAGCGATCGACGGCAGGTGCTGCTCGCTGACCGCTTCGATGATCGGGCCGGCTTCGCCACCGGTGATCTCCAGCAGCAGGCCAGTGGCACGCTCCATGGCTTCACGGGCCAGTTGCCAGTCCACACCACGCTCGTAGCGATGCGAGGCGTCGGTGTGCAAGCCATAGGAACGAGCTTTACCAGCGACAGCGATCTGGTCGAAGAAAGCACTTTCCAGGAAAACATCGCGGGTGGTAGCAGTTACACCACTGTGTTCGCCACCCATAACGCCGGCAATCGCCAGAGCCCGGGTATGGTCGGCGATAACCAGGGTATCGCTGCGCAGGGTCACTTCCTGGCCGTCGAGCAAGACCAGCTTCTCACCCTCTTCGGCCATCCGTACACGGATGCCACCGTTGATTTCGGCGAGATCGAAAGCATGCAGCGGCTGCCCCAATTCGAGCATTACGTAGTTGGTGATGTCCACAGCCGCATCGATGCTGCGTACGTCAGCACGACGCAGACGCTCGACCATCCACAGTGGGGTCGGCTTGGACAGGTCGACATTGCGGACGACCCGGCCCAGATAACGCGGGCAAGCCGCGGGCGCCAGCACTTCAACCGGACGCACTTCGTCGTGCGCAGGCGCGACGGATAGCACCACTGGACGGGTGACTGGTGCGGCATAGAGCGCGCCAACTTCACGGGCGAGCCCCGCCAGCGACAGGCAGTCACCGCGGTTAGGAGTCAGGTCGACTTCAATGCTGGCATCGTCCAGCTCCAGGTACTCACGGAAATCCTTGCCTACCGGCGCATCGGCCGGCAATTCCATCAGACCGTCATTGCCCTCTCCCACCTGCAGTTCTGCCTGGGAGCACAGCATGCCGTTCGACTCGACACCGCGCAGCTTGGCCTTCTTGATCTTGAAGTCGCCAGGCAGCTCCGCGCCGATCATGGCGAAAGGGATCTTCAGGCCCGGGCGCACGTTGGGCGCACCGCACACGACCTGGAAGGTTTCCGCGCCATTGCTGACCTGGCAAACACGCAGCTTGTCAGCATCGGGGTGTTGCTCGGTGCTGAGCACCTCGCCCACCACCACGCCACTGAAAACACCGGCGGCCGGCGTCACGCTATCGACCTCAAGACCGGCCATCGACAAACGAGCAACCAGCTCGTCGCGACTTACCTGCGGGCTTACCCAGCCGCGCAGCCATTGTTCACTGAATTTCATCCTGCTCTCCTGAAAGATTCGTTACGGGCGTGCGACCTAGCGAAATTGCGCGAGGAATCGCAAGTCGTTGTCGAAGAACAGGCGCAAGTCATTCACGCCGTAACGCAGCATGGCCAGACGCTCGGCGCCCATACCGAAGGCAAAGCCCTGGAACTCTTCCGGATCGATCCCGGACATGCGCAGCACGTTCGGATGAACCATGCCGCAGCCCATGACTTCCAGCCAACCGGTCTGCTTGCAGACACGGCAACCTTTACCGCTGCACATCACACATTCCATGTCGACTTCGGCGGACGGCTCGGTGAACGGGAAGTACGAAGGACGGAAACGCACCGCCAGTTCTTTTTCGAAGAACACCCGCAGGAACTCTTCGATGGTCCCCTTGAGGTCGGCGAAATTGATGTCGCGGTCGATCAGCAGGCCTTCGACCTGGTGGAACATCGGCGAGTGGGTGATATCGGAGTCGCTACGGTACACGCGGCCTGGGCAGACGATGCGGATCGGCGGCTGCTGCGATTCCATGGTGCGTACCTGTACCGGCGAGGTATGGGTGCGCAACAACATGTTCGCATTGAAATAGAAGGTGTCATGCATCGAACGGGCCGGGTGGTGGCCAGGGATGTTGAGCGCCTCGAAGTTGTGATAGTCGTCTTCGACCTCAGGGCCTTCGGCGATGCCGTAGCCGATATGGGTGAAGAACTGTTCAATACGTTCCAGAGTCCGGGTCACAGGATGCAGACCGCCGGAGACCTGACCGCGGCCAGGCAGGGTCACATCGATGGACTCGGCGGACAGTTTGGCAGCCAGTTCGGCTTCTTCAAACAAAGCCTTACGCGTATTGAGAGCCTCTGTAACACGCTCCTTGGCAACGTTGATCAGGGCGCCGACCTGCGGACGCTCCTCTGCCGGCAAATTCCCCAGGGTCTTCATCACCTGAGTCAATTCACCCTTCTTGCCAAGGTACTGAACCCGGATTTGCTCCAGGGCATTGATATCTTCAGCGCTTTGCACAGCCTCTAGTGCTTGAGAGACCAGCGCATCCAGGTTTTCCATGTACAGACTCCA
>Ga0055540_1000581_pt1 | contig 26766 bp, 23 predicted proteins | sample AraplaCvi_mMS_r2_2_FD_55040 | JGI IMG/M metagenome (GOLD analysis project Ga0055540, IMG submission 55040) | Arabidopsis root microbial communities from North Carolina, USA - plate scrape MF_Cvi_mMS_r2 | ecosystem: Host-associated > Plants > Roots > Endosphere | place: USA: North Carolina
GCTACACACCAGACGCCGAGTCCGACGTGCGCCGCGACGACCGGCCAAAAAGCGATACCGGAGATACCGTGGCGAAGCCACCCAAGTGTGAGTGTGGCGGCCACGGCGAAATTGTAGAACAGCATCGCTATGCCCAATCCCCTGGCAGCCTTGCCTTCTAAGTCATCCCGCGCAAACCAGCAAGCGACGGCCAGGCTCAGTACTGCTGCTCCAGCAACACGGGCGGCCGTGGTGCCGACAGGCGTGTCTGGCACGGCCCCGAGGAGCACCTCGATCAACAGCGCGGGAGCCAGCAGCAATGCCACCCCCGTGACCGCTTCAACCACGCCTGTTACCGATAGCAGCAGCCTTACATTTGCACCTATCGTTTCAAACATGCCGCCCCCACTACTGCCCGAGCTTGAAGGTCAGCTTGTCGATCTTGCCGGTGAATTTGAATGGAGCGTCGTACCGATATTCGATCATGGTGACCCCTGTGCGCGTGTCCTGTCCAACGTCGAAGCTTTCGTCCTCCGGAAAGGTAACCGGGGTCGTATGGTCCAGCGAGTTTGTCGCCACCTCCTTGCCGTCCACCGACAGGATGCCGCTACCGCCCTTGCCGAGGCCCGGACCATCGGACTTGAACTCGAAGACGATTTGATGCTTGCCGGGTTCCAGTTCCGGCCCTTCCCACATCGTGCGCTTGAGGTCGAGAAGGTTGTAAAGAAACACAACCTTGCCCCGTCCGACGCCGAAGTCGCCTTTGCTAAGAAACAGACCATAACCGCCGAACCGTCCGCCCTCGGTCACGATCATGCCGTCCGCACCGCCTTCGGGTATCTCGACCTCGGCCGTGATCGTATAGGACTTGTTGAGGACACTCGGTGCAGCGCTGGGCGGCACACCGCTCAGTGCCCCCGAATAGGTGAACTCGGTTCGCCCGGCCGTCAGGTTGGGGCGCGGCGTGTTCCAGCGGGAAAGCGTCGAATTGTCGAGCGGCAGCACGTCGTACTTCTTCGCCTCGGAATAGAAGAGGTCCTGCATCTGCTTGAGCTTGTCGGGCATCTTGGCGGCCAGGTCGCTGAACTGGGTCGGGTCATCGTTGACGTTGTAGAGTTCCCAGTTATAGCCGGTGATGACGTCGGGCGGCGTGGCGGTGCTCAGCTCCCACGGCCGGGTTGCTGGCGTCGTCGCTGNCACCCAGCCATTATCGTAGATGGCGCGATTGCCGAGCATCTCGAAATATTGCGTCGTATGCCGGGTGGGAACATCGGCATTTGCCTTGTCCCATGTGTAGGCCATGCTCACCCCTTCGACCGGCTTCTGAGCAATGCCGTTGATCGTCTCGGGTGCCGGGATGCCGGTGGCTTCGAGGATGGTCGGCACGATGTCGATCACGTGCGAGAACTGGCGGCGGATACCGCCCACATCAGTGATGTGGCCGGGCCAGGACATCGCCACCCCTTGCGAGGTTCCGCCGAAATGCGACGGCACCTGCTTCACCCACTTGAACGGCGTGTCCATCGCCCAGGCCCAGGCCGCGGCAAAGTGCGGGAATGTCCGTTCCGATCCCCAGAACGGATACCAGAGTAACTGGTCCTTCACCGGCACCGGGATGCCGTTGAAAGTGGTAAACTCGTTCGGCGTGCCATTCAGCATGCCCTCCGCGCTCGCGCCATTGTCGCCGCCGATATAGATGATCAGCGTGTTGTCGAGTTCGCCGAGGTCGTCGACGGCCTGAATGACTCGGCCGATCTCATTGTCGGCATAAGCAAGGTAGGCGCCGTAGATATCCGCCTGCTTGATGAAGAGTTTTCTCTCTTCCAGGTCCAGTGTATCCCATTCCGGCAGTTCCTTTGGCCACGGCGTCAGTTGCGCATTCTCGGGCATGATGCCGAGCCGCTTTTGATTGGCGAAGATCGTTTCGCGCAGCTTGTTCCACCCTTCGTCGAAGAGGTGCATATCGCTGATCTTCTTGACCCATTCCGGTGTGGGATGATGCGGCGCATGCGTGGCGCCGGGCACGTAATAGACGAGCCAGGGCTTTTCGGGAGCGATCTCCTTCAATTGCTTCATGTAGTGGATGGCTTCGTCAGCCATCGCCGTTTCCAGGTTCCAGCCTGGATTGCCTTCAAATGGGTAGATGGCCGTCGTGTTGCGGTAGAGGTTAGGCTGCCATTGGCTGGCGTCGCCGCCGACGAAACCGTAGAAATATTCAAAGCCCATTCCCGTCGGCCATTGATTGAACGGCCCTGCCTGGCTCGACTGATAGGACGGGGTATTGTGGTTCTTGCCGAACCACGATGTCGCATAGCCGTTCTCCTTGAGGATCGTGCCTATGGTGCCTTTCTCGACCGGGATGATGGAATCGTAGCCCGGATAGCCGGTCGCAATTTCGCCGACGACACCGGCGCCGACCGAATGGTGGTTCCGCCCGGTGATCAACGCGGCCCGCGTCGGCGAACAGAGCGATGTCGAATGAAAATTGGTGAAACGCAGACCTTGGTTTGCAATGCGGTCCATCGCAGGGGTCGGAATGACGCCGCCGAATGTGCTCGGCGCGCCAAATCCCTGATCATCCGTCATGATCAACAGCACGTTCGGCGCGCCTTTCGGCGGAACGACGCGCGGCGCCCACCAGGGCTGTGACTCGGAGGCCTTCTCCTTGATCACCCCGCCAAATTCCGGCGTGGGCGTCGGAAGCTGCTTGCCGTCGAGAGTGGTCGTCGCTCCCGGCTCTCCCGATACGGCCTGCGCGAATGCCGCCGGACAGCCGAACCCGGTCAAGGCAGTGAAACCCAGCGCGGCAATCAAGCTGCGAGAGATATGCAATACACGATGGCGACGCATGGAACCCCTCCTCTTGGCCAGGCGAAGCAGCGTCTGTGGCNAAGTACAGAACCAGTATTCGCTCGTTCGAGCACAACGGTCGGAAACCATGAAGGCGTCCGGCGAGAATGAACCTGAGCAATCGTTGGCAGCGCTTCTATTCCCGGACACATGCAACCGTATGCCATACCGTGCCTGATTGCCGCCCGACTGTATAGTAGAATACCGTATGATACGGGTGCCCTCGGCGGCAGCCGAGCTCCACTTAGGGACGTCAGGGATCTTGGCGGAACTTGCTTTCTGAGGTTGGATGATGCCACGCAAAGAGCTCGTCGATCCGGCTTTGTTTGTGGCCGTTGACGATGGCGGCGAGCTTGCTGGTCAGGTAAAGGCGATCAAGGACGCCAGGAACTGATAGGTGAACGACAGAGCGGACGCCGCTAGGCGCGTCCGCTCCGAAGTCGTTACGAAACTGCGCGCGTCAATCGCGACCAGTCTTCATTTCCCGGACCTGCTGCATGACCTGCTCCAGATTGTAGCTTGCAGGGCTCTGAAGCGGCGGGAAAGCGATATAGGTCTCGAGATGCTTCAGCCACAACTGCTGACCGATGGGCAGGATGTTCCAGTCGTAGACATAGGCGGTGGACGGCGAAGCGATGGCGCCGCCCATACCGAAGAGTGTCTTGATCTGCTGTCCGACCGAGGTCTCAAACGGATCGCGCTTGATGTTGACGACCTGCGTCCAGGCGTACGGCCTCACCCCGTCAATGAAGCCAGCCGGATCGTCGGAGACCATGGCGAAGTACATCTTCCAGTTCTTGTAGCGGACAGCCGACGGCTCCTTGCCGGAATAATACAAGAAACTGTCGCGCGCGGATGGAGACTTGCCTTCCAGGTAGTCACGTTGATCGATGCCGTCGAGCGTCGTCTTGACAATCCCGGGATACGTACCCGCCTCGATCTCTTTCTTAAGACCATCGCCCTTCGGACCGCCCGCGATGTTGACCAACGTCGGCAGCCAGTCGAGCGCCGAGAACATCTCGTTCTTCACCGTGCCGGGCTCGATGTGCCCCGGCCAGCGAACCACAAGCGGCACCCGCATGCCGCCTTCCCAGGTGCTGAGCTTTCCGCCCTTGAACGGGGTGGTGCCACCGTCCGGGAATGTGATCGTCTCGGCGCCGTTATCGGTGGTGAAGACGATGATCGTGTTGTCGAGTTCGCCAATCTCCTCGAGCTTCTTCAAAACGTAGCCGATGTTGTCGTCCATCTGCTTCATGCCGGCTTCATTGACGCCCCAGTCCTTTCCGCCGACTTCGCCCACCATGTTCAGATACTTGTCGGGCAGCACCGTCGTAATGTGCATGCGGGCCGGGTTGTACCAGACGAAGAAGGGCTTTTTGGTTTTCTCGGGGTCATTCCTGTCAAGGAAATCGATGACTTTGCCTGAAATCTCTTCGTCAATCGTCTTGGAGCGTTCAAGCGTCAGCGGGCCCTCATCCTTGCATGTCTGGTTGGCCGGCGACCCGTCGGAGGATGTGCACGCGAGCATCGGACGCGGCGGCGTAAGGCAGGTCGTGGTCTTGGCGTCCACGGACGCCGGGTCTTCCGTTAGGCCGGGGACCGGTGTGTTTCTGCAAGGGGGGGCGATCCCCTGCTCCGTCGCGGTCTTGTTGATGTCGGGAAAGCTCACGCCCTGCATGGCATCAAGGTGATAGAGGTAGCCCCAGAATTCCTGGAACCCGTGTGCCGTCGGCAGGGATTCGGTGGTATCTCCGAGATGATTCTTGCCGAACTCCCCTGTCGAGTAACCGAGATCATACAGGAACCTGGCGAGGTGAGGCGTGCCGGCCCGCAGGTAGGACGGGCTTCCGGGAATCTCCGGCAGAACCATGCCGACGCGCACAGGCTGCATGCCGGTGATGAACGCGGTCCGCCCGGCCGTGCAGCTCTGCTCGGCATAGTAAGTCATGAACTTCGCCCCTTCCCGGCCGATACGGTCGATATTGGGCGTTTCACCGACTGCGAGACCTTGATGATAGATGCTCGGCTGCATCCAGCCGATGTCGTCACCCATGATGAACAGGATGTTGGGCTTCCTGGTCTCCTGCGCCTGAATTGCCGCCGTGCTCGCCAACAGGCTGCCTGCGACCGCCATTGCTGCTGTTATCAACTTTGTAGTCCGTCTCATTTCGAATGCCTCCCTCAGGGGGTCGCCACACGGACGACCAAGGTTGGTTGAAAGACGAGTAGAATCAGGAGAGGGTGTCGGCGACGTCTAATTTGCCGAATGACAAATCGGACAGATCATTTCGATAAAAACGCGGCTGTCGTCCCTCGCGCGCAGTCACCCTCGACTTGCCGAAGAGGGCATGTCCACTCTTCAATCCATTGTCTACATTGTATTAGCACTATCAGATATTGCCCTTTGGGGAATCCGTCGGGACGAGGCTACGAATTGCCAGTAACAGGGGCCGTTCACGCCGTATTTCTGCTACCGCATCGCGACCTCCCTAAAGGACAATAGGCAGCAGCCGCGACCGCGTGTCATAAGTTGGCTGCAGGGACGTTCTAGCGATGGACAGTGCCGTGGGCGCAGTGGACACAAATGGTACGGGATTTGGGAGCTTTGCCTGGGTGCCTGCCCGAACGTTCACCATGGGATCGGATAGGCACTATCCTGAGGAGGCCCCCGCCCATCCGGTAAAGGTTGACGGCTTCTGGATGGACGTGACGCCCGTGACCAACCGTCAGTTCGCAGCGTTCGTCAAAGCTACCGGTCATGTCACCGTCGCAGAAAAGACCCCAAACGCGTCAGACTATCCCGGCGCCATTCCCAGCATGCTGCGCGCCGGATCGCTGGTGTTCACTCAGCCGAAAACCGTCGTCGGCCCTGACATTAGACAATGGTGGTCGTTCAAGTTCGGCGCCGACTGGCGGCATCCTTATGGCCGCCGCAGCGATATCCGCGGGAAGCTCGACCATCCGGTCGTCCACGTTGCCTATAGCGACGCCCTAGCGTATGCCCACTGGGCCGGGAAGGACCTGCCGACCGAGGCCGAATGGGAGCTGGCCGCTCGCGGCGGTCTCGAGGACGCCGAATTCGCATGGGGTGACGAATTGATCCCCGGCGGAAGACTCATGGCCAACATCTGGCAGGGTGCGTTTCCCACAGTGAGCGCAAAGCCCGCGGGAGGGGATAGAACATCGCCCGTGGGCTCGTTCCCGGCGAATGGCTACGGCATCCACGACATGATCGGCAACGTCTGGGAATGGACGTCGGATTTCTGGTCGACCCGCCACTCGGAGCCTGCGGCGGAATCATGCTGCATTCCCCGGAATCCGCGGGGCGGCGATCGAGACGCGAGCTTCGATCCCCGCGAGCCGGAAATTCGGATTCCGAGGCGGGTGCTGAAGGGCGGATCGCATCTTTGCGCGCAGAACTACTGTCGGCGTTACCGTCCCGCCGCCCGCCATGCGGAACCAGAAGACACGTCGACTAGCCATGTTGGGTTCCGATGCGTCACGCGAGTCCTGAAGGACTAAGCGGGGCGCTCGGGTGGGTATGGTCACGTCGATCTTGGCATGGCATGGGCGCCAAATGGAAGGGCGCTTCTGGACATGATGTCAGAACGCCTCGGTCGGAGGCGGCGGCGTTTCCGAGCGGATTCGGATATGCGGTGCAAGATATCGCCCAGTGCGGCACGTTAGGTGGCGCGAGTGCCTACAGCCCCTTAACTGCCTTCACGGAATTTCTACAGGCTAAGCGCTTGATGCGACGATCTTGGAGGAAAGACGACCGCAATCGAGGCATGCAGAACGCCGCGTGAGTGCAGATAGGGTCAGTAGCCGTTAATGCCGCTGCCACGAACTGGGACAATCCCGGCGCGGGTCGCGTAGGAATTATTCTCTGTGCCGGTAGTTGCGCATCCTGAAAGCGTACAGAGTAATATTGCAGCCGCGACTATATGCTTTGTAGGCATGGCACATCTATCGAGCGTGGCGTAATCTGCTCGCTTCGGAAGCCTGCGCAGCAGCGATTGCTTCAGGTTGGATATGTTCACCAAAGCCAGCCCCCCCCATCAAGAACATGAGAAAAACAAAGCTGATCACGCTGACGGCTACTGGAGCGGCATTGGGAAGCTTGGCAGAATATTTGTAGGAGTGGCAGTCATATCCGGTCCTTCCGATTCATGCGCCCGGGGCGGCATTGACCCGACAAAAGCGTGTTTCCACACCAGCTCCGTTCAACGGTTGCCATCAAGCCGGAATTGCTTCGGCGTCGAGTTGGGCGGACCGGCTTTGGCTCGACCGGCTGCGCCTCGCGCAATTGACGCAAGCGCGCAGTCTTCCGGGTCTGGTCAGCCCTCTCCGTTTCGATGATCTGCCGCGCGATCTCACTCGTGGTCGCGGCCTTGTCTCGTGCCGAGATTTTTTCGGGCTTGAAAAATGCCTGCTTCGTCATGGTCATGACAATCTTCTTTCAGTCTGGCGCTCGGACGCATCCAAGAAGTCGGGTTGGATCAAAGCCGTCAGAGCTCGGTCCAAAAACAAAAAGGCCGGGCGCTAACCCGACCTCGCAGTCACTCCGCTCTGCTGCCGGTACATCCGTGGTCAGCGGGGCGAGTGAAAACTTTAAGCTGCCTGAAGATTTTCGGCGGAGCTTTTGCCGGACTTGCGGTCCTGAACAACCTCGTAAGGAGATCTCCTCGGGCTCTTGGAGGATGCGGTAAGGGCGTCAGCCGCGCGCCACTGGGTTAGCGGGGTTTATTGGCAGCAAGTCATTGCAATACCCGGACCGCGCCCCATATCCCATCATAGAGGTATCCGGAACAAAAGAGCCCTTCATAGGCAAAGACGCGCTGTACCCCGGCACCTTGCAGAGCAGTTTTTTCCAGCGATCCTGAACAGCATGGACGCGTCCGCAAGGGATGACAGCAATGGCTGTCGTCCGCCTGCGGACTTTAAAGAGCGCGCCGAAGATACAGCCTGAAAAGACATCTGACCCAGACCCGATGTGAGCCCGACGTGCCTATCCCGCCGATAACAGGTGTCGTGCCCAAGAGTTTCCGGCAGGAGCCGGAGTAAACGATTTCTGGAGAGACCTCGATGCCCCTGATCTTCCCCAATAAGAGCCGTAGTTTCGACGAGGGCCGCGATGGGGTTCGTTTCTCCGGCTATGACGGCATGTTCGAGGTGCGATTTCTGATCGAGACGAGCGCGCTGCGCTCCATCTCCCAGACGAGCCGAACCGAAGCCGAATGCCTGAGCGCCTTCGACGCGGCGCGCCCCGCCATTCTGGAGGCAGCATCCGGTGTCTACGGCCGCGGCGGTAAGGACCGATACACGCTGACGGAGAAGGATGTCCACCGCTAGGCATGTCCCGCAACAGTTCGCGGCGGTCTCATGCGACATGCATGGAGACAGCGGCCTGAAGAGTGGCAAGCCAGTCTGAAGGCCGTAGCGTGTCTTGCTTTTACACCCGGGATGAACCGGACACGGAGATGAGCAATGTCAGTCGATAGAAAACATCTGAGCGTAGTGGACGATGCCCCGCGAGCTCGGCCCCAGGACGTTGATCTCGAGACGGCGGTTTATGATGCGCTTGCCCATACGGGCGATCTCGACCCCAGCTATATATTCGTGACGGCGCGCGGCGGAGACATCACGCTTGCCGGCTGGGTTTCCATCAGCGAGGAAATCTGGCTCGCCGAAGAAGCCACTTTGCGAACGCGTGGCGTGCGCAGCGTTCATAACGAGCTGACGCGCGATCTCTAGCGCACTCTTTCATCTCGGCGCGGCTGCGCGCCGACTTCCGGCCAAGGTCGAAGCCAGCCGGAGGCGAGGAGCCCGGCCCTGCGCCGGGTTCCACGTTGCCGGGTGCGGGCCGACAGCCAGCCCAGAACCGCCCCCACGCAAGCGACCGATGGATAAGCGATGCGCAAGAGAATAGACGAGACCACCAGACCCGCCCTCTCCACCACAGGCCGGCATGCCAATGCGAATGAGAGCCGTCCTGCCCAAAGCCCCTCCGCCAGGGAAATGATCGCCGAAGCCGAGGCCGCCCGCACAACGTTGGATGCGGACATCGATAAAGCGTCTTCGGCTGACACGCCCGGAAAAGACAAGGACCAGGCGGGCGACAGGACGTCGGCGCGCAGCCCGCTTCCGACCATTGAGGAACTGGAACAGGCCCGTGACGACCACAGCAGAAAGATCGCCGGAAGAGAGGCGGACGCGGCAGGAAGACTGCGCGCAGCGCGCGGCGGTTCGTTGCCCAAGCAGCCGCGGAAGCCACGATCATGATCTCGATACCTTTGTTCGGTGACAGCAGGCCGAACGTAAGGATGACGGAACGGTTCCCGAAGCCGAGTTTAGCTTTTGCCACATCAGGCTCGCTGAAAGCAATATCCGGGATCCCATCAGAGATCACGTCGATCTTCTCCATCTGGACGCCGTAGACCTGACGCAATAGCGACCGGCCCTTTTCCGCCATCACAACGACTTTCGCGGATATCTCGATGATCCGAGTGAGAACACGACGTTGCGCAGGGTTGGGTTTCGCCAGCACCGCGTGAAGAGTTGTCACGACCGGCATTTCGAGGCACACCAGCAGCGCGACGATATGGCTTCCGGCTTCGCCACCGAAAATTCCGAACTCGTGCTGGAAGCAGACGACATCGAAGCGTTCCGCAATCAAAGCTTCCGCCGCGCGTATATAATCCTCACAGTTTTGGTCGGGGATTTGAAGCCAGAAGACCGTGTCCGAGGCTCGCGCTGACATTGGCAGGTATCTGAACTTTTACAACAGCCGACGCCCACATTCATCCCTTGACCGGCAGACCCTGGATCCGGCCTTCTTCAACCCGTTGGCACCAATGATGCTGGCGGCATAATCGACCGGAAATCCACTTAACGAAACGCCCCAAGCTGTTCAAACAAACCGAACCACCTCTACCTCACGCAGCCTTTGTTAACCAATCAAGCGCAAAGTTGGAGAAATGTCGCCGTGGGGGATGGAATGCTGGGTTGGCGTGGACAGAAGAACGTGCGAGATGTGTTGGCGGCGATCTCTGCCTCTCAGGCCGTCATAGAGTTCGATCTCAATGGCAACGTCCTGTCCGCCAACGAGAACTTCTGCAAAGCGCTCGGCTACGCCGCAAGCGAAATAGTTGGCAAGCACCACAGCATGTTCTGCGATCCTGCCGAGGTCTCAAGCGCGGCATATCGGGAGTTCTGGAAGAAGCTCGGCGCCGGGCGTTTTGAATCGGGTGCGTACAAACGCATCGCGAAAGGCGGCCGGGAAATCTGGATCCAGGCGACCTATAATCCGATCTTGCGAAACGGCAGACCTTTCAAGGTCGTCAAGATCGCCTCCGACATCACCGGTGCGAAGGAGCGATCGATTGAAGACGCCGGAAAGCTTGATGCGATTTCCCGTTCGCAAGCGGTCATTGAGTTCAAGCCAGACGGTGAGATTATCACCGCTAACGAGAACTTCTGTTCTACGCTGGGCTATTCGCTCGGCGAGATCGTCGGTCGCCACCACCGCATCTTCTGTCGCGAAGACTATGCGTCCTCGCCTGCCTATGCGGACTTCTGGCGACGCCTTGCTAAGGGGGAATTTTTCTCAAACGAATTTGTGCGCGTCAGCAAAAGCGGGAAAGACGTCTGGATACAGGCCGCCTATAATCCGATCGTCAACAGTGAGGGCAAGGTCGTTAGGGTCGTCAAGTTCGCCACCGATGTGACTGCGCGTATGTCGGCAATTGGACAAGTCAATGCCGGCCTGGAAGCTCTGTCCGAGGGCGATCTGACGTCGTCGCTCGACCAGGAATTCGTGCCCTCGATGGAGGGATTACGCGCTAACTTCAACCGCTCGATCGTCAAGTTGCGCCAGACAATCGTAACGATCGGCGGCAATGGCAGCGCAATTGCCGCAGCGGCTCATGAGATCAGTAATGCCGCCGACAGCTTCTCAAAGAGGACGGAAACACAGGCAGCCTCGCTTGAGGAAACGGCGGCAGCACTCGAGCAAATCACCACCACCGTTAACGATTCCAGCCGGAGGGCTCAAGAGGCGGGCCTCCTCGTCGCCCGAACGAAAGAAGGTGCCGAGGCATCCGGAGAGGTCGTGCGCAATGCAGTCGGAGCAATGGATGCGATCCAACAATCATCGAACGGTATCACAAACATTATCGGTGTGATCGACGACATCGCCTTTCAAACCAACCTTCTCGCGCTGAACGCCGGGGTCGAAGCCGCGCGGGCCGGAGAGGCTGGCAAGGGGTTTGCGGTCGTGGCGCAGGAGGTGCGCGAACTCGCACAAAGATCGGCAATCGCGGCGAAGGAGATCAAGTTTCTGATCTCCACCTCCGGCGAACAGGTCAAGAGAGGCGTCGAATTGGTCGGCAGGACAGGTGAGGCATTGAGCACGATCGTTCTGCAGGTCGGCGAAATCAACGAAAACGTGACCGCGATCGTCGAAGCGGCCCGAGAGCAGGCGCACGGATTGAAAGAGATCAATGTCGCCGTGAATTCCATGGATCAAGCCACGCAGCAGAATGCTGCCATGGCAGAGGAAAGTACGGCCGCGAGCTCAGGTCTTGCCGAACAAGCGGCCGCCATGCGCGATCTGCTGGCGCAGTTCAGACTCGGAGGGGCAACTAGAGAGGTGGCACGCCCTCGCGAGACCTCAATGACCAAAGCGCTTCGCTCGTCCGCTCTACGTTTGCACCTAGCCCATCACTAACCGCACGGGTGCGGTCATCGCGCAGAACGAGTGGCAAGAGTGATGAATTACGTCGCCGGATGACCAGAGTCAGAGCGGACTCGATCGAAAGACGAGTCACCACCGCGAACTCAGCTGCCTGTCACGGAATGCGGCGCCGCTACAGGCTTGGAGTCTGGTGAATCTTTGAACCAGTCACGGTCGTCCCATGGATGCTCGCCAGCGTCTCGCCGAAGACGGTTTTGATTTCGCCCAGCAGTTCACCCGCTGCCACCGACTCTCCCAAATCCTTTTTCGGATACCAGAGGCCCGTCGTGGGTGCCGTCGGCACCCCCATGGTCACGACGTCGAGCCTCGTCAGTCGAGCCTCGTCACGGGTGGCTCACCGGGCAGCAGGCCAATATGCTGCATGACGCGGCGGATGCCATCAGTCATCTGTGTCACCGTCCCTGCGTCCCAAAGCCGTTGCCGCTGACCTCCGGCAGGATGCTCGAGATGGCGAGCTTATGAGACGCATCAACCGTATAACCGGAACCACCGGCTGCCACGGCAACCTTGATACCGAAGACCGCCGCAAGCGCTTGCGATTTTTCGCAGCCTGCCGGAAAGATCGTAAACGTTGCCAGCCCTTCGTCGAGATCGCCGCCGTGGCAATCGATGTAGGCATCCGCTTTCGGGAATACTTCGGTTACCAGCCAGTGTGCCAGTTGCTCACTCGTCGTTCCCTCGGGCTTGCCCGGAAACATGCGGTTCAGGTTTTTGCTGTCCTGCGGCATGATATAGATGTTGCGACGGTGGAAGGCCTCGACATTCAGGATCGGCAGCACGATGAGCGTGCCCTTGATCTCCTCCGGCTTCGTCTTCATCAGCTGGACGGCTGCCTCAATGGAGCAAAACTCCGAACCGTGAACGCCGGCTGTCACGAGCAGGCATGGCCCCTGCTCCTCCCCCTCGATGATCGCGAAGGGGATTTCCAGCTCGTTGGTCGGACGGACATGACCGAATTCCGATCGAGGCTTTCCGGTACGCAGGGCAGGCAAGGATGTCATCGAAATATCCTCCGCCGAAACGCCATCGGCACGCTTCGTTGTCTTGGCGTCGTTCAACCTGAGGTAGCAAGCCGCCTCAGCAGCATCGTCCATGCCCGCATGCCCAGCTTGAAGTTTCCAAGCCGCAGGAATTCGTTTGGCGCATGGTAGTCCTCGTCAGCCGTCGAGAAGGAGAAGAAGATCGAAGGACTGCCGAGATATTTGCGGAAGGCGCTTCCGATGGGGATCGTCGCACCCATGGCGACCCGCAAGGGCTTTGCACCCAGCAATTCGCCGAGAACCTCTTCGGAAATCTTCAGCGCCGGCAGGTCGGGATCAACGAAATCGGCCTCGCTGCCTGGCCCATGGCGATGGATCTCGAGCTGGAAGCCCTTCGGCAGACGCTCGTGCACATGGCGGCTAATGGCGGCGATCACTGCATCCGGCTTCTGCCCGGCAATGAGGCGGCAGGTGATCTTCGCGCTGGCCGTATTCGGAATGACCGTTTTGGTCCCCTTGCCCTGATAGCCGCCCCAGATGCCGTTGAATTCCAGCGTCGGCTCAAGCCATTGTCGGATCAGCAGCTCGCGGCCGTTGTCGATCGGTTCACCGCCGGCAACACCTATTTCCCGATAGTAGGCGGCGCTGTCAAATTGCGATGCCTCGATTGCCGTGACAATCTTCGGATCGGGCGGCGTGGCTCCATCGAGAAAGCCCTCGACGCTGACACGGCCATCCGGACCGTGCATGGTTGCGAGCAGGCCGGCAAGGGCTGCGATCGGGTTCGGCGCACTGCCACCGTGGCGGCCGGAATGCAGGTCCTTGGCGGCACCGGTGATGGTGATATCGAGAGCAGCCAATCCACGGCTTGCCACCGTGATCGATGGCTTGTCCGGGCGCCACATGGCGCCATCGGCAGAAAGCACAACATCGCAGCGGAGCTTGTCGCGGTATTTTTCGAGCGTCGGCGCGAAATGCGGGCTACCGGATTCCTCCTCGCCCTCGATCAACACTTTCAGATTGACCGGTAACCGACCTTCGACGCGCATGAAGGCTTCAGCAACGATGATCGGGATCAGCAACGGACCCTTGTCGTCGGAGACGCCCCGGGCATAGAGCCTGCCATCGCGTTCGTCCGGTTCAAAAGGCGGCGTCTTCCACTTCTCAAGCGGATCCGGCGGCTGGACATCATAATGACCGTAGACGAGATAGGTCGGCAGGACGGGATCAGAAAGGATCTCGCCATAGACGGCCGGATGGCCACCGCTATCAAGCATCTCGACGGCAGAGAAGCCTGCCTTGCGCAAGCGATCTGCCACAAATGCCGCGGCCTGTCGGATACCTGTTGCAAAGTCGGGGTCGGTGCTGACGCTCGGTATGCGGCAGAAAGCCTTGAGATCGTCGAGAGCGGCTGGATAGTTTTCTTCCAGATAGGTCTCAACGCTCATTTGCCACCGTCCACGCTGATGACCTGACCGGATATCCAGCCGGCATAGTCGGAAGCGAAGAACATCACCATACCGGCGATATCTTCGGGCATGCCGAGGCGCTTCAGCGCGATATTCTGCAGAAGCCGCGCCTGGCCCTCTTCGCCCATCGCTTCCCACTGGCGTTCGGTCGTCGGGTTGGAGCGCACGAAGCCCGGCGCTACATTGTTGACCGTGATGCCCCAGGGCCCGAGCTCATGGGCAAGCTGGCGGGTGAGGCCGATCTGGCCTGCCTTGGCGCTGGCATAGGCCTGGATGCCGGTCAGCGAAATGCCGAGGCCGGCGCCGCTCGAAATGTTGATGATCCGGCCCGCCTTGCGGCGTTTCATGGCGGGGGCCACTGCCTGCGCCATAAAGAAGGCGCCCGAAAGATTGACATCGAAGATCGTCTGCCAGTCGCGTTCGGAAATATCCTCGATCGGGCGGCCCACCTGCCCGCGCACGCCGCCGGCATTGTTGACGAGGATCTCGACCTCGCCGAAGGTCGGCACCAGCCCCTGTACGTCGGTGCGGTTGCCAACGTCGAGCACATGCGCCGTGGTCTTCTCACCACAGAGCTTGACGGTTTCCGCCAATCCGGCCGCATTCACATCGCAGACGTGAACACGCGCACCACGGCTTGCAAAACCCTGAGCGATCGTCCGGCCGAAACCATGAGCAGCCCCTGTGACGACGACCACCTTTCCATCAAAGGAGATATTCATGCGACCCTCGCAAGCTCTTCGATATTGGCCATGGCGAGGGCTCGTTTGCCCTCCTCGATCTCATGGATCATGGAAATGACGCGCGCCGCGAGCGGTGTCGGAACGCGCGATTCCTGGCCGATCGCAACCACCGGCAAAACCTGCGCGTCGACTTCGGTCTTGCGCTTGCGCACAGCCAGGTCACGCCAGATGCCGGAATGCGACTTTACGGATTTTCGATTGTGAACCGACATATCGTCAAAGGATTTGTTGGTCTGCTCCAATGTCGCCAACGGACCGAAGGCTGAGGGGTCGAAGCCGTCGAAGGCTTCCGGCTTGATATTGTTGACTGCCGCGACCGTCGCGACTTCAAGTGCCAGCCTGCGCAGAACCGGTCTGGCGGTCGGATTGTCGAGAACATCGGCAATGCTGTCATTCGTCAGCGCAGTCCCGAAGAGCAGCGCACCATAGATCAGCTTGCCCCAGAGGAAACCCCAGATATTGTTGGTGATCAGGGCTTTCGGTTCGAACTGTTTCATCAGGTCGTAAATGTCTTCGGCACGATCCGTGAAGCGTCCGTCAAGCTCGCCGATGACGACGGCACCATGGCCGCTATACTGCACAACGCCGGGCTCGAGATAATCTGCGCCGAAATTGACGAAGCAGCCAATGACCCTGTGCTCGCCGACGATGCGGGAGATGATGCGCTCGTTGAGACCGTTCTGCGCCGACACTACGTAACCGTCCGAGGCAAGATGCTCGACAAGCATATGCGCTGCGTCTTCTGTGTGATGAGCCTTCACGCAGAGGAAGGTGCGCGTATAGGTGCCTTCCAGCTCCTCCGGCAGATAGGCCTTGGCCTGCACCACATCCTCGAATATGGGGCCGACGATCTTCAGGCCTCTCTCGTTGATGGCATCGACGTGTTCCCTAACGTTGTCGACGAAGATCACCTCGTTGCCGGCGCGGATAAAGGCAGCACCCAACGTGCCGCCGATCGCACCGGCACCCCAGATCAGGATCGGCTCGCTCATGCCCAGCCTCCTTCGAGAAGCGCACGGGTTTCCTGGACAGCCACATCCCAGATCGCCTGCATCTCCTGATCCGGCCGCTCGTAGTAGCCGCCAAAGTTCCCATCGCCGAGATATGCCTTGACGGCATCCGGAGACATGACGCGCATACGGGCGAGATCGATCATCGGCTTCTGCTGCGTCGGCTGCTTTACGCCTTCGAGACGGGTCCAGGGGAAGTTTTCCATCCACGACGCATGCGAAGCGACCGTGTCGATTTCCTGCACCTTGGCAAGGGTTTTCGGCGCATTCCACCAGTTGTGAAACTTCACCGCCGTGTCCGGATTATCGGCCATCCATTCGATCGCCAAACTGCCGGCCGGCTGGTTGCCACCATGGCCGTTGACGATCAGTATACGGCGGAAGCCCTGCCGTCTCAGACCGTCGAGAATATCGCGAACCAGGCTGATATAGGTTTCCTGGCGGATGCTGATCGTGCCGGGATAGGAGAGAAAATAGGGCGTGATGCCATAGGCCACGACCGGGAAGACAGGAATGCCGAAGGGGGCGGCAGCATCGGCCGCCACTTTCTCCGACAGGATTGAATCAACCGAGAGCGACAGGCCGGCATGCTGCTCGGTGCTGCCGAGCGGCAGGATCGCCCGGTCATCGGTTTTCAGATAGGTTTCGATCTGCTGCCAGTTTGACTCAGATACTCTCATCTCGTCCGCCTTTCCTACACCTTTGCATCAATCTCGTTTTGTTTGGGATTTTCCTCGCCTCAGGACGATGCACCGTCGGCCCGGATGATCGGCACGATCACCCGTTCGATATCGCCGGTGTCTGGCGCGTGGCGGTATTCGATTGCCTGAACTCCAGCAGGCACGAGCTCCGTCACGCTTTCCGCACCCGATGCGTAGATCACGACGGAAACATTGGCGAGCAATGTCTCCAGCCCCAGCGCCTCCAGCGTGGTGGCGGCAATTTCGCTGACATGCGGTGCAAAACGCTGCACGCCGCTCTTCATGATCGGTAAGAAATCCGGAAAGCGCGAGACAACGGCGATCGAGGCAAGTGAATCGAGCGAAGCAAGCGCCCTGCGCGTCTCCTCCGATGGCGTGAAGCTGATAGTCACCACCTTGGTATTCGGCACCAGAGTGGCGACCTCGCGATGGCGGTTGGCAAATGTAATGGCAAGATCGGCGGAATTGGCGCGCGCCTTGGCTGCCGGATTGCGTTCGATCGCCGAAACCGTGAGCGGCTCGACCGTGACCTCGCGCCCGAGGCGAGCGGCAATGAAACGGGCATAGCTTGCCGTCGCATCCTGGAAGATGCCGATCATGACGATCCGCAGGCGCGGCCCGATACTGTCGCGATAAAAGGCACGGGAATTGACAAGCGATACAAGATCCGACGAGCGAATGCCGAGCCGCAGGCTTTCATCGATCAGGTGGTCGATCTGGCGGTGCAGCTCCGTGACATCTGCCCGTCCCGCAAGCCGCGCCTGAAGGCTGTCGCTGACGAAAGTGCCAGAACCCGGACGCGTATCGATGAGGCCGGCAGCCTTCAGATCCGCATAGACCTGGCTGACCGTCATCGGCGCAACCCCCACCTTCTCGGCAAGCTCGCGGACGGAAGGAAGTGCCTCTCCCGGAGCCAGCTCACCGCAGGCGATACCATATTCGATGAGGCCATGAAGCTGCGTGCGCAATGGCACAGGCAGATCCCGGTCGATGAAAAAATGCATGGAACCCGTTCGGCGCTATCTGTTATAGAACACCATAACGGTTATCGTGAAATTGACGCCCCTACAAGTCAAGCGTCTTAATGACTTTGCGAGAAATTCAGTTGACAGGCTATTTTCAGCATGAAATCGTTATAGTCAATAAGAACAGTTAATGTCCATAAAAGGGGAATGATATGAGAACGTTCGCTCGTGCGGCCGTAGCGGCTGCAGTTTTGCTCGGCACCAGTGTTTCAGCATTCGCCCTGGAGCGGGGCGGCACGCTGGTCTACGGCCGTTACGCCGACAGCCTTTTTCTGGATCCGGTCCTGAACGACGCCAATGTCGACATCTGGATCCTGTCCAACCTCTATGACACTCTGCTCCTGCCGACTGACGATGGCAAGGGCGTACAGCCGGGCCTCGCCAGCGACTATAAACTCGCCGACGACGGCAAGAGCGTCACGCTCACTCTGCGGGACGGCATCAAGTTTTCTGATGGTTCCCCCATCACACCCGCAGACGTCGCCTGGTCTCTGAAGCGCGCTGCCAAGAAGGACAATGGCATCTGGGGCTTCATGATCGAGTCCATTGATGATGTGACCACCGAGGGCGACAAAACCGTCACCGTCAAGCTCAAGCATCCGGATCCGGCCATCCTCGCAGCACTGACGGTGTTCAACACCGGCATCATGCCGGAGAAGGCCTTTGAGGCTTCGCCAGGTGCGACCGATGACGAAAAAGCCAAGGCCTTCGGCGAGCATCCGATCGGTTCCGGTCCTTTCGTTTTGAAATCCTGGGATCGCGGCTCCAGCATGAAATTGGCGCGCAATGAATATTATTGGGGCAAGGGTGAGGATGGCAAACCGCTACCCTATCTCGACGGCATCGATTTCGAGCTGATCCCCGACGATGCAACCCGTATCCTCAAACTCACCTCCGGTGAGATCGATGGGGCCGAGTTCATTCCCTATGCCCGCGTTGAGGAACTGAAGTCGGCGGACAATCTCAATATGGAACTCTACCCTTCAACCCGCGTCGAATACATCACGCTGAACGTGCGCCCGCAGCTCGGCGGCAAGGACAATCCGCTGTCCAACGCCAAGGTTCGTCAGGCGATGAATTATGCCGTCAACAAGGATGCGATCATCCAGATCGTCACCCATGGCGTCGGCGCGCCACAAACCTCCTATATGTCGACGGCGACGCCACTGCATGTNGGTGACAAGCCGCTCTATCCCTACGACCTTGGAAAGGCGAAGAGCCTGATGAAGGAGGCCGGCTTCGAAAACGGTTTCTCGACCAGCATCCTCGTCCTCGCAGGCAATCAGGACGAAATCGGCATCTCCACCGCTCTGCAGCAGATGTGGGCGCAGATCGGCATCAAGCTGGAGCTGCAGCAGGTCGATAACCCGACCCGCACCCAACAATATCGCGACGGAACCTTCATGATGCGCAATGCCGCCTGGACGGACGACATCGCCGATCCGAACGAAATCACGTCCTACTTCGTCTATTCCAAAACGATCGACGCCCTGCACACCGGCTGGAAGAGTGACGAGACCGACAAGCTCTTCGAAGACTCCCAGAAGGAGATGGATCCGAAGAAGCGCGCCGAGCAGTATGCGAGGATGCAGGAGATCTACAACACCGAGGGACCGACCGTTCCTCTCTATGAGACGCCCTACCCGGTCGCGCTCAGCAAGAAGGTCCATGGCTTCCTTCAGATCCCGCTTGGCAACAACATCTTCGCCAAGACCTGGAAAGACAAGTAATCCCTGATNCAGCCTGTTGCGCGGGCCTCNCNTGAGGCCCGCGGCCTTGTTCGTTTGTGGTTATCGGCCCGGAAATCGGGNCCGATTTCGGAAAGCCTGATGCGTAGATTCAAAGAGTTAGTGTGTCCGAATGGACACCCGGCGCTCTAAGAAAGACCGGGAGCGGCTATTGCCCCTTTTCAGTTTCATAATTCGCCGCGTGCTTCAGATGATTCCGACGGTGATCTTCATTCTCATTGTCACATTCGCTCTCGTGCGCCTGCTGCCCGGTGACCCCGCCAGCGCCATGCTCGGGGACCGAGCCATCGACGCGGACGTGGAGCGCATCAACAGGCAACTCGGGCTCGACCAGCCCGTCCCGATACAGTTCTTTTATTACGTCGAACGCATTCTGAGCGGCGACCTTGGCAATTCCATCGGCTTGAAAGTCTCCGTGATGTCGCTGATCCTGCAACGGCTTCCAGTGACGCTGATGCTGACGGTTATGTCGGCCCTGATCGCCCTCGTTCTTGCCGTGCCGCTTGCCTTTGTCGCCGCGCTGAAGCGCGAACGGCTTCCCGACAGCATCATTCGCGGCACATTCCAGGTCGGCCTGTCCATGCCGGTCTTTTATGTCGGCATCGTGCTTCTGACGGTATTTTCGGCACAGCTGAAGATCTTCCCAGTCGGCGGCTACGGCGACACTTTCGGTGATCGCATCTATCACCTCTTCCTGCCGGCTTTGACCCTGGCACTGAGTTTTGCCGCGGTGCTGATGCGCAATCTGCGCTCCTCCATCATCGGCGTCATGAATGCCGAATATGTCGATTTTGCCAGGGCCAAAGGGCTGCGCTCGCGCGTCATCCTCATGCGCCATATTCTGCGCAACGCGCTGATCTCCACGGTGACGCTGTTCGGCCTACAGACGGGTACGCTGTTCGGCGGCGCCGTCATCACGGAAACCGTCTTTGCCGTTCCCGGCGCCGGCCGCCTGCTGATTGAAAGCATCTACGGCCGCGACTATCCGGTCCTGCAGGGCCTGACCATCGCGCTTGCGATCCTCGTCTCGCTGACCTTTCTCGTGACCGATATCGTGCAGGCCTGGCTCGACCCGAGGATTGCCCGATGACAGGGACCGCAGCCAAAGTCGCTCGAACCGCTTCGCGTTGGCGCAGGCCGCCCCGCTCGTTGATTTCGGGTGGTCTCATTCTCGGCCTCAGCCTGATCGTCGCCATCTGGCCTTCACTGTTTGCGCCCTATGATCCGACAACCTTCGACTATAATGCGCTTCTCGCACGCCCGAGCTGGGCGCATCCTTTCGGTACTGACAGTTTCGGCCGCGATGTGCTCTCGCGCGTCATTCACGCCTATACGATCGATATGCAAATCGCGATTTTCGCAACGATTGGCCCCTTCATCTTCGGCACGATTGTCGGCGCCTTCGTCGGCTATGCCGGCGGCTTCTGGGAATCGATCTTTGGCCGCATCGTCGATGCGACGATCACCTTTCCGTTTCTGGTGCTCGTCATCGCCATCGTCTCGGTCCTCGGCCCAGGCCTCGGCAATATGTATGTCGCCGTCGGCGTCGTCGGCTGGGTCTTCTATGCGCGCCTTGTCGCATCCGAGATAAAGGTGCAGAAGCGGCTCGATTATGCCGATGCCGGCAAGGTCATGGGCTATGCGCCGTTGCGCATCATCTTTCGCCACCTGCTGCCCAATGCCATCACTCCGGCGATTGTCTACTGGATGACCGACATGGCGCTCGCCATACTGCTCGGCTCGAGCCTTGGCTATCTGGGACTCGGCGCACAGCCGCCGGCAGCCGAATGGGGCGTGCAGATAGCGGACGGCAAGAATTTCATGAATACGGCCTGGTGGATCTCCGTCTTTCCGGGTGTCGCGATCGTGCTGACCGGCCTCGGTTTCAGCCTGGCTGGCGATGGTGTCGCGGAACTGTTGAGGGTCAAACGATGATGGACATGCCGAACGACAATGGCGGGCTGATCGTACGCGGCCTGACGACGACCTTCGACACGCCGCGCGGACAGGCGATTGCGGCCGCCGACGTGGATTTCGATGTGGCGCCCGGCGAAATCGTCGGCCTCGTCGGCGAATCCGGCTCCGGCAAGAGCGTGACGTTACGCTCCATCATGCGCTTGATCCGCGAACCAGGGCATGTGAGCGGCCGTGTTGAATGGTGCGGCCGCGATCTCGTCGCCCTGCCGGCCGAAGAACTGCGCAAGGTTCGCGGTGGCGAGATCGCGATGATCTTCCAGGAGCCGATGACGGCGCTGAATCCGGTGCTGCCGGTCGGCATGCAGATTGAGGAAAACCTGGTCGCCCACACGACACTGAATGCGAGGGAACGCAAGGCCCGCGCGCTTGAGCTGATGAACATTGTCGGCATCCCCGCCGCAGAACGGCGGCTTCAGGAATATCCGCACCAGTTTTCGGGCGGCATGCGCCAGCGNGCCATGATCGCTATCGCGCTTGCCTGCTCGCCGAAACTGCTGCTTGCCGACGAGCCGACGACAGCGCTCGACGTCACGATCCAGGATCAGATCCTGAAACTGCTGCTCGATCTGCGCGATCGGTTGTCGATGAGCGTCGTTCTCGTCACCCATGACCTCGGCGTGGTCGCCGCGACCTGCGACCGCATGGCGGTCATGTATGCGGGCCGCATCGTCGAGACCGGAACGGTTGCGGATGTCTTCAGCAAGCCGCGCCACCCCTATACGCGCGGCCTGCTCGGCTCGGTGCCGCGCTCCGGCACGTCGCGAACCGTGCTTCAGTCGATCGAGGGTACTCCGCCGAGCCTCACCAATCTGCCGGATGGATGCGCTTTCCATCCGCGCTGCAAATTTGCAACCGAACACTGTCTGAAAGAACGGCCGGTACTGGAGACCGTGACGTCTGGCGGCCGGATGGTGGCCTGTTTCCACCATGACCTCGTGGCGATGGCGGAGGCGATCATTTGAAGACGAACCTACCCATTCTCTCGATCGACGGCATCTCGAAACGTTTTGCCGGTCCCTTTTCGATGACCCGCCGACTGCAAGGAAAGCCGCCGCTCGCCGTCCACGCACTGCGCGACGTCTCGATGCAAATCCATCGCGGCGAAACGCTCGGCATCGTCGGCGAATCCGGTTGCGGAAAGTCGACCCTGGCGCGCTGCCTGGTGCGTCTGCACGAGCCTGATAGCGGAGCAATCCGCTTCGAGGGNAAGGATATCGGCACATTCCGCGGCGGCGAACGGCGCGCCTTCAACCGGCGTGTCCAGATGATCTTTCAGGATCCCTACGGCTCGCTCAACCCGCACATGACCGTCTCCCAGATCCTCGGCGAAGCACTCTCTGTTCACAAGATGCGCCCGAAGGAACAGATAGGCCATCGGATCGCCGAACTCCTCGAACTCGTGCGCCTGCCGCAGGACGCCGCAGTACGCTATCCGCACGAATTCTCCGGCGGCCAGCGCCAGCGCATCGGTATTGCAAGAGCGCTCGCAGTCGAGCCCGACGTCATCGTCGCCGACGAACTGGTTTCCGCGCTCGACGTCTCGGTGCAGGCGCAGGTCGTCAATCTGCTCCTGCAACTGCAGGAGCAGCTACACCTCACCGTCATTTTCGTCGCCCATGATCTGCGGCTTGTGCGCCATATCTCGCATCGCGTCGCCGTCATGTATCTCGGCCAGGTGGTGGAAGTGAACACGTCGGAAGGCCTCTTCACCGCCCCGCGTCACCCCTATTCCAAGGCGCTGCTCGATGCCGCACCGGAACTCGATCCGTCGCGCCGCAACCGCACGGTTGCGGCGCGTGGCGAACTGCCGAGCCCGCTGGAGGTGCCGCCGGGATGCGCCTTCGCCAGCCGCTGTCCGCATGCCTTCAACCGCTGCAGGGTCGAGCGGCCGCTTCTGACGCCGCGCGGCCGCGGCCAGCTTGCCGCCTGCCACCTTGAAGATTTTGGGGCACCCACGCCCTGACAGGATGGAGATAACCATGAGCATCGACGTTTTCGAAACCGAGATCGCCAGGATCAACGATATCCTTTGCGCCGTGAACCTGCTCACCTGGGATGCGCGCACCATGATGCCGCCGGGCGGCGTCGATGCACGCGGCAAGCAGATAGCCACCCTGGTCGGCCTCGCCCGTGACCTTGCCACGNGCGACAAGCTGCAGCGCGCCATCGAAGGCGCGCGTTCGGAATTGTCAGGCGCCGATGCCGCCGACCCGCGCCGCCTCGCAGTTGAGCAGGCAGCCGAAGCCATCGGCACACTTTCGCGTATTTCCGCCTCGCTCGTCAGCGCCGCGGCCGAACTGAAGACCGTCGCGCAATCCTCCTGGAGCAAGGCCCGCGCCGCCAACGATTTTGCCACCTTTGCACCACTTCTTGAGCGCACGATGGAGATGCAGCGCGAGATCGCTGCCGACATCGGCTATAAAGAGCATCCCTACGATGCGCTGGTCGCAACTTACGAGCCGGGCATGAGCTGGTCACGGCTGCGCGGCATTTATGGCGAGTTGCGCGATGGACTGCTGCCCCTGCTCGCCCGGGCGAAAGAGGCTGACGTGCGCTCAGAAATTCTCGACCGCGCCTATCCGGTTGACAAGCAGCGCGCCTTCTCCAGCCTCATTTCCACCCGCTTCGGCTATGATTTCAATCGCGGGCGCCTCGATGATACCGTCCATCCGTTCGAGATTTCCTTCACCCGTTCCGACGTGCGCATCACAGGCCGCTTCCGCGAAGACTGGCTGCCCGGCGGCCTCTTCGCGGTCTGGCACGAAGCAGGTCACGGCATCTACGAGCAGGGCATATCGGAAGCGTTCAGCCGCTCCACCTTCACCACCGATTTCGTCAATCTCTATGCGGTCGGCGGCGCCAGTTTCGGAACGCACGAATCGCAGTCCCGACTCTGGGAAAATCGCGTCGGCCGCTCCCGCCGTTTCTGGGAGCTCAATTTCGCCGATCTGCAGGAAACCTTCTCCGAGCAGCTCGCCGATGTCACGCCGGAGGATTTCTGGCGGGCGGTCAATGCTGCGCGTCCGGGGTTCATCCGTGTCGAGGCCGACGAGTTGACCTACGACTTGCACATCATGCTGCGCTCGGAGATCGAGGCCGGACTGATGGCGGGCGAATTGCGTGTTGCTGACCTGCCCGAGATCTGGCGCGAAAAGATCAAGACCTATCTCGGCCTCGATGTGCCGACCGATACACTCGGCGTGCTGCAGGATGTCCACTGGTCGTCAGGCATGGTCGGCTCCNTCCCCACCTATACGATCGGCAACATCATGTCCTCGCAGTTCTTCGCCGCCGCTTGCAAGCAGACGGCAATCGATCGNGGACTGGAAGACGGCGATTATTTGCCGCTCAAGACCTGGCTGAACGACAATGTCCATCGATACGGAAGGTCGAAAAGCGCAAGCCAGTTGCTGGTGGACGCGACGGGCGAAGACCTTTCAGTCGCGGCCTATCTCAGCGACCTGACCCGCAAGGTCGCAGACCTCACCGCCTGATGGACGCGCGCTTGGCATGTCGCCAAGCGCTTGTTTCGACCGCGCAAGAGCTGCTCGAAGCTCCCTCTGTCACGCAGCTCCCATTATCGTCTGAATGACACTTCCACGTTTTGGCGGTCCCGTGCAATTACGTGGCAACGGGTTTCTAAGTCCCTTGCGTCTACCAGTTTCGCCACGCTCGCGCGCCATACCGATCAACGACTTAGGCGGATTCGTCAAAAAAGCGTTTTGCAAAACATCCTCTCGCGNTTTGCAAATTCTGCTCTCCGGCTTCNCAGGGGATTTTTTCGACGCAGCTTGGCTCGTTCAGGATAGCGATCGATGCATGACATCATCGCTCAGATTGACGTGAATCGATCACATGGCCGTCGGCTTTATGCCGAGCGTTCTCATCGGGTCGGCGGTAGCCTTTTACCGGCTGTAGGCGGCGCAACCTTTATCCTTGAAGACTGTTATCCAAAATATAGCCGTCCTTGTTCCGTGGATCAAAAGGTCGTGGCGATGGGATTTGAATCTCAACTGGAGAAGCTTGAAGAACGGATAGCCGCCAACACCGCACGCTTAAAAGCATTCAAATTACAAAGGGCAATTTTACGCCCTGGTGCCCTTGGAGAACACAATCGGAGTATCGATCAGCTTGACCGCTGGAAAGCCGTACAAGAACGGCTCTTGTTGCTTATGCGAGAAGACGAAGGCGGATGACCTCGTGCAGTTTCAACGTTTGCTCGATATGAGCGATCGTCGGCCTTGCCGCCGTCGTTCGAGCTGCACCGCGCGGAGTGCATCGAAAGATGCTCGCGCCTCTAGTTTTGTATTAAAGTACTGTTTGAAATACCGTTCGGCAGTGTCGTAAAATTCACCAAGATCGCCATCGACGAAGGCCTTCATCCGTTGTCGCATGAAGACAAAGACAATGAGCAAAGGTCCACAGCAAACCTCCGACAGCTGCTCGAACAGCATTACGCTGGTGGAAGTAGCAGAAACAAATTCGCCGATCCTTTGTTCCAAGAGGCGAGCAAGCGTCCTAGTTTTGCAATAGATACACTTCGGCGTTGTCCTGCTTTTCCCGTACGCCCTTGTAAGACGCATGGCGAAGTTTGCCGTCATGCGTCCACGCCCGATATTCGACCTCCGCTATTAGCGTTGGCTGGAGCCATGTCAGGTTCTTTCGCGGGCCATCATAAGCGACGGGAGGCTTCTTGACCGTCAGCCTTTCCATCATGCCGCGAAGCTTCCATTCCTCGCTGTCTTTGATGCCGGTTCCGACCGATCCGACATACGCCAGATCATTGCCTTTGTANGCNGCAAGGAGCAAGGGACCGATATGGCCTCGAGCTACACTCGATTTGACGCAGCATGAGTAACGAGGGCCGTTCATCGGCGCCTGGGGCGAATGTGATCGTCGAGCACTATTGCGACCACCAGGAGCCGGATGGGACCCGACGCCCCGAATGGGGCCGCTACTGCTTCGAGGAGAGCAAGGCGATCTCCCTCTGGTATTGTCGCGAGCATCAGCCCCTGAATTATAGGGGCTTGCCGCCGCACGGGAATCGGCGTTCTAATTGAACTTCAGCTAATGCAGGAGGCAGCTGCCGCCCCCGCATTATGCGAAACAACGGCAACGGTCGGCGAATTGTGGAACTTTCGGTAACGATCTGCGTTGCAACGCTGGGTCGCGCAGCGAACCTATTTCCTGGTGATGAATCCCTTCTAAGCCTGGGTTCGTTTGCGCGGTCCACCAGCCTGCATGTTGAGGGGCTGATTAATTAATCTTCAGCCAATGGCGGATGGCAGACACCGTCCATCTCCGATATAGGCAACGATACCTCCGATCGTCAGCCCGGCGGACGCTATGGGACCGGAGATCCCGACGCCGAGGGTTTTCATCCGCTTCCACTCTTCAAGAGCTGGCTGGACCGCGGCATGGTTCTTTTCCACGGTTTCCTTTGGTGTTTTGATTTCCTCGCGGATCTGGGCATCAACCTCGCCGCTGATCGCCACCGTTGTATCGAGATGACTGATCTGCTTGGCTTGG